>Ga0207665_10001328_pt1 | contig 16673 bp, 14 predicted proteins | sample LARL112metaG_FD_184351 | JGI IMG/M metagenome (GOLD analysis project Ga0207665, IMG submission 184351) | Corn, switchgrass and miscanthus rhizosphere microbial communities from Kellogg Biological Station, Michigan, USA - LAR L11-2 metaG... | ecosystem: Host-associated > Plants > Roots >...
CCGTGGTCTGGCGGTGAAGTTGCAGACGCCCCGGCATGCCAGCGGCGATATGAGCGGGAAAACTAGCGACCTCTACGTCGTCGGGATGCTGGGGCCGCCAGCGTGCTTTCCCGGCGGTGACGATCGCGTCGAGGGTCGCCAGCGTTTCGTCGAGAGGTGTATCGGGGTCGTCGAAATGGAGTTGGTAGATGTCGACGTAGTCGGTGCCCAGCCGGTGAAGTGAGCCGTCGATGGCGTCCAGCAGATGTTTGCGGGAGCCGCCCCGCTGCCGGCGGGCGGGGCCCATGGGTCCGCCGGCCTTGGTGGCGAGGATGATCTGGTCGCGCTTACCCTGCAGCCAGCGCCCGACGATCTCCTCGGCGCGTCCACCCTCACCTCCCATGGGGTAGATGTCGGCGGAATCGAAGAAGGTGACGCCTGCATCGACGGCGGTGTCCATGATCTTTTGGGCAACCGTTTCGTCGGCCTGATGACCGAACGTCGCGGTGCCGAGGCACAGTCGCGGAACGGTGAGACCGGTGGCCCCGAAAGTCGTGTACTGCGCCCTATCCCTCCTCGTACGGCGTTCCATCGGGCCGCTTCTGCCAACAACCGCGGCGGTCGGGCTCGTGTTCCTGGGCGAGCGGGTACACAGCTACTTCTACGGTTTCGGCCCGAGTTGCGGTACTGCGGAATACAGGCTCGCCACGCCGCAGTGGTCGGTGATCGTGCCGTCCTGGACCCGCATCGCATCGACGGTGTCCGACCACCCGGCCGGCCGGCGCGATGCCGAGAAACGTTCCCTGGTGGGGTGCTTGTGGGGTCGGTGCCAGACAGGATGAACAGATTGGTTTCGGCGTTGGCGATCGCCAGAGCAATCGCGCCGCCGATCGCGGCTTCGGCCAACCACGCTGCCATGTAGCGACCGAGGCTGCGGGCGGTCTTCGTGGTCATCTCTGTGGCTCCGTGTTTTGTTGGGTGGTTTATTGCTTCGATGTTTCGCTGCCCGCGAGGGCAATTGCCGGGTAGTGGTCGTGCCGGTGGCGAGGGGATATGTCGCGACGCCGGGCTCACGATTCGGTCTCGGCCGCAATCTCGCGTGCAGGTTCGATGAGCGCGCCGCTGCTTATGAGTGCACGCGTCTGGTCGTCGGTGTAGCCAAGTTCCTTGAGAATCTCTGCATTCTGTTCGCCTTGGTGGGCTGGTGTCTGCGGGGTGGGTGCTCCGTCGTGGCCGCTGAAATGCCATGGCGGTGCGGGAATCGTGATGGTTCCGCCGTTGCGGTCGTCGACCTCGCGGGTGGTCACCCAGTCCTTGGCCCAGTGCGTTTCGTTGAATTCATTGATGTCCCGGAGTCGTCCGGTCGCGACCTTGGCCTCGTCGAACTGAGCGTCCAACGTGTCCATGCTCTCGAATGTCCAAATCCAGTTCTGCACAATGGTGTGCAACGCAGCAAGGTTGGCTCTGCGCAGTTCGGGAGTGAGAAATCGGGGGTCGTGGGCCAGATCCGGGCGGCGCATGGCGGCCAGGTAGAGCGGGAACGTCACGCTGCTCACCAGGCTGAACGGCGCGACAAAATCGAAGCCTTCCGGGCTGGTGAAAAACGCGGCGTCGGCGGCACCCAGGATCGGTTGTTCGGCGCCTAGGTCGACACCGGAAAGGTCGTAGTGCGCGCGCTCGTTCATCGACGTCAGCACCGCGGCCATCGCCACGTCGATGTAGCGGCCTTGTCCTGTCAGCCGGCGGTGTTGCAGCGCCGCCAGCGCGGCGATGGCGCCGTGTAGCCCCGCATACACATCGCCGTGTGTCAGCGCATCCGTGCGCCGATCGGCGCCGTCAACACCGAACTGGTTCAAGGTGTTCCGGGTGAACCCGACCTCGGCTTGAACCGCCGGACCGTAGGCCATACGTGCTCGCCACGATCCCCGCTGCCCGTAGCCGGTGATCGACACGTAAACCACCGACGGATTGCGCGCCGCGACAGCCTCATATCCCAGGCCGAAGGACTCGAGCACGCCGGGACGGAAATTCTCGACAACGATATCGGCTGTGTCGCACAGCTTCAGTGCGACATCGCGGGCCCCCGCGACGTTGAGGTCGATGCTGATGTTGCGCTTGCCGGCGTTCTGCTGGGCGTAATAGCCGCTGATGTCACCGCTGCGGGGGAACGCCTGTCGGGTGAGGTCACCACGCGGCGGTTCGACCTTGATCACTTCGGCGCCCAAGTCCAACAGATGTTTGGCGCAGTGCGGCCCGGCCAGCACCCGGCTGAAATCGATGACCCGCACACCCTCTAACGGCAGTGGCATGGTCATCGCCCCTCAAAACGTGCTGCGCCGGGACCGTTGGCCTGCAGTGAGGCAAGCCCCACCTTCAGGTCGTCGGATTTCCAGAAGTCCTTCTGCAGCTCGCGCATCGCCCCATCGGTCTCGGCCATCCCGTGTGACAACGCATGGGACACGATGGCTTTGGTGGAGGCGTGCGCCACGGTGGCCCCGTTGGCCAGCTCGTGGGCCAACGTCACGCTGGCCTCGGGCAGCTGCTCATCGGCAACGACACGGTTGATGATGTTCCATTTCTCCAGCGTGCGGGCGTCGTAGCGGCGCGCGAGTAGCGCCATCTCTTTCGCACGCGCGGCACCGGCCCGCTCGGTGATCCGCTGGATGGCTCCCATCAACGGATTGAGGCCGAGTGTGGCTTCGACAGCGCCGATCTTGGCCGATTCGGCGGCCACGATCAGATCGGCGGCCAGCGCCAGTTCCAGCCCGCCGCCGACACAGACCCCATGCACGGCGGCGACGATGGGGATGGGCAGCCGATCGAACACTTGCAGCAATTCGGTGAAGTTCAGGGCGGGGGCCACACCGTGCTCGGCGCCATCAGACAGCAGCTCCATTTCGGCGCCGGCGCAGAAGTTACGCAGCCCACTGCGCAGCAGCACCGCGCGCGCCTTGTGCTCAGCGGCCCAGCGCATCGCGTCAATCAGGGCGTCGAACAACGCGAGCCCAATGAAATTGTGCGGCCGGTGCTGCATCGTCAGCACCGCCACCTGTCCGTCCATCTCGCGCACCACCGGCGCTGAGTGCCCCTCGGGTGCACTGACCGGCGTCCGGGCGTCTGGCGTCGAGCCATCATTCTGGTCGGGCATGACAATCTACCTCCATACTATGTCGTCCATCATACTTAGTAAGAATTAAGACAGTACAGTTGAGTTGGCGACGCGTCAAGAACTATGTATGATGAGCGACATGCCAAGGAAGAGTGACGCCAAGGACCGCATGATCGTCGCCGCGCGCCGACTGTTCCGCGAGCATGGCTATTTCGGCACCGCGCTCTCGGATGTCGTCACTGAGAGCGCCGCCCCGCGGGGATCGATCTACTTCCACTTCCCCGGCGGCAAAGAGGAACTCGCCGGCGAGGTCACCCTCCTGCACGCCGGTGATCACATCGCGCACATCAATCGTGCGGCCGCCGCCACCAGCACCGCGGCGCAACTGATCGCGGCCTTCATCGTCCGCATCCGGGACGAGTTGGTTTCGAGCGACTACCGGGAGGGCTGCGCCATGGCGCCCGTCGTCATCGAATCGACGCCTGCCTCAGATCACCTCAGCGACGCGACCCGTCGCGGCTTCCAGGACATCATCGCCACGCTGGCCGCACGCCTCACCGAAAAGAACGTCCCCCACGACAGGGCCGTGCAACTGGCCACCCATGCGTTGACCAATGTGGAAGGAGCGCTCATCCTCGGCCGTGCATTGCGCGACCCCACGCCCTTCGACACGGCCATCGCCCTACTGACCGCGGCCGCCGACGCCGCGGCCGACACCTCGATCTCGTGACACCCGAAAGGACACCATCTGATGACCTCAACAACGGCAGATGATCTGCGCACCAGCCTGATCGGAGCGTGGACCCTGCAATCGTATGAAGCTCACAATATCGACGGATCCGAGCTGATCTACCCCTTGGGCGTCGACGCCCAAGGGATCATCATGTACACCCCAGACGGGTACATGTCTGCACAACTGATGCGCTCGGACCGAAGACATCTCGACGGCGACGACATGCAACCGCGGGCAGACGACGACTTAGCCGCGGCCGCCAACGGCTATCTGAGCTACGCCGGTCCCTACAGCATCGTCGACGACGGCCTCATAGCCCACCACATCGACGTCAGCCTGCTGCCCAACTGGATCGGCGGAACACAGTACCGTGCTGCCCTCCTGCACGGCTCCGTGCTGGAGCTCAGCCCGCCAGAGCCGATCCTCGTCGGAGGCCAACGCCTAAACGCACGACTCGTTTGGCACCGTGCGTGATCAGAGGCGATGCGCGCTGCGGTGCGGATTGCCATCAATAAACAGTTACATCACAACGCAATTAGCCGAGCGCCAGGAGATAACATGACTCAATCATCAAATGGCTCGATCGAAACGATCTCGCATCGGTTCGACCGCGCCTTAGCGTCCATCAAAAGTGCCTGGATCGACGCCCGGCGACCGATCGCCGACACCTCCACCGATCGCGCTCTGCATGATTTCAACATGTCACGGTGACGGTTATCTGCGAGGGCCTTGAAACCCAATCCGACTGCCCCCCAAGCGAAGTTCTGTGCCACTATTATGGATAATCCCTATTAACCATGCACAAGGTCTCCGATTTCGTCAGATGAATCACGACTGGTTTTACCCTGCGCCCTCTATGGTCTCGTCCTCTGGCGATGAAAATGACGTCTACGCAGCGCAACACCCATGCCTACCACTTGTGACGGCGCAGACGGCAACGCGTTGATCAGACGCTCCCTATTGCGGCTGGGCTGAAGCCCTCCATCACCCTTCGTCGAGCTGCTCCCGCATAGCCTCAAACGTCGGTTGCCGATCCCGCTCGATATGCGCATACGCCACTGACTCAGCCACTCGATCGTTGCCCGACGCGATCGCGTCCCGCAGTAGCACATGGTCGTGGAACGCCTCCTCAGCCGGCAGACCGCTGGTCAGGTAGAACAGCCAAGTGATCCGGCCCGAGATGGTTTGCATCAACCGCACCATCAGGTCGTTCGTCGACGTCTCGACCACCGCTTCGTGAAATGCCGTGCTGCCCCGCGCGATTGCGTACGCATCGCCAGACTCGACCACCCGTTGGGCCTCCTTGAGCGCAACATTCAACGCATCCATCGACCCGCCACGCGCGACCTGCCGCGCCGCGTAGTGGGCCGCGCCCACCTCAAGCGACAACCTGGCGTCGAACAGGTCGTCGATGGCCTTCGCGTCCCAGCGGGCCACCACCGCGCCCCGCCGCGGATAGGAATACACAAACCCGTCGCGCTCCAGCAGCGGCACCGCCTCACGCAACGGCACCCGCGAGACATCCAGCTCCTCCCCGATGCGCTTCTCCGGAAGCCGGCTGCCCTGCGGGTACTGGCCGAGGATGATCCGCTCCCGGACCGTGGAGTAAATGCGCCGGGACAGCGACAGCCGCGATTCGGCTGTGCTGGCAACGACGGTGCGCGACATATTTTCGCTTTCCCAGGATGGACGGCAGAACCGTTGGGCCGCAAGCCCTTACGTGCGGCCCAACCGTCTCACTTGGCGATACCGAGCAACGAGAAGTTCAACTCGTTGGCGCCGATGTTCTGACTCTCCGGCACGCTGGTGAGCCACTTCTGCGCCACCACCCAGTCCCGGTTGTAGGACAGGTTCAGGAAGCACCCGGTCTGTCCGTAAAGGTCGCCGGCCTTGGCGAAGGTGACCATGTCGCCGGTGCCGAGCGCCTGGTTCAGCAGGTCGTTGACCTCCGGCGACTGGCAGCCGAAGTAGTTGATCCCGCCGGAGGCATCCCAGAAGACGTGTCCCCACATGTACGGATCGCCGCCATCCGGGCCGTTGTTGCCGTCGATGAACGCGTCCGGCCCGCTCGGCGGGTCGTTGATCCAGCCGAACACGGTCGAGGTGTCGTAGCCCTGCGCCGACGCGTTGAGCCCAATGGTCTGCAGGTTCGCCACCACGATGTTGGCCATCGACTGGGCGTTGACGTTGCCGTTGGCATACCCGACCACCAACGTCTTGTTCGCGGTGGACGGCAACGCATCGACATAGGCCTTGAACGCACCCGCGTCGTAGGAGATCGCCTGCTTGTCCGCATCACCGGGGATCATCCCCTTGGCGTACATGGTGGTGGCCACCTCAGATCGCTTGCCCAGCACCTGATTCACCAGCGTCGCCTGGTCGATCGACTTCAGGAACGCGACTCTGGCGTCGGCATTCTTGAAGAACTCGTGGCTCGGATTCACCGTCACCAACGCGCCCTGCAGCGTCGGCAGGAAGTAGTTCGACACGTTGGCCGCTTTCTCGTACTTGCCCAGGCTCGAGGACGGCAGCGCCGCCGCGATCACGTCAACGGTGCCGTTGTCGAACGCCAGCTCCAGCGCGGACTCGTCGGTATAGACCGGCAGTTCGACCTTCTTGAAAGGCGACTTGGGTCCCCAATACCCGTCGTACTGGGTGAGTTCGTACTTAACCCCGGTCTGCGCAGTGGACAGCATGTACGGACCGGTGCCCAAATCATGTGAGGACAGGTAGGTCTGGGCGTCATCGGAACCGGCATTGGCCTTCAACCCCTCGGGCGATTCCATCTTCGGACCGAACGGCGACGCAAGGTAACTCAGGAAGGCGGTGTTCGGCTGCTTGAGCGTGATGACGGCGGTGTAGTCGTCGGGCGTCTCGACGCTCTTGACGACGTCGACCATATATGCCGCACCGCCTTTCACCGCGATCCGGCGCTTGAACGCGACATCGACGGCAGCGGCGGTAAACGGCGTGCCGTCGTGGAAGGTCACACCCTTGCGTAGGTGAAAGGTGTAAACGTCATGGGTGGGGTTGGCCTCCCACGATTCGGCCAGGCGTGGCGCGATCTCGACCTTGTCGGTGTTGTTCTTGTATTGGACCAGACCTTCGTAGGCGTTGATCATGATCGCGGTGCCGTTGTTGGCGTAATAGATGTCGGGGTCGGGCGGCTGCCCGATGTCGCCGAGCAGACCGACGGTCAAGGTGCCGTCGGTCGGTGGGCCGGACGCCCCACCGCCGCCCCCGGATTGGCTGGGGGTGCCGGAACTACACGCGCCAAGGCCCAGGGACAGCGCGGCGCAGACGGCGAGGCCGCGCAACAGTCGGGTGTGCATAGCAGACTCCTTTGTTCGGTGGACGGGTGGCGCGAAAGAAAAAGGGGGGCTGGGGCGCTTCATTCGGCGGTCACCCTCGGGTCGGCGAGCGCCTGCAGCAGGTCAACGACGACATTGGACACGACGTAGATGGCCCCCAGCACCAACGTGACCCCGGCGATTGCGGGGAAGTCGGAGACCGGGATCGAGGCGGCCAGGTAGTTGCCAATGCCGGGCCAGGAGAAGACCTGTTCGACGACGACAACGCCGGCGAACATGAATCCGAGTTGCAGCCCGGCCATCGACAGGGAGGGCCCGATGGCGTTGCGCAGGACATGGTGGGCGACCACCTGCGGCTCGGTCAGCCCCTTGGACCGGGCCGTCCGCACGTAGTCGACGTCCAGCACGGCCAGCAGCGACGACCGCAGGACCCTGCCGATGGCGACCGCCGGTGCAATGGACAGCACCACCGCGGGGAGCACCAGATGCTGTAGCGCATCGAAGAACGCGTTGGCCTGGCCGTGCAACAGGGTGTCGACCGCCTGCATACCGGTCGGCCCCGGATCCTCGAAGTTTCCGACGCCCCGGGCCGGAAGCCACCCGAGTTGGCCGAAGAAGACGATGATGCCGACCAACGCCAGCAGGAACGGCGGTGCCGTCGCCAGCAGCAGCAGTACACCCCGGCCGATCCTCGCGCCGGGCCACCGCAGCGCGCCGGACATCGCATACAGCGCCGCCAGCGCCAGCGCGACGAAGAACGCCGCGACGACGAGTTCGACGGTGGCCGGCAGGTAGGCGGCAAGGTCGGATGTCACCGGTTGCCGGGTGCGCAGCGAACGGCCGAGATCCCCGGTGAACAGCCCTCCGAGGAAGCGGAAGTACTGGGTGAAGAACGGGTCGTTCAGGCCCAGCCGCTGGCGCTCCGCCGCAACCATCTCGTTCGAGGCGTTGGCCCCGACGTACGCGCGGGCCGGGTCTCCGGGCGAAACGTATTGCAGCACAAAGATCACCAACGACAAGGTCAACAGGATGACCACGGCGGCCGCGAGTCGGCGGGTCAGAAAGCCCAGCATCGGCTACCTCCGGACCGGGATGAGGTTGCGGATGGCGTCGCCGCCGACGTTGGCGATCAGGCTCAGCAGCAGCACCGCAATGCCCGGGATGCCGGGCACCCACCACTGACTGAGCAGCTGGCTCAACGCGCGGGCGGTGTCGGCGCCGAGCTCGGGGGCCGGCGCCCGCTGACCCAGCCCCAGGAATGACAGCGCGGCGAGCAGCAGCACCACGTTGCCGATGTCCAGGCTGGCGGACACGACCGCCGTGGGCACCACGCCGGGCAGCAGGTGGCGGGTGAGGATCCGCGGCCGACCGACCCCGGCCAGCCGGGCCGCCTCGACATGCGGACGGGCGGCGAGCGCCTTGGTCTCGCCGCGCACGATGCGCGCGTAGTACGGCCACCACACCAGCGCCACGCCGATCAGCGTGTTGACCAGACCGGATCCCAGCGCGGCAACGATGGCGATGGCAACCAGTGCACCGGGTAGCGCCAGAAACAGGTCGGTGAGGCGCATCAGGAGAACCGAGTCGACCCAGCCGCCGGTCGCGCCCGCGATCAACCCGATGGTGCCGCCGATGAGCAGGCCGCTCGCCACCACCACCAGCGCGCTCAGCCAGCTCACCTGGATGCCGATCAAGGTGCGGGACAACAGATCTCGACCGATCCCGTCAGTGCCGAGCAGGTGCCCGGGACTCAGCGGAGGCAGGTTGATCGGGCCGACGGGTTGAATCGGGTTGTACGGGGCGAGCTGCCGCGCGAACACGGCGACCAGCGTCACCAGGGCCAGCAGCCCGACAAGAGCCCACGCCATCGGCCGCGCGAGACGCGCCCCACCGACCGACACCGGTCGCAGCCGTCCGCGGGGCACCAGGATTGCGGTCATGAGACGGCTCCCTCGACGATCTCGGGCACCGCGGCGAGCAGCGTGCGGGTGTACGGCTCGCGGGGTTCGGCGATCACCTGCTCCGCAGGACCCAGCTCAACGACGCGGCCGGCCTGCATGACGGCGATGCGATCACCCATAAGCCGGGCGACCGCCAGGTCGTGGGTGACGAACAGCACCGTCATCCCGATCCGCGCCCGCAGATCGCGGATTAGGGCCAACACACTCTTGGCCAGCGACGCGTCCAGGGCGCTGGTGGGCTCGTCGCACAGCAGCACCGCGGGCGGGATCATCGTGGCGCGGGCCAGCACGACGCGCTGTCGCTGCCCGCCGGACAGCTCACCGGGGCGGGCCTTGGCGACCTCCGGCGGCAAGTCGACCGCAGCCAGTGCCGCAATCACGCGCTGCCTGACCTCGGCCCGTGACAGCTTGAGGGGACGCAACCGTTCGCCCAGTGTTTCGCCGACGCTCATCCAGGGGGTGAGCGACGAGCCGGCGTCCTGGAACACCATCTGCGGGCCGCCGGTGCCGGCCAGCGTGACGGAGCCGGACGTCGGCTTCTCGAGTCCGGCGACGATCCGCAGCAGGGTCGACTTGCCGGAACCGCTTTCCCCGACGATCGCCAACGCCTCGCCCGGCGCGATGTCCAGGTCGACCCCGTCGACGGCGTTGATCTCCCGGTAGCTGCCGCGCGCCCAGCGCACGCCCCGGCGCACCGTGAACGTGCGGCGCAGGTCGCGGATCCGCACCGCCGGCTCGGAGTCGTCGGCGGCCCCGCTGAACCGCTCGTCGCGAGGCATCGTCAGGCTCAGCCGGGACGCCAGCAGCGAACGGGTGTAGTCGTGCTGCGGGTTACGCACCACGTCGGAAGCCGGGCCGATTTCGACCAGCTCGCCATGGTGCAAAACGGCGAGCCGGTCGGCGATCTGGTCGGCCACGCCGAGGTCGTGGGTGATCAGCAGCACCGAGCAGCCGAACTCGTCGCGCAGCTCGCGCAGCAGGTCCAGCAACTGCGCCTGCACGGTCACGTCGAGTGCGGTCGTCGGTTCGTCGGCGACGATCAGACCCGGACGGCCGCCGACCGCGATCGCCGCCATCACCCGCTGCCGCAGCCCACCGGAAAGCTCGTGTGGGTAGACCCGCAGGCGCAGCTGGGCGTCGCGGACCCCGACGGTTTCGAGCAGCCGGACGGATTCGGCGTCGTCGTGGGTAACCTCACCAATCTGCTTGCCGATCCGCATCGTCGGGTTCAGCGACGTCATCGGGTCCTGGAAGATCGCGCCGAGCACCTCGCCGCGCACCCGGCGCAGCTCGGCCGGGCCCGCGCGGACCATGTCCACTCCGCTAACGGTGACCTGGCCGTCGGCCTGCGGATGTGAGGTGTGCGGGAGCAACCCGAGGAGGCTCAACGCGAGCACGCTCTTACCGGAACCGGATTCGCCAACCAGGCCGAGGATCTCGCCGGGCCGGATCTGTAGGTCGATGCGCTCGAGGACCTGGTTGCGAATACCGTTGCGCACCAATGACAGCGAGAAGTCAGTGAGTGCGGCTACCGGTTCAGTCACGACGTCACCTCCGCAACCGGCGGGAACAGCACGCGCGAATCGACGACGGCCTGGTGGATCTCGCGCGGCGTCGTAAGCCACACGCCGTCGCCGGTGGCGACGCGCTCGAGCGCCCCTCTGACGGCGCGCAAGCGGAACGGCACCCCGGTGATGAAGGAGTGCAGCACGATGCTCATCACCAGCGGGTGCTGCGTCGCTGAGAGTTCGGCGAACTCGTCGACGATCATGTCGGCGAATTCGTGGGCGGACGCTTGCTTGCCGATCATCGTCGACGAGTCGTTGATCTCCGCGTTGTACGGAATCGCCAGCAGTGGACCGGATTTCGTGGTCAGCCAGACGGGCTGGTCGTCCAGGCGCAGGTCAAGTAGGTAGCGATACCCGGTCTCGGCCAACAGGTTCAGGGTTGCCGGGGTGTGGCTGAGCCAGGGGCTGGACCATCCGCCTGGGGCCGCCCCCTCGTGCGCGCGGATGCGGTCGGCGACGTGTGTCAGGTAGGTCCGCTCGGCGTCGGTGGTCATCTGCGACAGCGAGTCGGAGTTGGAGCGGCCGTGGCCGACGATCTCGGCACCGGCCCGGCGGGCCGCCTCCAACACGGCCGGGGCCTCGTCGTACACGTCGGTGTTCAGCAGCACCGTCGGCGGGATGCCAAGGCTGCGAAGCACTTCGAAGATCCGGAAGGCCCCGACCCGGTTTCCGTAGTCGCGCCAGGCCGTGTTCACCAGGTCCGGGGCGGGCACGCCGGGCAGCACGTCCTCGGTGTGGCCGTCGCCGAACCGGTAGGACTCGACGCCGACGCACACGACGACGGCGAGCCGCGCGCCGTTGGGCCAGCTGCCGGCTGGGCGGGCCGGCAGCGGGGTGTAGGGGTATCCGGCGGGGTTCGTCATGAGGCCACCCAGCGGTTGAAGCCGACATCCGTTGCGGCCGCGCGGCGCACGATGTGCTGGTACGCGGGGAACAGTTGGTCGGCGCTGCTACGGGCAGCCCGGATCGCGGGCAGCTTCGCGGCGAACAGCTCCCGTGCTTCGTCGAGCAGCGCCGACTCGTCCACGCTGATGACGTGCCCGTGTTCGGCGACCACGCGTCCGGCCACCATGGTCAGCACCACGTCGCGGCCGTCCTCGCAATGCACCAGCTGCTCCCTTAAATCGTTGAGTGGCGTGAACGCGACCGCGTGCATGTCGACCAGTGCCAGATCGGCCAGCATGCCGGGCGTGACCGCCCCGAGGTCGTCGGGCCGCCGGGTGGCGCGGGCACCGCCCCGCCAGAGCGCTTCGAGAACCTCAGTAGCAGTGGGCCATTCGTCGCTGTCCAGCCCGGAGACGTTGTGGATCAGACCCGCGGTTTTGGCGACCGTCCAGACATTGATGGTGTCGTCGCAGATCGCTTCGTCGGTGCCCAGCGCGACCGGGATGTGGTGATCCAGCATCGTGCGCCAGGGCAGCACGCCGCTGCCGAGCCGCAGGTTGCTGACCGGGTTGTGTACGACCGTCGAACCGGCGTCGGCGATCGCGTCGAGGTCGGCCTCGTCTACCCACACCGCGTGGATCACGTTGGTGTGCTGTTTGAGAAGTCCGGCGGAGGCGGTGTAGCCGACCAGGGACCGCCCGGCGAACCGCGGCTGCTCGGTCATCAGGGTGCGCTGGACCTTGGTCTCCAGCATGTGCGCGTACAACGGCAGGCCGTGCCGCTCGGCCAGATCGTCCAGCGCGGCGAAGTACTCCAGGCTGACGCGTTGCGGCGCGGAGATCGAGACGGCCGCCCGGATCCGGTCGTCCGCAGCGCCGTGCCAGGTTCCGATCAGATGGTCGTACGCCTCCAGCAGCTGGGCGGCGGGAGCCGGCGCCTTCTGGTTAAAGGCAGCGGCTTCATCGAGTTCGGTTACGAACGGCAGCTTCTCGGCCTCGGTCAGCTCCGGCTGGTCCAACGCGAGGAACGCTCGGATCCCGCTGTCGCGGTAGGCCGACGCCACCGCGTCGATGATCTCCGGATCGGGGAACGGCATCAGGAAGGCGTCGTCCTGCACGCAGGTGATGCCCCGTTGCAGCATCTCGATCGCCCCGAGCATGGTCCGCAGGTAGGCCTCCCGCGGGCTGGCCGCCAGGGCCGGGTCGGCGGGTGACTCGAACAGCATGAACAGCTCGAGCGGCAGACTCCGCACCGAACCCTTGAGGTGGTTGGCCGGCGAATGGAAGTGCGCGTTGATCAGCCCGGGCACCAACAGATGTCGACCGCCGCCCTCGACGATCCGGGCTCCGGGTGAGGCGGCCAGGCCGTCGCCGACAGCGCTGATCCGGTCGTCCTCGATCAGAACGTCGGTGGGACCGGTCATTGCGTCGCGGGCCGCGGCGTCGTAGACGAACACTTGACGAAAGAGCACGGTCATGGGCACTCCATGTCAACAGGCGCAAAGGTGTTGGCGCGCGAGGTGTTCAGACCCATCGCCACCAGACCGACCGCGATGCCGACGCCCGCGGCGACGCCGTCGATGACGGGCACGCCCAACGTGTCCGACAGCGGGCCGACGAGGTCGGCCAGGCCGGCGCAGCCGAGGACGACGGCTTCGGCATGGTCGGCCCCGCGTGCGGCTTCGGCGAACGCGTCAAGGAGGTGGGTCGAGCCGTCGACCAACTCCGCGACCGGCACATCGACCGCGGTCACGGTGCAGCGGTGCTCGAGTCCGAGCGCGCGGACGACGCGGTCACTGTGGGCGATGGTGCGGGCCGGCAGTGTGATCACGACGAACCGATGCGCCACCAGGCAGGCGGTGTGCAGCGCGGCCTCGGTCATCCCGACGACCGGGCAGGTGGCGACCTCGCGGGCCGCGGGCACCCCGGTGTCGCCGAAACAGGCGATGACGAACGCGTCCGTATCGGTCTGGTGCGCACGGACCTGCTCGATCACTCCGACGGCGGCGATCGCCTCCTGGGCATGGCTTTCGACGCTGGGCACACCCCGCGCAGGGTGGACCCCGGTGACCGTCACACCGGCGCCCGCGACCGCTTGGGCCGCCTTGGTGATGGTGGCCGTCAGCTCGGCGGAGGTGTTCGGGTTGATCACGGTGATCCGCGTCATCGCACCGCCCCCGTGACGGCGGCAAGCAACCCGTCGACGCCGGGCCCACCGACCGCGATGCGCGCGGCCCGCGCACCGGCTTCTGCCGCTGCGTACGCGTCCCCGTTGCGCAGATGTTCGGCCGCGAACGCACCGCAGAACGCGTCGCCGGCGCCGGTGCTGTCCACCGGTTCGATGACATCCGTTGGCACCGCAATGGGTTCGGGGCGCTCCCGGGTCGCCACCAGGCATCCGGCCGCGGCGCGCTTGATCACCACCACCTGTGGTCCCAGCTGCAGGAAGGTCGCGGCCGCCACGTGCAGATCCGCCGTGCCGGCGAGCGCGGCGGCCTCGATCTCACTGGGCAGGAAGACGTCACAGCCGCGGACTGCATTCCGCAGGGCGGTCTCGTGGCCGGCGATGTAGTCCTCCTGCGGATCGAAATAGATTGTCGCCGTGGTGCGGTCGCGCAGCCACGTCGCCAGCTCGAGCTGTGGGTGCAGCGCCATCGCCGACACCAGCACGCCGGGCGCGGCCAGCGCGGCGTCGGACACGTCGGCGGGATGCACCGAGAGCGCCTCGAAGTGCCCCTCGCCCAGGAGCAGGTCCCACACTCGCCCGCCGGCGTCGTCGTAATGGATGACATTGCGGATCGTGGGCAGCTCGCGTCGTGGCAGCGTCGCGGGATCCGTCCCGGCAGAGCGGATTGCGGCGAGCAGAGCCGGGGTCGCATCGGTACCGAGCGGGGCGAGGACCGTGGGATTGCCGCCGGCCAGCCTGGCGGCGAGCGCGGCGAAAAGCGCGTCCCCGCCGACGGATTCGACCCGCGTGCCCGCGGGGGACACGGCCACGTCGATGGTGAGGTTGCCGATGCAGACAAGGCTGGGGGCGGTGTCAGTCATCGGCCGCCGCCGCGGCATAGCAGCTGAGGCCGAGGTGGTAACCGACCAGCTGGGCGGGGAGCAGGTACAGCAGGGGCGACACCGGCTCCGGAACCGGCGGCAGGGTGATGACGTGACCCGTGAGGTCGTCGAACGCGTGCTCGCCCTCGGTGGTGACGACGTAGAGGCGGCCGCCCCAGCGCAGCGCGTCCGTGCCGGTGTCGATGGCGCGCGGCACCGATGGACCCGAGGGAGCGAGCAGGAAGAGCGGCTCGCCAGCCTTCTGCGAGTTGTAGTGGTGGTACTCCTCGATCTGGATGTCGATCGCGTGCAGCGTCGTGCACTCCTTGACCTTGGCCGCGCCCACGATCGCGGACGCCAGATTCGGTCCGGCGCCTGAGAACAGCACCGTCTGCACCCCTGCCCCGACCTCGTATCCGGCGATATCGGCGATCAGCGGGTCGATCCTGCCGAGCACCCGCGCCATGACATCGGGGAGCTCATCGAAGGCAGCGCGCAGCGGTGCGGCGGCGCTCGGCACGCGTCGCTCGCCCAACCGGATGGCCAATTCCAGGAGCAGTGCCAGCGCTGCGGTGGACGACTGCGTGGGCCAGCCGACCCGGGTCGCCTCGATCTTCAGCGGCGTATCGGCCTCGGACTGCAAAGTCGAACCGGCCGTGTTGGTCAGGGAGACGGTATACGATTCGCGATGTTGAGCCACGAGGAGCGCTTCGACGGTGCGGGTCGTCTCGCCCGAACTGGACAACGCGATAACGGCTGTGCCGGCGTCGACCAGGTGCGCATGGTAGTACGCGAACTCCAGGCTCTGCATGGGTTCGCAGGGGACTCCGAGCATGCACTCGAGCGCCTGCCGCGCGGCGATCATGACGGCCAGCGAGTCTCCGCAACCGACCAGCACGACGCGCCGGACACCGGCGGCGAGTCGGTCGGCAATGACGTCGAGAGTTTTCGCATTGAGCTGCAGTGTTGCCTGTATCGCCGCTGGCTGGCCGAACAGTTCCGGTCCGGTCGCCTCGACGCGAAAGCGGAGTTTCGGGTCTAGCGGGTCATTGCTCGGCAGGGCGAGGATGTGGGCGCGCTCGGCGTCGGAGACCCGTTGGACAACGGCCCGCTGACGGACATCGAGGGGGCTGGTACCCGGGTCGAGAAGCGGGCTCGCGGGAGCACTCATTGTGGGATAACTTCGCTTTCATTCCTGAGCCATGGTGAGCGGTACCCTCAGCAGGCATCGAGCCAAACGGTATACCGTCTGTGTGCCTTCCGTATGACGTTTCGTGGCGTTGCAGTTACGGACGTACCGTGCGTCGGTAGGACCGCAATCCCGTCCAAACCGCGGTCACGAGCCTCACGCATCGCGTGCTCGAATGTGTCCAATGCGACGCGCCAATGCTCATGCTCGGCGGCGCGGAGGCGAATCACTGCTCCGCGGTGATCGATCGCGCCGGGGACACGCGAAGAGCGCACCTCATATGCCGTCGTCGCAGCGATGCCATGAGCGGTCATCAGGTGCCCGTCGTTGGCGACGATCGCACGAAACAAATGGCCCCGCGTGCTGGCTGCTTCCGCGCTGCATGACGTGCAGGTGCGGGTCCCCGCAGCGTGAGGTCTCGTGCTGGTAGGCGATGTCCACCAGACCAGGAAGGCGCACGAGGTCTTTCGCCGGGTGTGCGGGTTGTGCACACGGGTGTAGCCGGCGTGCGCGGCCAGATATTTCATGGCCTCGGACAGCGCGGTGGTGTGGCCATCGGCGATCGCTTTGGCCACCACGTCGTCAGTGCGTAGTGCCCGCACCAGCGAGACGCTCTTGGGTGCGCAGAACGTCAGGTCGAAGCCGTGCACACCGCGTTCACCGAACGCCCGCCCATGCGCTCGGTTAGGTGTGATGCCGTTGTCGAGCCAACGAGCGACGGACTCAGGGTCGGCGTCTCACCCGGCGCGCCGAGTGTCGGTGAGACCGACCAGCCCGGCGACGGTGTCGGTGTTGCCGGACGGTGTCGGTGTTGCCGGACGGTGTCGGTGTTGCCGGCCAACAACCACACCGGGGTACGGTTTTCGCGTTCGGAGTAGTACTCCCCCAGTC
>Ga0207665_10001331_pt1 | contig 16651 bp, 16 predicted proteins | sample LARL112metaG_FD_184351 | JGI IMG/M metagenome (GOLD analysis project Ga0207665, IMG submission 184351) | Corn, switchgrass and miscanthus rhizosphere microbial communities from Kellogg Biological Station, Michigan, USA - LAR L11-2 metaG... | ecosystem: Host-associated > Plants > Roots >...
CCGTATTCGGCGAGCTCTCGGTGCTGCTGGATCAGCCGCACAGTGCGGACGTGCGTGCGCTGGAGGTCTCACAGTTCTACGTCGCCGATGCCGCCACACTCCTGCGCGTGGATCCGATTGCGCTGCTTTACGTTGCAACGGTCCTGGCGCGGCGGCTGGACGACGCCAATCAGGCGCTGATCGAGCTCAGACGTCAACTCGAGGCCGGCCGGCCGCACAGCGTGATCGAGAAAACCGAAGAGGAGATCGAAGGATTGCTGGGCGCGAGGGCGACCAACGTTGCGTATGCCCGCTATCCCTACGACCTGTTCGCCCCCGCGGCGCCGAGCAGATGAGGCCTGGCATGCCGCGCTGGGCGCAGCGGGGCGGCGAGTCCGCTTGCGATCATCCCAAGCGGCGCCAACGTACGCCAAGTGAGCGCCAAGTGAGTTGACGGTCAGAGGAACTCTCGCGCAATCGCGCGGTCCCAATCGCGATGACAGACTTCCGTTCCACCCTCCCAAGCGCGCAGGCTTGCCTGCAGCAGAAAGACATCGCGCGTGCATGAGAGCCGCATCTGCGTCTCGATGCGGATTTGCCATGCCTGCCGCGACATCGTCCACGTCCGCCGCAGTTCGGCCACGGCGCTGAGCGGGTCGTCCTCCTCGATGTGGAGCCGGGACTTGTTCTCCGTGCCCAATTCAAGGCCTAACCGATCGATGCGCTCGATACGCATATCACCCTGGCGAACTATCGTCGGCTTCTCAGGTGGCGCCGACTCGGGATCAGGCAGCGGCTTAAGCCGCGCGTCTATGGCCTGGGGCGGGCGTACCGGCAGATCGAGAGTGCCACCCGAAATCAGGAGCGTCGCCTTGTCGGGACTCGGCCAGATCATCGGCCAATAAGCCGTGGAAAGAGCAATCCTTACCTTGTGGCCGGCCGGGAACACCGAACCTGCATCGTTGAGCTGGATGCGCACCCGGTAGCGCTCCCCCGCCGCCAACGGCGCGGGCCTCTCGTGTCCGTCGCGATGGGCGAGGTTGAGTACGCCATAGCTGACGCGCAGCGACTCACCGGAGGGCTGCACATCGCATAATCGAACCACCAGGTTCGCAATCGGTTTGTCCGAGGCCACGTCGAGCGTAACGATCGCCGCGCCGAGGATCTCGATCGGCCCATCGAGAGGCGGCGTCTCGAAGACCAGCGAGCGCGCGTCGTCTCCCCTCTGATCGTCGGCCTGATCATGTCCACGACCGAATGGAACCCAGCTTCCCGAACATTTACCGACGGTCTGCGGCGAGCACACTGCACGCGGCGTCAACGGCGCGGCTTCGTTGCGCAGCCCCTGGTCGGTCAAGAACAGGCGCTGGGACGTTATTCCCGGCGGCGGCCATGAGGGCTCAGCAACCCATCGGCCCGGCAATATTTCATGATGGGAGGCAGGTTTGACGCTTTCCGTCATCCACGCGCGCAGCATGGGCTCATCTATCACGCCGGTATCGATGCCCTTGAGCCAATAATCCCACCACCGCAGCATCTCCTGCAGGAAGCCGATCTGCGGGCCGGGACGCGCAAAATGCGGATACCCGTGGGCCCACGGCCCGATGAGACCCTTGCGCGGCACCGTTAGCCGCTCAAGCAGGCGTGGAATTGAATTCGTGTAGGCATCGGTCCAGCCGCCGACGGCATACACGGGGCATTGGATCGCCGCGTAATCCTCGCAGACCGATCCGTGCTTCCAATAGGAGTCACGTCGCTGGTGCCGCAGCCAAAGCTCGAAGAACAGCGGCACGTTCTCGAGGCGCTCCAGCCACATCGCCCGCCAGCGATCGCCGACCAGCAACGGGTCGGGCGGGAGGCACATCGAGCCGAAAAAGAACGAGCCCCACTCGAGTCCGTCAGTCGCAAGCAGCGTGCCGCCCATGTAATGGACATCGTCCGCGTAGCGATCATCAGTCGAGCAGATGGTCACGATGGCCTTGAGGGCGGGAGGGCGGCGCGCCGCAATCTGAAGTCCATTGAAGCCGCCCCAGGAGATTCCCATCATCCCGACGACGCCGCTGCACCAGGGCTGCGCCGCCAACCACGCGATTACCTCCAGGCCATCGTCCTGCTCTTGCTTTGCGTACTCGTCGAACAGCAAGCCACTCGACTCGCCGCAGCCGCGCATGTCGACCCGAACGCCGGCGTAGCCGTGGCCCGCGAGATACGGATGGGTCAGCGCGTCCCGCTCGTAAGTCCCGTCGCGCTTACGGTAGGGGAGATATTCCAGGATCGCGGGGACCGGGTTCTGTTCGGCATCGTCGGGCACCCAGATGCGGGCCGCCAGCCTCGTGCCGTCTTTCAAGAGTATCAACGTGTGCTCGATAACACGCACAGTGCGTGGAAAAGTCGTCACAATCACGGGGATCCCCAATTGCCACGATTACAAAGCCGCAGGCGGACAGACCAGGCTCGCATCTTGCATCAAATTTCGCACGCGGGACTGCACCTCCGTGTTACGCAGCACGCCCCCGTCACAAGTCGAGGATCACCTCACCTCGAGGTCGGCTGCAGCAAATAAGCGCGCCTCCCTTTGCGGGTGGATCCAGCGGCTCAGGGTCGTATTGCACGTCGCCGGCAATCAGCGCCGTTTCGCAAGTGTGACAGACCCCGGTTCGACAGGACCACCGCACAGGTACCTCGCATGCTTCTGCAAGCTCGAGCAGGCTCTGATAATTTGCATCCCAAGGCAACGTGAGTCCGCTCCGCGCGAAGGACACTTGCGGTCCGGAACCCGCCGATCCCGCAGGCAAATGCGGAGAATGAGTTTTCGGCTTTCATCCCCGGGGTGATGGAATCGAGTGTGCCGAATATCTCCGTGTGAATTTGATCATGGGTCACACCCCACGCAGTTAAGCCGGCGGTAAGCTCTTGCAAGAACGCCGGAGGGCCGCACAGATAGAATTCGGCCTCATGCGGAACGCCAATCTTGTCAAATGCAGAAACAGCGAGGTGTCCGGCGGCGTCGAAATCGACACCCCTTTGGTCGGCCGGTCCTGGCCTACTGTAGTGGATGTAGCCGTGGCCGTACTTCAATCCTTGGAGCAGAGCACGCGACTCCTCACGGAATGGGTGATCCGCACGATTGCGGGCTCCGTGGAGCCACCAAACCGGGCGGCTGGACTTCTCGGCTGCCAAGGCGTGCAGCATCGCCAACACCGGCGTCGCTCCTACTCCCCCGCTCAGGAGCACGACCGGCTCGCTGCCTGACCGGAGTGTGAAGCTGCCACGGGGCGCGCTGACCTCCAAGTTGCTCCCCGGCTCCATTCGCGCGCGCAGATAGGTGCTGGCAAGCCCCTGTTCTTCTTGCTTGATGCTCACGCGATAATGTTCGGTGCTCGGCAGGTCTGACAGCGAGTAGCTACGCAATACCGGCGGCGCACCGGACTCCACATGAAGGCGCAGAACCACGAATTGCCCAGGCAGGGCAGCCGCCAGGGGTTTACCGTCAGCGGGCACGAGAACCAGCGAAAACACGCTGACACTCTCCCGGTCGATCCGCGACACCCGCATGGGGCGAAATCCCGCCCACGCGGGCGGCGGGCTCACGACCGAAAGGCCGGGGTTTCCCTTTGCCTGGCCTTCATTGGGTCCTTGCTGCAGGAGCGCTTGAAAGGAACTCCGCCAACCAGCGGACAGCGCCGGGATGCGCAAGGCGCGTTCCAATTGAGCGCGGGGATGATCGGTAAGATAAAGTAGAGCGTCGGCCTCGGTGACGCTCATGCCCTCCGGACCGTTGCTGACTTTCATAATTTCATCACCGGCGGCGACTTCCCCGGTTTCCAGCACACGGAAGTAGAACCCTGGTCGGTGATGCTCCACCAGCAGGGCAGCCATGCGCGGCTCGTCCATTCGGATTCCAACTCGATAGCAGGTCACTCGAGACTGCGTCACCTCGAACAGTGCGCTGCCAATCCGATAACGGTCGCCAATGCAAACCTCATCGTCCGGCAACCCCTCCACCGTGAAGTTCTCGCCGAATTGTCCAAACACGAAATCGCTTCGCCCCAGTTGCTTTTCCCAATAACGATAGGAATCGATCTGATAGACGAGAACGGCTCGGTGCTCGCCCCCGTGACCCCGCAGATCTCCCTGGCCATCGCCCTCGATGTTCAACTTCCCTACCTTGCGGCGACCGTGGACCGCGTCCTTCCACACGGCCGTGTACACGGCCTTGCCTTTCCAATCGATGTCGCGCGGCAGGCCGACGTTCACTGAGAGCAGTTGCGTCATTTAGACCCCCATCGTGGGACATTCCTCGTGGGACATTCCAAATCAATGCGACGGCGGACGGCAATGCGCTGATCCGCTCGCAACCCCAGGGCGACATCGTCGTTGATTTGTAAGCAGAGCTCGCGGACGGCAAGGCCGCGCCCTGTCCGTACAGCACAAGCAAAGATCCAAAGTCATGCAGGTTCGATACAGCCAGGATCACGAATACGTCATCGTCGAGGACGGTGTCGGAACCGTCGGCATAACGAACTATGCTCAGGAAAGGCTCAGCGCGGTGACCTTCGTTGAGCTCCCGCGCCTCGGCGCGCAGGTGCAGAAAGGCAACGCGGTCGGCGTTGTCGAGTCTGTCAAGGCGGCAAGCGACCTCTATTCTCCCGTAGGCGGCGAAATCCTTGGCGTAAACGAAGCGCTGACCGGCAAGCCTCAACTCGTCAATGAAGACGCCGAGGGCGCCGACTGGATCTACAGGATCAAGCTCGCCGAGCCTTCCGAACTCGACACGCTTTTGGATCGGGAAGGTTCTCGCCTACGTGCGTGAGCAAAGTTGATGCGCGCGGCGCATCGAACTGAGGAGGTTTTCTATGCGGTCCGACATTGTTCCGGGGGCCATCTTCCCCGACTACGAACTTTCCGACCACACGGCGAAACGCCGGAAGCTCTCGGAGCTGCAAGGCCAGCATCCGATGGTGCTCGTCCTCAGCCGCGGCGGTTTCTGCCCCAAGGACCGCAGACAGGCTGAAGGGCTTCTTGAACTCCATCGTGAGATGGAGGTTGGCTATTGCCGCCTTGTGACGATCAGCACCGACAACATCACTGAGACGAACGAATATCGCAGTGGTGTCGGCGCTCACTGGCCTTTCCTCTCGGACACGAGGCGCACTGTCCAAAAAGATCTCGACATCGCCGAATATACGGATTCAGCCCACAATCCGATGATCCCCCATGTGATTGTCCTCGAGCCTGGCCTCCTCATTTACAAGATCTACAATGGCTACTGGTTCTTCGGCCGGCCCACTCTCGAAGAACTCCGCCAGGATCTACGTGCTGTTAGCAAGAAATGCCGGCCAGACTGGGACATCACAACGCCCGAACTCAAGGCGGCTTGGCAGCAAGGCCGCAAGGAACTCTTCTATCCCTACGGCAAGACCTACGCCCAAACTATCGGTGAACAGGACTAGAAGCGGTGTCCGCGTAAGCAAAGCCGGATGCCGCCGCGCTTATCCTGGGCGCGTCGATTTCAGTTGCCCATGACGAGACCGCCGTCGACGTTGACGGCCTGGCCGGTCATATAGTCGGAGTCGCGGCTGGCGAGAAAGCTCACGACGCCGGCCACGTCCTCGGCAGTTTCCGGTCGGCCGAGCGGAATGATCGCGGTTCGCCGTTTCCACGCTTCGCCAACTCGCCAGCCCTCGATCTCGCTCCACTCGGCATCGATTTTCTTCCACATCGCCGTGTCGACCGCACCAGGGCAGACGCAGTTCGAGGTGATCCGGTCGGCCGCGAGTACCTGCGCGGCGGTGCGGGTAATGCTGACAACTCCGGCCTTGCTGGCGCCGTAATGCACCATGTAGGCCTGACCGCCGCGGTAGGCGGCAATCGAGGCGGTCTGGATCAATTTTCCACGCAGTTCGGAGCCGGCAATCGGCGTCTGCTGGCGCATGCGCTTGGCCGCGGCTTGCAACACGAAGAAAACGGCGCGCAGGTTGACTGCCAGCGGTCCCACTCCTCCGGCGTGAGCTCGAGCATTCTGCGGGCTTCGGCGATCCCCGCGTTGTTGAACAGCACGTCCAGGCGTCCCCAGCGCCGGTAGGCCAACTCGAATATGCGATCGATATCCGCCGCACGGGTAACGTCCACCTGGACGGATGCCTGGCCGAGTTCGTCGGCCAGGGACTTCGCCGCCTCACCGTTGAGATCCGCCAACAGCAATTGCGCGCCTTCGCCGGCCATGCGGCGCGCGCACGCGGCGCCGATGCCGCCCGCGGCGCCGGTGATGAGCGCATGAATGCCGTCCAGCCGACCGGGCATGTGCGACGCGACGCGCTTTAAGGTTTTAAACCGCCAAGTGCGGTGTGGAGCGCGGCAGCATTTTTGGATTTGTATCGCATGACATCCTCCCTTACTGCGCGATCCCGATTGTCGAAGTGCCGCGAATAGCCTAGCACCTCTCGCTGCAACGCGCGACGGGGCAGCCAAGCCTAGCGTGGATGTTGGTCTGTGCCCGCACGACAGAGCGGCGAAATCGGGGAAGACCCGGCGATGGCGGGAGTTCGTGTCCGATCCCAGCGCGACGCGCTAGTTGATCCCTTCGACCGCGTATGAGCGCACGGATTTGACCGCCTTATCGAGGATCGGCAGCGTCTTCATATAGGACTCGGATTCGCGCCAGGCGGTCAGCTTGTCGATGTTTTCCCATTTGCTGATCAATAGCCGCTTTGGAGCGGCGCCCTCGATCCGCTCGACGTTCGTGCTGCGCACGAGGTAGACGCCGCCCGCGGCTTTGACCGTCTCGTCGACTTTCGGAATCCACTGCTTGTTGTAAACGTCCTCATTGGTCACGTCGATTTCAGCGATGTAGAACGCCGTCGGCAGCTTGGTTTGGGCATGAAGGCCTTGGACGGCGAGACCGCCAATGCCGGCGCCGGCGAGCGCGGCCAATATCACCGTGGTGTATGTCTTCATCGGTTCGACCTCATTGTGGGCTAAAGCAGGGCTATCAGACGAACGAACTCCGCAGTACGGAGAGATCAGGGGATAGGAACGGTTCGCTGCGGCCGGCGCAGGTATAGACCCCGCGCCGGAGCATTAATGTTTCCGTGATCAAACACCGCAACGCCACGCAAGAACGTGGTCTTGACCCGACCGGTGAGCTCGAGCCCCTCGAAGGGCGAATAGCCCTGGACGGATTGGGAGTCGGCGGCGCGAACGACGAAGCTCTCATGCGGGTCCACGAGGGCGATGTCGGCATCGTAACCGGGGGCGATATCGCCCTTGCTGAGCAAGCCGAACCGCTGCGCCGGCTTGAAGCTCAGAAGTTCGGCCATGTGATTGTACGACATGCCGCGCTTGCTGCCTTCGCTCAGCACGCCGGAGAGCAGATACTCGGTGCCGCCAAATCCCGCTTTCGCCAGCCAGATATTGGTCGGATCCTCTTTCGACCATTTCTGTTCGGCGGAACAGCAGGCATGGTCGCTCACGATCCAGTCGACCTTACGCTCCAGCACGGCCTGCCATAACGCCTCCACGTCCTGCCGCGGACGGATCGGCGGATTGACCTTTGCGTGGACGGCGCGGGCGCAATCGGCGTCCAGCAGCAGATGGCCCACCGTCACTTCCCGGCGGAAGGCGATGTGCGGAAACACCTGTTGCATGATCCACGCCGCTTCGATCGCCTTGCGCGAGCTCAGGTGCAGGAGATTGACGTTCAGGCAGTTGGTTTCGTTGGCGAGGTAGGAGGCAATCCAGATGGCAAGCCCTTCGGAATGCGGCGGACGGGCGGCGCTGTAGGCGTGCAGGCCGGTCAAGGTGCCGTCGCGCTCGACCAGTTTCGTGTAGGCGTTGAGGATCTCGGCAATCTCGCAATGAAGGCTGACGCTGATGTAGCCGGCAAGTTCGGGATATTTCGCCATCAAGCGCTGTGCGGAGCGCATGATGAACTCGAAATGCGCGATGTCATAGCGGTCCTCGGGGCCGAGCATGAGAAATTCGTTCTGATGGGCGGAACGTCCGTGCAGCCCGTATCCGCCATAGAACATGAATATCTTGAATGAGAGGACGCCGTGGTCGAGGACGAGATGTTCCATTTCGTCGATATGCCCGGCCTCGATCGGCGCAATGTGATAGCCGTAATCGACCCAGAATCGTCCCTCGGATTGCTTGAGCACTTCCGGCATGAAGTCGCGGTATGGACCGCCGCGGTTGAGATAGTAATGGCCCGTGCGTATGTAGTTCAGGCTCGAGGTCACGCCGCCCATCGCCGCCGCCTTGCTCTCCGAAACCGCGTCCTCGGCGAGTGGCGCATAAATACCGATGTGCATATGGGCATCGACGCAGCCCGGGAAGGCGAGAAGATTCCTGGCGTCGAAAACCTCTTTCGCCTGTTCCGCCTGGATGTCCGGTGACAGACGCGCGACCTTTCCTTCCTTGATGGCGATGTCGAGGCAATCGACCGAGGTCCTGTTGGGACGCACCACGCGGGCGTTCTTGATGACGAGATCGTAGAGTTTTTCCATTCGCGTCTGCCCGCTTCGGCCTTTTCCGGTTCACACGAGATGCATTGGACATCGGTGAAAGATCAAGACTCGGACCGTGCAATTTCAGCACGCGTGTTCCGCTTGCCGAACGAAGTCCGTGCGGAAGTGTCGTAGCGCTTGCCGAGCGCGAGCATCTCCGGCGTTCCGATCAAATCATTCAGAGCAGCGAAATCGAGCATGCGGGAACGGAACGGCTCGGATGTCCCGGACGCGGCGAGCGAGGCGTAATACTCGCTCGCCATGCGCGCCAATGCGCGCACGATCCCGCCGGGAAAGATGACGAGGGCGAAACCTATCGCCTCGAGTTCTGCTGACGGCAACGGCGGGGTCTTGCCGCCCTCGACCATATTCGCCATCAGTGGCGCGTTGCCGAGCGCCGGCGGGATGCGCTCGAGCTCCGCGCGCGTCTGCGGCGCCTCGACGAACAGAACGTCGGCGCCGGCGTCGCGATAGAGCGCAGCGCGCTCGACGGCGCGCTCGAAGCCTTCGACCGCGATCGCGTCGGTACGCGCGATCACCAGTGTCTCGCGCGAGCGGCGCGCATCGACCGCGGCCTTGATCTTCCCCGCCATCTCGGCCGGCGGGATGAGGACCTTGCCATCGAGATGGCCGCAACGCTTGGGAAAATCCTGGTCCTCGAGTTGGATGGCGCTCGCCCCCGCGCGCTCGAATAGCCGCATGGTCCGCCCCACGTTGAGCGCATTGCCATAGCCGGTGTCGGCATCGACGATCAGATCGGCGTTGACACGGTCGCGGATCGTGCCGACGGTTTCGACGACCTCGCTCATGCTCACGAGACCGATGTCCGGCCGGCCAAGCCGCGTATAAGAGATCGCCGCACCGGAGACGTAAAGCGTGGCGAACCCGCTGCGTTCGGCCAACAACGCGGTGAACGCATCGTAGACGCCGGGAGCGACCACGATCGGCTTGCGCCCGAGGCGGGCAGGCAGGTTTGTCACGTCAGCCATGGTGATAATCCGAGGTAGGCGCGTTGAGTTTCGAGATGCAAAATATCGTCGCGATGCGACAAAAATTCAGTTGCAGGCTGCTGGTGCCTGTGTTGGTGAAACCCACATCAATGACGGAAAATGGCCGTTCTGGCATTCCGGACCGCTACGGTTGCCCACGATCACGAAGGGTAATCTCGCACTCGGCCTTGCGGGTCAACTGGGTTGCATCCCTCTGGGCAATGCCTGACTCTAGCCACGCCGTCCGCGGAACATGAGCTTCATGGTTGTTTCCTTGATATACGCGGGAACAATCCTCTTGGCGCTGGGGATTGCGGCATGGATCGCGCGAGCTTGGACGCGCCGGCGTTATCAGCATAAAAGTCCGAGCGATCTCCATTACATCGTCGTGGGGATCATCCTGCTCGTGAGCGCGGGAATCGGAATGCTGGTCGCCTCGTACATTGTCGTCGCGATCGGCTATATGGGTTGATATTGCGGTTGCATCCCCACTGCCCGACGCAGCCCGCCGTCGCGTAGCCGGCTACCATCGTCATAGTCCGAGGTAGGCCCGTTTAAGATTCGGGTCGTCGCGGATGTCGGCCGCGTTTCCCTGCAACACGAACGTGCCGTCTTCCAGGATATAGGCGCGGCGCGCCACTTCGAGGCACTGCACCACGTTCTGCTCGACCAGGAGGAGCGCGATGCCTTCGGAGTTGATGCGCCGGATCAGGGCGAACAACTCTTCGACCAGCCGCGGCGAGAGCCCGAGCGACGGCTCGTCGAGAATGAGCAATTCAGGCTCGGCCATCAATCCTCGGCCGATCGCCAACATCTGCTGCTCGCCACCCGAGAGCGTACCGGCGCGTTGCGAGCGCCGCTCGGCGAGGCGGGGAAAGATCGCAAAGACCCGCGCGCGGTTTCTTTCCCGCCGGACGCGGCCGCGCCGGTAGCTGCCGAGATCGAGATTCTCCTCGATGGTCAGATTGGGAAAGACGCATCTCGCCTCGGGCACGTGGATGAGCCCGCGCGCGACGATCGTCGCTGGCTTCTCGCGCTCGATGGCCTGGCCGGCGAAGCGGATGGAGCCGCGCGTCGCGCGCAGCACACCGGAGATCGTGCGGTTGAGCGTCGACTTCCCCGCTCCGTTCGAGCCGAGCACGGTCACGATCTCGCCGGCGGCGACCTCGAGATCGATGCCGCGGAGCACTTCGCTCGCGCCGTAGCCGGCGGCAAGCCCGCTGACCGCGAGCAGCGCCTCAGACATGCGCGCCTCCCGCGCCGGACAGACGCGCGGCTGCGCCATGGCCGAGGTAAGCCTCGATGACGGCCGCGTCGCCCACCACGGCCTGCGGCGTGCCTTCGGCGATGATGCGGCCCTGCGCCAGCACGAAAACCTGTTCGGCAAGCCGCATCACTGCCTGCATCACGTGCTCGATCATCAGTATCGTTATGCCCCGCCCGGCGAGCGCGCGGATGACCGGCACCATGGCGGCGACCTCGCGCGGATTGAGCCCGGCGAGCACTTCATCGAGCAGAAGAAGCTCGGGCCCGGCCGCGAGTGCGCGCGCGAGTTCGAGCCGCTTGCGGCCGGCGACGGTGAGGCTCGCGGCGGGACGGCCGAGGAGATCGCCGAGCCCGACCGCGCTTGCAACCTCCGCGGCGGCCGCGAGCGCGTCGGCACGCGCGCGGCGCGACAGATGCGCACCGATGGCGATGTTCTCGTGCACGGTCAGCCCGGCGAACGGCTGCGCGACCTGGAACGTGCGCACGATGCCTCGCCGCGCGAGAAGATGCGCAGGCATGCCGGTGATCTCGGCGCCGCGGTGCAAGATACGGCCTTCGCTGGGCGTCAGGAATCCGCTGATGATGGAGAATAAGGTGGTCTTGCCGGCACCGTTGGGGCCGATGAGCGCGGTGATCCGGCCGGCCTCGACGGCAAACGAAGCGTCGTCGACGGCGAGCAGACCGTCGAAGCGTTTGCATACGCGCTCGAGGCGGAGCAACGGCTCAGCCATGGGCGCGCTCCGGCAGGCGCGGCCGTAGGCGCGCAAAACGCAGGCGCAGGTCGGCGATGAGCCCCGCGATCCCTTGCGGCGCGAACGCTACGATCAGGATCAGCACGCCGCCGTAGATGACGAGGTCGAGGCCGGGCGCGTCGCCGGTGACGAGCTTGGTCAATTCCCCGAGCGTCTTGACCAGCAGCGCACCGAGCAGCGGGCCAAACGCGGAGCCGATCCCGCCGACGATGGGAGCGAGCAGAGCCTCGATGGAAATCCACGGCCCATAAGCGATCCCGGAGTCGATGAAGAGGAAATACTGCGCGTAGAAAGCTCCGCCGGCGGCGGTGATGGCGGCGGAAATCGTCATGGCCGCGAGCTTGACCCTCTGCGTGTTGACACCGACCGCTTTGGCGGCCTCCTCGTTTTCGCGCACGGCGACGAGCCAGGCGCCGAACCGGCTCTGCTCGATCAGCCGCACAATGAGGAACGAGGCGGCAAGCAGCGCAAGGATGATCCAGTAGAACGGCGCGCGACTCTGGAATTGGAACGCTTGCGGCCGCAGGTCGAGCGTGATCAGGATACCAACGCCGGCGCCGGTGATGGGCGCCACGCTGGCGAGAATGCGCAGCACCTCGGCAAAGGCGAGAGTGACGAGGGCGAAATACGAGCCCCTCAATCCGGAACGGAAGGTCAGCGCGCCGATCGCGGCGCCGATGAGCGCGCCGCCGGCGATGCCAAGCCCGAATGCCAGCCAAGCATTGACGCCGTAACGCGTTTGCAGGATGGCGCTGACATACGCGCCGGTGCCGAAGAAGGCCGCATGCCCGAAGGAGTACTGCCCGCCGTAGCCGCCAAGCACGTTCCAGCCCTGCCCTACCAGCGCGATGAGCAAGGCCACGACCAGAAAATTGAGCACGAGGTTCGAAGCTGTGAGCAACGGCACCGCCGCGAGCACGGCGATGACGACGGCAATGTGCGCGAGAGAGGCCCGCTTCATGCCCGCTCTCCAAATAGCCCGGCCGGGCGCAACAGCAGCACCAGGATGAACATGACGAAAATGCCGATCTGCCCGAGCGATTCCCCGAGATAAAGCCCGCAGAGACTCTCCACCACGCCGACGAACAGGCCGCCGATGAGCGCGCCCGTCACCGAGCCCATGCCGCCGAGCACGACGATGGTGAAGGCGACGAGGACGAAGGCGTTGCCGATGTGCGGATTGACGTAATAGGTCGGGATCAGCAGGCAGGCGGCGATGGCGAGGCAGGCGGTGCCGAGCCCAAAGGTGACGGCATAGATGTGGGCGACGTCGATGCCGGAGAGCTCGGCGCCGAGCTTCTCCTTCGCCACCGCACGGATCGCTTTGCCGGTGTCGGTCAAAGCGAGGATGAGCCAGAGCGTCAGCGCCACCGCCAGCACGACGGCGAAGCCCATGACGCGCGGCAGCGCCAGGAACGCGATGCCGATGTCGACGACGTCGAAGGCGTAGGCAAGGTTGAGCGTGCGCGTATCGCCGCCGAAGGCGTAAAGCAGCGCGTTTTCGATCACCACGGCGAGCGCGAGCGTCACCAGCAGAATGTTGCGGTCCTCGCCGTGAGCGGCGGGGCCGATGACGAAGCGCTGCAGGCAATAACCGAGCGCAAAGAACAGCGGCGTGAGCCCGAGCGCCGCGAGGTAGGGATCGAGCCCGAGCAGCCGGTGGGCGAAGAACGCCGCGAACATGGCGGCGGTGAGCAGCGCGCCATGCGCGAAATTGATGATGTGCAGGACGCCGTAGATCAGCGTCAACCCGAGCGCGACCAGCCCATACACCGCGCCGGTCAAAAGCCCGTTGAGGATGGCGGGAACGAGAATGATCGGCGACAGCATCGGCGAGGCGGGGGCGACGGCGGCGCCCGCCCTCCTGTGGCCGCTCAGGCGGGTGGCATGGGGAATACCGGCTGCGCCGTGGCGAACGTCTGCGGGAAGATCACCTGGATGTCGTTACCGAGCACCTGGGTGTTGACTGGTGCGGCCCCTTGATTTTGCCCGTTGACGAACTTGGTCGGCCCGTAGGGCATGAGGTGGCCGGAAAATGTCGAGCTTTCCAATGCCGCGGTGAGCTTGGCGCGGTCCGCGCTTGCGGCGCGCTCGAGCGCATCGGCGAGGAGCAGGACGCAGGAATAGTTCATGAACACTTCGTAGGTGTAGAACTGGCCCTTCTCCTCGACGGTCTTCTTCAGCGCCAGCGCCTTCGGATTGCGCGGATCGAACCAGTGATTGCAGTCCATGATGTATTGCGCGGCTTCGGGGAATTCCTTGACGAACTTGTAAGAGGATGCCGCGCCGCCGAGCACCGAGTAGATGCCTTTCTGCCGCACGCGCTGTTGCTGCATGGTGCGGGCGAGCAGCACGTATTCATTGTAATAATTTGCCGGGATCACGAGGTCCGGATTTTGCGCTTTGATCTTGAGCACGACGTTGTTGAAATCGCGGGTCGGCGTGGGATGCGGGATGGTGTCGAGCACTTGAAAGCCGCGCTCCGGCAGTTGCGTATTGAGAAGCTTGGCGAGCCCCGATCCGAACAGGGAGTCCTCGTGCACGATCATCACGGTTTTCGCCGGCTTGCCGGCCGTCTCGTTGATGGTGACGAGATTGTCGAGCGCTGTCTTCGCGATCACGCCGAAGCCGGGCCCGAACCGGAACGTGTTCTTGAGGCCGCGCGTGACGATGTTGTCGGCGACGCCGACGTCGACCAGATAGGGCAGATCGTAGCGGGCCGCAGTCTGGCTGGCGGTTAGGCAGATCGAGCTGGCATAGCCGCCGACGATCGCCGCCACTCCCGCTGAATTCATCTTCTCGACCTCGGCATTGCCGCCCTCCGGCGTCGACTGCGCGTCGCCGAGCACCGGGTCGATCTTGGCGCCGCCCAGCGCCTTGATGCCGCCGGCCGCATTCACGTCCTCGATCGCGAGCGTCGCACCGAGGCGGCCCTGCTGGCCCGAATAGGAGAGCGCGCCCGAAACCGGATGCAGCACGCCGAGCTTGACCGCAGCGCCCTGCGCGCGAAGGAGCGCCGGTGCATCGACCAGGCCGGCGGCCGCAACCGCGGCGCCCGTCGCCGTCGTTTGCAGCAGACGGCGGCGCGTGAGCTGTGCTGACCGATGCGACATTACAACCCTCCAATCCGAGATCCGATCGGTAGCCTAACATCGACCGGCTACGCCTTCCATATTGCGTTTCGCGCGCCGCGGCGTTTAATCCTCTCGATGCGCATGAACGCGCCTGCGACCCTGTTCGACAAGCTGTGGGCGGCCCACGAGATCGCGCGGCGCGAGGACGGCGAGGCGCTGCTGTGGGTCGACCGCCATTACGTGCACGAGGGATCGTTCAACGCCTTCAGTCAGCTCAAGGCGCGCGGCGCGCGCGTGGCCGAGCCAGGCTTGACCTTCGGCGTCGCCGATCACTACGTGCCGACGCGCGGCTCGCGGCGCCACATCGACAATCCCGACATCGCGCGCATGGTGCGCACGCTCGAGGAGAACACCGCCGAGCATCGCATCGCGCTGTTCGGCCTCGAAGACCCGCGCCAAGGAATCGTGCACGTGGTCGGGCCCGAGCAAGGCCTCACGCTGCCCGGCTTGCTGATCGTGTGCGGCGACAGCCACACCTCGACCCATGGCGCGCTCGGCGCCTACGCCTTTGGCGTCGGCGCCTCCGAGGTCGCGCACGTGCTGATGACGCAGACGCTGTGGCAGCGTAAGCCGAAGCGCATGCGCATCACCGTCGACGGCACGCTCGCTTCCGGCGTTGCCGCCAAGGATATCGCGCTTGCCATCATCGCGCGCATCGGCGCCGACGGCGCGACGGGCCACGCCATCGAATTCGCCGGCTCCGCCATCCGCGCGCTGTCCATGGAGGGACGGCTCACGCTGTGCAATATGTCGATCGAGGCCGGCGCGCGCAGCGGCATGATTGCGCCTGACGCAACGACCTTCGACTACGTGAAGGGTCGGCCCTATGCGCCCAACGGCCCGGCATGGGATGCGGCGCTTGCGGCGTGGTCGGCGCTCGCGACCGACGACGGCGCGCAATTCGACCGCGAGGTCGAGCTTACGGCCGCCGACATCGCGCCCATCGTCACGTGGGGCACGAGCCCGCAGGACGCGCTGCCGATCGACGGCAGCGTGCCCGATCCCGCGCGCGAGCCGGACGCGGCGCGCGCGAAATATCTGCGCGAGGCGCTCGATTACATGGGACTCTCGCCGGGCACCAGGCTCATCAATATTGCCATCGACCGCATCTTCATCGGCTCCTGCACCAATGCCCGCATCGAGGATCTGCGCGCAGCCGCTGCGGTCTTGGCAGGCCGGGTGAGCAAAGTTCCCGGCCTGGTGTCGCCCGGCTCGTCCGCCGTCAAGCGTCAGGCCGAGGAGGAAGGACTCGACCGCATCTTCCGTGACGCGGGCCTCGAATGGGGCGAGTCCGGCTGCTCCATGTGCGTTGGCATCAACGGCGATGTCGTGCCGCCGGGCGAACGCTGCGCCTCGACCACCAACCGCAATTTCCGCGGACGGCAGGGACCGCTAGCGCGCACGCATTTGATGTCTCCGGCCATGGTCGCGGCGGCGGCGGTGGCGGGAAAACTCGCCGACGTGCGGCCGCTGCTCGGCGCACGCAAAGCATGAGGGCGCGCATGGAGAAATTCATCCGGCTGACGGCGAGGGCCTGTCCGCTCGACGTCACCAACCTCAACACCGATCAACTCCTGCCGGCGCGCTTTCTCAAATTGCCGCGCGCGGCCGGGCTTGGAACGGCGCTGCTGCGCGATCTGCGCTTCGATGCCGAAGGATGCGAGAAGGCGGATTTTCCGCTCAACCGGCCGGCCTGGCGCGAGGCCAGGATCATCGTCGGCGCGCGCAACTTCGGCTGCGGCTCCTCGCGCGAGTCGGCGGTCTATGCGCTCTACGATTACGGCATCCGCTGCGTGATCGCGCCCTCCTTTGGCGACATCTTCGCCGGCAACGCCGCGCAGAACGGATTGTTGACCGCGGCCGTCGCGGACGATGCGGCGGCCGCGCTCACGCGGGCGCTCGAGGAGAAGCCGGATTCGCCCGTGACGGTCGATCTCGAGCAGCAGACGATCGCGTGCCGCGGCGAAACCTTGCGCTTCGTCATCGATCCGGTCCGCCGCACCCGCCTGCTCAACGGCTGGGAC
>Ga0207665_10001335_pt1 | contig 16622 bp, 13 predicted proteins | sample LARL112metaG_FD_184351 | JGI IMG/M metagenome (GOLD analysis project Ga0207665, IMG submission 184351) | Corn, switchgrass and miscanthus rhizosphere microbial communities from Kellogg Biological Station, Michigan, USA - LAR L11-2 metaG... | ecosystem: Host-associated > Plants > Roots >...
CGGCCCGCTCCCGGCTGCGGATCCAGGCGAAGAACCCGGTCAGGATCAGCGCTCCGGCTACGATCAGCGCTGCCATCAGGGCGAGGCTCTGGTCGGCCGCCATGATCCCTCCGACCAGCACCACCAGGCCCACGGCGGACAAGATCGATCCCACAGTATCGAAGGGGCGGTGCGGGTCGGCGGGCACCGGATCATGGATGCCGCGGGCGAGCACCAGGATGATCACGATGATCAGAGCCTGGAAGACGAACGCGACCCGCCAGGAGAGCGCCGTGGTGATCGCGCCGCCGATCAGCGGCCCGGTGGCGGCGCCGATCCCGCCCATGCCGCTGATCACGCCGAAGGCCTGCGCCCGGGACTTCATGTCGTGGAACAGCATCGTGGTGAGGATGTAGACCGGCGGGATCAGCAGCGCGGTGCCCACTCCCTCGAGGATCGAGTTGCCCAGGATGAGCACGCCGAGCCCGGGCGCGGCGGCGCTGAGCACGGCGCCGACCCCGTAGATCGACAGGCCGATCGTGAAGCACCGCTTGCGGCCCAGCCGGTCGGTCAGCTTGCCGCAGGGGATCATCAGGGCGGCCATGACCAGCAAGAACAGCGTGATGCACACCTGCACGCCCTGCACCGTGGTGTGCAGGTCGCGGCTGATGTCATTGATCATGACATTCATGTTCGAGCCCGCGAAGCTGCAGATGAACTGGGCCAGCGCCAGCGGCACCAGCATCCGGCGCAGCGACCCTGCCGGGGCCTGCACCGCGGCGGCGGTCATGACGCCAGGCCGTGCTGCGGCCGGCCGGCGGCCGCTTGACCGTCCCCGGCTGGCATTCGTTCCCTATCTGACAAGGCAGACCCCCGGGTTTCGGCGGGATATCGGATCGGCGCCTCCGAGCAGGGTCCGGACCTGGGCTCCCGGCTCCGGAGGCGGTAACGGCTTAGCCCGGCGACCTGCTGAAACCTATCAGTGAGGCGATGTTCGGTCTACAGGTAGGCCACGATTGCCTGCGCGCGGGCATCGGCCAGTATAAGGCGAGGGTCTGTCTCCCCCTGATATCAGCCGGCCTTAACCGCCGCGGAGACCCGGCGCAGCATGGGAAGCCGCGGGTCGTTCGGGCTGGTGATCACGTCGACCAAGCCGAAGTGACCTATGCCGCCGAAGAAAATGGCACCGAGATTGAGATGACCGCCGTTTGCGAGAAATATCAGGTAGTTGCAGAAATCATCCCACCAGGCGATAGTCACCGGGTTAAATACGGCGTTCCCCGCCATGAACCCCCACTCGGCCAGGCCCAGCGATGAGATGCCGGCGGCCTGGGCCGCCGCCAGGAACGGGTCGAGGCGCACCCCCTGCCTGTATGCCGAGGCATAGAAATCCATCCACAGCTCGTCCGGCTGAGGGTTGGACGGGATGAATTCAACTGCGCGAGCTATGATATGGCATCCGGCGTCATAGCCGCAGCGAACTCCTGCCGCTTGGACAACCGGCGCGTAGTAGCTCCAGTATGCCTGCCATTCATCGAATTTCGGGAATGCAGAATTATTGCACTCCTGCCAGAGCACTATCCGGTACTTCATGCCGGCCTTGTTGAGCATGTCCAGCCACTGCGCCAGCCGGTTTTGCTCGGCACTCGACAGCTGCCTCGATGGTTTGGCCGATACGACGAACTGGCACCCGGCAGGTGCTAGCTGTGTCATCTGGCGGGGGGGCGTCGATCCGAAAACGCCTTCTCCCATGTAGATTTTCTGGATTGTCGTACACAGCGGAATTTTATAAAGACCGTCTGCTATTTTCGCTGCCCGAAGGGAGTTGGTTACCCCATAGCTCTTGGCATCAACGGTGGCACCCGCTAGCGGTGCGGCGGCCGCCAGTGGCGCGGCGACCGCTCGCGGGCTGCGCGCCGATGCTAGCGTGGCTGCGACAGTGGTGCCCGCCGCAACGCCGAGAAATCCGCGTCGGGATAGGCTCTGCAATGGCTTACTCTGATTCATTTGAAATTACCGTATCCCCGCTTCCGCTTCAGCTCGTCCTAGAACTCGTCCACGACGAACAATTGCACGAAATGGCGGTGCCTGACCGTATAGGAGCCGCCGGCGCTGCAGCGGCCCGCGGCGGCGCACGACACCGCCCCGACCGATGCGGCCCCGCCCGTGTTGAGGGCCTGGCTGCCGAAGACCTCGTTCGCGGCGTGCCACGTGCCGTTCACCTCGATGACGGCGAACGCCTGCCCTGAGCCAGAGGCATCGGTGTAGAAGCCGCCCGCGCTGCAGTTGCCCGCCGAAGCGCACGACACCGAGCTGGTCATGGCGCCGCCGGTAGTGCCCGCGTTGAGGGCCGCGGTGCCCGGTACCTCCTCCGCGCTGCCCCAGGTCCCGCTCGTCTCGCTGACCGCGAGCGCCTGGGTGTGGAAGGAGGCATCCTGGTAGAACCCGCCCGCGCTGCAGCTGCCTGCCGAGGCGCACGACACCGAGTTGATCGCGGCGTACCCGCCGGCGTTGAGGGCCCCGGAACCGGGGGCCTCCGTCGCGGTGCCCCACCGGCCGCCGGCCTCGGCCACGACGAACGCCTGGGTGGCAGGCGCGCCGCTGGTGTACTCTCCCCCGGCGCCGCAGGTGCCCGCCGCGGTGCACGACACCGACTCGACCGCAGCAGACCCGCCAGCGTTCAGGGACTTGGCCCCTGGGACTTCTTCCGCGGTGCCCCACCGACCGTTGGTCTCGCTGACCACGAACGGCTGGGTCAGCGGGATGCGGGCGATGTTGTCCGATGCGTAGTAGCCGCCGGCGCCGCAGTCGCCCGGCGCGCCGCACGATACCGACTTGATCGCGGCGAACCCGCCCGCGTTGAGCGCCCCGGAACCCGGGACTTCCACCGCGGTGCCCCAGGTCCCGTTCGTCTCGGCCACGACGAACGCCTGCTCGTGGCCGGAAGCGTCTGTGTAGAAACCGCCGGCGGCGCAATTGCCCGCCGTGGCGCACGATACCGACTTGATCGCGGCGAGCCCGCCGGCGTTGAGCGCCCCGGAACCCGGGACTTCCACCGCGGTGCCCCAGGTCCCGTTCGTCTCGGCCACGACGAACGCCTGCTCGTGGCCCGAGGCGTCTGTGTAGAACCCGCCGGCGCTGCAGTTGCCCGCCGTGGCGCACGACACGGAAGCGGTCGCGGCACGCGTCGCGTTGAGGGCCGCGGTGCCGGGAACTTCCTCGGCGGTGCCCCAGACCCCGTTGGTCTCGTTGACGACGAACGCCTGCGTGTGGGTGTTCTTGGCTGCGTAGAAGCCGCCCGCGCTGCAGTTGCCCGCCGTGGCGCACGATATCGAGTTGAACCCGGCACTCCCGCCCAGGTTCAGGGCCGCCAGGCCGGGAATCGGCTCCGCGGTGCGCCACCGGGGACCGCCCGGCGCCGCGGCCACGCGAGTGGCAAGTGCGCGCGTTCCCGCGGCTCCGGCCGCCGCCGCGCCAGTACCCGCCAGCAGGACCGAGCAAAGAGCAACCACGAGCCCGGCGATCACGAGGGCAGAGCGGCGGGTCACCGGTCCAGATTCCTGGTCTTGCCCGGTCTCAGGTCACGATTCCTTCGCATGCCAATATCCCGTCCGCGGGAAACAAGCTGACACGCCGCACGATAGGGATGACCGTGTGCCCGGTCAAGGACACCGGAACCTCCGTAACGCCTCGTTAGCGTGACCTCCTCCGTACGGCCTCGAGGAGGTCACCTGCGCGACGATGCCCTCTTGCCATGCTGCCCGGAACCGAAGAAGCCGGGTATCGCGAGGCCGGGCCAGGTCAGCTCGGCCGTTGCTCGATGGGCGCCTCGGACAGCAGCCCGGGTTCCAGGCAGAGCAGATAATGATCTTGTGCGCCCCCAGCAGGATTCGAACCTGCGCTCACGGCTCCGGAGGCCGTTGCTCTCTCCCCTGAGCTATGGGGGCAATAACCGGCAGGGCTGAACGCCGCGCCGCGACAGAACGTGGAAAGGTTATCAGTCCGTTGCATCCGGAGGACACCAAGCCGATGCCCGCACGCTGCGAGCGCAGACCGGCTAGTCTCGCGCGGGTGGCGCAGGCACTGGGGCGCGTGCTCGTGGTAGACGACGATGAGGTGATCAGGCAGCTCATCGCCGTCAACCTGACGCTGGAAGGATTCGACGTGGCCACCGCCGTGGACGGGCAGGACTGCCTGGACAAGGTGACCGCGATCAGTCCCGACGTGATCACCCTGGACGTCATGATGCCGCGGCTGGACGGCTGGGTCACCGCGATGGAGCTGCGCAAGAACCCGCAGACCAGCCACGTCAAGGTGGTGCTGATCACCGCGCGGGCCCAGGAGGCCGACCGCAGCCTGGGCCAGCAGATCGGCGTGGACGCCTATCTCACCAAGCCGTTCGACCCGGGCGAGATGATCCGGATCGTGCGCGAGCTGGCCAGCGGACCGCCCGCCACCGTGGGCTGACCGCACGCCCGCAGGCCAAGATCGATGGAAGATTGCCGACGTTGCAACGGCGGCAATCTTCCATCGATCAAGAACGCCCCGTCCTCCGTGCCAGGCCCAGCACTCAGCTGACCCCCGGGTAGCCTGCACAGCGTGATCACGGCCGACGTCAGGCACGCGGTCTGGGCCGCGGCCAGGCAGGCGGCCGCGGCCGGCGAGATCCCGCCTCCAGGCCCGGCGAGCGGCCAGCGGGGCACCGGCACCCGGCCGGACGACGCCAGCACGCTGCGCCCGGTGCCCGCCGCCCTCGGCGGTGGCCCCGGCCGGTACGCGTCCACGCTCCCGTACCTGCTGGCCGCGCCCGGCCAGGCGCCAGATCAGGTCGCCGCCATCCTGGCCGCCAGCCTGGTCAGACTCGACTGGATCGCCGAAGCCACGCCGGCCACCGGTCACCTCACCATCACCGTCACCCGCGACGCCCTGGCCGCACTGGCCGTGCGCATTCCGGGGGCCCTGGACTGCGCGCGCAGCGACATCCTGCGCGGCCTGCGGGTCCCCGCCGCGGCGACCGCCGCCGACCTGGCCGGCGCGCCTGGCTGGGCGCAGGCGCACGCCGCGGTCACCGCCGCGGTGACCGCCCGGCTGGCGGGGAAGGCCGGCGCCGAACTGGTTCCGCAGCGGCGGCCGCTGGGTCCCCGGCAGGCACCCGCACCCCGCAGCCCGGTAGCGGCCGCGCTCGCTGACGCCGGCTCCGATGCGGTCAGGTACGCGCTGGTCTGCAGGTCACACGGCTGGCGTGACGGAGAAAGAGCGGAACTGCCCGTTCGGTATCATCTCGTTAATCCCGTTTATGCTGTTCGTTACGCGCACGCGCACGCCGCTTCCACCCTCCGCCAGGCCGCTGACCTCGGCCTCGGCGCCGGGCCTGCGGCGCAATTCGTACCGTGCCTGCTCACCCACCCAGCCGAGCGGGCGCTGCTGGACGCCCTGTCCTGGCTCCCCGAACGGGTGGCCTGGGCCGCGCGGATCCGACGGCCGGCCGAGTTCGCCCGGTACCTGGAGGGGCTGGCCGGGGCCTACCAGGACTGCCGGGAAAGCCGCCCGGCACTGCCGTACGGCGGACTGCGCGCGCCGCGGGACCAGCCCGCCACCCGGGCCAGGCTGTGGCTGGTGACGGCGGCCGGGACGGCCATCGCGGCGGGCCTGGGACTGCTCGGAATCACCGCGCCCGACCGGCTGTGAGACACAAGGAGCCCGATGACCAGCGTCGCCCGCCCGGCCGAGGATCTTTTCCCGAACGGGCCAGGGCCGGACGATCACCCGCCCGCGCCGCCGTCTGACCTGAACGCGCTCACCCCGGACATCTGGCCGCGCACCGCCCGCAGGCAGCACGGCGCGATCGCCATCGGCGGGCTCGACGTGCGGGATCTGGCCGCACGGTTCGGCACCCCGCTGTTCGCCTGTGACGAGGCGGACTTCCGCACCCGGTGCCGGGACTTCCGCGGCGCGTTCGGCGCCGGCGACGCGGTCTGCTACGCGGCCAAGGCGTTCTGCTGCCGCGAGGTGCTGCGCTGGGCGGCCCAGGAGGGGCTGGGCGTGGACGTCTGCACCGACGGGGAGCTGGAGACCGCGCTGTCGGCCGGCCTGCCGGGCGAGATCATCACCATGCACGGCAACAACAAGACCGTGGCCGAGCTGGCCCGCGCCCTGGACGCGGGCGTGGGCCGGATCGTGCTGGATTCCTACGAGGAGATCGCCCGGCTCGCCTACCTGGCCGAGCGCTCCGGCGCCCGGCCGAGGGTGCTGGTCCGGGTCACCACGGGCGTGGACGCCGGCGCGCACGCGTTCATCGCCACCGCGCACGACGACCAGAAGTTCGGCTTCCCGCTCGCCTCGGGCGCGGCCGCCGAAGCCGTCCGCCGGGTGCTCGGCTGCCCGGATCTGGAGCTCGCCGGGTTGCATTCGCACATCGGCTCGCAGATCACCGACCCGGGGGATTTCGAGGCGGCGGCGCGGCTGATGGTCGGGCTGGCCGCCGCGATCAGGGACGAGCACGGGCGGCAGATCGGCGAGCTAGACCTCGGCGGCGGGTTCGGCATCGCATACACCCCCGGCGACCGGCCGGCCGACCCGGCCGCGATCGCGGAGATCCTGGCCGGGACCGTCGAGGCCGCCTGCCGCGCGGCCGGGCTGCGGCGGCCGCGGCTGATCGTCGAGCCCGGCCGGGCGATCGCCGGCCCGGGCACCGTGACCCTGTACGAGGTGGGCACGGTCAAGGACATGCCGTTCGACGGGGGAGTACGGACGTATGTCAGCGTGGACGGCGGGATGAGCGACAATATCCGCACGGCGCTGTACGACGCCAGGTACACCTGCGTGCTCGCGTCCCGCGAGTCCGCGGCCGCGCCGAAGCTGTCGCGGGTGGTGGGCAGGCACTGCGAGAGCGGGGACATCGTCGTCCGGCACGCCTGGCTGCCCGCCGACCTGGCCCCGGGCGACCTGCTCGCGGTGGCGGCCACCGGGGCGTACTGCCGGTCGGCGGCGAGCAACTACAACCACGTGCCGCGGCCAGCCGTGGCGGCGGTGCGGGACGGAGCGGCCCGGGTGCTGGTGCGCCGGGAGACAATCGAGGACCTGCTCCGGCTGGACGCCGGGTGACGGGACCGGGCACCGGGGTGAGGGGAGCAGCCAGCGTGGCGCAACCGACCGAGAACAAGCCGCTGAACGTAGCCCTGCTGGGCTGCGGCGTGGTCGGCTCGGAGGTCGTCAGGCTGCTGCGCGAGCAGGCCGCCGACCTGACCGCCCGGATCGGCGCCCCGGTCGAGGTGACCGGGATCGCGGTCCGGCGGCTGCAGCGGCCGCGCGCCACCGGGATCGACCGCGCGCTGCTCACCACCGACGCCGTCGAGCTGGTCTCCAGGCCGGACACCGACATCGTGATCGAGGTCATCGGCGGCATCGAGCCGGCCCGCTCGCTGCTGCTCGCCGCGATGAAGGCGGGCAAGTCCGTGGTCACCGCGAACAAGATGCTGCTGGCCGAGGACGGCGCCGCCGTGCACGGCGCGGCCCGCGAGCACGGCGCCGACCTCTACTACGAGGCCGCGGTGGCCGGGGCGATCCCGCTGCTGCGACCGCTGCGCGAGTCGCTGGCCGGCGACGCGGTGCACCGGGTGCTGGGCATCGTCAACGGCACGACCAACTACATCCTGGACCGGATGGACACCTCCGGCGCCGGGTTCGCCGACGCGCTGGAGGAGGCGCAGGGACTCGGGTACGCCGAGGCGGACCCGACCGCCGATGTGGAGGGCTTCGACGCCGCGGCCAAGGCAGCCATCCTGGCCGGGCTCGCCTTCCACAGCCCGGTGACCGCCGCGGACGTGCACCGCGAGGGGATCACCGGCGTCCGGCCGGCCGACATCGAGAGCGCCAGGACGCTCGGTTGCGTGGTCAAGCTGCTGGCCATCTGCGAGCGCACCGAGGCCGGCGTGGGGGCCCGCGTGCACCCGGCGATGATCCCCCGCTCGCACCCGCTGGCCGGCGTGCGCGAGGCCTACAACGCGGTGTTCGTAGAGGCGCAGTCGGCGGGCCGGCTGATGTTCTACGGCGCGGGCGCCGGGGGCGCGCCGACCGCCAGCGCGGTGCTCGGCGACCTGGTCGCGGTGGCCCGCAACCGGTTGGCCGGCACCCGCGGGCCGGACGCGTCCACCTATGCCGACCTGCCGGTGCTGCCCATGGGCGAGACCCGCACCGCGTATCACGTGGCCCTTGACGTGGCCGACCGTCCCGGCGTGCTGGCCCAGGTGGCCGAGGCCTACGCCCGGCACGACGTGTCGATCAAGGCGGTCCGGCAGGAGGGCCGCGGGGAAGCCGCCCAGCTCGTCATCGTCACCCACCAGGCCAGGGACGCGGCGCTCGCGGCCACGGTTTCCGAACTGCAGGCGATGCCCGCGGTGCGTTCGGTGGCCAGCGTGATGCGGGTCGAGGGCGAGGAGGATTAGCCCATGTCCGGACCGTGGCTCGGCGTGATCGCCGCGTACCGCGATCACCTCCCGGTCACCGCCGGCACGCCGGTCGTCACGCTGCACGAGGGCGGCACCCCGCTGCTGCCCGCGCCGGTGCTGTCCGACCGCACCGGCTGCGAGGTGTACCTCAAGGTCGAGGGGATGAACCCGACCGGCTCGTTCAAGGACCGCGGCATGACCGTGGCCATCAGCATGGCGGCTGGCCGGGGCACCCGCTCGGTGATCTGCGCCTCCACCGGCAACACCAGCGCCAGCGCCGCCGCGTACGCGGCCCGGGGCGGACTGACCTGCGCCGTCCTGGTGCCCCGGGGCAAGATCGCGCTGGGCAAGCTGGCCCAGGCCCTCGTGCACGGCGCCCGCCTGCTGCAGGTGGAGGGCAACTTCGACGACTGCCTGGAGCTGGCCGCCAAGCTCTCGGCGCAGTACCCGGTGGCCCTGGTCAACTCGGTGAACCCGGACCGGCTCGAGGGGCAGAAGACCGCGGCGTTCGAGATTGTGGACCAGCTCGGCGACGCGCCGGACGTGCACTGCCTGCCGGTCGGCAACGCCGGCAACATCACCGCGTACTGGATGGGCTACCGCGAGTACGCCCAGGCCGGCCTGGCCACCCGAGTGCCCCGGATGTTCGGCTTCCAGGCCAGCGGGGCGGCACCGATCGTGACCGGCGCGCCGGTGCTGCGCCCGCAAACGATCGCGACCGCGATCAGGATCGGCAACCCGGCCTCGTGGCAGGCGGCCGAAGCGGCCAGGGACGAGTCCGGCGGGCTGATCGCCTCGGTCACCGACCGGCAGATCCTCGCCGCCTACCGGCTGCTGGCCGGCCAGGAGGCAGTGTTCGGCGAGCTGGCCTCCGCGGCCAGCGTGGCCGGCCTGCTGCAGGCCAGCGCGGAGGGAACGCTGCCGGTCGGCTCCCGCGTCGTCTGTACGATCACGGGCAACGGGCTGAAGGACCCGGACTGGGCGGTGTCCGCCGCGCCCACGCCGGTTATCGTCCCGGCCGACGCGGTGGCCACCGCTGCCGCCCTGGAACTGGCCTGACGCCGGGGGGAGGCACAGCGATGAACTGGCCGCGGCGCTGCGTGCGGATCCGCGTCCCGGCGACGAGCGCGAACCTCGGGCCCGGCTTCGACGCCCTCGGCCTGGCGCTGGCGCTGCACGATGAGGTGGAAGCCGAAGTCACCGGCTCCGGCCTGGCGGTCGAGGTGTCCGGCGAGGGCGCGGAGGATGCCGCGGCGGGCGAGCGCCATCTGGTGGTGCGGGCCATGCGCGTGGCGTTCGCGGCGACCGCGGGCGGGCAGCCGCCCGGGCTCGCGCTGCGCTGTACGAACGCGATCCCGCAGGGGCGAGGGCTGGGCTCCTCGGCCGGAGCCGTGGTGGCTGGCCTGCTCGCCGCCCGCGCTCTGGCCGGCGCCGCCAGGCCGGAGCCGTCTGAGGGCGGCGCCGCGCCGTCCGATACCCCCAGCCCGGAGCGGTCCGGGCCTGGCGCCGCGCGGTCCGATACCTCCAGCCCGGAGCGGTCCGGGCCTGGCGCCGCGCGGTCCGATACCCCGAGCCCGGAGCGGTCCGGGCCTGGCGCCGCGCTGTCCGGCCGCGGGCCGGGCCCGCTGCCGGACGACGCCCTGCTCGCGCTGGCCACAGAGTTCGAGGGGCACGCGGACAACGCGGCCGCCTGCCTGGCCGGCGGGCTGACCGTCGTCTGGAATCCCGGTACCGGCCCCCGGGCGGTCCGGCTGGATCCGCTGCCGGCCATCGTGCCCGTGCTCTGCGTGCCCATGGAGTCGATGCCGACCACGGCGGCCAGGCGGGCGCTCCCGTCGACTGTCCCGCACGCCGATGCGGCCGCCAACGCGGGCCGGGCCGCGCTGCTCGTCACCGCCCTGACCCAGGCTCCTGACCTCCTGCTCGATGCCACCCAGGACGTGCTGCACCAGCCCTACCGGGCGCCGCTGATGCCGGCCACCGCTGACCTGATCGGCCGGCTCCGCGAGGCGGGGATCGCCGCGGTCCTGTCCGGCGCCGGGCCCTCGGTGCTCGCGCTCACCGTGCGCGGCAAAACTCCCGGGCCGGCCAAAGTGGGTTCAATCGCGAGTCAAGCGGGTAGGCAGTGGCACGTAAGCCCCCTGGACGTAGACAGGCAAGGCGCGACCATCGTGTCCGTCCCGCCGGGCGACCGCCCCCCAATCGGCGCAAACGCGCGGACGGCACGGGCCTGACCTGCGCAAAGTTCGCTTCAGCGAGCTCACGCAGGCCATGCTGGCCACGCCTTGCCGGGCTGCTGGGACCTCGTTCGCAGAACATGGACCGATCTAAGGGAATGCTGTGGGCTCTCTTGGTGTTAGGCTGGGTACCGCACCAGATGCCCCGACATGGGAACAGGTGCTCGCCAGTTCCTTGTTGCCCGGTCCACGAAGTCGCTTCCGGACTGCGGCACCCCGTTACCGCTTCGGTCGTTTAATCTTCCTCCATACCCAGCGTGGCCTGGAGGCAGCCTGGCCGATCGAGCGGAAGCTGGGGTCCGGGGGAACCGAACGGTGGCTCGGGTCAGCGAAGCCGAGCACCGATGACGCCCCCCTCATCTGGATGCAGCGCGAGTCTGCCCTGGTGACGGGACCTCGGTGGCGCGTGAGCGTGCGATGGCCCGGCGCTGGGAGAACGTGCTGATGGCGGATAAATACAGAACCTTGGCCTGGCAAAGCCGCCAGGCCGCGAAACCGGGCCCACCGGTCGTCGGCGGCGCCGACGCCCGCCCCTGGAAGGATCCCTTGTGAGCGATACCACCGAATTCCTCACCAGCTCGCACGACGCCGTCCCCTCGGCCAACGTCCCGTCCGGGGCGAGCGGTGGCCCGGGCGGGGTCGTTGCCCCGGATGCCGCGAACGCCACGTCGGCGGGCCCGGACGGGGTCGCGAGTGCCGCGGCGCCTGTTCTCGCCGCCGGGGATGGCAGATCGCGGCGCGGCGGCGGCGGGCTTGCCTCGAAGCTGCTGCCCGAGCTGCAGCAGATGGCGCAGTCGATGGGCATCAAGGGAACCGGCCGGATGCGCAAGGGCGAGCTCATCTCGGCGATCCAGGAACGGCAGGGTGGCGCGGCCATGGCGGCCACGGCGCAGGCGCAGCCCGGTACGCGACAGGACAACTCGACGAAGCGAGGCGCGCCCGCGGGAGCCGGCGCTCCCCGTCACCTTGAGCGAGACACCATGGAATCTGACCCTTCAGCGCGAGTCGGCTCGGGCCAGAGCCTGGGCTCCGGCAGCGCGCAATCCGGCGGTATCGGCGACGGCGCGCAGCCCGGCGGCCTCGGCGCCCCGGCCGCTCCCGCACCGGCCACCGACGGCCAGCAACTGCCCTTCGACCGAGCCGACGCGGCCCCCGTCACCGGCGGCCAGCCGGACTCGGGACGCCAGCAGGCAGGCAACCGGAACGACGACGGCAGGTCGTCAGGGGACGGCCAGCGCGGTGACCGGCGCCGGCGCAACGGCCGCCAGGACCAGGGCCGCCCCCGCGGTGGTGACGCGGCTGGCGACCAGCGCCGCGACCAGGGTCGCGGTGGTGGTGACACAGCTGGCGACCAGCGTCGCGACCAGGGCGGCGGCGACCAGCGCCGCGACCAGGCCTCCGATTCCGGCTCGAACGCCGGCCGCGGCCAGTCCTCTGACCAGCAGGGCGGCGGAGGCCGGGGCGATGATGACGGCGAGGGCCAGAGCCGCCGCCGCAACCGGGACCGGTTCCGCAACCGCAACCGGCAGCGCCGCGGCGAGCGCCCCGGCGACGCCGAGCCGGTCATCGCCGAGGACGACGTGCTCATCCCGATCGCCGGGATCCTCGACGTGCTGGACAATTACGCGTTCGTCCGGACCACCGGCTACCTTCCCGGCCCGAACGACGTGTACGTGTCCCTGTCCCAGGTCCGCAGGCACGGCCTGCGCAAGGGCGACGTGATCGAGGGCGCGGTGCGCCAGCCGCGGGAAGGCGAGCGCAGGGAGAAGTTCAACGCGCTCGTCCGGCTCGACAAGGTCAACGGCCTTGAGCCGGAGCAGGCCCGTGATCGCGCCGATTTCTCCAAGCTCGTGCCGCTGTACCCGCAGGAGCGGCTGCGGCTGGAGACCGATCCGGGCAACATGACCACGCGGATCATCGACCTGATCGCTCCGATCGGCAAGGGCCAGCGCGGGCTCATCGTGTCCCCGTCCAAGGCGGGCAAGACGCTGATCATGCAGGCGATTGCGAACGCGATCACCAAGAACAACCCGGAGTGCCACCTCATGGTCGTCCTGGTGGACGAGCGGCCTGAGGAGGTCACCGACATGCAGCGGTCGGTCAAGGGCGAGGTGGTCTACTCCACCTTCGACCGCCCGGCCGACGACCACACCACGGTCGCCGAGCTCGGCATCGAGCGGGCCAAGCGGCTGGCCGAGATGGGCCACGACGTGGTGGTGCTGCTTGACTCGATCACCCGCCTCGGCCGCGCCTACAACCTGGCCGCGCCGGCCAGCGGCCGGATCATGTCCGGCGGCGTGGACTCCACTGCCCTGTACCCGCCGAAGCGGTTCTTCGGCGCGGCCCGCAACATCGAGCACGGCGGCTCGATCACGATCCTGGCCACCGCCCTGATCGAGACCGGGTCGCGGGCGGACGAGGTCATCTTCGAGGAGTTCAAGGGCACCGGGAACATGGAGCTGCGGCTGCGCCGCGAGCTCGCCGAGAAGCGGATCTTCCCCGCGGTGGACGTGGACGCTTCCGGCACCCGGAAGGAAGAACTGCTGATGTCCCCGGAGGAGCTTAAGATCGTCTGGCAGCTCCGCCGGGTGCTGCACGCGCTCGAGCCGCAGCAGGCGCTCGAGGTGCTCATGGACAAGATGAAGGAGACCAAGAGCAACGCGGAGTTCCTGCTTCAGGTCCAGAAGACGACCCTCAACCAGTAACTTTTCGGGAATCAACGTGGGACGTGACACGTTCCACTGTCTGGCACACTGGGACCGAGTTTGCGGTGCCGGTTCACGCCAGTCGGCCTCGCGGTCAGCGGCCCGGCGACCCAGCGCCCGGCCGATCGCGGACAGACGGCTGGCGACCCGGCTGCCGCCCGAGCCAGGAGACTTCACATGAAGCCTGACATTCACCCCGCGTACGTGGTCACCAAGGTGACCTGTACTTGCGGCAACAGCTTTGTCACCCGGAGCACGGCGCCCGGCGGCGAGATTCACGCCGACATCTGCTCCAGCTGCCACCCGTTCTACACGGGCAAGCAGAAGATCCTCGACACCGGCGGTCGCGTCGCCCGGTTCGAGCGCCGCTACGCCAAGAAGGACACGGGCGGCAAGTAGCGCCGCGAGAGTACCACTCGACCCCGCGCCTGGCGGCAGAGCCGAACGGCGCGGGATCGACCGGCACTCCCGCGTCCAACGTGCGCGCAGGAGCGGCACTATCCACGCTCGTATCCAGGAGGATTGCAGTGTTTGACAGGCTCGGCGGGCTCGTAACCGAGTACGCGGAGCTGGAGAAGGCGTTGGCTGACCCCGGGGTGCATGCCGATCAGGAGCGGGCCCGGGCGCTCGGCAAGCGCTACGCGGAGCTCAGCCCCACGGTGCAGGCGTACCGGGAATGGCAGCGCACCGCCGCGGACGAAACGGCTGCGCGCGAACTGGGCGCTGATGATCCGTCGTTCCTGGCCGAGGCCGAGGAGCTCGGTCAGCACAAGGCCGAGCTTGAGCAGCGGCTGACGGAGCTGCTGGCGCCCAAGGACCCCAACGACGGCCGGGACGTGATCCTGGAGGTCAAGGCGGGGGAGGGCGGTGAGGAGTCCGCGCTGTTCGCCGGCGACCTGCTGCGGATGTACCTGCGGTACGCCGAGCGGCAGGGGTGGAAGACCGAGATACTCGACTCCGCCATGACCGGGCTCGGCGGGTACAAGGACGCGACGGTCGCGGTCAAGTCCCGTGCCAGCCACGCCGGGCCGGGGGTCTGGTCGCGGCTGAAGTACGAAGGCGGCGTGCACCGCGTGCAGCGGGTGCCTGTGACCGAGTCTCAGGGGCGCATCCACACCTCGGCCGCTGGCGTGCTGGTCATGCCGGAAGCCGACCCGGTCGATGTACAGATCGACCCGAACGACATCCGGGTGGACGTGTTCCGGTCCTCCGGGCCCGGCGGCCAGAGCGTGAACACCACGGACTCGGCCGTGCGGATCACGCACCTGCCCACCGGGATCGTCGTCTCCTGCCAGAACGAGAAGAGCCAACTGCAGAACCGGGAGCAGGCCATGCGCATCCTGCGGGCCCGGCTGCTGGCCCAGGCCCAGCAGGAAGCCGACGCGCAGGCGGCCGCGCAGCGCCGTGACCAGGTACGCACGGTGGACCGTTCGGAGCGCATCCGCACCTACAACTTCCCCGAGAACCGGATCGCCGATCACCGGATCGGCTACAAGGCCTACAACCTCGACCAGGTTCTCGACGGCGACCTGGACGGCGTGATCAGTGCGCTCACCGAGGCGGACATGACCGAGCGGACCAATGGCGAGACCCGCCAGCGGGAGCGCGCCGGGTGAACCTGCTGCTCGACGAGATCAGGCGCGCTACGGCCCGGCTGGCCGAGGCGGAGGTCGAGTCACCGCGAGCCGACGCCGAGCTGATCGCCGCGCATGTGCACGGGGTGCGACGTGGCGAACTGCACACGGTTCCCGACGACGCGTTCGACGTACGGTTCTGGCAGGCAGTGGACCGCCGCGCCGCGCGCGAGCCCCTGCAGCACATCACCGGGGTCGCGCATTTCCGGCACCTCGAGCTCAGCATCGGCCCTGGCGTGTTCGCGCCGCGCCCGGAGACTGAAGTAATGACCGGCTGGGCCATCGACCGGCTCCGCGAGACGGACGTGGCCGAGCCGGTGGTCGTCGACCTGGGCACCGGCTCGGGCGCGATAGCGCTGTCCATCGCCCTCGAAGTGCCCGGCGCCCAGGTACACGCGGTCGAAGCCGATCCGCTGGCCCTGACCTACGCCGAGCGGAACGCCGCCGCTTACCGCGACCGCGAACCAGGCCCGGGACGGCGGGTGCGGCTGGCTGGCGCCGACCTGGCTACCGCCCTGGGTGACCTCGACGGCACCGCCGACCTCGTCATCAGCAACCCGCCGTACATCCCGCTGGGTGCGGCCGTGCCGCCCGAGGTGGGCGAGTACGACCCGCCGTCCGCCCTGTGGAGCGGTGCCGACGGCCTGGACGCGATCCGGGCGGTGCAGCGGGCGGCCCGGCGGCTGCTGCGGCCGGGCGGGCGGGTGGCGGTCGAGCACGGTGCCCCCCAGGGCGCGGCCGTCCGCGCGGTGTTCGCGTCCGGCGAGGACTGGCTGGACATCACGCAACACCACGACCTGGCCGGCCGCGACAGGTTCGTCACGGCCGTGCGGGGATGGCAGGATGGGCAGCCATGAGCGACCGCTACGACTGCTCCGACCCTGAGCAGCGCGCGGCAGGCCTGAAGGCCGCCGTCGAGGCGGTGCACCGCGGCGAACTCATCGTGCTGCCCACCGACACGGTCTACGGCATCGGCGCGGAGGCTTTCTCGCCCGCCGCGATCACCAGCCTGCTGGCCGCCAAGCAGCGCGGCCGGGACATGCCGCCGCCGGTGCTGGTCGGGACCGTCCGCGCGGCGACCGCGCTGGTCGAAGAGCTCAGCGACGCCGGCCGGGACCTGATCGGTGAGTTCTGGCCGGGCGGGCTCACGCTGGTGTGCCGGGCCCAGCGCATGCTGAGCTGGGACCTGGGCGACACCAGGGGCACGGTGGCGATCCGGATGCCGTTGCACCCGGTGGCTCTTGACCTGCTCAAGGAGACCGGGCCGCTGGCGGTGAGCAGCGCCAACCGCACCGGTGAGCCGGCCGCGACCACCGCCGCGGCCGCGCAGGAGCAGCTCGGCGACACCGTGTCCGTGTACCTGGACGGCGGCCCGTGCCTGAACGACGTCCCGTCCACGATCGTGGACCTCACCGGCAACATCCCCCGGCTGCTGCGGGCGGGTGCGGTGTCACTCGGGCGGCTGCGCGAGGTGGCGGCCGTGTCCACCGTCGACGACGTCGGATCCGACGCCTGAGCGGGTTTCCGCCGGTACGGTGGCATTTGCGCGGCTGAGATCGCGCGGTTTGCCCGGCTGGCACCGGCTCGTGATCACATCGGGAGCACCTGCGCCCGGTGCTG
>Ga0207665_10001336_pt1 | contig 16619 bp, 17 predicted proteins | sample LARL112metaG_FD_184351 | JGI IMG/M metagenome (GOLD analysis project Ga0207665, IMG submission 184351) | Corn, switchgrass and miscanthus rhizosphere microbial communities from Kellogg Biological Station, Michigan, USA - LAR L11-2 metaG... | ecosystem: Host-associated > Plants > Roots >...
CGACATCGAGGCCAAGCTGCACGACCGGGCCGAGAAGGAGATCACCAGCCTCGAGCTCGGCGAGATCGTGATGGAGCACCTGCAGAAGCTCGACCAGGTCGCCTACGTACGCTTCGCCTCGGTGTATCGCCAGTTCAAGGACATCTCCCAGTTCATGGACGAGGTGAAGCACCTCATCAAGGACGACAAGCCGGCCAAGCCGGCGCCGGGCAAGGGGACCAAGGCGGCGGCCAAGCGCTAGCGGCGGCCAGGCTCTAGCGGCGGGCGGTCAGGACCACGCCCGCGATCACCCCGGCCGCGCCCACCCAGTGGTACCAGCGGATGGGCTCGCCCAGCATCAGCCACGTGAGCCCGAGCACCATGAACGGCATCAGGTTCATGAACACCGCGGCCCGGCTCGGCCCCACCGTGCGCACCGCCTGGTAGAAGGCGATGTGCGCCGGCGTCCCCAGCAGCGCGCTGTAGAGGACCACCGAGAAGCTCACCCACGAGGCGTGCGCGAACGCCTGCCACGGCCGCTCCGCGAGGGCCAGCGGCAGCAGCAGGCCCGCCGCGACCACGTGCGCGCCGGCCAGCATCTGGAGCGGTGAGAACGTGGAGAGGTTCGCGCGGCTGTAGAGCGTGTAGACCACCCACAGGCTCTGCGAGACCAGGATGATCAGGTCGCCGCGGTTGACCGAGAGCGTGAGCAGGGTGCGGGGCGATCCCTGCGCGATGGTCAGCAGCACCGCGACGAGGGTGAGGCCGATGCCGGCCAGGTTGACCGGCGAGACGCGCTCGCGCAGCCAGGCCGCCGCCGCGAGGGCCACCACCACCGGAGAGGCCGCCCCGAGGATCCCCGCGTTGGCCGGGCTCGTCCAGCGCAGGCCCACGTACCACAGGGCGGAGTTGCCCACGAAGCCGCTCACCGCCAGGACCACCACCGCGATCAGGTCGCGCCGGGCCAGCTGCGGCAACGGCCCCTCGAGCAGCCGCGAGACCAGCACGAGCAGCGGCGCCGCGATGAGGGCGCGCATGGCCGACATGGTGAGGGGCCCGAGCTCGTGCAGGCCGATCTTGGCGAGCGGATAGTTGCCGGCCCAGAGCAGGGCGACGCCGAGCAGCAGGGCGTAGGCGTGTCGGTGGGTCACGGCGTCGGTGGTGGGGGCGAGTGGACTCGGAGATGGAACGGCCCTGCCGGGATGGGGCCGACAGGGCCGAGCGCCACGAGTGGCGCGTTACTTCTTCTTTTTCTTCTTCGCGGCCTTCTTCTTCGCCATGTGATGTCACCCCCCTCCCGATCCCCGCGCGTCACGCGGTCGATCTGTCCGGACAATAGGGGAGGGCAAAAAACGTGTCAAGGATAAAATACCGGATAGAGGGTCTCCGCGACGCGATCACCCCCACATCTTGGGGGCCCACATCTTGGGACGAGTCGTGCCGGCTAGGTCTTCTCGTGGGCGGAGGACGGCTTGCGGTGCTCGCGCCGCTTCACGTACTCCTGGTTCAGCGCGACGCCCTTCTTGCAGAGCGGGCAGGTCTCGGGCGCGTAGGTCGGGAAGTCGCGGCTCACCAGGCTGAAGATCTCCTTGCCGCCGATCTCCGATTTCTTGGTGCGGCGCCAGAGCGCGCCGATGCCGATCACCTGGCCGCCGAGGTCCTCCACGAGCTGGGAGAGCAGGCGCACGGTGGTGCCGGAGCTCACCAGGTCCTCGACGATGAGCACCTTGGTGCCCGCGCGGATGAAACGCTGGAACTCCACCGGCAGGGTGACCCGCCGCTTGCCCGCGCTGACGCCCTTGGTGCCGTAGGCGAGGGTGGGCCGCGACGGATGCGCGCGGGCCACGCAGTGGGAGAGGATCAGCGCGCCGGGACCGGTCGAGAGGACCACGTCGATGGGCCACTGGGCGAAGTGCTTGGCGATGACCGCGCCGAGCCCCTCGGTGAACGAAGCCTCGGTCGTGACGAGGGTCTTCTCGATGTACTCGTTGGTGTGGTGGCCCGACGGGAGGAGGACGTGGTCGTTGGCGTGATACGCCCCGGTGCGCTTGAGGATCTCGAGATGGATCTTCTCGCGAACCTCCGCGTCCATCTGGCTGTCGGTTTGTCGCGGCGGCGGGGCCATCGGTCGAGTCAAGGATGCGGGCCGATACGACGCATTGTCAACTCGAAAGTGGCCGCCCGCGTGCGGCGGTCACGGCGTGCTAGACTGCCGCGCATGAGGCTGCTGGCTCTCGAGACCGCCACGCTCGCGGGAGGCGCCGCGCTGCTCGACGACGGGCACCTGATCGGGGAGAGCCGCCTCAACATCGCGCTCACCCACTCGGAGCGGCTGATGGCGGTGGTGGACCGGCTGCTGCAGGATTGCGCGTGGGAGGCCTCGAGCCTGCGCGCGCTCGCCGTCTCGATCGGACCCGGCTCCTTCACCGGCCTGCGGGTGGGCGCGGCCACCGCCAAGGGGTTGGCCCTGGCCCTCGACCTGCCGATCGCGCCGGTGCCGACCCTCGACGCGCTCGCGGCCACGCTGCCGTTCGCGGACGCGCCGGTGTGCCCGCTCCTGGACGCGCGCAAGGGCGAGGTCTACTGCTCGCTCTATCGGTGGAACGGGACCGCGATGGCCCGCGAGTGGGACTACCTCGCGCTGTCGCCCGCCGCCGCGGCGGCCCGCCTCGACGCACCGGTCATCGTGCTGGGCGACGGCGTCGCGGCCTGCCGCCCCTTCCTGGCCCGCCTCGGCGGGGGCCTGCGCGAGGCGCCGCCCGTCCAGTCGCTGCCCTCCGCCGCGCTGGTCGGCGCCCTCGGGCACGCGATCCTGCGCGCGGGCGGAGGCATCCCGGCCGAGCAGCTCGTCCCCCTCTACCTGCGGCCCTCGGAGGCCGAGCTGAAGGCCCGCCATGCGTGAGCCCGACCCGCGCGAGCCGGCGGGGCGCGACGACGACGCGCTGGTCATCGAGCCGATGACGCTCGAGGACCTGGACGACGTGCTCGTCATCGAGCGCGCGTCGTTCCAGACCCCGTGGTCGCGCGGCGCGTTCCGCTACGAGCTGACCCAGAACCGGGTGGCCCGCTGCCTGGTGGCGCGCCGGGGCGGCCGGCTCCTCGGCTACCTCTGCCTGTGGGAGATCGGCCACGAGATCCACGTGACGAACCTGGCCGCGCACCCGGAGCTGCGGCGCCGCGGGGTGGCCCGCGCGCTCCTGGGCGCGGTGCTCGACGACGCGCGGGGCCGCGCGGTCAGCCTCGCCTTCCTCGAGGTGCGGCCCACCAACGTGGAGGCGCTCGGGCTCTACGAGAGCTTCGGGTTCCGGGTGATCGGCCGCCGCAAGGGGTACTACTTCGACACCGGCGAGGACGCCCTGGTGATGGAGGCGCGCCTGAGCGCGGAGCCGTCCGAGTCGGCCGCCTCGCCGCGGCCGCGCGCCTGAGCCTCGCCCCGCCGGTGAGCGATCTCGTCCGCCGGATGCTGGGCGGCGACCGCCTGGCGCTCGCGCGCCTGATCACCCGGGTGGAGAGCCGCGCGCCCGACGTGCCCGAGATCATGCGCGCGATCCATGAGCGCACCGGCCGGGCCTACGTCCTCGGCATCACCGGGCCGCCCGGCGCGGGCAAGTCGACGCTGGTCGACCGGATCACCGGCCGCCTGCGCGGCGAGAAGCTCCCGGTGGGGGTGATCGCGGTCGACCCGTCGAGCCCGTTCACGGGCGGCGCGGTGCTGGGCGATCGCATCCGCATGCAGGCCCACACCCTCGACCCCGACGTGTTCATCCGCAGCATGGCCACGCGCGGGAGCCTGGGCGGCCTCTCGCGCGCCACCGGCGACGTGATCAAGCTGATGGACGCCTTCGGCTTCCCGTGGATCATCATCGAGACGGTGGGGGTCGGGCAGACCGAGCTCGACATCATCCGGCAGGTGGACACCACGGTGGTGGCGCTGGTCCCCGAGTCGGGCGACTCCATCCAGGCCATGAAGGCGGGCCTCATGGAGGTGGCGGACATCTTCGTGGTCAACAAGGCCGACCGCGACGGGGCGCACGCCCTGATGGCCGAGCTGCGCTTCAGCGTGCACCTGCACTACACGAGCGGCGCCGCCCCCAAGGACGCCGACTGGGAGGTGCCCGTGCTGGCCGCGCAGGCCGCCAACGACGTGGGCACCGACGAGCTCATGGGGCAGGTGAAGCGTCACCGCGCGACCCTCGAGCAGGCCGGCGCGCTCGAAACGCGGCGGCAGGCCCGGCGCCGCGCCGAGCTGGAGGCGCTGCTGGTGGAGGAATTCACCGCCCAGGTCACCGCGCGGGTGCAGACCGACGCCGCGCTCGGCGCCACCATCGACGCGGTGACCGCGGGCCGCCTCGATCCCTACTCCGCGGTGGCCGAGATCCTCGCCAAGACCCTGCGGCGGCCTTGACACCCTCGGGGCCGCGCCCCACACTATCGAACCCATGAGGCGTCGTTGATGCTGCCCTCGCATCACTGGTACGGCCCCATTCCGGGCTGGCTCTTCTTCTACGCGCTGCTCGTGGTCGCGGGCGTCCTCTTCGGGCGCCGCGCCCTCTACCTGCTGCGCCTGCTCATGAAGGGCAAGCCGATGGCGCGCTGGGACCGGATCCCGGCGCGGGTGGGACGGGTGATCGTCTACGTGTTCGGCCAGGCCCGGCTCCTCGCCAATGACTTCTGGCCGGGCCTGATGCACGCCACCATCTTCTGGGGCTTCGTGGTCCTCACCCTCGGCACCGTCGAGTTCTTCGGCAAGGGCGTGACCGAGTCGTTCTCGCTGCCGCTCCTCTCCGACACCGCGCCCTACCTGATCCTCGAGGACGTGTTCAGCGTGCTGGTGATCCTCGCGGTGGGCTACGCGATGTTCCGGCGCCTCGTCACCCGGCCGCGGCGCCTGAACCTCTCGACGGAAGCCAACGTGATCCTGCTCCTGATCCTGGGCCTCATGGTCACCGACCTGGTGGCCGACGCGGGGCGCATCGTGCTCGCGCCCGCCCCGTCCGACCACTGGCAGTTCGCGGGCCGCGCCATCGCGGGCGCGCTCGCCGCGCTCCCGACCGCCGCGGTCACCGCGATCTTCCACGCGGCGTGGTGGCTGCACGCGGCGACCCTGCTCGGGTTCCTGGTCCTGCTGCCGTACTCCAAGCACCTGCACATCCTGGTCTCGCCGCTCAACGTCTTCTTCTCCCCGCTCGAGCCGAAGGGGCAGTACCGGACCGTGGACCTGGAGAACTCGGAGACCTTCGGGGTCGGCGCGATCACCGAGCTCGCCTGGAAGGATCTCTTCGACACCTACAACTGCACCGAGTGCGGCCGCTGCACCTCGCGCTGCCCGGCCAACATGAGCGGCAAGGAGCTGGACCCGAAGTGGCTCATCCTGCACCTGCGCGAGCGGCTGCTCGAGGAGGCGCCGGTCCTGCTCGGCCAGGCGGGGGCGACCGCGCCCGAGAAGCCGCTGGTCGGCGAGGTCATTCACGACAACGTGCTGTGGGCCTGCACCACCTGCCGCTGGTGCGTGGACGCGTGCCCGGTCTTCATCGAGCACGTGCCGAAGATCGTCGACATGCGCCGCTGGCTGGTGCTCACCGAGTCGCGCTTCCCGGCCGAGCTGCAGCCCGCGTTCCGCAACCTCGAGACCAACGGCAACCCGTGGCAGATGTCGTGGGAAACCCGCGCCGACTGGGCCAAGGACCTGGGGGTGCGGCACATGGCCGACGTCAACGAGGCGGAGTACCTCTACTGGGTCGGCTGCTACGGCTCCTTCGACGAGCGCAACAAGAAGGTGGCGCGCGCCCTGGTGCGGGTGCTGCAGGCCGCGGGGGTGGACTTCGCGATCCTCGGCAACGAGGAGAAGTGCACCGGCGAGCCGGCGCGGCGCCTCGGCCACGAGTACCTCTACCAGACCCTCGCCCAGGGCAACATCGAGACGCTCAAGCGCTACCGGTTCCAGACCATCGTGACCGCGTGCCCCCACTGCTTCAACACCATCCGGAACGAGTACCCGCAGTTCGACGGCCACTTCCGGGTGATCCACCACACCCAGCTCATGGACGAGCTGCTGCGGGCCGGGCGCCTGCAGCCCGCCCAGCGCGACGGCGAGCGCATCACCTATCACGACGCGTGCAACCTGGGCCGCTACAACGACATCTACGACGAGCCGCGCCGGGTCCTGGCCGGGGTCACCCGCGGCCAGCTCGTGGAGATGAAGCTCAACCGCTCGAAGGGGTTCTGCTGCGGCGGGGGCGGCGGGCGGGCGTGGGTGGAGGAGCACGAGGGCCGGCGGGTGAACCAGCTGCGGGTGGAGCAGGCCATGGAGGTGAAGCCCGACATCCTGGCCTCGGCGTGCCCGTTCTGCCTGACCATGTTCGAGGACGGAGTGAAGGCGAAGGAGGTCGGCGACACGATCAAGACCCGCGACATCGCCGAGCTGCTCGCCGACCGCCTGGAGTAGCCGGAGTCCGCGCCATGAAGGAGCTGCTGCTCGCCCTCCCGCGCCTGGCCCGCATGCTGGTCTCGCTGGCGGGCGATCGCGACGTGCCGACCACGGTGAAGGTGGTGCTGGCCGCGGTCGCGGTCTACCTCGCGAGCCCCATCGACCTGATCCCCGACTTCATCCCGTGGGTGGGCTACCTCGACGATCTGGTGCTCGCCGCGGTGGTGGTGGACGGGGTCATCAACTTCGTGGAGCGGCCGCTCCTGCTGCGCTACTGGCCGGGATCGCCGGAGTCGCTCGACCGCATCGGGGCGGTGGCGCGCCGGCTGGCCCGCTGGGTTCCGAACCGGGTGAAGAGCCGCATCTTCGGCGGGCGCCGCGCCGCCTGAGGAGCTCCGATGCTGAGCGATCCGTACCAGGACGTGATCCGCCGGCGCCTGGCCGTTCCCCCGCACGAGGGGCCCGACCGGACCACCACCCTCGAGGAGGCGATCCGCCGCCACGTCCCCGCCGGGGCCACCGTCTACCTCGGCGCGGCCCACGGCCGCCCGAACCCCGCGGTGCGCGAGCTGGTCCGCCAGTGGTGGGGCAAGCACCCGGGCTTCACGCTCGCCACCGTGGGCCTGGGCTCGCCCTGGACCGCCCTGATCCACGGCGGGCTCGTGCGCCGGGTCGTCACCACCTTCATGGGCGAGGGCTACCCGTTCCCGACGCCGCAGGCCCTCATCTCGCGCGCGGTCCTGGAGGGCCGCCTCGAGGTCTCGAACTGGTCGATGCTGTCCTTCCCGCTGCGGCTCCTGGCCGGCGCGATGGGGGTGCCGTTTCTGCCCACCCGCTCGCTGCTGGGCTCGACGATGGAGGAGGACAACGCGCGGGCCGGCGACCTCATCGCGGCCGACGACCCGTTCGGTGCCGAGGGCCGCGTGGCCTACGTGCGCGCGCTGGTGCCCGACGTGGCCCTGCTCCACGCGTGGGCCGCCGACCGGGCCGGCAACGTGATCATCGGCTCGCCGATGAACGAGAACATGTACGGGGCGATGGCGGCCCGCGGCGGCGCGGTGGTCACGGTGGAGAAGATCGTCTCCACCGACTTCATCCGCCGCCACGCCGACCTCGTGCGGCTGCCGTCGCAGTACGTGCGCGCGGTGGTGGAGACCCCGCACGGCAACCACCCGGGGGGCATGTACGGCATGAACGTGCCGGAGCTGGAGGGCTACGCGGAGGACATCGAGTGGATCCTCGAGTGCCGGCGCGCCTTCCGCAAGCCGGAGACCGCGGACGCCTGGATCCGCGAGTGGATGCTCGACCTGCCCGACCACGCGGCCTACCTCTCCAAGCTCGGCTACGGCCGCATCATGGAGACGAAGGGGCGCGCCCACACCGACGCGTGGGTCTCGGAGCTGGACGCCCTCGCGCCCAAGCTCTCCGCCGCGGAGGCCGCGACCCCGAGCGAGTGGATGGTGGTGGCGGCCGCCCGCATGCTCGCCGAGAAGGTGCGCGCGCACGGCTACGAGACCTTCCTGGCCGGGGTGGGGAACTCGAACCTGGCCGCGTGGCTGGCCGCCTACGAGCTGAAGCGATCGGGGGCGGACGTCGAGCTGATGGCGGAGACCGGCATGGTCGGCTACCTGCCGCGCCCGGCCGAGCCCTTCGTGTTCTCGTTCCGCAATTTCCCGTCGTGCAAGATGCTGACCGACATCCTCCACGTGATGGGCATCTTCATGGGCGGCCGCCACAACCGGTGCATGGGCTCGCTCGCGGCGGGCCAGATCGACAAGCACGGCAACATCAACTCGACCATCATCCCGGGCGTCACCTACATCACCGGCTCGGGCGGCGCCAACGACATCACCTCCTCGTCGCGGGAGGTGGTGGTGTGCCTGCAGCAGTCGCCGCGGCGCTTCGTGGACAAGGTGCCCTACATCACCGCGCCGGGGCGGACCGTGCGCACGGTGGTCTCGGACCTGGGGGTGTACGCCAAGACCACCGAGCACGGCGACCTCGTGCTGACCGGCCTGTTCGGCGGAGGCCCGGAGGCGCCCGCGGTGCAGGCGGCCCGCGCGGCCTGCGGCTGGGATCTGCAGGTGGCTCCCACGCTGCGCCGCTTCGAGCCGCCGACCGCGGAGGAGCTGGCCCTCGTCCGCCTCTTCGACCCCCGCCGCTACTTCCTGGGCGACTGACCCGCTCTCCCGATCGGGAGAGGGCCGGGTGAGGGGAGGTCCGCACGCGTGCTCGCGATCGTGACGCTCGCCCTCGCCGCGGTGGCGGCCGCGGCCGCCCCGGACCTCTCCCCCGATCAGCAGCGCCGCGTCGCCGACGGCGAGGTGGTGGTGCTCGACGTGCTGCCGCCCGGCGCCAGCGCGTCGGCCGGCGGCGGCACCGCGGTGGGCCGCGTGCGGGCGGCCCCCGAGCGGGTGTGGCCGGTGCTGGTGGACTACCGCGGCCATCCCCGCTACTACCCGCGCGTGGTCAGCGCCGAGCTGGTGGAGGCCGATGCGCACCACGCGCTGGTGCGCTACGAGGTCGGCGTCGGTCCGTTCTCGTTCGGCTTCCACATGATGAAGTACCCGGATCCGGCGCGACGCCGCATCGACTGGCACCTCGATCCCGGCCACGCCAACAACTTCTTCCGCGAGAACACCGGCTACTGGCAGGTGGACCCCGCCGCGGGCGGCAGCCGCGTGACCTACGCGATCGCGGTGCGGACGATCCTGCCCGGCTTCGTCACCTTCGGGGCCGAGCGGCGCAGCCTCGTCGACACCATCGAGCGCCTGCGGAAGCTGGTCGAGGAGTGAGCCGCGCTCGCGCGGCGCGCCCGCCCGCGCGGCGGTCAGCGCGCCCGGAAGGCGATGCGGACGATCCGACCCCCGTGATCGTCGGAGACGTAGAGCGCTCCGTCCCGCCCGGTCACGACGTCGACCGGCCGGCCCCACACCCGGTCGTCGCGGCGCCAGCCCGTCGCGAAGTCCTGCACCTGGACCGGCCGCCCGTCCCGGAAGACGACCCGGACCAGCTTGTAGCCCGCGGCAGGCAGCTCCGGGCGGGAGCCGTGCAGGGCAACGAAGAGGCCGTCGCGGTAGGGCGAGGGGAAGACGCTCCCGCTATAGAAGGTGAGCCCGAGCGGGGCCGAGTGCGCCGGCACCTCGAAGGTGGGGCGCGTGAGGCCGCGGCAGTCGCGCCGGTCGGGCAGCTCCGGATCGGGCACGAACGCGCCGCGCTCCGCGTAGCAGTCGGGCCAGCCGTAGGCGCCGCCGCGGTGGATCTCGGTCAGGTAGTCGGGCGGGGCGCCGCCGCGCCGCCAGTCGCGCTCGTTGACCGCGGTCCAGAGGACGCCGGTGCGCGGATGGAATGCGAGGCCCACCGGGTTGCGTAGGCCCGTGGCGAAGGGGCGCTCGCCCGAGCCGTCGGGCTCGTAGCGCACGATCGCGGCCCGGCGGCGATCCGCCTCCCGGCAGATGTCGCACGACGAGCCGACGCTGACGTAGAGCGCGCCGTCCGGTCCGAACGCGATCCCGCGGGTCCAGTGGTGTGCGGCTACTGGCAGGTCGGACACCACCACCGTCCGATCGCTCGCGACGAGCCCCTTCGCGTCGTAGCGGAAGCGCACGACGCGGCCGGTCTCCGCCACGTAGAGGTCCCCGTGGCGGAAGGCGAGGCCGTGGGGCAGGTGGAGCCCCTGGAGGACGGTCACCGGCTCCACCGGTGGTCCGACGCCTCGCTCGGGAAGCGCGACGACCTTCCCCTGGCCGGAGAGCGAGACGAGGAGGGTGCCGGAGGGATCGATTGCCAGCGCGCGGGGCTGGCCGAGCCCGGCCGCGAAGACCTGCGCCGAGAAGCCGGGCGGCAGCGTGAGAGGCGGAGGCGGGTCCGCCCCGCCGTGCTCCGGGAACAGCCCCGCGAGTAGCGCGACGGCCAGCGCGGCGGCCAGCGCGCCGCCGGCCAGCGCCCCCGAGCCCCGAGGTCTCCTCACGTGCCCATCCCGCCGGGGTCATGCTAGGGGCGGGCCCGCGCGGCTGTCAATGGCGCGGCGCGCCGATCATGCGCTATTGACAGTGCTGCAACGGCTCTCGTATAAAGGCGAATTGTCTGGTCTTCGCCCCGCACGGAGCGAAGATTCATGGCGCTGACGCCACCTTCGGAGGAAGGAGTGAGACCATGCGGACGATGACGTCTCGACTCACAACCCTCACCGCGGTGTTCCTGATCGCCTCCGCCCTGTTGACCTGCGTCGCTCACGCCCAGTCGACGGGCGCCTCTCGACTCACCTCGGACGACCCGAACAACTGGCCGATGTACCACCGCTCGTACGACTCCTACCGCTACAGCCCACTCGCGCAGATCAACCGGACGAACGTGAAGGACCTGCAGGTGGCGTGGGTGCACCAGTCGGGCGTGGTCATCCAGGGTCTGGAAGCCACTCCGCTCGTGATCGACGGCGTCATGTACTACATCGCCTCCAACAACCGGGTCTTCGCGCTGGACGGGGCGACCGGCAAGGAGATCTGGCACTACTACACCAAGCTCGACCCGGTGGTCACCACGCTGTTCTTCCAGCCGTACAACCGCGGGCTGGCCGCCGGCCACGGCAACGTGTACTTCGGGACGCTCGACGGCCGGGTCATCGCGCTCGACATGAAGACGGGCAAGGAGAAGTGGGTCACCACCCTCCTCGACACCAAGAAGTGCAGCTGCAACTTCACCGGCGCGCCGCTCGTGGTGAAGGACAAGGTGATCCTGGGCCAGACCGCCGGCGAGCTGCCCATCCAGGGCAAGATCTTCGCGGTGAAAGCGACGGACGGGTCGAAGGCCTGGGAGTTCAACACGATCAAGAACGACCCGAAGAGCTGGGGCGGCGAATCCGGGAAGTTCGGTGGCGGCGGCGGCTGGATGACCGGGTCGTACGATCCGGCGCTCAACCTCGTGTACTGGGGTACCGCGAACCCCGCGCCCGACTACGACTGGGGCGGCGCGCGGCCGGGTGACAACCTCTACACGTCGTCGGTGATCGCCCTCGATCCCGACAACGGCCAGCTCAAGTGGTACTACCAGGAGATCCCGCACGACGACTGGGACTACGACTCCGGCCTCGGCGAGAGCCTGGTGCTCGACCGCGACGGCAAGAAGCTGCTCGTGCACCAGAACAAGAGCGGCTTCGTCTTCGTGATGGACCGCACCAACGGCAAGCTGCAGAACGTCTGGCCGATGACCCACACCTACAACTTCGTGAAGACCATCGATCCGAAGACGGGCGAGCTGATCGAGCGGAATCCTCCGCGCGAGGTGGGCAAGCCCAAGTTCATCTGCCCGTGGATCGCGGGGGGACGCAGCTGGAACTCGGGCTCCTATAGCCCGAAGAGCAAGCTCTGGTACAACACCGCGATGGAGGTGTGCGAGGAGGTCACGGTGGAGAAGCAGACCCCGGTCACCGAGCCGGCGGCCGGCCTGTTCTTCGGGGGTGACCAGGTGGCGAAGCACCCGATCGGCGGCGAAGCCTACGGGCACCTCGACGCGCGCGATCCGGTGACCGGCGAGCGCAAGTGGACCGTCCACTACAAGTACCCACCGATCGGCAGCGTGCTGTCCACCGCCGGCGACCTCGTGTTCCACGGCGACCTCGAAGGGGTGGTGCGGGCGTACGACGGCGACAGCGGCGCGGAGCTCTGGAACTTCCGCACGGGGTCCGGCCATCGGGGCGGCCCGATCAGCTACTCGGTGAACGGCAAGCAGTACATCGCGATCCCCAGCGGCCTGGGCTCGCTGGTCCTGGGTCTCTACCCCGCGCTCTGGCCCGAGGTCGAGCACTTCCCGGCCGGCAGCGCGGTGTTCGTCTTCACGCTGAAGTAGGGCCGGATGGGGCCGCGGCGGGGCCGGGATCGTCCGGTCCCGCCGCGGTGTATCATTCGAAAGCGGCTACCCCATGCGATCGTCCAGGCTCCTGGTGGGTGTCACGGCCACCGCGCTGCTCGGCGCGCTGGCGACCGGCTGGCTGGTGGATCACGCTCCCGGGTTCGCGCAGGGAGCCCCCGCCGGCGGTCCGCCCTTCGACCTCGCCGACCAGCAGGTCATCGGCGAGGGGGCCCAGCTCTTCCGGCAGACCTGCACCGGCTACTGCCACGGCAAGGACGGCGGGCCGTCGCGGGCGCCCAAGCTCCGGGCGTCGAAGCTCGACCGCACGTACATCTACACGCGCATCACCAAGGGATCGCCCAACGGGATGCCCGCGTTCGAAACCGTCATGTCCCGGGAGAACATCTGGAAGCTGACCGCGTACGTCCTCTCCCTGGCGAAAGCGGAGGACAAGTGACCATGGCTCGACATCGGCTCGCGGCTACCGTCACCGGCGTGGCCCTGATCTCCGCCTGCCTCCTCACGCCGGCCGCCGACGCGGCGACGCTCGCCGCGGTCAAGGAGCGGGGCTGGGTGAAGGTGTGCGCGCATCCGGAGGCGCTGCCGTTCTCGAGCCAGGACCCCAGCCAGCCCGGCTTCCAGCTCGAGATCGCGGACGCCATCGCCAAGATCCTGGGGGTCAAGGTGATTCCCGAGTGGATCGTGTACTCACGGCACGCCCGGCGCGCGGAGTGCGACGCGGTCATCGGGGCGGTGGTGCCGCTCACCACGGACGAGAAGGTCACGCCGACCCGCGGCGCGCTCCTGACCAAGCCCTACGCGGGCAGCGGCTACGTGCTGCTGGTGCCGCGGTCCAACACCGCGGTGCACCGGGTGGAGGACGTGAAGACGGGGAAGATCGGGGTGGAGTACACCTCGTGGCCGCACTACCAGCTCGAGACCCACGGGATCGGGGTCTCGGCGTATCGCGACCAGACCGAGATCATCGAGGCGGTGGCGAGCGGCGAGATTGCGGCCGGCATGGTCACCGATCCGTACCTGGGCTGGTTCCTCAAGGGGCATCCCCAGGCCGCGGTGAAGGTCGCCGACGGGTACGTCCGCGACCGCGAGCTGCAGTGGAACGTCGCGGTGCGCCTGATCGGCGCCGACCGGACGCTGCGCGACGCGGTCGATCAGGCCCTCGATCGGCTGCTCGCCGAGCAGACCCTGCAGGGCATCCTCGCCAAGTACGGCCTGACCTACGTGCCCCCGTTCACGCGCTGAGCGGCCGCGCTACCATCACCGAAGGTAGAGCCGGAACCGGCCGAGGCTGACGCGCGGCGCGTCCGGCGTTTGCGCCGCGGTGATCAGCAGGCGCACAAATCGCCCGTCCGCCGAGGTGATCGTGAACACCTGCTCTCCGGTCTGCCGGACGAGGGTCACGGTGGTCAGCAGCTTCCATCCGCCCATCGTCGGAAAGGGATCCGCGGTGTAGATCGCCACGTCCCGGGCCCACTCGCTCTCGGGCGCGCCGCCGTCCAGGCCGAAGACCAGCGTGTTGAAGCGTGCCGCGACCGGGAGCCGGACGATGATCTCCTGGGGCAGGGAGCCGTCCGCCGAGGCCCAGCCGCCCGGCGTGGCGCCCTCGTCGATGATCGCCGCCGCCCGCCACGGCCCGCCGCGCTCCGAGGTGTACTTGATCACCTGGGCGCCGTTGCGCGCGGCGGCCAGGTCCCGCTCCTCCGCGGGCATCGGGAGCGGAGCGAGCCCGGTCGCGGCGATCGCCAGGGCGGCGACGACCGCGGCGAGCCGCGATCGCGCCCGCCGTCGCGCATGCTCAGACATCGAGGCGCCGCAGGTACTCATAGCTCCTCCGCGCGCTCGCCATCGGGTCGGCGGGCTCGTCGTGCTCGACGAAGACATGGCGGATGCCGGCCTGCTCCCGCCGGGCGAAGATCGCCGCCCACGGGATCCGCCCCGCGCCCACGTCCACCATGCGGTGCTCGGGAGGTCCGCTCGAGTCCTTGGCGTGGACCAGCGGGAAGCGGCCGGGCCAGCGCGCGAAGTAGGCGAGCGGATCCTGGCCGCCCCGGGTGATCCAGTAGAGGTCCATCTCGAAGGCCACGTGGCGCTGATCGCAGCGCTCGAGGAGGAGGTCGTAGGGGAGCCGGCCATCGAGCCGCGCGAACTCGAACGCGTGGTTGTGGTAGGCGAACCGGATCCCGGCCGCGGAGGCCTCCTCGCCGACCCGGTTGAACAGGTCCGCGGCCGCGCGATAGCCGTCGAGTGTCCGCTGCGCCTCCGGCAGCCAGGCCACCACCACGTGGCGGTGCCCCATCAGGCGGGCGCCGTCGAGCACCCGCGGCAGGTCGTCCCGCACTGCCTCGATCGGCACGTGGGCCGACGGGGCCCAGAGCCCGGCGTGGTCGAGCGCGGCGCGGACGGCCTCGGGGCTCCGGCCGTGGTACCCGGCGAACTCGACCTCCCGGTACCCGATCGCGGCCACCCCGGCGAGGGTGCCCTCGAAGTCCCGCTCCAGCAGGGTGCGCACCGTGTAGAGCTGGAGGCCGATGGGGGCCAGCCGGCCGGCCCGGGCCCTGGTCGGCCCGGCCACCCACCACGAGGCGCCGGACGCGAGGGTGGCCAGGAACCCCCGTCGGCTTGCCCCCCACCCCGCCGTCACCCTCCCGGTCGGCATCGTCCTGGGCGCCAGTCCGCCACAAACCGCCTGCCAGGTCAACGCCGTCCCGGGGGGATGGGGGGTCCCGAAAGGGCTTGACCGCCCTGCGGCCCTCCTCTAAACTCGGCGGCACGTGGCTCCGTGCGGAGCCGACTGTGGCGCATTGAGACTCAAGCCAATGGAGGTGAGAGCGATGGCCTGGGAAGCCCCGGAATTCGTAGAGGTTCGGATGGACGCCGAGATCAACTCCTACCAGGACGAGTTCGAGCGGGAAGAGGACGACCGCTTCTAGGGCCGGAATCGCTCAGATTCACAGCCCTTCTCACTGGCCGCCCGGCCGGGGGAAGGGCTGTGTTGCTTCCGGCGAGCGACGATGCTGATCCGGGTCCTGGGCTCGGCCGCGGGCGGTGGATTCCCGCAGTGGAACTGCGGCTGTCCGAACTGCCGCGGCGTGCGGTCCGGTGATCTCCGGGCGACCGCGCGCACCCAGGAGTGCGTGGCGGTCAGCGCCGACGGCGACCGGTGGTTCCTGCTGAACTGCTCCCCGGAGATCCGGCAGCAGATCGAGAGCTTCCCTCCGCTTCATCCCCGCGGTCCCCGCCACTCCCCGATCGCGGCCATCCTGCTGACGAACGGCGATCTCGATCACTGCCTGGGCCTGCTGTCGCTGCGCGAATCGCACCCGCTCGTCGTCTACGCCACCGACCGCCTGCGCCGCGGGTTCATCGACGGCAACGTGCTCTATCGCACGCTCGACCGCTTTCCCGGCCAGGTCACGTGGCGGGCGCTCGAGCTCGGGCGCGAGGCCGAGCTGGCCGACGTGGAGGGACGTCCCGCCGGCCTGCTGGTGGAGGCGGTCGCGGTGCCGGGCAAGCTGCCGATCCATCTCGAGACCGAGGCCGCGCCGGATCCGGCCGACAGCGTCGGCTTCCGCATCCGGGAGCGCGCGACCGGTCGGGTGCTCGCGTATCTGTCGGGCGTCGGCGCGGTGAGCGCCGCGGTCCGCCGCGCCGTCGAGGGCGCGGACTGCGTGTTCTTCGACGGCACCTTCTGGTCCGCCGACGAGCTGCCCGGGCTCGGGCTCGGGACGAAGCGCGCCGAGGACATGGCCCACCTGCCGATCGGCGGTCCGGAGGGCAGCCTCGCCCGCCTGAACGGGGTGGCCGCGCGGCGCCGGATCTTCATCCACCTGAACAACACCAATCCGCTGCTGCGCGACGACTCCCCGGAGCGCGCGCACGTCGAGGCGGCGGGCTGGGAAGTGGCCCGCGACGGCATGGAGGTGCGGATATGACCGAGGAGCGACCGCCGCTCAGCCGTGACGAGTTCATCGAGTGGGTCCGCCGCGAGGGCGAGTACCGCTACCACGACCATCACCGCTACCACGTGCTGATGCACGACGGGAAGCTCACCCAGCTCCAGCTGCAGCAGTGGGTGCTGAACCGCTACTACTACCAGACCCGGGTGCCCATCAAGGACGCCCTCATCCTCTCCAAGTCCGAGGACCCGGCGTTCCGGCGCATGTGGATCCGCCGCATCCGCGATCACGACGGCGACGCGGCCGGGGAGGGCGGGCTCGAGCTCTGGCTGCGCCTGGCCGACGGAGTCGGGCTCGACCGCGAGGAGGTGGCGAGCTGCCGCTCGGTGCTGCCGGGGGTGCGCTTCGCCTGCGACGGCTACGTGGAGCTGGTGCGGGAGCGGACCCTG
>Ga0207665_10001337_pt1 | contig 16618 bp, 14 predicted proteins | sample LARL112metaG_FD_184351 | JGI IMG/M metagenome (GOLD analysis project Ga0207665, IMG submission 184351) | Corn, switchgrass and miscanthus rhizosphere microbial communities from Kellogg Biological Station, Michigan, USA - LAR L11-2 metaG... | ecosystem: Host-associated > Plants > Roots >...
TAGGCCAGCGTCGCCCGTTTCCTTCAGGCCGCCCATGGTCCGGTCGGCCTGGCCCCGGTCGCCCAAGCCCCGGTCGGCCACGCCGCCCATCTCCCGCAGGATTTCCGGGACGGCCACCCGGCGCCCCAGCAGGTCGTGTGAGCGCTTCTGGAACGGCAGCCCGGCCCGGGTCAGGGCCTGCCCTAGCGTCACCGCCTGAGCGTCGGTGCGGTACAGCACGGCCATATCGGCGAGCGCGAGCTTGCCGCCCGCATGCCCGTCCGCGCGGCCGGTGTCCAGCGAATGGAATGAGGCGCCGCCCAGCAGCTTGTCGATGGCCTGCGCGATCCACGCGCCCTCGGCCCGGTCGGAGGCCGCCTCGTGCACGGTGATCCGCTCGGCGGCGCCTGGGGCCGGACCGCCCGCAGCGGTCATCCGCCTGCCCGGGACCAGCGTGGCAGGCGCCACGGCCTGCATCGCGCCCGCGACGATCACCGGCGAGGACCGGTAATTGCGGGTGAGTGTCACGGTCCTGGCCCCGGGGAAGTCGCGCCCGAACCTGAGGAAGAAGCCCACATCGGCGCCGCGGAACCCGTAGATCGCCTGATCCGGGTCGCCGATCACGGCCAGGCCACTGCCGTCACCGGCCAGCAAGCGGAGCAGGGCGTACTGCGCGGCATCGGTGTCCTGGTACTCATCCACGCTGATGGACCGCCAGCGCGCCGCCAGCGTCGCCGCGAGGGCGGGATCCTGGCGGAGCATCGCCAGCGGAAGGGTGATCAAGCCGTCGAAATCCACCAGGCCGCGCGAGGCGAGCAGCGTAGCGAACTCGCCCGCCGCGCCGGGGTCACGCGCCACCTCGGCGAGCAGGCGCCGCCCCGCCGCCATCGACCCGGCCTCCTCGACCGCCACCGCCAGCCTGGCCTTCTCGTCCGCCACCGCGAAACCAGGGTCCAGCCCGGCCCGGTCGGCGTGCTCGCGCAGGATCGTCAGGCCCAGCCCGTGAAATGTGGTGATCATCAGCCGGCCGGCCCGTGCGGGCAGCAGCGCCGCGAGCCGCTCGCGCATCTCCACGGCCGCCCGGCGGGTGAAGGTGAGCGCCAGACACGCCTCGGGCGGCACGCCGCGCTCGGCGACCAGAACGGCGATCCGGCGGGTGAGCGTGCGCGTCTTGCCGGTCCCGGGCCCGGCGAGGATCAGCAGCGGCCCCGGGGCCTGTGCGGCCTCTCGCTGGCTGGGGTCGAGGCCCGCGAGCATTGACCCGTCAGCATGCCCATTTTCATGCCATACGCTCGGCCCTCCAGGCTCTGGCCCGCCGAGCTGGCCACCGTCCGGCGGCCCCGCGCCTGCCCGCGTCCCGCCTCTCCGTGCGCCGCCCAGCGGCGTGCCACCCATCTCCGCGCCATCCGGTTCCCCGCCGACCGGCCATGTGGCGCCCGCCTGCGCCGCGCCTGCCCGTCCGTCGCCCGGTCCCGCGTCTTCCAGCCCTGCGCAGTCCGGCTGTGCGACTGCTGGCGCGGGCACGTCGAACAGTCCCTCGCCGCCGGCCGCCGGGATGTCGAACAGGGCCTCCGTGCCGGTTAGTTCCTCCGGCCGGAACAGGCGGATAACCCCGTACTCCCCGTCGTAACCCGCTTCTTTGATCACCTCGCCCTTACGGAGCCGGGTAACAGCCTCGCCAACCATGCTGCCCGCGACGCGGCCGATATCGGCGGTGTCGGCCTCCAGGAGAATGTGCAACTCCGGCCCGAGCGCGGCGACCAGTCGGTCCACCTCCATGGTGACCTTCTTGCTCTGCCGCCCCGCACCGCGGATCTCACCGATGATCTCGGGCAGGGAAACAAGGTTGGCCGAGTTCGCCGCTCCCGGTGGCCGGTATCCTTCCGGGCGATCCGCGAGTTCCGCTACCCGGTTCATGACGCCAATAGTCAACGGTTTCCCGCATTTCGGACAGTTACCCGCATGGCGCACGCTCTCTGCGGGCAACAGCCGGACCCCGCACTTGCGATGCCCATCGGCGTGGTAACGGCCGCCTTCTGGAAAGAAGTTCAGCGTACCGGCAAGCCCCTGGCCTGTACGCAACGCACGCAACATCGCAAAGTAGTCCACCGCTGTGCTGAACGTAGTTGCCTCCCGGCCGAGCATCGGCGGTGAATGCGCATCGGAGTTGCTCACAAGCCGGTAGTGGTCAAGTTCGGAGCAAATCCAGTTCATCGGTGGGTCCGAGGAGAGCCCCGTCTCCACGGCGAAGACATGTTCGGCTAGGTCGAGGTAACAGTCGGGCACGGCGTCGAACCCCGACTTCGACCCAAGAACGGCGAACCACGGCGTCCAGATGTGAGCAGGAATGAGGAAGCACCCCGGCCCTGCGTTCAGCGTAATTTCCAAGAGGTGACGGGAGTCCAGGCCGAGGATTGGCCGGCCATCGGAAGCCAGGTTGCCCACCTTGGCCAGTGCCGTGGTGATGGCGCTCGCCGCCTCGAACGTGGGGGCGTAGAGGAGATGATGAACCTTCCTGGTTGCACCGTCGCGCTTGTAAATAGTGGAGATCTCCGTGGACAGCAGGAAACGGATTTCCGGTTGGCAACTCGGCGGCAGGGTGCGCCGGAGCCTCGCCGTATGCTCAGGCTTGAGCGCCAGCAGTCCCGGCTCCGCGGGCACCAGCAACTCGGCAAGCTCCGCCACCCAGGCGGGGTGGGTGAAATCGCCTGTACCGATGACCGACAGCCCCTTCCGGGCCGCCCACCAGGCAAGGTTTCCGATATCGGCGTCTTTGCTGCACGCGCGGGAGAACCGCGAGTGGACATGCAGGTCCGCGTGGAACACGCCGCCTGATCCTGCCACGCGGTACCGACAGGGCGCAGGCATCCCGGTGTGGCGGGCGGCCATATATCTGGGCGGCCCGGCGCGGCCGCACCGGACGCCTACTCTCAGCGCCCGGCTACGCACAGGCTGGCTATCGGTGTCCGCTGAACGGGCCAACATGAGTAACAATGCCAAGTACAGCCACGGACGAGCGAAAGAGGAGGCGCCGGGATGCTTGCCGATCTAGAGGCGCTGACACCGCCGCTGATCATGGCCGCCGCGTTCCTGATCGGGCTTACGTTGTTCCTGCGCCGTCAGATGGGCCCCCGCGACCAGCACGAAGATGACGGCGATGAGGGCGATATTACCGGCAGCGCTTCGAATGACGATCCCGGCGATGGCACACACGGCCCATCCACGGACCAGCATAAGGTATAGGTCACATCACCCCTAAGATCGTTTGCATCGTCATCCGGCAGAAGGTTCTGTCCGATTGATGGCCCTTAGGCTTCTGATTACAGAGAGTTACATCAATCGCGCGCGCTGCTTCACATGTCTCCCGGCATGAGGAACTGTACTGGCTGAATGCTCACGGCTTGAATTGCTAAACGCAACAGTCTTGGTATATTGTTCGTCAACCTATTAAACGTCCCCAGCAGAAGGGCTGGCCTCATGGCACAGAAGACGGTCGTGACGGTCGTGTGCGACCTTCCCCACGACGGTGAGATCGAGGGAACCGAGACGGTTTCGTTCGCCTTTGACGGCACCGGGTATGAGATCGATGTGTGCTCTACGCATGCCAAGGATCTGCGCGAGAAGTTCGGCAAGTACGTTGAGCACTCCCGCCGTGTCGCAGGTGGTGGCGGTGGTCGCCGTCGCCGTTCGCGCAGTGGGCCAGGCCGCGAGCGCAGTTCGGAAATTAGGGCATGGGCGAAGCAGCGCGGTCACAAGGTGAGTGAGCGTGGCCGTATTCCGGCCGCGATCATCGCAGAGTACGAGTCCTCGCACTAGTTTGTTCACCGGGGCGGCCCGCAGGTGATCTGCGGGTGGGTGCCCAAACTGCTACCCCGCCGCTAGAACCGCATGCGGGCCACAGCCCCGTTGTCGTTACCCCGCCTCTCCTGCCACTGACTCACGCGAACCGGCAGCCGGAAACCGGCCCGTTGCCCGCCAGATCTCGATGTCAAACTCATCTCTGCCTGGCGTTCGCTTGCGGCGTAGCAGGGAACAGTCTCCCTCTTGACCGGGTTGGATGGGATGAACGCCCTCCTGCCTGGGAACATTTCATGCACGACAAATCGTGCGCAGCGTGGTCCTAAGGTAAGCGGGCTACCATGCGGAAGGACAGGGGCCGGACATCGGGGCCTCCCCGGCCGCACGCGTGAGGGAGCAACAAGATGTTCGAGAGGTTCACCGACCGGGCGCGGAGGGTTGTCGTCCTGGCTCAAGAAGAGGCCAGGATGCTCAATCACAACTACATCGGCACCGAGCACATCCTGCTTGGCCTGATCCACGAGGGTGAGGGCGTCGCGGCGAAGGCTCTGGAGTCGCTGGGGATCAGCCTGGAAGCGGTACGGCAGCAGGTCGAGGAGATCATCGGCCAGGGCCAGCAGGCGCCGTCCGGGCACATTCCGTTCACCCCGCGCGCCAAGAAGGTGCTCGAGCTCTCCCTGCGCGAAGCGTTGCAACTCGGGCACAACTACATCGGCACCGAGCACATCCTGCTCGGCCTCATCCGCGAGGGCGAGGGCGTGGCAGCCCAGGTGCTGGTGAAGCTGGGCGCGGACCTGAACCGGGTGCGCCAGCAGGTGATCCAGTTGCTGCACGGCTATCAGGGAAAGGAGCCGGCGGCCTCAGGTGCCCCGTCTGAGTCGGCCCCCTCCACCTCCCTGGTGCTCGACCAGTTCGGGCGAAACCTCACCCAGGCCGCTCGCGAGGGCAAGCTCGATCCGGTGATCGGCCGGGAGAAAGAAATCGAGCGGGTCATGCAGGTGCTCTCCCGGCGCACCAAGAACAACCCGGTGCTGGTCGGGGAGCCCGGCGTGGGCAAGACCGCCGTGGTGGAGGGCCTGGCCCAGAAGATCGTCAAGGGCGAGGTCCCGGAGACCCTCAAGGACAAGCAGCTTTACACCCTCGACCTCGGCGCGCTGGTCGCCGGGTCCCGCTACCGCGGTGACTTCGAGGAGCGGCTGAAGAAGGTCCTCAAGGAGATCAGGACCCGCGGCGACATCATCCTGTTCATCGACGAGCTGCACACGCTGGTCGGGGCCGGTGCCGCGGAGGGCGCGATCGACGCGGCCTCGATACTGAAGCCGATGCTGGCCAGGGGCGAGCTGCAGACGATCGGCGCCACCACGCTGGACGAGTACCGCAAGCACCTGGAGAAGGATGCCGCGCTGGAGCGGAGGTTCCAGCCCATCCAGGTGGCCGAGCCCACGATCTCGCACACGATCGAGATCCTGAAGGGCCTGCGAGACCGCTACGAGGCCCACCACCGGGTCTCCATCACCGACAGCGCCCTGGTCGCCGCCGCGCAGCTCGCGGACCGCTATATCAGCGACAGGTTCCTGCCGGATAAGGCCATCGACCTGATCGACGAGGCGGGCTCCCGGATGCGGATCCGCCGCATGACCGCGCCCCCGGACCTGCGGGAGTTCGACGAGAAGATCGCCCAGGTCCGGCGGGACAAGGAGTCGGCGATCGACTCCCAGGACTTCGAGAAGGCCGCGGCCCTGCGGGACAAGGAGAAGCAGCTCATCGCCGCGAAGGACGCGCGGGAGAAGGAGTGGAAGGACGGCGACATGGACGTCGTCGCCGAGGTGAACGAGGAGCTCATCGCCGAGGTTCTCGCCACCGCCACCGGAATCCCCGTGTTCAAGCTCACCGAGGAGGAGTCGCAGCGGCTCCTGCGGATGGAAGACGAGCTGCACAAGCGGGTCATCGGGCAGAACGACGCCATCAAGGCGCTTTCCCAGGCCATCCGGCGGACCCGGGCCGGCCTGAAGGACCCCAAGCGCCCGGGCGGGTCGTTCATCTTCGCCGGGCCGTCGGGCGTCGGCAAGACCGAGCTGTCCAAGACCCTTGCGGAGTTCCTGTTCGGCGACGAGGACTCGCTGATCCAGCTCGACATGAGCGAGTACATGGAGAAGCACACGGTGTCCCGGCTGTTCGGCTCACCGCCCGGCTACGTCGGGTACGAGGAGGGCGGCCAGCTCACCGAGAAGGTCCGCCGGAAGCCGTTCTCGGTCGTGTTGTTCGACGAGATCGAGAAGGCCCACCCGGACATCTTCAACTCCCTGCTCCAGATCCTGGAGGACGGGCGGCTCACCGACGCCCAGGGCCGGACGGTGGACTTCAAGAACACCGTCATCATCATGACGACGAACCTGGGCACCAGGGACATCTCCAAGGGCCTCCGGATGGGCTTCACCCGTGAGGGTGACGCGGCCGGCACCTACGAGCGGATGAAGAACAAGGTGCAGGAGGAACTCAAGCAGCACTTCCGCCCTGAGTTCCTCAACCGGGTGGACGACGTGGTCGTCTTCCACCAGCTCACCGAGGACGAGATCGTCGAGATCGTCGACCTGATGATCGCCAAGGTGGACGAGCGGCTCAAGGACCGGGACATGGGCCTGGAGCTGCGGCCGACCGCCAAGGCCCTGCTCGCCGTGCGCGGCTACGACCCGGTGCTTGGGGCCAGGCCGCTGCGCCGGACGATCCAGCGGTCGATCGAGGACATGCTGTCGGAGAAGATCCTGTTCGGCGAGCTGAGGGCGGGCCAGATCGTCATCGTCGACGTCGAAGGCGAGGGCGAGGAGGCGCAGTTCTCCTTCAAGGGGGTGCCGAAGCCGGACTCGGTGCCGGACGCTCCCCTGGCCGAAGTGGAGAGCACCACGGCCAAGCAGCAGCCGGCCAGCGGGTCCGCTTCGCCGGCCAGTGGGTCTGCCACCGCATAGCGCCTCCGCTCGTAGCTGCCACTGGCCCGGGCCCGGGAAACCGGCCCGGGCCAGTGGCTGCTGGGGAGGTGCGCAGGCTCGCCGAGCGCTCCGTTGCCTCGACCGAGTCGATACGCGAGATCATCGCTGGCGTCCAGGACGAGACGAGCGCCACCATCGTGGCCGCCGAGCAGGGTATCCGCCAGGCCCGGGAGGTGGGCACGCTGATGACCTCGACCACGGCCATGCTGCAGGACTCGATCGTGGTCAGCCGGCAGCAGAAACTGGCCGCCGATGAGATCGACGCCGCCATCCGGCGCGTCCGCGATGAACACGACTCGCTCACCGTCACCATGACGGGCCAGCGGATGCGCCTGATCGACCGGATCGAGGCGCTGGCCGCGGACATGGATCTCGATGGCGGGGCACGTGCGGCCGGATGGGCGGACCCGGAAGTGCCCGGCTAAGCGAGGGGCAGGTCAGCGGGGCAGTGCATAGCTGCCGCCGGGCAGGGGTTCGGCGAGGCCGTCCGCGACCAGGCTGGCCAGCGAGCGGGCACGCTGGCTCTCGTCGGCCCAGGCCGCGTCGAGCAGGGCGGCCGGGACCGGCCCGTCGGATTCCCGCAGCACCGCAAGCAGGCGGCCCCGGCACTGCCGGTCCGTGCCCTCGTACGCCTGGCTGCGCCGCCGGGCCTGATGCGGGTCGGCGGTGGGCTGCCCCGCCTGGTGCCAGGCGCATTCGGCGACAACCGGGCAATCCGGGCACTGCGGGCGGTCGGCGGTGCAGATCAGCGCGCCGAGTTCCATCACGGCCACCGACCACTGCGGCGCCAGGCCGGGCTCTGCCGGGAGCAGCGACTCGGCCAGCCTGACCTCCATCGCTGTCGGGCTCGGTGGCGGCCGCAGGTCGCCGCGCACGAGGCGGGCCAGCACCCGGCGAACGTTGGTGTCGAGGACCGCGTGGCGCTGCCCGAAGGCGAAGCTCGCGACCGCCGCCGCGGTGTAGGCGCCCACACCGGGCAGGGCCAGCAGTTCGTCAAGCGTATCCGGGACCACGCCGCCGTGCCGTTGCGTGATCGCCCTGGCCGAGGCGTGCAGGCGCAGCGCGCGCCGCGGGTAACCCAGCCGCCCCCATTGCCGTACCGCGTCCGCCGGAGATGCCGCCGCGAGCGCCGATGGCTCCGGCCACCGCTTCAGCCATGCGTCGTAGGCGGGCAGGACCCGGGACACGGGTGTCTGCTGCAGCATGATCTCGCTGACCAGCACGGCCCACGGGCCGGCGTCCGGCCGCCGCCAGGGCAGGTCGCGCGCATGGGACGCATACCAGTGCAGGATTGCTGCAGCCCGCCCGTCCACCATGACAACGCCGATTGTCGCACGGCCGGGACGGGTGAGCCGGCTGCAATAACGCTGAGTACGCTGCCGGCGAGTCTTCGATCACGTTTAGTAACAAGCTTGCATACTCACCGTATGGACCACCACCCGTCCGGGGGGGCCGGGGGGTCCGGGCGGCGGCCCGTGGCGGCTGGCCCCGATCAACGGCCTGACCAGGAAGCTCTGTTTGCTCCTGAGGAAGTTCTGCCGCTCGCTACGAGCACCGGGGTGACCGTCGCCCCCGCGGTTCCCGGGCCCGCCCGGCGCTGGATCTCGACGCGGTCAGCGGGGTGCTCCAGGGGACGGGCCCGGTCACACGTCAGGGCGGGAAGCCGTCCGCCGGGCCAGGCGCGGCCCACGGACGCCAGGGCGCTGCCCGCGGATACAAGGGCGGCAGCCGATCGAGGCATCGCCAGGCAGGCCACAGCGGCCACGCGGCTCAGCGGAACGCTCCCAAGGCGCTACCGGGGCCCGCGACCGGCCGGGCCGCGACGATCAGCGCCACAGCCGGGCACTCCGCCTCCGGTGCGCTGTCCGGCGTCTCCGACGTGCTGACCATGGCCGGAGCCCGGCAGCGGAGGGGCTCCGCGGCGTCCTGGACGCCGCACTCGCCCCAGCCCCGCGCGCCGGTACAACCGGGCCATGGCGCGGGCCACGGGCCCGCACGTACCGCCCTGCGGCCGCGGCGACGTGGTGCTCTCGCTTGTTTCGCCCCGGTACTGGTACGAGCGCAGCAGGTGGCCCCTGTTGGGCGTGGACGCCGTGTCCACCGCGGCCCGGCCGTGCCGCTTCAACATGGGGAGCAGGTTCGCCACGGTCGTGGTGACCTCGGGCCGCACCCGGATCTGGGGATCGGCGGACTGCGCGCACGGCGCCGGCCCGCAGTCGCTCGTGCTGAACCGCGGTGTGCCCGCCGTCCGCTGGATCTACTGGGACCGGGCCACCTCAGCGCCCGGCTGCAACCCGCCGCACCTGCCCGCCGGCCAGGGTCCCTACACCGCCATCGCCTTCGATGGCCAGCTCAGCAGCCAGGCGCTGGTCTTCATCCTGGGCCGCCCCGATAGCAGCCTGCCCTGACCGCCTCGGCCATCCCGGCCCAGGCCCAGCGCGGGCGCCCATGCCCGCCCGGAGCCGTTCGCCGCCGCCTGGCCCTGTGGGGCGGTCGCCCGGCAGTGGGGCGGGTCAGCCACCCAGCGCGGCGGCGATCGCCTCCTTGACCGAGGTGACTTCCCGCACGTCGTTCAGCGCCTTGGCGGGCAGGCCGCGCCCTTCGGAGTCCGGTCCGCGTTCTGACGCCCACCCGGCTGGAACGATGGCCCGCCGGAAACCGAGGCGCTGCGCCTCGGCGATCCGCCGGGCGACCCCAGGGACCCGGCGTACCTCGCCCGCCAGGCCCACCTCGCCGACCGCCACCACCGGGCCGGCCACGCTCAGGTTCGCCGCCGCGCTGGCCAGCGCCAAGGCGATGGCCAGGTCCACCGCGGGCTCCGCCAGCCGGACCCCGCCGATCGTGGCCGCGAACACGTCCTGCCGGCCGATGCTGACCTCGGCGCGGCGCTGCAGCACCGCGATCACCATCGCCACCCTGGCCGAGTCCAGGCCCGCGGTGACCCGGCGCGGCGGGGTCTCGGCCCCGTGGCACGGGGCGAGCAGGGTCTGCACCTCAGCGATGAGCGGCCTGCGGCCCTCCAGCGTGACCGTCAGGCAGGTGCCCGGCACGTGGCCGGCGTGGTGCGAGATGAACAGGCCGCTGGGATCGGCGAGCCCGGCGAGCCCGGTCTCGCCGAGTTCGAAACAGCCGACCTCATCGGTGGGGCCGAACCGGTTCTTCAGTGCCCGGACCATCCGCAACTGCGCGTGCCGGTCGCCCTCGAAGTGCAGCACCACGTCGACCAGGTGCTCCAGGGCGCGCGGCCCGGCGATCGCACCCTCCTTCGTGACATGGCCCACGAGCACCGTGCTCAGCGACTGCTGCTTGGCCACGGCCATCAGTGCGGCGGTGACCTCCCGGATCTGGGTCACCCCGCCGGGCGTGCCCTCGATGCCCGGCGCGACGATCGTCTGCACCGAGTCGACGATGAGCAGCACCGGCTGGACCGCTTCCACCTGGGCCAGCACGGCGGACAGTTCCGTCTCGGCGGCGATGTACAGGTTGTCCCCCACGGCGCCGATCCGGTCCGCACGCAGCCGTACCTGGGCCGCGGACTCCTCACCGGTGACGTAGAGCACCGGGCCGGCCTGCGACACCAGCGCGCCCGCCTCGAGCAGCAGCGTTGACTTGCCCACGCCCGGCTCCCCGGCCAGCAGCACCACCGCGCCCGGGACCAGGCCGCCGCCCAGCACCCGGTCGAGCTCGTTGAGCCCCGTGGGCCGGGCGCTCGCGGCGCGGGCATCCACCTTGGTGATCGGCACCGCGCGGGCTGGGGCGAGGCGGTCGATGGCGGCACGCCCGGACAGGCGGGTGCGCGCAATGGCGGGAGCCGCCGCCTGTTCCACCGTTCCCCAGGCCTGGCAGCCGCCGCAGCGCCCGGACCATTTGGTGGACCGCCACCCGCAGTCCGCGCACTGGTACAGCGAGGCGGCGGAGGAATTACCCATGACCCGCACCGTAGTGGCAGGGTCGGACACCAGTCCCCGTGCCCGGCCAGATGAACGCCGGGCTCCGGCCGGGCGCATAAGCTGGCCACGCGAAAGGTGCCCCAGGCAGGCCGCTGGGGGAAAGGAGGAATGTTGAGCCTGCGCACCAGCCCCGGTGTGCCGCTTGTCGCGCTGTCCACCGGCTCGGTATTCCCCGACCGCGTGGCCGACGCGTTCGAGATCGCGGCCCGCCTCGGCTATGACGGTCTCGAAGTCATGGTGTCTGCGGACGCCGTGAGCCAGGACATCGAAGCCCTGCGGCGGCTGGCCGACTATCACGGCGTGCCCGTGCTGGCCATCCACGCGCCCTGCCTGCTGATCACCCAGCGGGTGTGGGGATATGAGCCGTGGGGGAAGCTGGTCCGGGCCAAGGAGGCGGCGCAGGAACTTGGCGCCAAGGTCGTCGTGGTGCACCCGCCGTTCCGCTGGCAGCGGGAGTACGCGAAGGACTTCTCCCAGGGCCTGGCGCGGATGGCCGGAGAGTCCGACATCGTCTTCGCGGTGGAGAACATGTACCCACTGCGCGCCGGCGGCGCCGAACTGGCCGCCTATTCGCCGCACTGGAACCCGGTGCTCATGGACGTCCCGCACGTGACCCTTGACCTGTCCCACACGGCCACGTCGGGCTCTGACGCCTACTCGATGACCGAGGAACTGGGTGACCGGCTCGCTCATGTGCACATGGCCGACGGGACCGGGGTGCCGAACCGGGACGAGCACCTGGTGCCCGGGCGTGGCACCCAGCCGTGCGGGCCGGTGCTGGAGAAGCTCGGCGCGGACGGCTACTCGGGCATGGTCGTGCTCGAGGTCAACACCCGCCGGGCCACCACGCGGGAGGCACGGCTCGCCGACCTGTCGGAGTCGCTCGACTTCACCAGGCGCCATCTGGCCGCGGCCCCGGCGGGGACCGCCAACAACGCCCCGTCCGGGCCCGCGGCGTGAGGCCGGCCGCACCCACCACGAGCAGCGAAACCGGACGGACCGCCACCCCGGATGGACGCGGGCCGGGCAAGGTAGGCATGCTCTGATCATGAGCAGCAACCCGCCCACCGCGGCAACCCTGATCACGGTCGCGCCCACCGGCGCGGAGTCAGAGAAGTCGGCCGTCCCCGCACTCCCGGTCACCCTGGACGAACTGGTGACCACCGCGAAGGAGTGCCAGGCCGCCGGGGCAGCCGTCATCCACGTGCACATCAGGGACGACCAGGCGCGGCCCACCCTGGACCTGTCCCGGCTCAGGGACACCGTGGCCGCGCTGCGCGAGGGCACCGACCTGATCGTCCAACTCTCCACCGGGGGCGCGGTCACCGACAGCTTCGACAACCGGCTCGCCGTCCTGGACGCTGCCCCGGATGCCTGCTCGCTCACCTGCGGCACGGTCAACTTCGGCGAGGACGTGTTCCACAACCCCTACCCGTTCATCCGCGACCTGTACGCCAGGACCCAGGAACTGGGCGTGGTACCCGAGTTCGAGTTGTTCGACTTCGGCCACATCGCCACGCTGCACCGGCTGCTGGCCGGCCACGGAGCCCCGCACGGCGGCCACGTCCACTGCGACCTGGTCATGGGCGTGCCCGGCGGGATGCCGGGGGACGCGGCCACGCTGACCCAGGCGGTCTCCGCGCTGCCCGAGGAGGCGACCTGGTCCGCCACCGGGATCGGCCGGACCACGCTGCCGGTCATGTTCGCCGCGCTCGCCGCGGGCGGCCACCTGCGGGTCGGCATGGAGGACACGGTCACGTTCGCGAAGGGGCGCCCGGTGGCGAGCAACGCCGAACTGGTCGAGCGCGCGGCCACGCTGGCCGGCCTGGCCCAGCGTCCCTCGATGCGGCCCGAGCAGGCCCGCTCCATGCTTGGGGTGAGCGGCCGTAGCTGACATCCCGGTGATCGCCGAGGTCATCCGCTCCGGATTCGAGGAGTCCCGGCACCGTGGCTCGGCCGTGCTGCTCGGTGCCGACGGGCGCGAGGTGCTCTACCGCGCGGGCGAGGTCGCCGCGCCCATGTTTCCCCGGTCGTCCAACAAGCCGATGCAGGCCGCCGCGATGCGGGCCTGCGGGCTGGCCCTGGACGGCGAACTGCTGGCCCTGGCGAGCGCGAGCCACTCCGGTGAGGACTTCCACGTCACCGGGGTCAGGAAGATCCTGGCGGGCGCCGGGCTCACCGAGGACGCGCTGCAGTGCCCGCCCGCGCTGCCGATGGACGAACCAACCCTGTGGCGGTTCCTCCGCGAGGGCGGCAAGCCGGACCGGGTGCACATGAACTGCTCAGGCAAGCACGCGGCGATGCTGGCCACCTGCGTCACCGCTGGCTGGCCGGCGCAGACCTACCGCGACCCGGACCACCCGCTGCAGCGCGAGATCAAGGCCGCGCTTGGCCGCCTGGCCGGGGAGGAGGTCGCGGCGACCGGGGTCGACGGCTGCGGCGCGCCGCTGTTCGCCCTGTCCCTGACCGGTCTGGCGCGGGCTTTCCGCGCGCTCGTGCTTGCCGCTCCAGATTCAGCCGAACGATCGGTCGCCGATGCCGTCCGTGCCAATCCCGCATGGACATCGGGGACGAACCGGTCGGAACGCGCCCTCCACCAGGCGGTTCCCGGCCTGCTGCTCAAGTCCGGGGCCGAGGGCGTGCAGGCGTTCGCCCTGGCCGACGGGCGCGCCGGTGCGGTCAAGCTGGAGGACGGCAGCCCCCGGGCGATCCCCGCCATCACGGTGGCGCTGCTGCGCACCCTCGGCGTGGATCAGGACGAGGGCGTGGACCGTGAGGCCCTGGGCCAGATCGCCGACCTGCCCGTGCTCGGCGGCGGCCTGGCGGTCGGCGAGATCCGGGCAACTCTCCCGTGAACCCGGGCCGGCCTGAGCCGTCACGCTAACCCCGCACGGGCACGGGGCTCAGGGTGCTAGCAGGCCGCTTGCAATTGCAAGCACGATGTGGTTCACTGTGGACGTGAATCCCGTGAACGTAGGTTCCATCGGCGAGTACATCCGGCAGCAGCGCGAGCAGGCCAAGATTTCGATGCGCCAGCTTGCGTCGGCTGCCGGGGTTTCCAACCCTTATCTCAGCCAGATCGAGCGCGGGCTGCGCAGGCCCAGCGCGGAGATCTTGCAGCAGATAGCCAAGGGGCTGCGGATCTCCGCCGAGGCGCTCTACGTGCAGGCGGGGATCCTGGAGGACCGGCGCCCGGACTCGGGCGTGCGGGCAGCGGTGCTTGCCGACCCGGAACTCACCGAGCGCCAGAAGCAGGTGCTGCTGGAGATCTACGAGTCCTTCCGCCGGGAACTGGCATCTGGCTCGTCTCTCGGTTCCGCCGCTGACAGTACGGTGCCCAACGGCATGGAACCCGCCAGTCCCGGCCTGGACCAGCTCACCGGCCCTGAAAGTGAGTTCTCCGAGGCCGAGGCCGCCCTTGCGGCCGGCCCGGATGCCACCGCGACAGTCGCTGGGGCGGCCGGAACCGTACCGGCCGACCAAGCGCAGGCCGGTCCCACCGATACCGATCCGCCGCAGACCGAGGCCCGGGGCTAACGCCGCACGGCCGACGCCGCGGCCCGAGGGACGGTTGCGGCCAGCTCCGGCGCTGGTGCCGGAGGCACACGGGATCACCGCAAAGACGTCCGGCGCTCGTTCGCCGGCGAATGAAGAAAGGCCGCCGCAAGGCGGCCGGGAGAGGAAACAAATGCCACGCAACATCGACGTGATGGCCGAGATGCGCAAGTTCGCCGACCGCAAGCCCGTGCATGCGGTGGCCGGCGCCACCGTGATCGCGTCGCGGACGCTCAGGGAACTGCCCTGGCGCCTGGTCCAGTGGACCAGGGAAAACCCGCCGAACTCGCTGCCGGGCCGCGCGACCGAGGCCGCGCAGACCGCACAGTCCCGCGCGATGGAGGTCTTCCAGACAGCGCAGTCTCGCGCCACTGGCGCCGTGCAGTCAGCGCAGTCCCGCGCCACCGAGGCGGCGCAGGCGGCGCAGTCCCGCGCTAACGGAGCCGTGCAGGCGGCGCAGTCCCGCGCTAACGGAGCCGTGCAGGCGGCGCAGTCCCGCGCTAACGGAGCCGTGCAGACGGCACGGACCAGGGCTTCCGACGGCTATGACACGCTGGCTGTCCACGGCAAGAAGGCCATAGACGGACAGTCAAGCGCCACCGAGAGCAAGAGCACGGCGAGCGCGCAGAGCAAGTCCGAGCTGAACGGCAAGGCGAAGGCCAAGGCGCCGACGCGCCCCACGACCGGCCGCTGAGGCTGGTCCCGTCCCACCGACGGCCGGCCCGGGCCGGGCCGCAAGGCTCGGCCCGGGCGCGCCGCCTCCGGCCCTCAAGCCCTCCGGCCCTCAAGCCCCCCGGCCCCAATCTCCCGCCCGTCAGGGTCTGGCGATGCGCCGCCCGGCAGGCAGGCCCGCTCTCCGGCCCGGTCCCCAAAGGCCCCACCCGCACGGCCCCGCCCCCAATGTCCCGGTCAGGCCCGGCCACCGGCCGGAGAAGGATAACCTGGAATCGTGTTCGTGACTTCGGGAGCGCTCACCCCGCTCTACTGGTTTTTCGAGGTGCTCTCCATCGCCGCGCTCTGCGTCGAGGTGTGGGCCTTCGTGGATGCCATCCGCCGGCCGGGCCCGGCTTTCGTGGCCGCAGGGAAGCAGACCAAGCCGATCTGGCTGGTGATCCTCGGCGTGGCCGCGGTGATCGGTCTGTGGTCCAGCACGTTGGGCGGGCCGAACCTGGTCAGCCTCTTCCCGATCGTCGCCTTTGTCGCCGCGGCGATCTACCTCGCCGACGTCCGGCCGAAGGTCAGGGAGTTCCGGGGCGGGAGCAGTTCCTCCGGCCCCTACGGCCCCTGGTAACCTCGGGCGGGCCGGCCTTGCCCGCCCGGCGGCAGTAGGCTGCCTGGGTGAGTGAGACTCTGCAGCCCCGGCCCCACCACCCCGCCCAATGGCGCACGCACCGGCTGGAACTCGACGACCAGACCCTGCGCGAATGGGACGCGGTGGTGCTCGCCAGCGACCCCGAGGGCATCGTCCTTGACACCTCCGCGTTCTACCCAGGTGGCGGCGGGCAGCCGCCCGACGCGGGTGTCCTGCTCTGGGGCGGTGTGCAGACCCGGATCGCCGGCGCGCGCAAGGGCGACGACCTCTACCTGATTCCCGCCGAGGGCGATCCGCTGCCGCCCGTCGGCACCCCGGTGCGCGGCGCGCTCGACGACGCCAGGCGGACCGCCCTGATGCGCACCCACTCCGGCCTGCACGTGCTCTGCGGCGTGGTGTTCCGCGACTACGGCGCCCTGGTCACCGGCGGGAACATGGAACCGCTGTCGGCGCGGATGGACTTCAACCTGCCCGAGGTACCGCCCGGTTTCCGCGAGGCGGTCGAGGCCGCGTGCAACACCGAGGTGGCCGCCGGGCGGCGCATCGACGTCCGGGTCCTGCCCAGGGACGAGGCGTTCGCCATCCCCGACATCATCCGCACCGCCACCAACCTCGTGCCGCCCGAGGTCAAGGAGGTACGGATCATCGACATCGTGGGCCTGGACCAGCAGGCCGACGGCGGCACGCACGTCGCCACGACCAGCCAGATCGGCCGGATCGAGGTCGTCAAGATCGAGAACAAGGGCAAGGGCTTCCGCCGCCTGCGCATCCGAGTCTCGGACTAACGTTGTCAGCCCTCGCCTGACCGGATCTTCTGGCAACCAAGGTGCCCAGGAGGTCCAATGTGACCACCTGGCCGGCAATCTCCCGGCGACGTTTGTCATGGTTGGGCCAGCCATCACATTCTTTTGTCGTGGTTGGCCCAACCATGACATTTGGTCTTCCGGTCGCGGAGGGCGGGGCCAGGCCCGGGTGGAACTTCGGGGCGGGGATCGGCGAGGGCGGCGGGATGCGTGCGGACGGGAGCATCGAGGGCCGTC
>Ga0207665_10001339_pt1 | contig 16610 bp, 18 predicted proteins | sample LARL112metaG_FD_184351 | JGI IMG/M metagenome (GOLD analysis project Ga0207665, IMG submission 184351) | Corn, switchgrass and miscanthus rhizosphere microbial communities from Kellogg Biological Station, Michigan, USA - LAR L11-2 metaG... | ecosystem: Host-associated > Plants > Roots >...
ACTTTTTCAAACTTTCTGCGTTTGATCTCAGGCCACCACTCCAATTGACGTTTCACTGCGCGGAAGCTTCGGTCTTATGCAAGTTGCGCGCAACTTCCCATTCATTTCGAAAAATTAATTCTACGGCCAGCGTAACGTAATGCGGGACGCAGCATCTACGACCGCCATAACGGCGAGCGACCGCGCGCTGAATTTATACGCTGGAGATTTTCCTATGACGAACTACCAATCGTATCGTTCTGCGTCATCCTTGCACCGCAAGGAGACGCGCTCTTTGCTTTCAATGCGAAAAATTGCACTGATGGCTTCCGTCGTTGCCGGACTGGGTTTTACTGCCAATAGCCTGAACCCCTCCTTGGGTGACTTTGGCCTCTTCGGCGCTGCGCATGCGCGCACGGCTTCGGTCGCCCAGCCGGCGGGCTTCGCCGATATGGTTGAGCGCGTCAAACCGTCCGTAATCTCGGTCAAGGTAACGATGAAGGAGAAAACCGCCGAGGTTGACGGCAAGAACGATGAAAGTTCGGACTCGCAAATGGAGCGTTTCTTCCGGAGATTCGGTGGCCCCGACGGGCTTCCTCAAATTCCTCGTGAAGGGCGTCAGCACCAAATGCTCGGCCAGGGGTCAGGCTTCTTCATTTCCCCCGACGGATACGCGGTCACCAACAACCACGTTGTCGATGGAGCGGACAAGGTCGAGGTGACCACTGACGCCGGCAAGACCTACACAGCGAAAGTGATCGGAGCGGATGCGCGAACCGACATCGCCTTGATCAAGATCGAAGGCGGCTCGGACTTTCCCTATGTCAAGTTCTCGGCGGATAAACCCCGAATTGGTGATTGGGTGCTCGCGGTCGGCAATCCCTTTGGTCTGGGTGGCACCGTTACGGCCGGCATCGTATCGGCCAGCGGTCGTGACATCGGAAGCGGTCCCTATGATGATTTCATTCAGATCGACGCGCCGGTAAACAAAGGCAACTCCGGCGGCCCGTCCTTCAACATGCAGGGTGAGGTCATTGGCGTGAACACGGCGATCTTTTCGCCATCCGGCGGTAGCGTCGGAATCGGCTTTTCGATTCCCGCCTCGACCGTGCAGAACGTGATCGCCCAGCTCAGGGACAAGGGAAGCGTCAGTCGCGGATGGATCGGCGTTCAGATTCAGCCGGTGACGCAGGATATTGCGGATAGCCTGGATCTGAAGAAGGCGGAGGGAGCGTTGGTAGCGGAGTCTCAAAAGGATGGGCCGGCTGCCAAGGCAGGCATCGAATCCGGAGATGTCATCACTGCAGTAAATGGTCAGGCGGTCAAGGATGCACGTGAACTAGCCCGCGTGATCGGCGGTATCGCGCCGGGCAGCTCAGCCAAGCTGGATGTCCTTCATCAGGGCAAGAGCAAGGTCGTCAATCTGACGCTCGGTGAATTGCCGAACGGGCAGGAAGCCAAAGCTGAAACCGGTAAAGGATCGTCTCACGATGCCGACGTTCCGCGACTTGGCTTGACGATTGCGCCAGCGGCCAAGGTCGGTGGCGCCGGAAAGGAAGGCGTCGTCGTCATGAAGGTCGAACCCAAGAGTGCGGCCGCCGATCGTGGCTTCAAGGAAGGGGACGTGATCCTGGAAGTCGCTGGAAAGAATGTTTCGACTCCGGCCGAGGTGAGTTCGGCGCTCGAAGCTGCGCGCACCGAGAAGAAGAGCAGCGTGTTGATGCGGCTTCGCACCGGCGATGCGCCCCACTATGTCGCTGTCCCGCTTGGAAAAGGTTAGCGCGCTTTTAACTGGGCAGCGGCGATAATTGCCGCTGCCTAGCCTTCCGCAGATCACTTGCAGCTCGAATCAAAGGGCGCGGGGTGCCGCGTCCCTTTTGAATAGGCTTTTGCAGTTTACGCCCGGACGCAGGCAACGCCGATGATGAGCGAAAGCAAGGAGCTTCAATAAGTTGAGGTTTCAATCGTGTGCGAGATAACCGAAAGCAACTTCACCAAATTGCGAATTTCACGAGCCTACGTCGATCTCTTGTGCCTCCCCGAAGGCGCCGTGAGAATGATTTCGCTTGCGTGGATTGGAAACTACGAGATCCGCATGCTGGAGGCCCCATCAAACGGGGGCGCTGCCGATGGGCCGCTGTTCTTGATCGAACTGTTCGACGACGACGCGCAATCGTCGATCGACCGTCGCGCCTGTTACGACATTGAAGAGGGCGCGGTCATGTTCGAAGCATTTGCTTCGCGGTGAAAGCCGGCCTGACCGATTGACTTGGATCAACGAAAGAGCGCTCATCGTAATGTAGTGACTGCACCTGTGATCGCTGCAAGATATCGGAATGCAGCGAACGCCGACTCGTGAATTTGGGCGGCGGCCTTCCTGATTGCCGGCTTCCTCGCTACCATGTCGCTCGTCAGATAATTGCAGGAGGCACCCATGCCACAAGGCAAGCGCATCGTTCTGGCATCGCGTCCCGTTGGCGAGCCGAAGCCATCCGACTTCCGCGTTGAGGAATATCCAGTCCCTGCGCCCGGAGAGGGCCAAGTTTTGCTGCGCACGATTTGGCTGTCGCTCGATCCCTATATGCGCGGGCGCATGAGTGACGCGGCATCCTATGCCGCACCGGTCCAGATCGGCGAAGTGATGGAGGGCGGTACAGTCTCCGAGGTGATCGCCTCCAATAATGCCGCATTCAAAAAGGGCGAAATCGTGCTGTCGCGTGCCGGGTGGCAGACCCATTCACTGTCCGACGGCCGGGGGCTGGGCAAGATCGATCCGCAACTCGCGCCGATCTCGACCGCGGTCGGCGTGCTCGGCATGCCCGGCATGACGGCCTATACGGGCTTGCTCGAAATCGGCAAGCCGCAGCCCGGCGAAACTGTCGTGGTAGCGGCGGCCTCAGGCGCGGTGGGTTCGGCCGTCGGCCAAATTGCCAAAATCAAAGGCGCACGCGCCGTAGGCATCGCCGGCGGCAAGGAAAAATGCGACTACGTCAAAAGCGAACTCGGCTTCGACGAATGCCTCGATCACCGGGACCCTGATCTTGCAGCCAGGCTGAAGGACGCGTGCGCGAAAGGCATCGATGTCTACTTCGAGAATGTCGGTGGCGCGGTGTTCGATGCCGTGTTTCCGCTCCTCAATAACTTCGCACGGGTACCCGTGTGCGGCCTGATCGCGCATTACAATGACACCGAAGCGAAACCGCCGAAATGGGCGTCTAGGTTCATGTTTGCGACGCTGACAAAACGGCTGACATTCCGTGGGTTTATCGTGAGCGATTTCGCCGCGCGCCAGAGCGATTTCTTGCGCGACATGTCGCAATGGCTGCGCGACGGCAAGGTCAAGCACAAGGAGTTTGTCACAGAGGGTCTTGAAAATGCGCCGAGCGCCTTCATGGGTCTTTTGAAAGGCGCAAATTTCGGCAAGCAACTGGTGCGCGTTGGACCGGACCGGGAATAACCAAACTCGCATTCGAAGTTGTGACCCCTGAGGAATTCGCGGGGTAGGGGGCTCACGTTTCTATCGCTGCCGCTTGGAGGCTCCCGTTCTGGACCCGGAAAATTCCTCTACGCGACCAACAGACGATGGTTTGCTCGACTTTCAAACGGGAACCAAAATCAACGGTTCGCAAGAAGCTTGGTTTGTCAGCATGTTATTGGATTCGCGATCCGACGAACGCAGGGACGGAATTGAGGATGATCGATTTGGCAGCTTTTCTATCGTAGAGGCAAGGTGAACTGAAAGACGGCGCCGCGAGGTTCATTCGCGCCGGCCCATATCCGCCCGCCGTGCGCCTCGACGAGGTAACGGCAGACGGACAAGCCTATGCCCATGCCATGGACCTTGGTAGTGTAGAAAGCCTCGAATAGGCGGTCGATAATTTTTGGAGCGAGTCCAGGGCCCGAATCTCGTATCGCCACGAGTGCGCTATTTGGCTCCGCTTTCTCGGTACAAATCAGCAATTCGCGCGACCCTTCGCGCATGGTGCTCATTGCCTCGACGGCGTTGATAATAAGATTGAGGATTACTTGCTGCAGTAGCGCCCGATCTGCTTGGACAGTCGGCGAGGGCTCCGCGAACTGCGTCAGCACTGCGACACGGCTTTTCGCCACCTCGCCATGCGTCAGCTCAAGCACGTCGCGGATCGCTCCATTGATCTCCACTCGCTGCTTCTTCGACGGCGTCTCCTTGAAGAGATTTTGGATCCGCTCGATCACGGCCCTGGATCGATAAGCGTCTCTCACGATGCAATCGAGCGCTTGCCGTATCTCGTCCGGGTTCGGCGGTCGATGATCTAGAAAGTTCCGAGCGGCTTGAGCGTTAGCGACTATCGCCGCACTAGACTCCGTCACTTCATGGGCCACCGAGGCCGTGAGCCGCCCCATCGTCGCGATGCGGTCGATGTGCGCCAGATCGACCTTCGCCTCGCGCAAGGCGTCGGAGGTAAGCGTCAAACCGTGCGTTTGGATTAGTGCAGCATCAAAGGCTTTTTCAGGATCATTCGGCGCGGCACCAAGACGTCCAGTGTCAATCATAGTGCTCTCCTTGCATGTCCGAAGTTCAAGACCGCGAAGGCCTGTCCGATGGCATAAGCATCCCACGAATGATCAAGCCCCTCTTGGAAGGACTTGATCCGGCCCGGAGCCCTTTGCTTTTTTAAGTGGAATTTTGGCCAGTGTGCGCTGTCAGAGACGGGGCGCTCAATTATCAAAGTTCAGCAACGGAAACAGTAATTTGCGCACGCTTTCGCTAATGGACGAAGGCAGCTGCTTGACCTGGGCGATTGCTCGGGTACTCGGCGGGGTGTACCTTGAAGGGGCTTCGACAATGCCATTTTGGGGTGTCCGCGCTGCCTTAATGGAGCTGCGGCGCCGTTCGCCGCGGCGCATGTCGCCACCGTCGGAAACTGGACGGCGCCCCTCGCCAGGAGCGCGTCCATAGCGAGCCAGGTGCGGTGATGGAACTCTCGGAGAGGTCTGCAAGTTCACTCGACACTATCGCGGGGCACGCTGAACGCATTTGTTCGGTTGCCGAGGGGGCGACGCCTCCGCTGGGGATGGAGGGGGTATCAAGCTCCTGGCAAAGGTCAGCAAAAAAATACGGCCTCGATCCACTGGATAGCAAGGCGCCGTGCATCCTTACGCCTGCCGAGTTGAAACCTTTTCGCGAACCGCTGGATAAGCTCCTCTTTTGTGCCCAGGAGGAGATAGATCAATTATATAAGGTGGTTCGTGAAGCTGGTTATACCGTCTTGTTCTGTGATAGCTCGGGCGTCGCGGTCGCGCATCGCGGTGAAGACGCGCGGGCGAGCGAGTTCGAATTTTGGGGAACCTGGCTCGGCGGGATGTGGTCCGAACAGGCGGAGGGCACAAACGGCATTGGCACCTGCATTGTCGAAGAGCGGCCTGTCACTGTTCACAGAAGCCAGCATTTTAGGTCCAGACACATCAACTTGAGCTGCTCTGGCGCGCCGGTGTTCGGCGTCGATGGGCGACTGATAGCAGTCTTGGATGTCTCTGCCATCGATCCTGAACTCTCGGAACGAGCGCATGCGCTGACTGGTGCGCTCACCTTACGATCGGCGCGCGCGATAGAAGAGCGATTTTTCCGTGAGCAGTTCCGTCGAGAGTGGATCGTCGCGCTACCTTCGCCGGATGGCGACGCTTCAGGCATGCTGCTGGCGATTGATGGCAACCAACGTGTTGTGGGCGCAAACCGGGTCGCGCGCACGTCCCTTATGCTGGATGATCGCGGGCTCCAGGCGGGTACCAGCTTGTGGTCGGTCTTCGAGCGAGACGTCGGCCTCTTTCGGCGCCAGGACCGGACCGATTTCTCTGCGCGATTGGTGATCGCCGGCAGCAATGAAAGTCAGCCGGCGCTTGTGACTCCACCCGATCACCCTGTGACGGCCTCGAGCAGCCGAACGAACCGCAACCTGCACACGCGCCCGCGCCTGGGCTCGATTGATGTTTCGACGCCGCCGCCAGCACCTCAAGCCTTTGGCGGATTGTCGCCCGGCGCGATGCGTCGGGTGCGGGAATACGTGGAAGCGCATTTCGGCGAAAGTATCGATCTGCTGGTTCTGGCTGAAGTCGCCGGACTATCAGTGCATCATTTTGCGCGACAATTTAAGCAATCCGCCGGGGTGACGCCGCATGTCTATCTCACGCAAAAGCGAGTCGAGCGCGCCCGGGAGATGTTGGTCCAGACGGATCTCTCTTTAGCGGAAATTGCGTTTACTGTGGGCTTTTGCGACCAAGGTCATCTGGCGCGTCATTTCCGTGATATGCTCGGTACCACTCCTCGAGAGTTTCGGTGGTCGCAACGCTAGAAGCAAACGGCGTTTTTGGGCTCGCAGACTTCTCACAGCCGACGGCTTCGACACGCTCGATCTGAAAGAGGCAAAGGGCGCTGCACGACTGACAACGAGTTTTTGCCCCGAATTTGTTGCAACGCATGAGTCCGTTCCTGGCCAAGGGTGAAGCGGACACCGTCGCGGTCGAAGCGGACTTCCGGCAAAACGCAGAAACCTGTCAGCCAGCATGAAAAAGCCAGCTTCTGCGCTGGTCTGAAAATCCTTGAGAAGCTTGCCAAGGCGCTTTGGGTCGAACCCCACGAGCTAATTGCGCCGCCACCTAAAAAACGCCGCTTGATTTTTCCCCATTTGGCGGCTGACGTTATCCTTCTTTTTCATTGAGGAGCCGTTCACGGATAGCCTCTTCTACTTGAACAAGGGCCTGCTTAGCTTCATGCAGCTGGGCTTCGGCTGACTGCGCACGGAATTCAAGTGCTATGACCTTATCTTCAGCCGCCGCTATGCGAGATTCGGCGTTCGTCAATGCCCTTGAAGCATCTTGCAACCTGCGTTCAGCATTATTGATCACATCACGTCGTGCCTTTTCAGCGATTTCGAGGCGCTTTTCGGCAAGCTCTGCTCTCTCAGCTGCGCTTTTGCACATAGATTGCGCGCGAGCTTCCGCTTCTCGGACCTTTTCTTCCAATCCGCTGAGAAGTTCGGCGGCTTGAAACACCAGGTTCAGCAGCGTCCCACCGTGACCACTCGGAGAAGAACGAGTAAAATCCAGAAGATTTTCTTTGTTGCTTAAGAGGGATGCGTCCATTTGGGCGACCGACGTTCGGAACCATGCCAATCATTAAAGTACGGTAAACATGGTAAACAGGAGGTTAAGGCCATCATCGTGCTCCTGAGCCATTTGCCTCGCGCAAGTCTTTCGCCGCAAGAGAGTGATTGGTGGACGCTCCTTTGGCCGACCGGGCAACTTGGGAGAGCGGCATCAAAATGTCATAACAAGGTCTGCTATTTTCGAGAGCGGACATTCGTCAGTGCGAGCGGCAGTTCAGCTTCGGGCCAATAGGCGACATCACGTCCTTATTCGATCAACTCGTCGGCGCGGCCGAGCAACGTCGCGGGGCATCGATGCCAGCTGAACCTGTGATCAAACCGACGCTTGGTCGACTTATCCCGATTCACTGCTCCGAGCCTACCTTAGTATGGTCACTTCATACCCGCGCGCAATGGCGCCAACCGAGTGCTCGGTGCTACGTTCGAATGTAGAGTGAAAGGCAACGGAACGGCCCTGCGAGCCGGCAGTTGCGGGAGGCGGCGTAGCGCCCGCCGCCTGGCCTTTCTCCTGATCGAGCGGCGCGTTGCCGCTCCAGTAATCTGTGTCTACTGCCACAGTTGGGTGCGGAGAGTACGCCATGAAAAACGTCGCCGATCTCCTAATGCGATTTTGGCAAGGGAGCCAGCCCGCGTCCAATGTTCAGGTTGCGGCTATGGTCGAAAACCGAGATCAATCCAGCATGGCCGATTTTGTCCGCATCCTGCAGGCCTACGATCAAGACCAGTACGGCAGGAGTTAGGGGCGACCGCGTCAGTACGTGATACGGTCGGCTGTTTCTTATTGCCGAGCAAGGACTAGATCGTTCGAATTGTGCGATCATTCGCGCCAGCGCTGAGCGGTTTGCTGACTACAATTGACATCGAAAATCATTTGACGAAAGTGCCGGTGAACGGATTAAAACCCCGCTCTGCAAGGATGGCCCAAGCGGTCGCAGCAAGATGCGGGCGGCGGTGATAAACAATGGGCGGTGCGTCTGGGCTGGTCCCCCTCGTGAGGCCAGTTGAAAGTACGTAGACGCGGGTCGCATTCAGGAGCCCGCTCGGGGTCAGGTCGGTAGCGAAGCTTTTCACCAGTTCATCGTTCCGAGCGGTATTGCCGACAATGCGATAGGCAAGAGCTGCTTGCCCTGTGCCTTCGACCCAGACGCCGTCGCGATCGCCATTGAAATCGAAGCCGCCGGCGACGGCGAGATGCTCTTCCGCGAAGGTCAGTGCCTTGCGCCAATCCGGTGGAGCGTCAGGCAGAGCCATCCACGGCCAGAGCTGAACATCGAGTACATATTGCTCGCCGGTGGCGGGCGTCCCATCCTGCGTGATGCCAATCGCAAAATGGTCGTGGAGAAATGCGAGGTTCAATACCTCGCGCGCCTGTTCCGCTACTTTCGTGAATCGGGCACCGGCTCCTGATCGTGCGAGCCATTCTGCGGCGGCCGCGACATCGACGTTATGCTCCGTGGAGATCCAGGGTAGTCGGATCTGTCGATCGTCGTACCCATCGTAACCGCCGCAAAAGAATCCACTGCACACCGTGCTGGTAACAACCCAGTCTATCAGGCGGGCGGCGGCGTCCCGAAAGCCTACGTCGTTGGTGGCTTGGTACAAGTTCAGCAATGCCAGTGCCGCCCAGGCTGTATTGCCCGTATAGCTTCCATCCTGGTACCGATCCTCCGACCAGAGATTGCGCGTCGCGTCCCACCACCCGGGCGGTGTTGGGATTTTGTCCTCCGCGGGGCCCGCTCGATAGGCATTGCGAATGCGACCATCGTGGAAGGCGCGATCCGAGTGCGAGGCGCGAGACAGGGCCCGTCCGATCTTAAGTGCGTCGCTCAGATCATTGCAGGCGATCAGAGCGATGGCAGCGACCGCGTTGTCATAGGTAAAAGCTGTCGAGGCTAGGGCGGGCGGAAGTTGCGCTTCGAAATCTCCCGGTGCGAAGCTGCGGATGAATACGGCATCTGTGTTAGCCGACTGAGCGTGTACTACAGCAATCAAGTTGTCACAGAGCGAATCCGATGCGTATGCGGGCAGCGAAGCGCTGGTGAGCAAGCAACTCAGTGCTAGCGATGCAAATTTCATCGCGATAGATCCTTCGGTAATGTGATCCCGGCGAGCGCGCAGGCGGAGGGTTCCGAAATTCAGTCCCAACAGCGAACTTCTTTGAATTTCTGGTCGTCAACTGCTGTCGAGCGGCTGCGCAAAACGATCCTGACGGTGTTTGTAGCAGATAGTTGATTTCGGGTGCAGGTTCAACGAAATGTCGAGACACATCGTCCCAAGAGTTGCCGCATGGGGTGGCCGCAGTCGGAATTGCGCCAGCTCGCGCCTCAGCCGCCGGGAACGGAATTTCTGGATGCGGAGACAGCCCTTGCCAATAACCCGTGAAATCAACCGATTTACCGTGCTTTAGGCGAGTGCGGCAATACGACTCACCTGATCCCTGTAGGAGACCCGCCGGTTGGCCTCACGCCATGAGGACTCCTGCGCGTACCTGAGGAGATACGAACCGACGATGTGGTGGTGAATGCCGATCCAGGCGCGGCGGAGCCGAGAGAAGTATTCTTCAGCCATGTCAGTGCGCGCGCCATCGAGGCTATATGCCTCCTGATGGTTAATTCCCTTGACCTCGAAACGCTCATCTGAGTTGTCCCATGATTCCGCTTCGTCGGCATGCACAACCGTTTCCTTCGCGATGCGAGCGCGAATCAATGAAGCGGCTTGACTTTCCGAATTGAAAACTGCCGGAACGGGGTTGCCTCCGCGCTCCCGAACTGCAACGACAACCTTGCGCCTGCCGCTTTGGTTCCGGGAAAAGCGGCGATCACGACGATGTGCCGTTATATTGGCCGGCTTGACGTACCCACCAAAATACCCGCCATTTGCCCAGCCTCTTTGTCTTCGCCGGCAATTGGATTGAGTTCAAGGGCGAGCGGGGCACGAAGGTCAAGCCGATCCCCGGTCCACATCTCGTCTATGGTTTTCCGACCGCCGCTTCGAACGCAATCGTCGCGCCGATCCGTCCCAAGGCATTGCCCGTGATCCTGACCACGAACGCGGAGCGCGACGTTTGGATGCGTGTGCCGTGGGAGGAGGCGAGGGCTTTGCAGCGGCCCGACGGCGCGACCAAAGATCGTGATAAGGGAGATCGAGCAACGCGCTGTCGTCTGATGCACTCAAAGGATCAGATACACCACAAGGAATGTCCTCAAGGCCATCAGCCAATCTTGTCTGTTCATCGCATCACCATCGACGTGACTCAAGAACACACGACGGCACAGGCTGATGCGCTTATCGTTAAGAAATTACTAACTCGCTAGCGCTGAACAGCAGCGGGTTGTGGGTATAAAGCAAGGGAGAGGTTGGGCATGAAGTTCGTCGAGCGTCGGCCTTTGGCCGATCCCGATGCCGCGGCGCGCAAGCACCGACAGCGGTGCGGCGCTGTTTGCCTGATCCACGATTAGTGTACCGCGAGAACACACCTGCAAAGATTCCGCAGCGGAACGCTTAAATGTAAACACAACCCGCAAGCGGCTTTGTCCGGGATCGCGACACCGGGACTTAAGGGACGTTTCAGCGCGAACAGATTTTTGATCCCGGAGGCCGTTCGGTTTACTGCGGGTGGCCTTTTGCTTGTCGCGGAATCTCGCCGTAATCAGCCGCAGATTCGCACCCGGCGGACCCGCCAGCCATGGCCGTCCCAGAAACGCTGTGCCACCCATTCGCAAGCCGGCGGGGAGAGAAATGCGGTTCCGTAGTAGCCAGAACCATAATAATAGCCCGGAGCCGTGGTGACGCCTGCAGCAACGCCACGCTGCGCGCTTGCCGGCGTCGCGGCGAGCGAACCAGCGATTGTTGCGACCGCGACGAAGGCGGCAGATGTCTTCTTCATTCTAGGACCCTCCTGCAGATGACGCCTTCGGTCAGCCCCCGGTGGATGCAGTTTAGGTGGTTAGTTCATCCCAATTATCAGCACAAAGTTGAGCCAATCTCAAACGCTACGTGAGGCTCGCACAGGCCTCAATCTCATTGATGGTTATCGCCATTCCGTGCCCGGCATCGTCGCGCCAGTAATGAAGGACCTGCAGGCCTGCTTCAAATGGGCGCCGAAACGTCGCCACCGGCACAGCTTCGCCCAGATCGGCGGTGGTCAGCCGCTCGCGATTTCGGAGGCCGTTTACTGGCGTCTGCCGATCGAAGCGGTGAAGGCCGCGTGAAGTTCCACGTGCCCATGTGGGAATCGCTGGGTGACTGGATGATCCCGGCGACGGACTAGTCGAGAAGTGTCCGAAGTAACGACACTCGACAGCCGGTGGCGGATACTCCTGCTGCGTGACCGGCAGCTTTTTAATCGAACTGCCCAGGCGCGGGCGAGCAGGTTTGGCAGGATGGCGAGGTTCAGCGTCTTGGCGGCGCAAAGATTAAGTTCCAAATCGGTTTTTTGAACAACTCGGCCGCGCTGCTCTCTGCCCTCTGCTTCGTCTGGCTTGACTGGCGGCGGCTGGCCTTGGCCGTGCGTGCGGTCTGCTTCTCGAGATCGCGCCGTGCTGCGGCAACATCCTGCTCCAGGCGCGCTGTGCGCTCCTGCTCCTGCTCGAGGGATTTTTGCAATTCCGCAGCGCCGTCGGCCGCCTGCTTCATTTGGCGCGCTTCCTCGCCGGTCTTCGCCGCGAGCGCCGTCTGCTTCTCGACGTCCCGCCGCGCCGCCGCCACATCCTGCTCCAGCCGGCTCGCGCGGTCGCGCTCCTGTTGCAGCGATGTTTGCAAATCCGCCACGCCGCCCTCGGCCGTCTGCTTGAGCTCTGCCGCATGGTCGCTGGCCTGACGCGCTTGGGCCTCGAAGGCATATATTCGGGCGCGCGCCATTGCGAGCTCCTGCGCCAGCGTCTCGGCCTTTTCCTGTTCCTTCTGCAGCGATTGTCTCAGCTCCGCGGAGCCTTTCTCCGCCGCCTGCTTGAATTTCGTCGCTTCGTCGCTCGCCTTGGCCGCGAACGCCACCTGTGTTTCGACGTCGCGTCGTGCCGAAGCAAGGTCTTGCTCCAGCCGGGTCGCGCGGTCGCGTTCCTGCTGCAAGGCTTTCCGCAACTCCGCTGAGCCAGCGTCCGCTGTCTTCTTGAGTTGGCTTACTTCGGTCCCCGCGAGCGCCTTCTGGGTCTCGACATCCTGCCGTGCTGCCGCAAGGTCCTGCTCCAGCAGCGCCGCGCGCTCCCGCTCCCGCCGTGCTGCCGCAAGGTCTTGCTCCAGCAGCGCCGCGTGCTCCCGCTCCTGCTTGAGGAATTTTTGCCACGCCGCGCTGCCCGCCGCTTCCAGGCCCGGCCGCCTGGCTCGGTCGCGCTCGTCTTGCAAGGCCTTTCGCAGTTCCGCGATTACTCTCTCCGCTTCCCGCCTGGCCTGGGCCATTTCGTCGCGCGCGTTGGTCAACAGCGTCTGCAGCAACATGAGATCTCGCCGCGCGGTAGCCAGTTCGCGCGCCAGCATCTCGGCTCTTGGTTGTCCCTGCTCGGGAGCGGCTTGCAGTTCAGCCGGATTCGTCTCAGCCGGATTCGTCGTTTGCGCCTGCGCGCCCAGCGCCAAGGCCGCCGCGGAAAAGGCCGCAGCGAGCCACAGCGGCGCGGTTCGCTCCGGCGAGGACGGAGACCTCACCGACTGCTCGGCGAACGACGTATTGTCCGAGCCACCTTCGATTCCGCGGGCAGTGTCCATCGTGGGAGCCCTCACCACGTGCGGTGCGGGGGACGGCTTGTTCGTTACCACTTAAGCGCATGCGGCGACGAAGGTTCCAGCCGTCGAACTTGATCTCATGGAACCAATCCGGGCCGTTCGGCGCTGGTCGATCCGGTCGGGAGGCAGAAGTCAAGGGAATTGAACATGCGCCCAAGATCGTAGGCGCCTAGTGGATTACAAATGAAAGTGGGCCCCGGCGCTGTGACGAACCGCAATGCCCTTGGCGTGCCGCACCTGTTAACCACGAAACAAAGCGGCAAATATTGCCCAGCGAAAATGCAAAGATTTAAGATAAATTAACTCAATCCTTACCACGCAAGAATGCGAGCAACGGCAGAAGCGGAAGGCCCAAATTCGTGAAGTGATCGCCGGCGGGCGGTTGTGAAGGTTCATTCAGACCGGCGCACGGAGATCATCATGAAGCGGCTTTTGTCGGCGGCCATCGTTGCGATGGCGGCGAGCGGGCCTGCATGGGCTCAAACCACGAGCTCCCTTGGTCCGAATATCATGAACGACCCGGGCCCCGGTGGCTCCGGCGGATTATCGACGGCGACGGGGACGGGCGTCGGCGTTGCCAGATCGACATCGAGGTCCCAGGCGATCTCGGGGCAGGGCGGCTCGGCGGCGATCATCAGCAACAGCACCGTGCCGGCCGATCAGACGGTCAAGAACGTGCCGAGCGTTTTCGCACCGGGCTTGGCCGCAGCCGGGCTCGAAACGTGCCTCGGGTCGGTTTCCGGCGGCGGCGCGTTTGTCGGGACCGGATTCAGCTTCGGCACCACGATTCCTGATCAAGGCTGCGCGGCGCGGCTCGATGCGCGGACGCTGTGGAGCATGGGCCTGAAGAAGGCCGCGGTGGCGCGGCTCTGCCTTAACGGCGACATCTACCGCGCGATGCCGGAGGTTTGCGGCAAGTACCTGCCGCCGCCCGTGCCGGGCTATCCCGCCCCGCCGCCGGTCGCCACCCGCTACGCGCAGGCGGAAGCCTCCGAGGAGCAGCCCTACACCGGCGGCGACATTTGGCTGGTGGAAGGGGCAACCGGCAAGAACCGTCTTTGCAACGACTACGATGTGACCGAGCAGCGCTGCCGTGTCTGGGCTCATACCGTCCACCATCCTGCACCGAAGAAGAAGGCGACGGCGAGTGGTGAAACCTCTCACACGCCGGCATCCCCCGCCCCGGCAGCCGCCGTGGCGAAACCCGAAGAGAAGGAAAAGTCACAAGTAGAGCGAATTGAACGCATCGATCTGGGACATGAGCACCTACTTCCTTCTCTCGCTCTCTACAACCACCACTGTTCTTCTCTTCCTCTTCTTCCTTTCCTTGGTCTCTGCGCGGCAAGAACCGTCTTTGCAACGTCTACGATGTGAACCCAGCGGCGCTGCCGTGGCTGGGCTCACGTCGCTCACCATTCGACCGGAGAAGAAGGCGACGGCGAGTGGTGAAACCTCTCACACGGCGGCATCACCCGCCCCGGCAGCCGCCGCGGCGGAAACCGAAAAGAAGGAAAATTTACAATGAACAAGCTATTGATGAGTGTTGCGTTCATAGCTCTTGTGGGAAGCATTGTGCCGGCTGCGGCGGCCCCGCCCACTATTCCGACCGGCACCTCGACGCTGGCCATCGGGGGAGGCGCGAACTTGGGTAACGTCTTCACCGGCACGGGGGCTGCGACGCACGGCTCGGCGGCGGCCGGTTCGCTTGCCAGCGGGACCAACACCAACATCGGTGCTGGTTTCGCGGCGGCTTCCCCGGCCGGTAGCCTCTCGACCGGTCTCGGGGCGTCTGCGGGTCAGAGCAATTCCACAAGCGGCGCGGTTTCGTTCGGCAATGGTGCGGCCATCACGGGTGGCATTTCCCACAACGCCGGTGTCGGTGTCGGCGGAGGCTTCACCAACGTGCTGCCCTAACGTAGACGACGGCGGCATGGTGGCAACTCTTCGTCACCATGCTGCTGATCGGGTGGGGGTCGTTAGCGACGTCAGTCTGATCCTGAGCCACGAGCAATGTCCGTCTCCGAGCTAAAGCAGATCCTCAGCGCATTCGCAATCGTGTGCGGTCTACTCACCGTACTGGTCATGGCGATGTGAAATGAGCGAATAGCGCGAACCGTCCCAGGCCACGGGGTGCATACCACTGGTTCCTGTCATCGAACATCAGTAACCGACCGACCGCTTGCCCCAGCCGGGATGTGGTCTGACATCAGCGCCCTTGCGACCGCAGGCGGTGCAGACAAAGCGCGACTCGATATCGCTTAACCTGACATCGTTGGGCCAGTGATCGGCCAGCATTTCGACCGAATGGCTGCATCTGAAGTCGGAGCAATAAATCGGCACGGCTGTAACGCCGGACCGCGCGACATGCTCGCGTTGGCCTTCGTAAAGCTGATGGCCATCCCTCTTTTGCCGCCATCGTCACCCTTAACGTTACCGTGACTTCGGCGATCTCGGCTCTGCGCAAGCACGAGCGGCCGTGGGAGATTGGTGATATCATTGAGGTGCTGGAAACGTGGGAGGTCGCTCAAGTCGCTCGAGTAAGGCGGTCCATCTAAGGAGGACAAAATGGAGTGGTTCAGCCAGAAAACAACGATAGCGGGTAGTCAAATTTCCAACTGGGTACTCGCTCTAGCGGCTCTCACCGCAATACTCGTTATCTATTCATTCCTAAGGTGATGGCTCAAGAGTTATCCTAAGCAAACCGCCTCACGCGCCACCGCTGCCGCCTTTTCGACGGCAGCAAGCTGATCGCCTATCGGCCTGCACTCGACCCAGCGGGCCGTATTCCCCAGGCGCCGTCTTCTTGGACGAGAGAGGGTTAGTCATGTTCCGTAAAGTCATGATCGCGTTGTTGGCGACTGCAGCACTTGGACTGCTTGCACCCGACGTTGTGTCGGCGCGCGGTGGCGGCGGGGGCGGCCATGGCGGCTTCGGCGGTTTCCATGGCGGCTTCCACGGCTTCCACGGCTTTCACGGCTTTCACGGCGGTCGTTTCCACAGAGGCGGCGGCTTTGGTAGAGGCGGTTTTCACGCCGCCGGCTTTGGTCGAGGCGGTTTTCACCGTGCGGCAATTGGCGGGCGCAGATTCCGGGCCGGCCCAATCGCCGGAACCAGCCGCATGGCGAAGCGCATGACGGGCAGCTATGGGCAGAGCACCGGACCGGAGGCGGTGCATTGTATCACCTCAGATTGCCGCTTATGGCATAGTTATAGGGATTGACCGCCCGTACCCGATCTGCGGCAGGCGGGTATCGTGCCGCTGCTGTCGTCAGTGCTCGCTTCGATACAGCGAAGCCTACCAGCCGCCGCCATAATAGCCGCCCCAAGGGCAGCTCCAGTAATAACCATAAGGGTAGCCGCCGTAACAATAAGCGCCGTAGTTGCCGGCCAGGTAGCGCGGAAACAGCGTCGGCCGTGTCACGTAGCTGCGGGTGGCGTAAACACCGCCGTAATAGCCGGGGTAGCCGCCGGCATAGGCGCCGTAGTAGCCGCCAGGGTAACCGCTGGCCCAGGGCGAGGTAGCCGCTGCGGCTGTGCCGATAGCTGCGGCTGCCACTCCGGCGCCGACAACGCCGGCACCATAGCCGTAGCCGTACGCGGCGCGTCGGTTTTGCCGCCGCGCAACTCCCGCAACGCTCACGGGTGTCAACGGACGACCCACGCGCGCCTGAGCGCTCTCGACCGATAGCGAGGTGCCGCTCTGTTCAGACCACGCGAAGGAGAGCAGTGCCGTAGATGCGAAGGTCGTGGTTGCAATCGCTATTTTTGCCAGGC
>Ga0207665_10001340_pt1 | contig 16608 bp, 19 predicted proteins | sample LARL112metaG_FD_184351 | JGI IMG/M metagenome (GOLD analysis project Ga0207665, IMG submission 184351) | Corn, switchgrass and miscanthus rhizosphere microbial communities from Kellogg Biological Station, Michigan, USA - LAR L11-2 metaG... | ecosystem: Host-associated > Plants > Roots >...
TGGCGACTTGACGGGAAAAAAGACCAGACCGTCAGCGCAACTGGCTCGATGATCCGACCTCGACTCTACTACATATGCACCAGGGCGGCCGACTCGGCGGTCGCGCGGCACGACCGGTTCAGATGGATGCCCGGAGCGCGTCCGCCGCAGCTTGCAGGCGCGCACTGACCTCGGCTAGTTCGCGCGCCGCGAGGTCGATGCGTTCTTGTTGTATTTCGGTTCGTTCTCGTTGCTCGTCAGCACGCTTTTGCTGACTGTCAGCACGCTCGAGAAGCGTCCGGAGTCCCGTCTCCAACTCCGTAACCGTTCGCGTGAGGTCGGCCAACTGGCCAGCGACCAACGCGATGTCGTCCTCGGCTGTCACTTCGCCTCGAAGTCTAAGGCCGCCGGGTCAGAAAACGACAAGGGCTCAGTGCCCGCCGGAGGTGATTACGAGCTCGCGTCTGACCTTGCCGACGCGGCCAGCCACGGGTACCTAACGTAGTGGGCCAAGGAGTCAGTCAAGGGCGCCACCCTTTTTCCGCCCGCGACGAGACGCCGGCGAGCCGCTTTAGAGGGCCCTCCTCTCGGGGGCGGCTCGCTGTGCGGATCTGACCGCCGTTGCTCTACAGGGCAGCTGCGAAGGCCGGAACAGCCCGCCGCGCAAGCCTCCTCGAACTTGACTGTCTTGCGTCCGCGACTAAACCATCTCGCGATGGGGCACCAAGAATCCGCGGGCCTCGGTTGAAGGGGGACTGACCGGCCAAGGAACGGAGACGAAGCTCACCGAGCGGTTCCGCGTCCTCGACGTCGTGCTGTTTGACGAGGAGGACGAGTCGCCGTTCGTCGGACTGCTACAAGTCGAAGCCGCTTAGCCGGTGCGCTAGTGGCCGCCGCGGATGATCTTCCGCCCGGTGTCCTCGCGGTCAAAGACCCTCGACCTCTGCGTCCTTGGGAGCACAGCAAGCTGCCTGGCGACCACCGAGCGACCACACGGGGCCGCATGCGTCGCCAGAGGAGAGAACGCGAGAGGCCGCCAGCCCGCGTGGGAGACGGCCTCGCGGCAGTGGGCGGTGACGGTCTCGAACCGCCGACCTCCTGCTTGTAAGGCAGGCGCTCTCCCAGCTGAGCTAACCGCCCGAGCCCGCTGAGGGTACCGCTACTTCTCGTCGAGCTCGAGCGCGGCTGAGTTGATGCAGTAACGGAGGCCGGTCGGGTGCGGGCCGTCGGGGAAGACGTGGCCGAGGTGTCCGCCGCAGCTCGCGCACAGGACCTCCGTGCGCACCATCCCATAGGTGGTGTCGGTCTCCTCGTCGATCGCATCGTCGCCGGCCGGCGACGAGAAGGCGGGCCAGCCGCAACCTGAGTCGTACTTCGCGTCGGACTCGAACAGCTCCGCTCCGCAGCCGGCGCAGCGGTAGGTGCCCGGCTCGAAGACATGGTCGTACTCGCCGCTGAACGGCGCCTCGGTCCCCTTCTCGCGCAGCACGCGGTACTGCTCGGGCGTCAGCTGCTCCTTCCACTCCTGCTCGGACTTCGCAATCTTCGGCATGAGCTCAGCCTAGCTCGCGGGCGTATGGGTGCTGACCTGGCCGTGGTCGTCGACGTTGACCACCATCAGGTCGGACCCGCGCCGCAGGACGGCCGAGCCGGGAGTCTGGCTCTCGAGCGCCCACCCCTGGGTGGCCCAGCTTGCGACCGCGGCGTCGAGGCGCCGCTGCCGCTCCTCGGCCGGAATGGCCCCGCCGCGGCGGGTGAAGAGGGCGACGAGAAGGCCGATCACGGCGGCCGCGAGGATCCCGAGCACCACCCACACCCAGGTCGGCGTCGTGCTCGACGAGCTGGACCCCGTGGTCGTGCCCGTCGTCGGGGTGTGGACGCGCCGCGTCGTCGTGTGCTCGACGGTCGTGAGCACGGTCGACGCAGGAGTCGTCGTCGTCTCCTCCACGGTGGTCGTGACCGGCTGCGTCTCGGTGGTCGTGGTCGTGATGTCGGCCACGCCGACGGACGCAAGGCCGCCCGCGAGCAGCAGACCGGCCGCGAAGAGCGCCACGAGACCGACGAGTTTCGTCATGGCGCTACTCAAGCGCCCTTCTGCCGCTCGGTCGTCATCCAACCCGGATGAAGAGTCAGGCCCCACATACCATTGCCGGCCGTGGCCGAGGGCGTCGTCATCCGTCCCGAGCGCGCGGCGGACCATCCTGCGATCGCCGACGTGGTGCGCGCGGCATTCGTCCGGCACCCCGACGAGGTCGCGCTGTTTGTGGAGCGGATTCGGGCGTCGGAGCAGTTCATTCCGGAGCTGGCCCTGGTCGCCGAGGACTCCTCCGGCGTGATTGCCCACGTGATGCTGAGTTGGGTCGGCGTCGAAGGTGGATCGCGTCCGAGGATCCTCAATCTGACGCCGATGTCCGTTCGGCCCGACCGCCAGCGCATGGGCGTGGGGACAAGCCTGATCCGGGACGCGCTCGGCCGCGCCGAGGAAGCAGGCGAGCCTGCCGTCATGGTCGAGGGCATTCCCGGGTACTACCCGCGTTTCGGCTTCGATCCGGCGATCGCGCTCGGCTTCATCTCCCCGAATCCGAAGATCCCCGACGAGGCGTTCATGGTCAAACGGCTCCCCGGATACAGCCCCGACCTCGCCGGGAGGATCGTCTATCCGCCCGCGTTCGACGTCCTGGGGTACTAACCCGTCAGTGGCTCTGACGCCAGAGCGGTACGGTCATGAACCAGATCCCGCTCAGGACGATCAGGCCGAGAGCTCCTACCGCGAGGGCCAGCACGAACGCGCCGCTGACGATCCAGACCCCGATCAGCGCGCCCCAGACCAAGAGCGCCCAGGTCATCTTCCGCCACTGGAGGAACCTTGTCATCTCACACCGCCTTCTCTTCGACGCTCGTCGAGAGCGAAGTGCTCTCCGCTGCACTCAGGCCCGAGTCGGGAGTCAAGGAGGAGGTGCGATGGAGCCTCGACGGCTTCCGCGTTAGGTCTACGCGCCTCGCCAAGCATATCCCAAATTTGTGCGGGCTGTTACAAGTTTTGCCGTAGCCTTTCGCCGCCGTCTGTGCGGGCACCGGCTTTTCCGCGAGACAACGCAAACTTGGCACAGAGTCGAGCTCAAGCGGTCACACGTTCACCGACCGGTGTCGGACACCGGCCTTGGGACTAGCCTCGAGGATGCCCCCAGCGGGATTCGAACCCGCGCTACGGCCTTGAAAGGGCCGCGACCTGGACCGCTAGTCGATGGGGGCGCGGTAACTCAGGCTACCGCGCGCGACGGCGCCGGCTGCTGCTCCAGAGCACCCAGCTCAGCCCGATCCAGAGGAGCGGGAAGACGAGGAGCCCGGCAAGGCTCGGTCCGTTCGACACCAGCCAGGCGACGAACGCGACCAGCATGCCAATGCTCCAGAACAGCCAGATCACCGCGGTGCCCGCGACGATCGCTGCGTTTCGCAGCATCCGGACCGGCGATTGCAGTCCAGGTGCCGGCAAGTCGTTCAACGCCGAGCGGAGCTGCGTTCCGCTCCGCGCGCGGAGGGCCGCCTCGAGCCGCTGGGCTAGCTCGTCCATGGTGAGCCGCCCCTCGGCGTAGTGGCGCCGGAGCTCGAGTGCGGCGGATTCGCGCTCACGGTCTCCGACGAGTTGGGCCACGGCTTCGATGCTAGCCGTCGATCGTCAGGGGGCCAAGGGAGAATCCTGACGCTCGCGCGTCTACGGCTTGCGCCGAGCGCCCGAGGAGACTCCGACCCCCTGACCCGGGGACCATCGGCAGAGGGCGCGCGACGCTTGACGGGTCACAGGGCGCCGTCGGAGTGTGCGACGACGTACCTGAGCATGCGGCGCATGTTCAGCTGGTCGACATGACCGGGGTTCTTCCAGTCGGTCGTCGTGCCACCCCAGGTGCGGATGTTCTCGCAGTCGACGACGACGAAGTCGTAGCGTGCGCGCAGGCGGCGGAGGTAGTCGAGTGACCAGGCGGTGACCGGGTTGCCGTAGCGCTCGAGTGCGGCGTATATGGTCGGGTAGAGGGGGTTGAAAACGATCACCGGCCGCTCGCCACGGCCGTTCATGTATGCGAGCAGGTGCTCGAACAGCTCGAAACGCTTGGCCTCGTAGGAGGGCACGGTGGGCGGGTGCTGTCGGATTCCGGCGGCGATGGCCGCGGCTGCTGCCTTCACCTGCCGAACGTGTGTGGGGGACGGCGGCCACGGTTTACCCGGTAACGATCCGTCAGAGCGGTACCCCCGGAACGGGTGCTTCGGCCACGAGACCTTCAGAGGCTGGTTGCTGAGGTAGGGAGCGACTTCATGCAGGTACTGCTGTCCGCGCGGGTCGGCCTCGGTGCGAGGGTCCGGGATGTACCCGGCGAGGCCCGCACTGACGAACCAGATGTAGCGGCGCTTCTGCTGCGGGAACCGGTCGACTGCATACCGGGTGAAGACCCAGGCGTCGGGCGCCGTGCCGCCCATCACAGCGGCGTTGAACCCGGTGTGGCCGGTCAGTCGGTGCAGGTAGGAAGGCTCCGCCTGGCGGCCACGCGAGTCGCCGAGGATGAGGATCTGCGGACCGTGCGTGAGCTTTGCGATCAGGTCGAGCTTGATCGAGCGGTCAGTGGGCAGCGCGGGTCCGGCCGCTCCGGTGCCCGCGACGGTGAGGGCGGCGAGGGCGAGGAGGAGTGGAAGTACGTGTCTCGCTCGGGTCATCTCAGAACTGGAAGTAGATGAAGGGGTGTGGTTGGGAGATGGTCATGACGGCGATCGCTGCGACGACCCCGACCGCGACTCCGTGCCAGACGCGCGGCCTGAGCCGGATCTGCCAGGTGTTCGGTGCGACGTTGACGAACGCGAGCAGCGCGCCAATCAGGACCGCGAACTTGAGCGGCAGGAGCGCATGGAGTTGTGCGGGCGCGTCTAGTCCGTGTAGGCCGAGCATCGAGGAGAGCACGTCGCCGGCGACAGGGATTGTGGGCGAGCGGAAGATGACGAAGGCGGCGCAGACGGCGAGGAAGGTGAGGAGCCGGTTGAGCGGCACGCTGTTTGGTGTCAAGCCGGCCTTGCGAAGCACGGCGTGGCTGCCGAGGTAGAGGCCGTGCACGAGCCCCCAGACGACGAACGTCCAGGCGGCGCCGTGCCACAGACCGACCAGGAACATCGTGAGCACGAGGTTGAGCACCGTCCGCATCGCTCCCCGCCTCGATCCTCCGAGGGGGATGAAGAGGTAGTCGCGGAACCATGAGGAGAGGGTCATGTTCCACCGGCGCCAGAAGTCGGAGATGTTGGCCGCCTTGAACGGTGAGTTGAAGTTCTGCGGGAAGCCGAAGCCGAGCAGCCAGGCGAGCCCGACGGCCATGTCCGAGTAGCCGGAGAAGTCGAAGTACAGCTGCAGGGAGTAGCCGATCGCCGCCGCCCAACCGGTCACCAGGCCGAGGTGGGCGTGGCGGCCATAGAGGTTGTTGACATAGGGGCTGAGCTGGTCGGCGATCAGCAGCTTCTTGACGAGGCCGCAAGAGAGGAAGAACACGCCGAGGGCAGCCGCGTCCGACGTGAGCCTTGGTGTCAGTCGTTTGAGTTGTGGGCCGAGGTCGGTGAAGCGGACGATCGGCCCGGCGATCAGGTGCGGGAAGAGAGCGACGAACGTTGTGTACTCGAGCAGGTCGTGGGTCGGCTCGACGCGCCGGCGGAAGATGTCGATCGTGTACGACATCGAGTTGAACGTGTAGAAGGAGATCCCGATCGGGAGCAGGGTGTGCAGCGCGGGTAGCGGAGCTCCCAGACCAAGGGCCGAGCCAATGCCGTCCAGCGAGCTGAAGAAGAATCCGGTGCACTTGAAGTAGGCGAGGATGCCAAGGTTTGTGGTGAGCGAAGCCGCGAGCAGGAGCCGGCGGCGCGATTCGCTCTCGCTGGCGGCGATCCAGCCTCCGGCGACGTAGTCGACGGAGGTGGCGCCGATCAGCACCGGCAAGAAGCGCCAGTCCCACCACGCGTAGAAGAGCCAGGAGGCGCAGGTCAGGAAAGCGAGCCGAGGCTGCCTCCAGCGGCTCAGGCCCCACCAGCCTGCGAGCACAGCGGGCAGGAAGCCGAACAGGAACACGTAGCTGTTGAAGAGCATCTCCCACCCGCCTCAGCGCAGTACTCCATGGGCGTGGGCGACGATGTAGCGAAGCTCCCGGCGCATGTTCACGCGGCTGACGTGCGAGGCGTTCGACCAGTCGGTCGTCGTGCCGCCCCACTTGCTGACGTCTTCGCAGTTGACCAGGACGAAGCGGAACTGCTTGTGCAGCTGGGCGACCTTCTCCATCGTGGCGCGCTGGGCCGGGAAGCCGTCCTTCTCCTGCGCCGCCAGCACGCTCGGATAGATCGGGTTGAGCACGATCACCGGCACCTCGCCGCGGCTGTTCATGAAGGCGAGCATCCCCCGCAGGTACGCGAAGCGACGCGGATCGGCGAGGTCGCTGCGGGCCTGCGGGAGCGTCTCGTGGTTCGCTCGGGCCTCGGCCAGCCTCACGGCGATGGATCGCTTGAGCGATTTCGCCTTTTCGGGGAGATGGCGGAGCGACTGCTTGGTGAGCGACCCGTCGGGGTTGTAGTGGATCTGCGTGTGGCACGTGCCGAGCACGCACTTGTCGAACACCTGCCAGGACGTTTGCGTCGCCTCAGTGCTCAGGTACGTCTTGACGTTGCCGAGACCGAAGCGAGGGGCATCGGGCAGGTAGCGGCGCGCCCGCGGATCCTGCGCGAGCTGCGGCTGCACGATCCCGCTGGCGAGGCCGACGTCCGTGAACCAGATGTAGCGGCGCTTCTGGTGCGGGAACCGGTCGGCTACGAAGCGGACGAACACGAAGGCCTCGGGGGCGGAGCCGCCGGTCACTGCAGCGTTGAAGGCGGTGTGACCGGTCAGCCGTTGCAGCTGCGAGGGCTCCGCCTGGCGGCCGCGTGAGTCGCCGAGGATCAGGATCTGCGGGCCGCGCTTAAGGTGCTGGAGCAGGTCGAGCTTGATCGACCGATCCGGCTCCACCGCCGTCGGCACGATCCCGGTGCCCGCCAGCGCGAACGGATCGACCACGACGTTGAACGCCAGCACGCAGGCGAGCACGACGAAGAAGGAGCCGAGAAAGCCGCCGACGAACCGGCGCGGGTTTGCCTCGGCGGCCTCCGCCGAGGCGGAGGAGCCGAGGGCTGCTCCTCCGCCTTCCGCCATGACTTGCGACGAGTTCACTCGAGCTACCCGAGGTATTGGGCCTAGGCGATCGTCAAGACGCCCCTGCAGCCGAATGAGGCGTGGTGGTCGAACGTGTCCTTGTACGGATATCGCCCCTTCCGGAGGAACGTGACCCGCAGGGTTGCCGACTGGCCGGTGGTGAGCAGCGGCGTCGTGCGGCCTTTGATGGTGAAGTCGTGGGGCTGCGAGGCGGGGTTTGTGACCTTGAAGATCACGACGCCTCGGGGCGCGGTTTTCGCGCTGAGGACGTAGCGCGAGTTATGGGTCGAGACCGTGATCGTCGTCGCCCGCGCCGCTCTGTGAGTTGCATGTGCTGCGGCCGGCCGGAGCCCGGCGTGGGCGGCCGACCCGCTGAGTGCGGCCAGCGCGACAAGTGCGCAGATGGTGAAACCCGTGAGCACGAAAGCGCTCCTCATGTCATTCCTCCCTTTGCTGTCGATGCCGCGCATGGCCCGTGACCCGCCAGGCGACCTTCACGAGGGGTTGGTCGGTCGCGATCGTGAAGCGGCCGTCCTCGAGCTCTGCGGTGACCCGGGCGCTGCTCGGCGGGTCAAGGTCGCGGAGCTCGTACTCGAGCGGCGGCTCCAGCAGCCCCGCGTCGGCCGGGAGCCAGACGGTTGCGAAACCGCGGCCGTCCGTCCAGACCTCGCCGTGATACGCGGCGTCGTTCATCGCGCTCAGGGTGGACAGCTCGGGGTAGGAAGTCGGCTAGGACCGGATTGGGACGGTACGCGACGGATACTTCCAATCCGGCTTGTGAAGCGGTAAAAGCGCACGGTGGAGTTTCGGATCCTCGGGCCGCACGACGACCGCGCGCAAAGCGGTCAACGTCTATCTCTCGAAGGTCCGGAAGCCGCGCGGCGGCGCCGGCGCCGATCCGATCACGACCGGTGCGGGAGGCTATCGGCTGAACGTCGACCCAGAAAAGCTCGACGCGAGCCGCATGCAAGTCCTCGTTGCGAGCGTGCTGCGGCATCGCGGTGACACGTCGCGAGCTCTGGGTCTCCAGCGGCCACGTCTACTGCGACACCATCGGCTCCTAGGCCGATTTGTTACGACGAGCGGTTGCGGCGCTAGGCCGTGTTGACGCGCTGGTCGTACAGATAAAGCGTTACGAGGCTGAGCGGGTCACGCCCGGACAGGTCCGGCTGAGCCACCTTCGCCTCCGACACGATCGCGTCGAAGCGGTCGGGCTCATCCTCCTGCAGGCGTTCCGCCTCTCGGAACGACGAGTTCATGACTGCCCACGGCATGTCAGGCGTATACCCCAACACGCAACGATCTATGCGGGGTGCAGCGGGAGGAGGACCGGCCGCCGCGGCTTCTGGCCGAAGTCGAAGTCCTTTGCGAGGTCGCCGAGGATGGACTCGTTCTCGCGCACGTCGGGACGGGGATCGGGCCGGCCGTCGGTCTTCGGGTCGATGCGCGAGCCGCCGAGGAAGTCGTCCTCGATGAACTTCAGGTAGGCGTCGAAGCTCAGGATCTGGTGGTCGACGTAGCCGCGCTTCGCGTACGGGCTGATGACGATCCCCGGCACTCGCAGCCCGTAGCCCTGGCGGTCGACGACCGGCGGCTTGACGTGGTCGTAGAAGCCGCCCCAGTCGTCCCAGGCGAGGAAGATCGCCGAGCTCTTCCAGTCGGGGCTCTTCATCACGGCGTTCACCAGCTTCGTCACCCACGCCTGGCCCTGGCCGATCTCGGCGCCGGGATGGTCGCTGTGGGCCCAGTCGGGCGTCACCCAGGAGACGTTCGGCAGCCTCCCGTGCTTCGCGGCGGCGTAGAAGCGGGAGAGCGGCTCCTGCGCGGCGGCGCGCTGGTGGTCCTGGCGGACGTCCGTGAAGTTCGGCAGCGGGTTCCACATGCCCGGCGCGCTCCCGCTCTTCAGGCTCGTGTAACAGCGGATCGGGCCGGCCAGGCAGTCGGCGGGCGCACCCTTCTGCACGTACGACGCCCACGTCACGCGGTACTTGTGGAGGAGGTACGTCAGGTCGGTCCAGCCGTAGAGCGGGCCGTGGGGATGGCTCCGGAGCGTCGCGCTCGGCCCGTTCCCCGGCCCCTCGAGGTTCGTCCTGCACGTGCTTGCCTTGTACGGATTGCGGCACTGCGCCGACCAGCCCGAGACGAGCCAGAGGTGCGCCGGCAGGCTCCAGCCCCAGTTCGGCTCGAACATGTGGTCTTGCAACACGAAGTGATGTGCATAGGCCCAGTAGTTCGGGATCTGGCGGCCGTTGTGGTAGCTCATGACGTTCGGGCGCCGGAGATGCACGCACGCCGAGCTGTGCCGGTCGCGGCGGCAGGCCCGGATCAGCTTGCCGTCGGTGAGACGGATGAAGCCGTCCATCCGCCCGCCGTTGACGTCCAGCCGGCCCGCAAGCGGGCCGTGCCGGCCGCCCGAGTCGTCGGCGCCGGCCCGGTCGAGGAACGGCTTGACGCACTGGCCGACGCCGTTCGGCACGCAGACCGTCGGCACGCCGTGCCTCCTCGGAATCCCGTCGGCGCCCGGGTATGTGCCGAAGAAGGAGTCGAAGGAGCGGTTCTCCTCCATGATCACGATCACGTGCCGGATCTCGTGGATGTCCCCGGTCCGGTGCGTGTGCTGCGCCCCGGCCACGCCGGTTCGCGCTGACGACGATCCGCAGCCGGCCGCCACACCGACGGCGAGCAGCAGGAGTCCGAGGGAACGGGCGCGTCTCAGCTGAACGGTGGGTGTAGCGGAAGGATCAGCGGCGGCCGGGGCTTCTGGCGGAAGTCGAAGTCGCTGACGAGGTTGCCGAGGAGCGGTTCGTTCTCTCGGACGTCGGGGCGCGGGTCCGGCCGCCCGTCGGTCTTGGGATCGATCCGCTGTCCGTGCAGGAAGTCGTCCTCGATGAACTTCAGGTAGGCGTCCTGGCTCAGGATCTGGTGGTCGATGTACCCGCGCTTCGCGTACGGGCTGATCACGAGGGCCGGCACGCGGAGCCCGTAGCCCTGGTCGTCGACCTCCGGCGGCTTGACGTGGTCGTAGAAGCCGCCCCAGTCGTCCCAGCAGAGGAAGATCGCGGTCGAGCTCCAGGCCTTCGAGCGCATGATCGAGTTGATCACGCCGGTCACGTACGCCTGGCCGCTCGTGATGAGGGCGGGCGGATGGTCGCTGACCTTGTCGGCGGGAATGACCCACGAGATCGAGGGAAGCCGGTTATTGGCGAGGTCCTTGAACAGGCCTTGTAGCGGCTCGATGTTGCGAAGCTGGTGGTCCTGCTTGACCGTGTCGAACCACGGGAGCGGATTCCAGATGCCCGGCGTCTTCGCGCTCTGCGGCACCGGCGCACAGAACATCTTGTTGTCCGAGCAGTCGGGCTCCGTCCCCTTGTCGACGTAGTAGCTCCAGCTGACGTGGTACTTGTGCAGGAGATAGGTCAGGTCGGTCCAGGCGTAGTCGGGCGGCTCTCCGGTCGTGTTGCCGGGCTCGCCGGGCGGCGACTCCGGGTTCTGCACCTCGGAGCGGCAGCTCATCGGGTCCCCCTTGATCGTGCACTTCGCCGACCAGCCGGAGACGAGGTAGAGGTGCTCGGGCAGGCTCCACGACGAATCCGACTCGAACATGTGGTCCTGGAGGGCGAACTGGTTGGCGTATTCCCAGTAGTTCGGGATCTCGCGCCAGTCGTGGTAGCCCATGACGTCGGGCTTGCCCGGCATGAATGAGCACCGAGGGTCGTCGAAGTGCTTCTTGCAGTAGCTCGTGCGGCCGAGCTCGGCCTGACCGATGAAGCCGTCCATCCGCCCGTCGGCGATGTCTGCGAGCGCCGTGCCGTGGCCGTGCGGACCACCGGCGTCGCGGTCGGTGACGTCGTGGAACGGGGTCTCGCACATGTTGCGATCGGGATCCGGCACGCACGGAAGCGGCCCCGGGTTTCCGGCCAGCCCCGGGATCCCGTCGGCGCCCGGATACGTGCCGAAGTAGGAGTCGAAGGACCGGTTCTCCTGCATGATCACCACCACGTGCCGGATCTTGTGGATCCCGCGGCGCGCGGCGAGCCGCGCCTCCGCCGCCGGCGAGAGGTGCCTACGGCTCGGATGCCCGGCTGAGGCGAGCAGCGGCACGAGGAGCGCCCCCGCGGCCAGGAGGATGAAGACGACCCGCTTCAACCGGCGGGCAGCGTACGGGAAATGCTTGAGAGCGGCGTGAGAGTCCTAGAGGAACATGACCCAGGAGCGGGTCCCGCCGCACGAGCAGTCCTTGTGCTTGGCGGAGCAGCCGCGGCAGTCCCAGTGCTCCCACCAGATCCACTTCAGGTGCTGTACCTCGAGGAGGAGGAGCGCAAAGATCCAGAGAAGGATCGCCGTCCGCGACACCCTCCCACGGTGGCAGAGGAATGGGCGGCCCGCAATGGGCCGCCCGGCTCATCCGCGAAGCGTCTTCGGCCTACCAGCTTCGGCCGGCTCGGCCGAAGCCGCCGGTGAACATGCTGATCAGCCAGATGACCGCAAGCACGATGGCGACGATGAACAGCCAGTGCACGACGAAGCCGACACCGAACGCGATCAGCGCGAGGATCGCAAGCAGAACCAAGAGCAGCATCTCGACCCTCCTTCCACCAGGGTTCGTTTTCCGTTCGAGACTCCTAAACGGGAAAGCGTCGTAGCCGGTTACGCGCGTACCCTCACGAGCGTGGACGCCGCTGAGGAGTTCTCGCCGGCGGAGAGGGAACGGGCGCGCGCCTACCACGGGCCGCTCTACCTCGCGCTCCTCGTGGACGTCGCCCTCGCGGCCGGGGTGCTCGCCGCGCTGGCGTGGACCGCTCTGGGTGACTGGCTCTTCTCGCCGCTCGAGTCATTGCCGCCCGTCGCCGCGGCGGCGTTGTATGCGGCACTCGTCGTGACGCTCTCGACCCTCGTCCGGACGCCGCTCGCGTTCTGGCGGGGCTGGTGGCGGGAGCGGGAATGGGGCTTCTCGACTCAGGGCGCCGGCGGCTGGCTCGGCGACCGGCTCAAGGGGCTCGCCGTCTCGGTCGTGCTCTCGGCGGGCGCGTGGGCTGCGGCGGTCGCGCTCGCGCGGGCTCTGCCGGGCTGGTGGGCCGTGCCGGCCGGAGCGGCCCTCGCGCTCGCGGTGCTGCTCCTCTCGTTCGTCGCGCCGGTCGTCCTCGAGCCGCTCTTCAATCGCTTTCGCCCGCTCGACGACGAGGGGCTCGCGGCCGACCTGCGGGCGCTCTCTCAGCTTGCGGGCGTGCCGGTGAGCGACGTGCTCGTCGCCGATGCGAGCCGGCGCACGACGAAGGTCAACGCCTACGTCTCCGGGATCGGCCATACGCGCCGGGTCGTCCTGTTCGACACCCTCCTGGAGGCCGCCGACCCGGGAGCGGTGCGGGTCGTCGTGGCACACGAGCTTGGGCACCGGCGCGACCGGCACGTCGTCAAGCTGACGGCGCTGGCGATGCTCGGCGCCGTCGTGGCGGTGGCGGTGCTCTGGGCGGTGCTCGGGACTCGCGTCGCAGACCCCCGGGCGCTGCCCGAGGCGTTGCTCCTCCTCTTCGCGCTCGAGCTGGCGGCCCTGCCCGCTGGCGCGTGGCTCTCGCGCCGCTACGAACGCGCGGCCGACCGCTGCTCGCTCGACCTGACGGAGGAGCCCGACGCGTTCGCCCGCGCTCACACCGGGCTGGCGCGCCGCAACCTCTCGGATCTCGAGCCGCCGCGCCTCGTTTACGCCCTCCTCTTCAGCCATCCGACACCGCCGGAGCGGCTCGCGATCGGGCGGGCCTGGCAGGACGCACACGCATAGAGTCCGGAGGCGTGGCCTCTGTCGAGCTGAGCGGCAAGCGGGCGATCGTGACCGGCGCCTCGTCCGGGATCGGCCGCGCGACGGCACGCGCGCTCGCGGGCGCCGGAGCGCGGGTCGCCGGCGGCGCCCGCCGCGTCGAACGGCTCGAGACGGAGATCGCGCTCGAGCTCGACGTCACCGACCCGGCGAGCTGCGAGCGCTTCGTCGCGGAGGCCGCAGCGCGGCTCGGCGGCCTCGACGTTCTCGTCAACAACGCCGGGCTCGCGCTCGGCCGCGCCCCGTTCGACGAGTCGACCGAGGAGGACGCGGCGACGGTCTTCGGCGTCAACGTCGAGGGCCTCGTCCGCATGACGCGGCTCTGCTTGCCGCACTTCGGCGACTGGGGGCACATCGTCAACATGGGCTCCGTCGCCGGCCGCGTCGCGTACGAGGGCGGCGCCACCTACGTCGCCGCGAAGTTCGCGGAGCGGGGCTTCACGTATGCCCTCCGCGAGGACCTGCTCGGCCGCCCGATCCGGATCACCACGGTCGACCCCGGACTGACCGAGACGGAGTTCTCGCTCGTGCGCTTCAAGGGCGACGAGGAGAGGGCGGCCGCGGTCTACCGGGGCGTCGATCCGCTGCGCCCCGAGGACATCGCAGACTGCATCGTCTTCGCACTGACCCGGCCGTGGCACGTGAACGTAGACGAGATAGTCGTCAAGGCGCGCAACCAGTCCTCGGGCGGACGGATCCTCCGCGACGAATGAGCATGCGCATTGTGGATCTTCGCTCAGCGAGGAAGAGGCCAGCCGGACCACCGCTCCGGCTGCATCCAGGCATTGACGCGGCGGGCGGTGCGCGTGTGGAACGGCTCGTCGCCGTAGCGGATCGCGAGGCGGTCGATGCCCTCTAGGTCGGGGTCGTCTTCGATCGAGACGACACGGCCGAGCAGCGTGATCTGCCGGTACCAGTCCTCGGCGGCGAGCACGGTCAGCGCAACCGCCGGGTTCTCGCGCATGTAGCGCAGCCGCAGGCGGCTCTCGTCCATGTTCAGGAAGACGCGGCCGTCCTCCCAGTCGTACCAGGTGGCTGCCGTGTGTGGCGCGCCGCTCGGGCTCACGGTCGCGACGACGGCAGGGTTCGGCTCGGCCAGGAACGCGTCGATCTCGGGCGGGACGGGGACACGCGGCACGGCTTTCGAGCCTACTGAGCGGCGACGGGTACCGCGTCGGTCTCGTCGGCGAAGCTGACGTCGCGCACGGCGCGGAGCCGGATGATGAAGAGCGTGCTCACGACGACCCAGCAGGCGGCGAGCACCAGGGTCGTCTTGATCCCGATCACAGTCGAAACCGGCCCGGCCAGTGCATATCCGGCGGGGAGGAAGACCATCGCGCCCATCCAGCCGTACGACGCGACGCGTGCGAGCTTCTCCGGCGGGATCGACCGCTGCAGCGTCGTGTCCCAGATCACCGAGCCGAGCGCGAACGCGAACCCGGAGCCCGCGGCGGCTACGGTCAGCAGCGCGGTCTCGGGGTGGAATGCGAGGACGAGGTTCTGCACCGCGGTGACCATCAGGAGGCAGCCGGCCGTCACCATCGGCCGCCGCGGCCGCCAGCGCAGGCCCGCCATGCCGCCGAGCAGCGCACCGACGCCCTCGCCGACGACAACGAACGTCCACGAGCGCGCGCCGTCCATGGAGTGCTTCGCCACGTACGGCCCGAGCACGAAGAACGGCGCGTACGTGATCAGGAAGTAGAACGAGATCCAGAGGACGAGCACCCAGACCCAGGTCTGCTCCACGAAGGCGCTCCACCCCTCTCGGAGCTCGCGGAAAAAGCCGGCCCCGGCGCGCGCGATCGACACGACGTCGATCCGCGACAGGAGCAGAGCGCTCGCCGCGTAGGTCCCTGCGTCGACGAGCAGCGCCGCCCCCGTGCCGACGAGGACCACGATCGAGCCGCCGATGGCCCCGCCGAGGGGGAACGCCGCGTAGCGGGCGATCGCGAGGAGCCCGTTCGCCTGCTGGAGCTCACCCTCCGGCACGACCTCCCGCGTCAGGCCGTACGACGCCGGCGAGTAGAAGGCGACCGCCGCACCGCCGCACGCCTGGAGCGCGATCAGCTCCCAGACCTGGGCGTGGCCCGAGATGAGGAGCGCGCCCATGACGGTGCGGACGATGGCGCTGCCGACGTCCGAGCCGACCATGACCACCCGCCTCGGCACCCGGTCGCCGACGACGCCGCCGAAGGCGAGAACCGCAACCTGCGCGAGTGTCCAGGCGGCGAAGCTGAGGCCGACCGCGGTGGCGCCGCCGCCGAGGTCGAGAACCGCGAAGGCGACCGCGATCGGCGCGAGGTACGTCCCGACGTACGAGATCGCGCGCGCGGCGAACAGCAGACGGAAGGCGGGAAGGCGGAGCGGGCCCTGCACGCCCAGATCGTGCCGCGCTACGAGTCGGTAGGCAAGCGCGCGCGCTTCTTGGCCCAGCGCTCGAGCCCGCGGTAGGACTGCCAGAACGGCATCGCCTGCTCGTACGAGCCGACGTCCTCTCCCGAGTCGGCGAGCTCGGCGAGCGCGTACTCGACGAACTCCTCCTCCGTCGCCCCGCCCTCGACCGACTCGGCCCAGTCGTCGAGCGTCAGCCCCAGCGCGGTGACGTGGCGCCCGACGTCCTCGGCCACGCCGAAGTGGATCAGCGCGAGCCGCTGGGGATCGCGCCGCTCGATCTCCTCGAGCGTCAGCTGCCACGCCTCGACGTCCACCTCGGGCGGCGGCGTGGGCGGCAGGACGGAACGGCCGGGGAGCACGCGCACACCGCACGCGTCGCCGGCCCACAGCGTCCCGTCCGGGTCGAGGTAACAGACGTGGTGCGAGGCGTGGCCAGGCGTGGGGAACGACTCGAGCCCGAGCACGGGGCCGGCGACCACGTGGACGTTCTCCTGCGGCAGTGGCACGAGCTCGCCCCAGAGCGAGTCGAACGTGTCGCCGTAGAGGCGGCGCGCACTCTGCTCCAGCCGGGACGGGTCGACGAGGTGCGGCGCGCCGATCGGTGAGACGTGCACCTGCAGCGCCGGATGCTCGCGGACGAGGACGCCGGCCGCCCCGGCGTGGTCGAGGTGGATGTGGCTCAGCAGCAGGTGGCGCACGTCGGTCAGCGCGAGCCCCCGGACGGCGAGCCCGGCCTTCAGCGCGTCGACCGTCGTCGCCGGGCCGCAGTCGAACAGCGCGGGCCCGTCGTCGGTGTCGAGCAGGTAGCTCGCGATGACGCGCTCGCGGCCGAGGTGATGGAGGTCGATCGGCTCCGGCGCCATTCGTTGATCCTATGCGGCCCTTGCTCTAGCCTCGGCTGGTGACGATCGGCGCGCACCGCAAGGTGGTGACCGTGCTCTTCTGCGACGTTGTCGGCTCGACTGCGCTCGGCGAGTCGGTCGATCCGGAGGCGTTGCAGGCGGTGCTGGCGCGGTACTTCGAGCGGATGAGGGGAATCGTCGAGTCGCACGGCGGCTCGGTGGAGAAGTTCATCGGCGACGCAGTGATGGCGGTATTCGGGGTGCCGGCAGCGCACGAGGACGATGCGCTGCGCGCCTGTCGTGCCGCGGTGGAGATGCGCAACGCGCTGCCCGAGCTTGGCGTGGAGGGCCGGATCGGCGTCAACACGGGCGAGGTGCTGACC
>Ga0207665_10001341_pt1 | contig 16596 bp, 16 predicted proteins | sample LARL112metaG_FD_184351 | JGI IMG/M metagenome (GOLD analysis project Ga0207665, IMG submission 184351) | Corn, switchgrass and miscanthus rhizosphere microbial communities from Kellogg Biological Station, Michigan, USA - LAR L11-2 metaG... | ecosystem: Host-associated > Plants > Roots >...
AGGGACGATGACGCCGCTGATCGCCGACGTTCCGGACACGGTTCCGGAGCCGGCGACGCTGATTTTGTTCGGGACCACGCTGGCGGCATTGGGCATGATCCGGCGATCGCGCCGCCGCGGCGAGCCAAGCAGCTAGGCGAGGCGCTTGGCGGCTGGCGCACCCTCGCAATGGTCCAGCGCTAAAGTCACCTCGCGCCCCAGCACTTGCGCGACGCCGTGGAGCGCCTGGTTGGCGCACCTCCCGAGGTGGAACTAGCCCGTAACTAGCCAGGTGAACGCGAGCGACCGTGTGGTGTATCGTAACTACGCGCCGCGCCTGTAGCTCAGTTGGATAGAGCATCGGCCTTCTAAGCCGAGGGTCGGGGGTTCGAATCCCTCCAGGCGCGCCAATATTCCGAACCGGATTGCTTCCCCAGCGGTGGCGGTCCGTCGTGCGGCCCTGACTCGGGCTTCAGCCGAAGGCTCAGAGGCGCCTCAGAAAATCTCGCCTCCGCTACAATTGAGTTCGGAACGAAGTGCTCGGTCCCCGGCCCTCCTCGCGCTCCTGCTACCGGGACTCAGGGCCGATGTGACATTTGAGCTGATCCGATGCCGTCTTTCCCAGGAGGGGCGCTTCCCCGTGCTCTCGATGCAGAAGGAGCTGGTGCAGTGAAGACCGAGCTGATCGCCGAGGCTGCCCGAGCTCCGGAGGGGAGAACGTGGGCACCGTGATCGCGGCGTGGCCGGTGTCGTCACGCATCATCGCGCCCGGGCCGGGTGAAGCGCGGATCTGGAGCGCCGACCTCGAGCCCGGGGCCGCCGCCATCGACCGGTTTGTGCCCCTCTTGAGTGCGGACGAGCGAGAGCGAGCGGAGCGATTTCACCTCCGGCGGGACGCGATGCGGTGGATCGCGGCGCGCGCGGTCCTGCGCGAGATCCTGGGCGGATGTCTCGGCGCGGATCCGCGCGCGCTAGTTTTCACCTATGGTGACAAAGGCAAGCCGGCCCTCGCGGCCTTGGCTGGGTCCCTCGATCTGCAGTTCAGTCTCGCGCACTCGGCGCATCTCGCGCTGTACGCGGTAACGGTCGGCGGCCCGGTCGGAGTTGACGTGGAGCGGCTGCGTCCGCTGTCGGATATGGACCACATCGCCGAGCGGACCTTTTCCCGCCAGGAGTGCGCGGCCCTGCGCGAACTACCGGTGTCCCTGCGGCCGGCCGGCTTCTTCAACTGCTGGACGAGGAAGGAAGCCTACATCAAGGCGCTCGGCTTCGGCCTGTCCTATCCGCTCGAGCGATTCTCGGTATCGCTGGCGCCCGGCGTGCCGGCGCGGCTCGAGGCCGTGGAGATCGACCCCGCCCACGTGGAGGCATGGACGATGGCGTCGCTCGCACCCCGATCCGGGTTCGTCGGCGCGGTCGTGGTCGGGGCGCGGCCGGTCGAGCTGGTGTGTGAGCGTTTGGGAGAGGACCGGCGCTGACCGCGACGGTTGGCGCCGGATCACCTGCGACCGGCTCGTATAGCGGCTAGCCCGCCTTCGCGACGGGAGCGCCCGCGGGGGCGGGGTGCCCATTGTCGGTCACCGCGCACGCGTCCCCCGAGCTCCGATGGATCGACAGGTCGGTGATCGTCGGGTGCTCGCCGCAGAGGGGGCACTTGGGGTCGCGACGCAGCTTGACCTCGCGGAAGCGCATGCCGAGCGCGTCGTAGGTCAGGAGGCGGCCGATCAGTGGATCGCCGATGCCGAGCAGGAGCTTGATGGCCTCGGTGGCCTGCACCACTCCGATGATGCCTGGGAGCACGCCCAGGACGCCGGCCTCGCTTCAGCTGGGGACCAGGCCGGGCGGGGGCGGAGTCGGGTAGAGGCAGCGGTAGCACGGCCCCTGGTTCGGAGCGAGCACGGTGGCCATGCCCTCGAACTGGAAGATGGAGCCGTGCACGTTGGTCTTGCCGCCGAGGTAGCAGGCGTCGTTCACCAGGTAGCGGGTGTCGAAGTTGTCCGAGCCGTCCACCACCAGGTCGTAGTCCTTGATGACGTCCATCACGTTGTCGACGTCGATGCGCATCGGCAGCGGGATCACGTTCACGTCGGGGTTGAGCGCCCGGATCATCTCGACGCCCGAGTCCACCTTGGGCCGTCCGACGTTGGCGGTGGTGTGGAGGATCTGGCGCTGCAGGTTCGACACGTCCACCACGTCGCCGTCCATGAGGCCGATGGTGCCGACGCCCGCCGCGGCCAGGTACACCGCGGTCGGCGAGCCGAGCCCGCCCGCGCCGATCAGCAGGACCTTGGAGCGCAGCAGCTTGCGCTGGCCCTTCTCGCCGACCTGGTTCAGGAGGAAGTGCCGGCTGTAGCGCTGGATCTGCTCGGCCTGGAGCGGCCGGTCCTTCACCACCGGAAGGCCCGACTGCGCCCACTTCTGGAAGCCACCCTGGAGATTGGTGACGTTCTCGTAGCCCAGGTCCCGGAGAACCTTGGCCGCCAGCATCGAGCGGAGCCCGCTCTGACAATAGAGAACGATCGGCGTGGTGGGCTCGGCGGCGGCGCCGCCGATGCGGAACTCGAGGAAGCCGCGGCTGATGTTCGTCGCCGGCTCGATGAACCCGTCGCGGTACTCGTCGGGATCGCGCACGTCGATGAGGACCAGCGGCTCGCCCGCGTCGATCCGCTTCTTGACCTCGGCCGGCCCCTGCTCGGGCACCACGCTCCGAGCCTCCGCCAGCATCTCCTTCAGCGTCTTCATGCCCCGCTCCTTTGAGAAAGCTCCCGCTGGAAAAGCTCCCGCATTTTCAGCGACTTCATATTACCACCAATTCCGGTCGGCTAATATCAACGCGACAATGCCTCCGAGGGAGCCCGCCGCCCGGCACTGGGCAAGACTGCTATAATCAGCGCCTAAATGAAAGCGCCAATCCACTCGCCCGGCATCGCCCTCGACCCGCCCCGATGACCAGCCGCGATCCGATCGACCTGACCGACGCCGCCAAGCGGGCGATGGTGCTGCAGGATTACGGGCGGCCGCCCGAGATCGAGGGGGTCCAGCTCGTCGACCTCAAGCGCTTCACCGACGACGGTGGCTCCTTCATGGAGCTGGCGCGCCTGGACCGTGGCGTGGCCGCGGCGCTGCCTGGCTTCGAGTGCCGCCAGGTCAACTACAGCGAGCTGGATCCGGGGGTCATCAAGGCCTTCCACATCCACCGGCGCCAGACCGACGTGTGGTTCGTGCCGCCCGACGACAAGGTGCTGGTGGTGCTCCTCGACGTGCGCGCGCAGTCGAAGAGCCGCAACGCGCAGCGCCGGCTCATCCTGGGCGACGGCCACTGCCGCCTGCTGCGGATCCCGCCCGGCGTCGCGCACGGGGTGAAGAACCTGGCCGCGTCCCGGGGCCGGATCATCTACCTGGTCGACCACCAGTTCACGCCGGATCCCGACCAGACCGAGGAAGGGCGGCTGCCCTGGGACTTCGCGGGGCCCGACGTCTGGGACGTGGTGCGCGGCTAGCCGCATGAACATCCTGGTCACCGGCGGCGCCGGCTTCATCGGCTCGAACTTCGTCCGGCACGTGCTGACCGCGCACGGAGACGATGCGATCGTCAACCTCGACGCGCTGACCTACGCGGGCAATCTCGAGAACCTCCGCGACGTGGAAGCCGATCCGCGCTACCGCTTCGTGCGCGGCGACATCTGCGACGGCGCGCTCGTGCGCGAGGCGATGCGCGGAGTCGACGCGGTGGTGCACTTCGCGGCCGAGACCCACGTGGACCGGTCGAACCTGGGCGCCGACGACTTCCTCCGCACCAACGTGACCGGCACTTTCACGCTGCTGGAAGCCGCCCGCGAGCTGAAGGTGGGCCGCTTCCTCGCGGTGAGCACCGACGAGGTGTACGGCAGCATCGCGCACGGCGCCGCGCGCGAGGGCGACATCCTGAACCCGTCGAACCCGTACTCCGCCTCCAAGGCCGCCGCCGATCTGCTGGTGCGCGCCTACTGGACCACCCACCATCTCCCGGTGCTGGTCACCCGCAGCAGCAACAACTTCGGGCCCTACCAGTACCCGGAGAAGGTGATCCCGCTCTTCGTCACCAACGCGCTCGAGGACAAGCCGCTGCCGCTGTACGGGGACGGCAAGAACGTGCGCGACTGGCTCTACGTCCTCGACAACTGCGCGGCGATCGACCTCGTGCTGCGCCGGGGCCGGGAGGGCGAGATCTACAACATCGGCGGGGGCACCGAGGTGGAGAACGTCACCCTGACCCACCGGATCCTGTCCCTGGTCGGCAAGCCGCCGAGCCTCATCAAGCCGGTCACCGACCGGCCCGGCCACGACCGCCGCTACGCGCTCGACTCGGCCAAGGTCGGCGCGCTCGGCTGGGCCCCCGCCTCGACCTTCGACGCCGCGCTCGCCGCCACCGTGGAGTGGTACCGCACCCACGAGGCGTGGTGGAAGCCGATCAAGTCGGGCGCGTTCCGCCAGTACTACCAGACCCAGTACGCGGCCCGAGCCTGACGTCCCGGCCGCCCCGACCCGGGCGGCTCAGGCATAATGCGCGGGGAGGTCGTCGCCATGGGTCGCCCGGTTCTCGCCTGGATCGCCGTCACGGTCGCGCTCCTCGGCACCGGCCTGCCCCAGATCACCGCGGCCGCGCCGCGCGACGTGGACCGGCGCCTCGAGCCCTCCCGGGTGTCTCCGCTGCCGAGCCAGGTGCGCCGGGTCGAGCCGGCGGTGGTCGGGATCCGGGTCGAGGTGGAGCCGGACCGGCCGTCCGCCGCGACGCTCGGAACCGAGCGGTCGGGCAGCGGCGTCATCTTCGACGGAGGCCACGGCTACGTGCTCACGGTGAGCTACCTGCTCCTCGACGCCGCGCGCATCCAGGTCTCGCTCCGGGATGGTCGCAAGGTGGCCGCGCGGCTGGCCGGTCTCGACCTGGAGGCGGGTCTGGCGGTCGCGCGCCTCGAGGGGAGCGGCCCGTGGCCGGCGGCCACCCTGGGCGATTCGCGCGCCGTGACGGCGGGGGACGTCACCGGCACGGTGGGCGTCTCCGAGGACGGCGACCTGGTGGCGACCCCGAGCCGGGTGCAGGCGGTGCGCCCGTTCGCGGCGGCGTGGGAGTACATGCTGGACCGGGCGTTCATCGTGACGCCGTACAACGCGGCCTTCGGCGGCGCCGCGCTGGTCGACACCGAGGGGCGCGTGATCGGCGTCACCTCGCTGCGTCTCGGCGAGTCGCCGCAGCACGTCAACCTCGCCATTCCCATCGAGCAGTTCCTCGCCGCCAAGGACGAGCTGGTCGCGCGCGGTCGCGTCACGAGCCGCGCCCCGCGGCCCTGGCTCGGCCTCTATACCGAGCCGGGGGAGCGCGGCGTGGTGGTCTCGGGCCTCTCGCCGCTCAGCCCGGCGCGCGCCGCCGGTCTGCGGCCCGGCGACGTCATCGTCCAGGTCAACGGGCGCCAGGTGGCGAGCCGCGAGGACTTCTACCGCACGCTCTGGGAGGGAGAGGTGGACCGGGACGTCCACGTCACGGTGGAGCGGCCGGGCGGCCGCCACGCGATCACGGTGCGACCGGTGGATCGCTACCGTTTCTATCGTACTTCCGACAGGTAAGTTGGGCTCCAACTAGGTTAGGCTCTTACCCATGAAAGGCGTCGACACCTACCAGGGCCGTGGTCTCATCGCCGACCCGATCCACCAGTACATCCTCTATACCCGGCCGGAGGGGACGCCCGGCGAGTCGACCGAGCAGGACCTGATCGACTCCCCGTGGATGCAGCGGCTGCGCCGGGTGCCGCAGCTGCAGTCGGCGCGGTGGGTGTTCCCGGCCGCCGAGCACAGCCGCTTCCAGCACTCGCTGGGGGCGATGCACCTCGCGGGTCGCTTCGCGCTCCAGCTCCACCGGTCGCTGCAGGCCGAGTTCAGCGACGCGCCGTCCGCGCCGCTCTTCGAGGAGCTGATGCGCGTGGCCGGGCTGCTCCACGACGTGGGGCACGGCCCCTTCGGCCACTTCTTCGACGACAACTTCCTGGCCGACTTCGACCTCACCCACGAGAAGGTCGGCCAGCGGATCATTCGAGAAGAGCTGGGCGATCTCATCCGCGGCCTGCGCCGCAGCCCGACCGGGCCCTTCGAGAACGGCGAGCGCATCGACCCGGAGTGGATCTGCTACCTCATGGGCAAGAGCTACACCACGCCCACCGCCGAGCACCCGCGCTGGCTCGCGCACCTCAAGCCGCTGCTCTCCGGGATCTACACCGCCGACAACATGGACTACGTGCTGCGCGACTCCTACATGTGCGGGGTCGCGGTGGGGCCGATCGACATCGAGCGGATCATGTACTACTCCTTCTTCAGCGAGAAGGGGCTGACGCTGGACCGGGGCGGGATCCAGGCATTCATCATGTTCCTGAACGCGCGGTTCTACCTCTACACCAACGTCTACTACCACCGCACCACCCGCGGCATCGACCTGCACCTGAAGGAGATCTTCCGGGAGACCATGCGGCTGGTCTTCCCGTTCGACCTGAACAAGGAGCTCCAGCCCTACCTCAACATGACCGAGTGGACGCTGCTGGAGGAGGTCGCCCACTGGGACCACTCCGACGACCCGGAGCGGCGCGCCCTCGGCCGCGAGTGGCGGCAGGTGCTCGACCGCCACCTCAAGTGGCGCATGTCCCACGAGGTGGTGCTGGATCTCTTCGAGCCGCGGCGTGGGCAGAGCTTCATGCGGGCGGAGGAGGTCGAGCAGCGGGTGCGCGAGCTGCTGCCGCCCGGCCTGCGCGAGTTCCCCTTCAAGATCGACATGGCCCAGCAGGACCCGCGCCCGCTCAACCCGATCGGGATGCAGGACCGCCAGATCTACATCTACGACGCGGCCTCGCGCACCGTGTCGGCGGAGCCGCTCAAGGAGCTGCTCAAGTACCTGCCCGGCAAGGTCGCGCAGTGTCGCATCTTCGCGATGAGCCACGAGCACGACCAGCGCCTCGCCGCCGCCCTCGAGCAGGCTCTGCTGGAAGATCGGCCGGCCCACCCCACCAACCTCTAACCGAAGCGAAGGACAGGCGTCATGGAAAAGTTTCGCGGCGTGGACTACTACGGGATCGACGAGCTCCTGACCGAAGAGCAGCGCATGATGCGGGACGCGGTGCGCGACTGGGTCGAGGCCAAGTTCCTCCCCATCGTGAGCCAGCACCACCGGGACGGCACGTTTCCCATGGAGCTGGCCCGAGACCTCGGCGAGATGGGGGTCTTCGGGGCCACCCTCAAGGGATACGGCTGCGCGGGCCTCGACAACGTGGCCTACGGGCTCATCATGCAGGAGCTGGAGCGGGGCGACTCCGGCCTCCGCTCGTTCGCCTCGGTGCAGAGCGGGCTCGTGATGTACCCGATCTACAGCTACGGCTCCGACGCCCAGAAGGACCGCTGGCTGCCCCGCCTGCAGTCGGGCGAGGCCCTCGGCTGCTTCGGGCTCACCGAGCCCGACCACGGCTCCGATCCGGGCTCCATGAAGACGCGCGCGGTGAAGAAGGGCAACGAGTACGTGCTCAACGGCACCAAGCTCTGGATCACCAACGGCTCGGTGGCCGACGTGGCGGTGGTGTGGGCCAAGGGCGACGACGGCGAGATCGGCGGCTACCTGGTGGAGAAGGGGACGCCCGGCTACAGCACGCTCGACATCCACGGCAAGTTCTCCATGCGCGCCTCCATCACCTCGGAGCTCGCCTTCGCGGACTGCCGCATCCCGCTCGAGAACAAGCTGCCCGGGGTGAAGGGGCTCAAGGGCCCGCTCTCCTGCCTGTCCCAGGCCCGCTACGGCATCGCGTGGGGCGCGATCGGCGCCGCGATGGGGTGCTACGACTGGGCGCTCCAGTACTCCCAGCAGCGCATCCAGTTCAACAAGCCGATCGGCTCCTTCCAGCTCGTGCAGCAGAAGCTGGTGTGGATCATCACCGAGATCACCAAGGCCCAGCTGCTCTGCTGGCGGCTCGGCCAGCTGAAGGACGCGGGGCGGGCGCGGCCGCAGCAGATCTCGATGGCGAAGATGAACAACGTGCAGATGGCCCTCGACGGGGCGCGGATGGCTCGCGACATCCTGGGCGCGGCCGGCATCGTCGACGAGCACCCGATCATCCGGCACATGATGAACCTCGAAACGGTCAACACGTACGAGGGGACGCACGACATCCACACCCTGATCGTCGGGCGGGACATCACGGGGCTGGACGCCTTCGGCATCTGATCGCGCGGCTGGTGTAGCATAGGGAGCCCATGAGCCCGGACTCGTCGTCGTCCAGCGTCGCCCTGCCGTCCGTCGGTATCTTGCCCGCGGAGCGCGCCCGCCCCGACATGCGCCTGCTCGGCCTCCTGGCCCTCGGGCACATGGTCATCGACATCAACCAGGGCTCGTTGCCCGCGATCCTTCCGGTCATCAAGGATGCGCTCAACCTGTCCTACGCCGCGACCGGGATGATCGTGCTGAGCGCCAACGTCACGTCGTCGATGATCCAGCCGCTCTTCGGCTACCTGGCCGACAAGACGGCCCGCCGCTGGCTGCTCCCGCTGTCGGTGCTGCTCTCCTCGGTGGGGCTCGCCTTCATGGGGCTCGCGCCCTCGTACGCGGCGGTGCTCGCGCTGGTGATGATCACCGGGTTCGGGGTGGCCGCCTACCATCCGGAGGGATATCGCACCGCCACCGCGGTGGCGGGAGAGCGCAAAACCACCGGCGTCTCCATCTTCTCCACCGGGGGCAACATCGGCATCGCGGTGGGCCCACCCCTGATGACCGCGCTGCTCATCGGCTTCGGGCCGGCGGGCAGCCTCGGGATGCTGGTGCCCGGGCTCCTGGTGGCGGGCCTGCTCGTCGCGGTGCTGCCCCGGCTCTCCGCGCCGCCGCCCGCGGCCGCGCGCGCCTACGCCAACGCGACCGGCGCCCGCACCATGGTGGGCGCGATGAGCCTGCTGATCCTGGTGGTGGCGATCCGCTCGTGGACCCAGCTCGGCTTCACCACCTTCATGCCGTTCTACTGGAAGGACGTGCTCCACGGCGATCCCCGCCTGGTCGGCACCCTGCTCGCGGTGTTTCTGGGCTCCGGGGCCATCGGCACCCTGGTCGCGGGGCCGATCGCGGATCGCGTCGGGGTGCGGCGGTGCGTGGTGGGGGTGTTCCTCCTCGCCGCGCCGCTGGCGACCGCCTTCCTCTTCGTCTCCGGCGGGCCGCTCGTATTCGTCCTGCTCGCGCTCCTCGGCTTCGTCCTCGTCTCCACCTTCACGATGTCGGTGGTGCTCGGCCAGGCGTACCTGCCCCGCAGCCCGGGCATGGCCTCCGGGCTCATCGTGGGCTTCGCCATCGGCGCGGGCGGGATCGGCGCGACCGGGCTCGGATGGGTGGCCGATCACTGGGGGCTCACCACCACGCTCGGCATCTCGGCCGCGATGCCGCTGGCCGGCTTCGTGGTCGCCCTGTTCCTGCCGGACCCCAAGACCGGTGACGTCGGATAAGTTCGAGGACGGCGAGCAGGCGCTGCTGATCGATCAGCGCGGCCGCCGCCATCTGCTGCTGCTGCGGAAGGGCGAGACCTTCCACTCCGACCGCGGCTGGGTGACCCACGACGCGATCATCGGGCATCCGGACGGCTCCTGGGTGCGCACCTCCAAGGGCACCCGCTACCTCGCTCTGCGTCCGACCCTCGCCGAGTACGTCCTGGACATGCCGCGCGGGGCCCAGGTCATCTACCCCAAGGACCTCGCGATGGTGATGTTCTGGGCCGACATCTTTCCGGGGGCCCGCGTGCTGGAGGCGGGGATGGGCTCGGGCGCGCTCACGCTCGCGCTCCTGCGCGCGGTCGGGCCCGAGGGGCGCGTGGTGAGCTACGAGCAGCGCGAGGACTTCTGCCGCCGCGCGCTCGCCAACATCCAGATGCGCCTCGGCGAGGTGACCAACCTGATCGTGCGCATCCGGCCGGTGGAGGACGGGCTCTCCGAGGAGGAGCCGGTGGACCGGGCCGTCTTCGATCTGCCCGAGCCGTGGCGCCTGGTCGATCCGGTGGCGAGCGTGCTGCGCCCCGGCGGCATCTTCCTCTCCTACGTGCCGACCATCATCCAGTCGCACCAGCTCACCGAGACCCTGCGGCGGCATCGCGGCTACGCCCTGGTGGAGACGTTCGAGACGCTGCTCCGCCCGTGGAACATCGACGGCACTTCGGTGCGCCCGTTCCACCGGATGGTGGCCCACACCGGCTTCCTCACGGTGGCCCGGCGGGTGGTGCCGGAAGAGGGCGCGGCGGCGGCTCCCCGCATCGCGGATCTCGAGAGCGACTGACCCGGTGCTCGCGCGCTACTTCGAGCTGGGCCGGCTCGGCACGACCCCGGGGGGCGAGCTCCGCGGCGGCCTCACCACCTTCATGGTGATGGCCTACATCATCTTCGTGAACCCGGCGATCCTCTCCTTCGCGGGCGTGCCGGCGCTCCAGGGCCAGGGCCCGTCATTCCCGGCCACCCAGGCCGCCACCTGTCTGGTGGCCGGCGTGCTCACGATCGCGATGGGGCTCGCCACCAACTACCCGCTCGCCCTCGCCTCCGGCATGGGCCTGAACGCGGTGGTCGCGTTCCAGCTCGTGGCCGGGATGAAGCTCCCGTGGACCGCCGCGATGGGCGTCGTGCTGCTCGAGGGCGTCGTGATCACGGTGCTGGTGCTGACCGGCTTCCGCGAAGCGATCATGAACGCGATCCCGGCCGCGTTGAAGCGCGCCATCGGGGTCGGCATCGGCCTCTTCATCCTCTTCATCGGCCTGGTCTCGGCGGGCATCGTGAAACCAGGACCGCCCGGCGTGCCGGTGACCCTGGGCGACCTCTCGTCGGCTCCGGTGGCGGTGGCCCTCTTCGGGCTCTTCCTCACCGTGTGGCTCAGCGCCCGCGGCTCGAGCGGAGCGCTCCTGGTCGGCATCCTCGCGAGCACGGTGGTCGCGACGGCGGTGAACATGGCGACCGGGGGCCGCACGTTTCCGATCCCGGGGCAGGCGGTCTGGCCCGCGGCCCTGGTGGCGTGGCCGGACTTCTCGAGCCTCGGGGCCGGCTTCGATCTCACCGTCTTCGCCCGGGTGGGCGTGATCACCGCGGTGGTGGTGATCTTCTCGATCATGCTCTCCGACTTCTTCGACACGATGGGCACCGTCATCGGCATCGGGGGCGAGGCGGGCTGGCTGACCCGGGACGGGCGGCTGCCGCGGCTCGATCGGGTGCTCCTCGTGGATTCGCTCGCCGCGGTGGCGGGTGGCGCAGCGGGGGCCTCGTCGGCCACGACCTACATCGAGTCGGCGGCCGGGGTGGCGGCGGGGGCGCGGAGCGGGCTCGCGTCGGTGGTGACCGGGGTGTGCTTCCTGCTCGCGCTCTTCTTCGCCCCGCTCGCCGGCGTGGTCCCGGCCCAGGCCACCGCGCCGGCCCTGATCGTGGTCGGCTACCTGATGAGCCGCGTGGTCCGCGACATTCCGTTCGACGATTTCGAGGAGGGCTTCCCCGCGCTGCTCACCCTCGCGGTGATGCCCTTCACCTACTCGATCACCAACGGCATCGGCGCCGGCTTCATCGCCTACTGCGTCATCAAGCTGGTCCGCGGCAAGGGCGCCACCGTGCCGGCCATGATGTACGCGGCCGCGGTCGCCTTCGTGATCTACTTCGGGCTGCCGCTCGTTCAGCGGCTGCTCGGCGTCTAGGCCGTCCGGGGCTCCGCCCACCGTGTGGTACGCTAAGGCCTTGATCGCCAAGCCCCCGACCCACTCCCGCTAGGAGGCCGTCGCCGTGATCAGCGTGATGCGCGAATACGCCAGGAGCTTGAAGATCGTGCTCCTGTTCGTCGTCGTGGTCTTCATCCTCACCTCGGGCGTCCTCTTCTACTTCGGCTCCGGGCCCTTCAGCAGCGGCGGGAGCCACGCGGTGGCGGTGGTCAACGGCGAGGAGATTCCCCCCGAGCGATTCCGGCGCGCCCAGGCCAACATGATGGCGGCCTACGAGCGGATGGCGCGCCAGCGGCTGACCCCGGAGCTGGCCGAGCGGCTCGGCCTCTCCCAGCAGGTGATCAACGAGCTGGTGACCGAGGCCATCGTGATCCAGGGCGCGGCGCACGAGGGGGTGCGGGTCAGCGACGACGAGCTGCGCGCCACCATCCAGCAGATCCGCGAGTTCCAGGAGAACGGCCGCTTCTCGCGCGACGAGTATCTGAAGGTGCTGCGCCAGATCCGGCTCGAGCCGGGTGAGTTCGAGACCGAGGTGCGCCGCGGCCTCGTCCGCCGCAAGATGGAGAACCTGATCAAGCAGGGCGTGAAGGTCTCCGAGGAGGAGGCGCGCGAGGCCTACCGCCAGCGCCACGAGCAGGTGCGCGCGGTGTGGGCCTACGCCGACGTCAAGCCCGCGATGGCCGCGGTGCAGGTGGCGGACGCCGATCTCGAGCCCTACGTGAAGAGCCACCAGCCGCAATTCAGCCAGCCGGAGCGGCGGCGGCTGCAGTACGTGCTGGTGACCGCGACCCCTCAGGCCGCCGCGGTCTCGGACGCGGAGGTCGAGGCCTATTACAAGGAGCACGGGTCCGAGTTCGAGGAGCCGCGGCGCCTCCGGCTCGCCCACGTGCTGGTGCGGGTGCCCCCGGTGGGCGGTAGCGACGCGGAGAACGCGGCGAAGGCGAAGGTCGAAAACGTGATCAAGCGCGCGCGCGCCGGCGAGGACTTCGGCAAGCTCGCGCGGGAGGTCTCGGAGGACAAGGCGAGCGCGGTGCAGGGCGGCGATCTCGGCTTCGTCGGCCCCGGCGAGCTGGTGGCTCCGTTCGAGCAGGCCGCGTTCGGGCTGAAGAAGGGCGACATCTCGGATCCGGTGCGCACCCCGTTCGGCTACCACGCGATCCGCGTCCTCGACGTGCGCGACGGGGGCAAGACGCCGCTCAAGGAAGTGGCGCCCAAGATCAAGGCGACCCTCGCGGCCCAGAAGAACGAGCAGGCCGCCCGGACCCGCGCGGACGAGGCGAAGACCGCGCTGCTCGGCGCCCCCGACTTCGCGGCGGCGGCCAAGCGCGTAGGCCTCGAGGCGCGCGAGATCACCTTCGGGCGCGGCGACGCGCTCGGCGAGGCCGGCCGCGATCCGCAGCTCGACGAGGCGGTGTTCGGGCTCGCGGTCGGCGGCGTCTCCGTCCCGATCAAGACCGCGGCGGGCTACGCGGTGGTCAAGGTGGCGCAGCAGATCGCGGCGGGGGTGCCCCCGGTGGCCGAGATCCGCGACCGCTTGCTCGAGGCCATCAAGCGCGAGCGGGCCGAGCAGCAGCTGTCCGACAAGGCCAAGACCCTCGCGGCGGCGGTCACCAAGGGCGGCGACTTCGCGACGGCGGCCAAGGCGGAGGGCTTCACGACCGGGAGCATCCCGCTGTTCTCGCGCGCCGACCCGCCGAAGGAGCGCGGCAGCATCCCCGGCAGCGTGCTGCTGGCCGCGCTGCAGACGCCGGCCGGCCAGGTCGCGGAGCCGGTGCGGGCGGAGGGCGGCGTCTACGTGGTCAAGACGCTCGAGCGGCAGCCGGCCAGCCCCGACGGCTTCAACCGGGAGCGGGACGAGCTGGACAAGCAGGTGCTCGAGCAGAAGCGGGCGCTCGCGTGGGACACGTGGATTCGCGGCCGGCTCGCGTCGGCCAAGGTCGAAGTCGGCGGCCAGCCCGCCTCCATGACGCGCTGACCGGCGGGAGACTCGCGATGGACAAGACCGCGCTCCTCATCATCGACGCCCAGCAGGAGTACTTCGCCCCGATCGGCAAGGTGGTGCTCCCCGCCGGCCCGCAGGCGGTGGGCCGCATCGCGGAGACCCTGCGCTGGGCGCGCGAGAGCCGGGTGCCCGTCTTCCACATCGTCCACGAGAGCCGCCGGCCCGGGGCCACCACCTTCGTGCCGGGCAGCCCCGCGCTCGCCATTCACGACGCGGTCGCGCCGCGGGCGGAGGAGCCGATCATCACCAAGCACCTGCCCGGCGCGTTCACCGATACCCCGCTCGAGGCCGAGCTCCGCCGCCGGGGCATCGAGCGAGTCATCGTCTCCGGCTTCATGACCCAGATGTGCTGCGACACCACCACCCGCGAGGCGGCCCACCGTGGCTTCAAGGTGACGCTGCTCTCGGACGCCACCGCCGCGATGGACGTCAAGGGTCCCGACGGCGTGGTGATCCCCCACGACCAGGTCCATCGCACGCACCTGGGCAGCCTCAACGGCTTCCTCGCCGAGGTGAAGCGCAGCGACGAGGTGATCGGGACATGAGCGTCCAGCGAACCCCGATGACGCGCGCCGGCTACGAGCGGCTGCGCGACGAGGTGGAGCGGCTCAAGAAGGAGCGCCCGAACATCGTGCGGGCCATCGCGGAGGCGCGGGCCCACGGCGACCTGAGCGAGAACGCGGAGTACCACGCGGCGCGCGAGCGGCAGGGGTTCATCGAGGCCCGCATCACCGATCTCGAGTCCAAGGTGGGCACCGCCGAGGTGATCGATCCGCCCACGTCGGGAGACCGGGTCACCTTCGGCTCCACCGTGAAGCTCGCGGACGAGGACGGCAAGGAGACGATCTACCAGATCGTGGGCTCGGACGAGGCGGACCCCAAGCAGGGCCTGATCTCGATCATGTCCCCGCTGGCCCGCACCCTGATCAGCAAGAAGGTCGGCGACACCGTGATCGCCCAGCTCCCCGGCGGGAAAAAGAGTTTCGAGATCCTCGCCGCGAATTTTTTGGTGAAGCGCGCCTAGCCCCGCAGGGCCTCGCGCAGCTCGCGCGTGAGGGCCTCGACGGTGCCGCGGGTGCCGCCCGCGAGCTTGTTCTTCCACTCGCCCTCGGTCTCGAAGCGGCGGTCCTTCAGGCGGTCGCCCCACGGCTTGACCGCCTCGCGGATGGCGTGGAAGTCGAACGCGTCGCGCTTGAGCTCGCGGGCGCGCGCCATCACGTCGGGAGCCACCCGGATGAAGGCGCGCAGCGCGGCGCCGGTCTTGATCGAGTACTTGCGCCCCGCCCACGCGGTGGGGAACACCCCCGCCACCGCCTTGATGTAGTTGAGGAAGAAGCGCTTGGCGTGCTGGCGCACCTCGTTCATGCGGGCGCCGCCGCCGATCTTCTCCACCGCGTCGAGGAAGTCCACGATCTCCTCGGCGAGCGGGGCCTGCGAGACGCGCCCGCGGCCGGTGCCGAGCATCTTGATCTCGCCCGCGAGCGGCGAGGTCTCGTCCTCGTTGAGCGAGCGGATCACGTCGTGGGCCATCGCCTGGTTGGGATCCGGGTAGAGCTTGCGCCCGGCCAGGCTCACGATGTGCGACGGGTTGAGCCGCGTGTGCTTGGCGTTGATGGTGACGAACAGCTCCACGATCTGCCGCGCGTCGAGCCGGTCGAAGAGCACCGCCGGCACCTCGATGCCGAGATTCTCGCCCGCCTGGGTCAGCGCGTGCAGGGCGAGCAGCCGGTGCTGGCCGTCCAGGACGCGCAGGACGCCGTGCTCCTCCGGGATCTGCAGCAGGCCCAGGTCGTGCTGGCTCGCCATCGGGGTGAAGGTGAAGCGCTTCTCGGAGGTGATGATGACCGCGCCGGGAATGGCGGGCAGCGTGCCCGCGTCCTTGCAGTCGCGGTAGTAGTTGACGAGCTCGTCGATCTTGCGGCGGATGACCGGGCGCTGGTAGGCGGTCTCGCTCTCGCCGATCCGCTTCTCGAGCGCTTCCCAGTTCACGCGCGCGCGGTTCGCGCGCTGCTTGCCCTTGCCGGGCGGCTGGGTCTCGGCGCCTCCGTACCCGAGCACCTCGAACTTCACCAGCCGGTCGATGTCCTTGGCAGAGAACGAGGCCTGAAAGAATTCGACCCCGAATTGTTTCACGCGGTGCGCGGGAACCGTGATCATCGGCCGTTCCGCCTCCGTGGGGACTGGGTCGCTGTAGGGGGTAGCTCGCCCACTCTAGTCGAAGCTTAAACCCTTGTCAACATGTGCCTTTTCGGTCCTGAACCCATTGGGTGTCACCCCCTACGCGTTGGGGTGGGCGGGGCCGTTATCCCCAACATGTGGGTAGGCTGGGGATACGGGAAATCCTGTGGATAGCGGTGGATAATCCGCCGACCTATCGCCGGGACAGCACCCCGGCGAGCGCGAGCAGGCCGAGCACCAGGAAGAGCCCGGCGGCGGCGCGGCGAAGCGTCGCGGGGGAAACCACGCGGGTGAGCTGGGATCCGCCGAAGACCACCAGGCCGTCGGCGACCAGCATGCCGAGGGTGGTCCCCACCGTGACCAGCTCCGCGCTCTCGAAGCGCGCGCCGAGGGCCACGGTGGCGAGCTGGGTCTTGTCGCCCATCTCGGCGAGGAAGAAGACCACGGTGGTGGTGAGCAGCGGCCCCCAGCGGCCGGGCGCTTCGGTCGTGGGCGCGCGATCCGGCACGAGCGTCCACACCCCGAACCCGATGAAGCTCAGCGCCAGCGCCCACGCCAGCGCGCCGGATGGCAACAGCCGCGAGACCCAGACGCCGGTTTCGGTTGCCTGATGCGGCCTCCGGCCCAAGCGCGTCGATCGCGCCGCGCGCTCCGGCGAGCGAGAGCACGAGCGGGATCGCCAGCAGCGCCGATGCCGCAAGCATCGCCGCCACCGCC
>Ga0207665_10001343_pt1 | contig 16575 bp, 19 predicted proteins | sample LARL112metaG_FD_184351 | JGI IMG/M metagenome (GOLD analysis project Ga0207665, IMG submission 184351) | Corn, switchgrass and miscanthus rhizosphere microbial communities from Kellogg Biological Station, Michigan, USA - LAR L11-2 metaG... | ecosystem: Host-associated > Plants > Roots >...
CCGGGCGTGTGCGGGCAGCCCGGTCACGGTGGTCGGCGGCGCGAACTCCGCGGGTCAGGCGGCGCTGTACCTGGCCGGGCGAGGCAGTGAGGTCTCACTGGTCGTCCGCGGCCCGGACATCGCGACCGAGATGTCGGCCTATCTCGTCGACCGGCTGCTGGCCCACCCGCGGGTGACGGTACGGTGCCGGAGCGAGGTCACCCGGCTGGATGGCGGTGACTTCCTCGAGGAAGTCACCGTCACCGACCGGACGGCAGACACCGCCCAGGCCCAGCCGTGCTCGGGCTTGTTCTGCTTCATCGGCGCCGAACCCGCCACGAGCTGGCTGGCCGGGATCGCTACCGGGGACGACGGTTTCATCCGGACCGACGTCCAGCTGACCGACGGTGACCTCGGACCGGCCTGGACCACGCTGGGACGGCAGCCGCTCCCGTTCGAGACCAGCATTCCCGGGGTGTTCGCGGTCGGCGACGTCCACTCCGGCTCCATGAAGCGGGTCGCCGCAGCCACCGGCGAAGGCGCCAGCGCCATCGCGTCGGTACACAAGGCCATCGCCACGCTGGCCTAGCGAAGGACGCACGTCGATCCGCATCGGTTATGGGTCTTAACGACCAGCCGAGTCAAAGACCACTTCCGCCCACGCCCCGCGAGAAGGCCAGTTTGAACGAAGCCGGGCCACAGACTGCGCTGGAAATAGACGGGCAGGACCGCACGCGTCCGGCGCAGCCAGCACCGCTCACGGAGAGTGATGGGAACTCCCGGATGGACCTCCCTGCCGAATATGAATGCCTATTTATTTACTAGGATTATCCTTGCTCGTTCAGCGCAGAATAACTATTAGGGTGGCGCCCGGGACGCGGCACCACGCCGGCTGGCATCGCTGGTCGCCCGGTGCTCAGCGAGGACGGCTGATGGCCTCGGCGAACAAGATGGCCAGCAGGCCCACGGCGATGAACGCGGCCGCCGCCGGGGTCTGCAGGTCCTGTTCGAGATAGCGGGCCGCGAACCAGATCTTGACCTGCTGGTCGACACCGAGCAGGTTGAAGCCGATCGGGACCAGGCCCTGGGGAACGATGTACAAGATGGCGACGGTCAGCAGGGCACCCCGGAGGGCGGCCCTCTCGCGGCGCAGCGGAACGCCCGGTTCCCAGGCCGGCCGCAGCCTGTCCCGGAAGCTCCCTGCCCTCCGGGCCTGCGGGCTCGGGTGCTGCGGGCTCCGGGCCGGCGGGTCGAGGTTGAGCAGGTCCATCAGTTCGGCGCCGCGGCCGGCCAGCCGCCGAGCCGCGGCCCGGCCGCCCCACCAGTACAGCAGCACGCCGGTGGCGATCCCGGCCAGCACCCCCGCCGCCTGCAGGACCGGCTGGTGCCGCGCGGCGCTGGCTGACGTGGATGTGGTCGCAGAACTGCGGCGATACACGGCCAGACAGCTGCTCTATCGCCATCCGGCTGCTGGTACCGATCCTCGGCGCCGCGCAGGCCTTCATGACAGCCATCCTCCAACACCCAGCGCTGCCAGGCGGCCCTGCGGGCACACGGCGCCCACATCCAGTTGATCGACGTCGGCCCCGTGGACCACAACACCTCCCTGATTCTGGCCTTCCCCAAACTGCTGTCATGGTTCCAGCACCTGAGCTAAAGGCCGCAAGCGTTGTCTGGCTCGCACTAGCGACCATCTGTCAGTTGACGCTAACGTTCGTAGTTGCTAACGTTAGCCGGGTCGGGCTCCAGCTTCCGAGAGAGAGGTCATCATGGGCCAGGCAGTGGCGTTCTTCGAGGTAGTCAGCCCCGATCACGAGCGGGCGCAGAAGTTCTACGGTGAGCTGTTCGGCTGGCAGGTGGCTGCCGACCCGGCGATGGGCGGGTACGGCCTGATCGACACCGGCGCCGGCGAGGGCGCCATCGGCGGCGGCATCGGGCCGTCGTCCGGACCGGGCGACAGGGGTGTGAAGATCTACGTCCGGGTCGACGACCTGGACGCCTACCTCGACCGGGCGGAAATGCTCGGCGGCAAGCGGCTGGTCCCGCCGACCGACCTGCCGGGAGACTTCGGCAGGTTCGCGGTGTTCACCGACCCCGACGGCAACCAGGTCGGGCTATGGGCCTAAGGCCGGCCAGATGAGCGCACGGCCGCACGAGACAGCCGAAGACGAGGCGGTGCGGGCGATCGCCGAGCCGCGGCGCCGCGCCATCTTGCGCCTGGTCGCCCGGCGCGAGCTCGCCGCCGGGGAGATCGCGGCGGCGTTCGACATCAGCAGGACGGCGGTCAGCCAGCACCTGACCGTGCTGAAAAACGCCGGCCTGCTGACCGAGCGGCGGAACGGAACCAGACGGCTCTACCGGGCGCGCGCCGAAGGCCTGGCCGGGCTGCGGGAATTCCTGGACGACATGTGGGCCGACGCGCTGGACGCGGCGCGGGCGATAGCCGAGGAACAGACAGGCATGGCCGATGAGGACCGGACCGCCAGAGCCGGGTGACCCGCAGCGGGGCAACGGCCACCGCGGCGCGGCCGCCGCGAGCTGGCCGGCCGCCAGGTCGCCCGATGCCCGCCGGGCCCGGCTGACCGCGTTCTGGGCGCTGGTTCTGCGCCTGTTCCGCGATTACGCCAACCAGGGCCCCCACCCGGACGCGGGCTTAGAACGCCCAGCCGAGGAGGACAGATGACAGCAGCAGAAGAGCGAGACGGTCAGCGTGTGGTCACCGTGTTGCGGCGGCCGCCAGTGCGGCAGTCGACCCTGGTCCGCGCGGGCATCGAGCACACCTTCAGCACCTTCGTGACGACCGTCGGCGCTTGGTGGCCGGTGCAGCCGTTCTCGGCCGGCAAGGACCGGGTCCGCGACGTCACCATCGAGCGGCGGCCGGGTGGCCGGGTCTATGAGACCTGGAACGACGGCACCGAAGTCGGCTGGGGCACGGTGACCGCGTGGGAGCCACCCGGGCGGTTGGTGATGACCTGGACCGCCACGCCCGCGCCGACCGAAGTCGAGTTCACCTTCGCCGCGCTCGGCCCGGCCCTGACAAAGGTGGCGGTCGAGCACCGCGGCTGGGAGGCACTGACCGACGAGCAACTGTCCGAGGACTGCGCACTCCCCGGCGGTTACACAGCAGGCGCATATATGGCCGGCTGGGAACGCATTCTGGAAGCGTTCGAAAACACCATTGCTAAGGAGACCGTGTGATCGACTCCATTGTGGTTGACGACATCACCGATGAATACATTCAGGAGAGGCTCAAACTAGCCAACGGCTACACCCTCGTCCTCATCAGCCAAGGCCCGAACTGGGACACTCCGGATCGTGACTCCATCATCTGGCAGCACGGCCGTCGGAACTTTGGTCTTCGCCGTCGGGGCGACCTGGCGATTGTCTGCCCGGTCGGCGACGACACGCCCCTGGCCGGCCTCTACATCTTCAGCACTGACATCGAGACAGTGACCGCCATCATGGAGGACGACCCAGCGGTCCTGTCGGGCGTTTTCGTCTTTGAGGTACACCCGATCGCAGGCTTCCCGGGAGACTCGCTCCGCTAGAGGCCGAGCGCCTCGCGATCACAGGGAGATGGCCGACCGGGCCACCGCGGCGCAGGTCGCCATCCGAACGTGAGGAGGTCCAGTTGCGGGGGTTCGGCCATGGTCGTGCTTGACTTCGTTCGCCGCAGGCCGCTGGCCTGCTATTTCAGCCTGGTGTATCTGCTGTCCGGGGTGGCGCTGGTGGTGATCGGCCTGCCGAAGCTGGGCGGCACCGCGCAAAGGTCAGTGCTGCCGCTGGTGGTGTTCCCGGTCATGGTGGCCGGAGTCGGCCTGACGGGGATCGCCCTGACCGCCGCGACGGGGGGCAGGGCAGGCCTGCGGGAGCTCGGCGCCCGGTTCCGCCGCCCGGTCCCGCGGCGGTGGCTGGCGGTGCTGTTGATCCCGCCGGCGGGGATCCTGGCCGTGCTTGGCGGCCTGTCGCTGGGGGTCTCGTCCCAGTTCACCCCTCAGTTCTTCGTATTCGGGATCGCCGCCGGGGTGGTGGCCGGGTTTTGTGAGGAAATCGGCTGGACCGGGTTCGCCTACCCGCGGATGCGGGCCAGGCTCGGCTGGCTGCCCGCCGCGCTGCTGCTAGGCGTGCTGTGGGGACTATGGCACCTGCCGGTGGTGGACTCCCTCGGTGCGGCCAGCCCGCACGGCAGCTCCTGGCCGGAGTTCTTCGCCGCCTTCATCGCCGTCCTAGCCGCCGTCCGGGTGCTGATCGCCTGGACCTACGAGCACACCGGCAGCCTGCGGTTGGCCCAGTTCCTGCACGCCTCCTCCACCGGCTCCCTGGTGATGCTCAGCGCCCCGCGGGTCACCCCCGCCCAGGAGGCCCTCTGGTACGCCATCTACGCCGCCGTGCTGTGGGCGATCGTGATCACCGTCATCTCGCTCCAGCGGAGGCTCAGCAGCCCCATCGAAGCCAGGCCGCCCGCGCAGCCCGCAGCGGCCAGCCGGTGAGGAGGCCGGAATGACGGCGACTGCCCGGCCGCCGCTCGGGTGCCAGCTCCTCCACCGTGGAGGAGATGAACCCCGCACCCGCTGATCGGGCGTCAAGATCACATCCGCCCGGTCCGCAGGCGACTCCATGCCCGGCGCAGCGGCCGCACCCGCCCCTTCCGGTTCCCCCATGTCCCAGTCCTTCTCGCCGCCGAACTCGGCAGTGGAACTGGGTGATAATACCCACCGATGACCGCGACAGGCCAGGTCACGCGGATCCATTGTGCTTCCCGTGAGCGTTGCCGATCATCCAGATCTGCGCGGCTCCACGGGTAGCACCGTCCGGCCCGATCGCCGCGCAGAACGGCGGGACTGCGCGCATTCGAGCAGATCTCTTGCCGCGGACCATCTACTTCGACCTGAAAGGCCTGAGCTGGTGCTCGGGCTGGTGGGTGACAGCGCCGTTCAGGTTGCTCCGGACGCCGGCGCTCCGGTCACCTCACGCAGGAGCGTGAGTACCTCAGTGTCGAGGCGCTGGGCGACCTCCGAGGCGGCCGCATCGCGATAGGGAGCGATCTCGCTGGCGACCGAGTCGTAAGCGGCACGGGTTCCCCCATCCGGCAGCTCCTGGATGAGGATGGTGACCGGTGCGTACGAGCCGGCGTCGGCCACGTGGCGGGTCATCTGCCCCATGGTGACCGGGTTGCCGGCGATCAGGCGGACCAGGCGGCGCCCGGCCTGCTGCCGCGCCTGAGGATCAAGAGTCAGCGCGACGTCGAGGTCCAGCTGCCAGAACCGCATCAGCCCGGCGCTGCCCTGGGCCTGCTGAACGAGGGAGCTGAACTGCTCGTAGGAAGTACTTGCCTCAAGGTCGCTGAACAGCGGCCCGACGTCAGGCCGGCTGATACCGCCGAAGATGCCGTCCAGAACGCTTGCGAACGTCCGTTCGCTTTCGATGATGTACCGGCGAACCGGAATCTCAAGCACATGTTCGGTGGCCATGGGGCTTCCCTTCCTCGGCCTGGGCAGTCCCGCCGCGGGACCACGTCGGGCCGGCGCCTGTGGTCGCTACCGGATGCGGCAGACCCAGGAACTGCACCAGGCGACCCTGCCGCCACAGGCTACGCCGCGCCTGCAGCACCTGCTGAGGCGATGCGGACGGACCTGGAAAAATCACTCTCTCCTGCCATGGCCGGCGAGTTGCGCCACCTCGCCAATTGGCCCAGGCCCACGCGGGCTCGACGAGCTACGGGTGGATAGCCTCAGCCTGCTCGGCTGGACCGGCGGCCCGGCGCTAGCGTTGAGATCGGCCCGTCGCAGGCCAGGTGCCAGCGCATTGACCTTGAGGCCATCGTCGGCCAGGGTGTGGGCGTAGAACACCGTAAGCGCGTTCAGCACGGTCTTGGACGAGCGGTAGGCGGCGTACCTGCCAGACCAGGGCTTCGATGGGACCGGGCGCCCCCGTCGAGCCCGGGATCGCCGCGCTGCTGGCTCTGGCCAGCGTCGCACTAACCTCTGCCGGGGTCCCCGGCAGAGGGCCGGTCCCGGCGGATACCGCAGCCGCTTGGCAGCACCGCCGCCGGAGGTACCGGCATGTAGGCGCCGCAATTCCTGGCCGGGCTGCCCCTAACCCCAACCCGCCAGCGGCCGGGCCCAGCAGTCTCGCAGGACCGCAAACACGAGTCGTAGAGGAGCTAGTGATGACTCAGGTGTACCGCACGCTGCGGGCCGCCCCGAGCGATGAGGGTGTGCTCGGCGTGGTGATTGACGCGCCGCCGATGAACCTGATCGGACCCGAACTGGTGCACGACCTGGTCGGACTGCTCGGCGAGCTGGGATCCGGCCAGGAGACCAGGGTCATGGTGCTGGAGAGCGCCGACCCGGAGTACTTCGTCCCGCACGTCGACCTCACCAAGGTCGCGGAGTACACCGCGGAAGCGGCCAAGGCGGGCGGCCCGGACGATGCGTCTCTGGGGATGTTGTGGCACAAGCTCAGCGAGCTCCCGGTCGTCACGATCGCGAAGATCCGCGGCCGGGCCCGCGGGGCGGGCAGCGAACTGGCGCTGGCGTGCGACATGCGGTTCGCCGCGCAGGAGAACGCCATCCTGGGACAGATCGAGGTCGGCGCCGGCGCGACCCCGGGCGCGGGGGGCGTGCAGCACCTGGCCCGGCTGCTGGGACGGGGCCGGGCCATGGAGGCGATCCTCGGCGCGGACGACTTCAGCGCTGAACAGGCTGAACGGTACGGCTGGATCAACCGGGCCCTGCCGGACGCCGAACTGGACGCGTTCGTGGCCCGGCTCGCGCGGCGCATCGCGTCGTTCCCTCCCGAGGCGGTGCGATCGGCCAAGCGCGTGCTCAACGAGCTAACCCTTCCCGGCGCAGACGCGATCCGCGCCGACGCCCGGCGGTTCCGCCAGCTGGTCACCTCGGACCCGGCCAAGGCCCGCACGGCAGAACTGTTCACGCAGGGCCTGCAGACTCGTGGCCCGCTCGAACTCGACCTCGGCGACCGCCTTGGAGCCCTGTGACAGATCGAGTGCCGGTTCGGCCCGCAGCCGCCAGGATTCCAAGATCCTTGGCCGCGTTCCACCCTGGGTAGTCACCACTCAGGCGACTACTCGGCCATAGTGATGATCCGACCGCCAGCACGACAGAGTGCCCGTTCTGACGCCGCATGGAGGGTCACGCTGGGGCCCGGACTGCCGCTCAGATCGAACACCTCTTTGTAGCTGGGTCAAGTGTTGCTTCCCGCTGCAGGCATTATCGGCTCGCCGGTGGCCTGGTCAAGGACGCCTGGAGGCGCCGCTGCGCGGCCGGGCTTTGCCCGGTCCTGGACCCGGCCGCCGGCTCGCGCGGGATGGCAGCGAAGCGGGAAGGGAACCGGGGGCGGGGTCTGCAGCCGGGGTCGCAGGGTGTGTGGCAGGCCCGGGAGTGGCTTGCCCGAAGAGCCGGTGGTCGGGGTGTGAGCCGGCCGCCCTGGATGCGGAGTGGTTCCCCGGTTGCCCTCCCGGGCTCTTGGCCGGGGCGGCGCGCCGGGCATCGGCCTGCAGGCAGGCGAAGATGGCGTCGCTGATCCGCCGTTTCAGGCGGCGCAGGGCTTCTTTGCCGGTCTTGCCCCCGGCCGGTTTCCTGTCGTAGTAGGCGCGGCCCGGGCTGTGCCGGTGGCGGATCTGCGTGACCGCGGCCATGTGGATGGCGTGGTTGAGCCGGCGGTTGCCGCGCCGGGACAGCCGGCGGACCTTCCGGCCGCCGGAAGATACCTCGATGGGGGCGGTGCCGTCGTAGGCGGCGAAGTGGTTCCGGCCGGGGAAGCGGGACACGTGCCGGACATCGCCGGTGATCGCTGCGGCGCTGACCGGCCCGATCCCGAACAGCCCGGTGAGGCTGGTCCTGGCCGCCCGGACCGCTGTGGCCAGCTTCTTTCTGGTGTCGCGTAGCCGGACGTCGATGCCGCGCAGATCCCCGGCCAGCTCGGCGGCGAGCTCGCAGCGGGCCGCCGCGGCCGCGTCGGCCGGGGTGATCGACGCCAGGATGCGCGCGGCCTGGCCTGCGGTGATCTCCTTGCTGGCGCCGCCGGGGATCAGTTCGCACAGCACCTGGTGCAGCCGGCAGGCGACCTGCGTGCGGGCCCGGCCCAGGTCCTCATAACGCTTGGACCAGACCTTGAGCACGGCGGCGTGATCATCACGGCAGACCTCGCGGACCCCGGCCGAGCGCAGCGCAGCGACCGCCACCGACCGGGCGTCGCTGGGATCGTTCTTGCTGGTGTTCCCGGCCGCGAGCAGCCGCACCCGGGCGGCCAGCTCGGGCGGCACGTCCAGCACCCGCTCACCCGCGGCGGCCAGCTGCCGGGCCAGCAGATGGCCCACCCCGCCCGCGCCCTCGACCGCCCAGGTGCGCTGCGGCCAGGCCTGCGCCCACGCCAGCAGCCGCTCCGCCTGGGCGGCGCAGGCCCGCGCCTGCAGCTGGCCCAGCGGCACTTCCGCCGGGTCGATCGCCACCGCGGTATGCGAGGCCTTATGCGGGTCGATCCCGATCATCACCGCCACCATGGGAACGCCCTCCTTCACGTCCTTGGCCCGGGGTAACGACCGTGGCGGGCACGCCCAATTCCAGGGATCACACCGGCGCTCGCGCACCTCTTATGAGCCACGCCACGGCGAGGCCCCGGCACGCCGGCACGTCGTTCGAAAGCCAGGCCACAAGGCAGCCGGCAGCGGATATGAGAACCAGCCCGCCGGGGACCTCTCAACGTTACGAGCCAGGCTCACTACCATCCCGGCCAGGCCCGCAACGCCTACGCACAATTGGGCGGATATTGCTCATCCAGCGTCGGCCGCGTCGGCTATCGAATGTGACTGGGCTCGCAGTCTGGGAAGGCGGGATTAGCTCATATGCGCCCAGGTTTTGCGGTTGACGGCCGCGCAGGCGGTCACATCGCTGATGCCGAATTCCGCGGCGAGCTGCCGGTAGGTCAGGCCGTCTGCCCGCCGTGCCCGCAGTTCCCTTATTTTTCCGCTGGTCAGCTTGGCCCGGGGGTTAGCCTCGCCGACAGCGCCGTCATGATAGCGGTGGCATCTGCCGCACCGCGGCTGGAACCGGGTCCAGAGGTTCTCGCTGGACGGATCGGCTGTGGACCAGTCCTGGGCCGGGTTGCCGCAGTCGGCGCAGGCGTAGCCGCTGGCCGGCCCCCGGGCTTTGGTCACGCGGTGGTGCCACCCGGCATAGGACGGGTTTGGTGCCCGCGCGGCCCGGGCGAGCTGATATCCGCACGCGCGGGAGCAACTGCGGTGGTCGCGCCGGATCATGGCTAGCATTCCGCACACCGGGCAGCGTTTCTGCTGGTATTTAGGTGGGCCTCGCGAGCACCCGCACGATTGGGCGTCGCCTGAGTTAAGCGAGCTGATCCGCGGGGTGGTTTGGTTGCCGCAGTCGCACCGGCAGAGGGCTGCCCGGTAGCGTCTTCCGTCCGCTGCGGCCTTTTGCACTTCGGCGATGACGGTGAGCCTGCGGTATTTGTCCCCCGGGCTGAGGACATGCTTCATGATCCGGACTGTAAACGTTAAAACCGGCATTCCGTAGGAGCCGCGCCGTCAAGGGCGATAAGGCACGTTCTACAACACGGGGCTTAGAATGGGACGTTACAGGCCATTCGGGGTCACGGGAGGGCGTCGGGCCGCTGGGGCAAACGGAGGCGTCACGATAACCCGCTCGTGAGCGCCTCGTCTTCTTCGATCCAAAGCAAGCCCACTGGCTTACCGGTCCCGATCGGTCATCATGTTGGCTGCGCCACGGCATCGGCATGCTGCCCGCAGCCCGCCTGGCGGTACCAGGCCGCCAGGCAAGCCGCTGGGTCAGTGTCTATCGGGCTGCGCCGGCGATGAACGCCGCCACCACATCACAGCAGTGGCCAGGCAGGCGAAGCTACCTATGACCGGGCCATTCTCAGCACGCCCGCGGCAGCCCCGCATGACCGTTGACGCTGCGATGCCGCCGGCGGCACAAAATGCCCCCCGAGAGGACACCGGCCAGGCCGGGGAAATTCACCTGCGGTGACTCCGATGAGTGTGCTCGGCGATCTCGTCCTATCCCGCGCATGTCCCGCGCAGTGGCGTCGGTTCATGGCGGTGAGACGGCTGGATCGCCGGTTCCACGCGTGGCAGCTGCGCCGTCAGGATGAGTGGCTGCGCGCAGATTGTCTGTCCCGTCGCCGGGATGGGCACGGTTTTCGTCGAGATCAGCCGGGGCGGGTGCATGGCCCGGCTGGCTGTTTGTGCGGGGCGGCTGAGGCTGGTCTTGCAGGGCGGCCTGGATGAGTGCGTGCGCGGCCCAGGCGGAGACTTCGGTCTGTTCGTCGGGGGTGAGTCCTCGCAGGTCTTGCAGGACGATCAATGCCTCCCAGCCGATGACCATCGCCAGGGCGGATACCAGGCGCTCGAACCGGGCGTCGTCGAGGCTGTCGCGCAGTGGCTCTATCGCAGTCTCGATCCAGCTGATCCGGCGGTAGCCGCGCTTGGGCTGCCCGGTATTTCCGGCCGGGGCGTCGACGGTCAGCCGGATGAGGGAGCGCCCTAGTGGCATTGTCTGGGATGACAGGTCGGCCAGGGCGCGGATCATCGCGCTGACCCGGTCGGAGGCGTCTCCCCCGGGGTCGGCCTGGCCGATGGCGTCGTCTACGGCGGCCTGGCTCAGCAGGCCCAGCGTCGCGTCGAGCAGGAGCTGGTCGACGGTGGGGAAGTACTGGTAGACGGTGCGGCGGGACACGTCGGCCGCGTCGGCGATCTCGCTGACGCCAGGTGTGGTCCTGCCCGACCGGAGCAGTTCCTCGGCCGCCTTGACGATGGCGGAGCGGGTCCGGCGGCGCTGTCGGTGCCGGCCGGTCTGCGGTTCGGTGGTGGACACGCTGGTCCTCTCGGCTGGGCTTGACATCTGCTGCGAACCTTACTATACATCAATGCAATAACTGCACATCGGTGCAATAAACGGAAGGAGCACTCATGCCGTCCAACCACATCTCCGCGCAAGACCGCGTGGCACCGGCAGCCGATCACGTCCTCACCGGCCCGGTGACTCTGATGAACAGCTTCACGGTCCGCCCTGACCGGGATGAAGCGTTCCACGAGCTGTGGGCCAAGACTGCGAAGTACTTCACAGCCCAGCCCGGGTTCGTCTCCCTGCGGTTGCACCGGGCCGTCTCCGCCGATGCTCGCTACCGGTGGGTGAACGTCGCCAACTGGGAGTCGGAGGCGCATTTTCGCGCCGCGCACGGCAGCGACGAGTTCCGGCGCGTCGTCACCCAGCCCGGCTGGCAGGAGTTCCCCAGCTCGCCGATGCTCTACCAGGTCACCACCGAAGCCGGCTAAACGTTACCCTCGCTACAACAGCAGCAGGACGCCGAGCAGCGCCAGACGCGCTAAGCCAGCAGTCGCCGCCGCCTGCCCCCCAGAACCGTCAGACAGGCGGCGGCCAGGCGACACCCCAGCCAGAAGTGCGGCAGAACAGCCGCACCGAGAAGTTACGAACATGCAGATCAGGCGGATACCCGCACACCGGACGCCGACCGGCCCACTCACTCAGCGTGATCCAACTTCAGGCCCCACATACGACCGGATCGCCGACCCGGCGCGCTTGACAGCCCTTTCTGGCGTGCGGGCGGCTGCATGCAGATCAGTCGGTTATGGCGCCTTCCCGACCGGCCGCATGGGTCCGCCGCCCCGCCGAGTGAGCTCAAACCCCGCGGCCGCTGTGACAGTACTGTAGTACCTTAGTACCATCGTCGCATGGTTGACGACATTCGGCAGTTCAAGGTGTACCTGCCCGCGGATCTGATCCGAGAGCTCAAGTACCGGGCCGTAGACACAGAGCAGTCGCTGTCATCGATCACTGCGGCGGCGCTGCGGCAGCATCTGCGGACCGCGCGGCAGGAGGGAGAGGGCATGGGAACAACCGGAGTTGAGGGGCTGATTATTCAGACTCACAACTGGGGCAAGACCGTCGCGTTCTGGCGGGCGCTGGGCTATCAGGTGGAGTTCGAGACCGGCCGCAACTCCGGCAGACTGAAGCATCCCGTCGGCGGCCCCTACCTGTTCGTCGTCGAGCGTCCCGGCAGCCAGGACCCCGAGATCCAGCCGCTGGTCGGGACCAGCAACGCGGACAGCTTCCAGCCGCCCCGCGCTGGCACCGTCGATCACCCATTCACCGGCAGGCACTGGGGAGCGGCCGAGATGCTGCTGCGCGACCCGGACGGCCGGCACGTCAGCGTCCAGGCACCGCTGCCCACATCGGCGGGCGAGCCCGTGACTGGCTCTTAACGGCCCGATCACAGGGAGGCGACATCACATGGCAACGGTCAGTGTCCGCTACATCGTCACCGACATCGACGACGCGATCAGCTTCTACGCCAAGCACCTGGGATTCACCGCGCAGATGCATCCCAACGACATGTTCGCCATGCTCACCCGCGGCGACCTGCGCCTGGTGCTCAGCGTCCCAGGAGGCGCCGGCGGCGGTGGCCAGGCGATGCCGGACGGCACCATGCCCCAGCCCGGCGGCTGGAATCGGTTCTCGATCGAAATCGCCGACCTCGCCGCTACCGTCACCCAACTACGGGGTGAGGGGGTCCGGTTCCGCAACGACCTGGTGACCGGCGTGGGCGGTAAGCAGATCATCGCCGAAGACCCCTCCGGCAACCCGGTAGAGCTCTTCGAGCCGGTCATGCCTGAGGCCAGGCTCTCCCGGACCTGACACCACGTTGCCGCACAGGAAGCGCAGCCCGCGCGCAGATCACCGCTTCGCGTAGCCGCCAGTCCTCGGCAGTTCGCCTCCCGGAGCTATCCAGACGACATTGTCAACGGCCAGCCAGCCCGCAGATGCAGAACACCCGATCGGCACGGTCGTCGGCTTCACCGAACTTGGCTGCGTAGCCGACCATAGCGGCGGGTAGGCGCGCGGTTATCACGAGCTCACGACGTCGTTGGCTGCGTAGCGGTCCCGGCTGCAGTCCGGCGGACAGTCGGCCCGGCTGTATTTTTATACATCGCCGCCTACATCGAGAACTCATTTATCTGCCGCGGTGAGGGTGTCCGGCGACGTATCACCTGATCAGCTCTATCTGGCGTCGCTGCCTGGACCGGCTACGGACGGGCATGCATGCGGGAGCAGCTGAGGGCTATTGTCGCCTGGTGTCTGCCACGCGATTCGTCGTGCAGCTGCATGACGCGACCACGCTCCACTTCGACCTGCGCATCCAGGCCGGCGAGGTGCTGCGCTCCTGGGCCGTCCCGAAGGGACCGTCGCTCGATCCTGCGGTCCGCCGCCTGGCCGTCCCGGTCGAGGATCACGAGCTGCCGGCCGGTGAGTTCGAGGGCGTGCACGAAGGACAGCGGCGGGGCAGCGGCGCCGTGATCATCTGGGACGAGGGACCCGCCGAGGTCACCCGCGACGACCCTGGCCATCTGGCCGTCACCCTGCAGGGCAGCAAGCTGGCCGGAGGCTTCGCCCTGACCCGTACCGGCGAGCGCCGCTGGATCCTGGTGAAGACCACAGACGGCACCGCGCGGCCGGGCTCCGACATCGTCGCGGAACGCCCGGCCAGCGTGCGCACCGGCAGGACCTGGGAGGAAGTCGCTGCAGGGCGGGCCGGTCCTCTCAGGCCGCGCGGAAGTTCCCGTCCCGCTGATCATGACTGGGATCGATCCTGAGAACTGCAGGCTTTCGACTGGGGTAAGGCTGACCCGCGAGCTGGTGCGGATCCCGAGCCGACTAGGCGCTGATCCATACGAGCCGGTGCCGGGATGCATGTCGTCGTGGCTCACCGAGCACGGCATGGCACCGGCCGCTTGTCTGCACCTGGCGGAGAGATAGTCGCATTGGTATGCGAGATAACCGGCGGCCGGGTCGGCCCGCGGTACGAGCTGGACGCCTGCCTGGACACCGCCCCATTTGGCGACGAGGCAGCGTGGACGTACCCGTCGGCTTCCGCGCAGGTCTCCGGCGGGCGGCTATATGGCCGCGGCTCGAGCGGCGACGATTGGCTCCTGGTATGGCTGTTTAATGATCTTGTTGGCATACTGTTTCCTGAGGTAGCGAACATCGCCGCAGCCCCGGGGCCTGCGGATTCGGTCGGGCGTAGCTAGCCTCGAGGTGATTCGGCAGCTTGATGGCTAGACGGCGGCCATCCATGGCGCGACCCAGTCCACGTCAAGCAGGTCGGGCCGGCGGAGGTACTCGATCATCAGCTGCACCGACTCCCGAGCGTCGCGGGTCAGCGCGAAGCACTCCGATGCCGAACCGCAGCGATCAGGCGCAAATCGCCGCGCCATGGTCACCACGTCATCGGCCAGCCCGCTCAGTTGCGTGGCGTCCGCGAGCCCCAGCGGCCAGGCCTTGCGTCCCGGGCCCGCGCCCAGGCGGGTGATCTGATCACCGAGCCAGGACCACGGGCTGGCCGTCAGGTGTGAGTCCCAGGTGCGGGAGCACGGTTCATTGCCGGAGAACTCCGGATGGTGGTGCGCCACGGCGAAGCTTCCGGGCGGGTCGCCGAGGCGGTCGAACAGGTCAGCCCGCCACAGCGGCCGGTCTGCCGTGATGAGCTGCGCGGCCGACTCGCTGCCGCGGTGCGGCTGCGCGGCTAGCAGCCGCAGTTCAACTCGCGCGCCGTGCTCCATGGACGCGTCGTCCAGGTCGATCTCGAACCAGTGCCGTATCACGACGGCACAGCCGGACAGGGTCAGAACGTGCTGCACCGCCGCCTCCCAGATCCTGACGCCTGATCTGTCGGCCCGACAGCCGCCGGAGCCACCGGGCTGCCAGTCATACAGTACGGGCCGGTGAGGGTGTAGCAACTGTGCGCCATGGAGGCTCAGCTGGTCGCACCCCGAGGGGCGTAGACAAAGCCCGCGACGCATAGGGCACATCGCCTGCTCGACTCCGGCTGATGCCTGACACGGCCGCGGGCGCTGCACTCTGACCCTGCCGCCCGACCGTGGCACGAGGCGCAGGTACCGCCGTACTACACGGTTTGACGGTGTGCGATGCGGGTTAAGGGTGTTCGATGTGGGACGCCGCCGGACCTTGGCGGCGCGAGCAGAGGAGGTGGAACCGTGGATGGTTCGTTGTATGAGCGCCTCGGCGGAGTCGACGCCATCACCGCAGTCGTCGGCGCCATTGTGGATCGCCAGATGAAGGACGACCGCCTCAACCAGAAGTTCGCCCGGACCAACGTAGACCGGTTGAGCAAAGAGTTTGTCGACCTGATCTGTCAGGCGACCGGCGGGCCGTGCACTTACACCGGGCGCGACATGACGGAGGCGCATCACAACATGGGCGTGACCAGCGGCGAGTTCCAGGCCTTCGTGGAAGACGTCGTCGCAGTTCTGGACGACTTCAAGGTCGGGAAAGCCGAACAGGACGAGCTCCTGAGCACCCTGGCGCCCCTGCAGGGAGAGATCGTCGAAGTGGATTCGAGCCAGGTCGGAACCCCACTGCCATCCGCGTTCATACCGGCACCGGCCCTGTGATACAGGGCAACTTCGGCCCCTGCGGCTGCCAGGCGGAGACTGGACCGGCATTCGTGCCGGGACCGGTGCGGCCCTGGCGCGGGCAGCGCCAGGGCGGATGAGCCCGTGCGGACACCCGGGACCTAGGCACGGATACCGGCAACACGCACGCCAGCGCGATCAGCACGAGGCTCGCCCGCGCCATTGTCCTGGCCCCCTTGGACGCCGGGGCGCACGTCGTCGCAGCCGGCCGGATCCGGGAAGCCCTTCCCGCCGCGTACGCCGGCGAGCCTAGCATCAGCATCGAGGCTGTCGACCTCACCGATGAGAGCTCTATCGCCGCTCTCGGCAAACGGCTCGGCTCGCTCGACCACGTGGTCTCCACCGCCTCGGCCCGGGCCCGCGGCCGACTCGCTGACCTGGACCGGGACGCGGTCCGGCTGTCGTTCGACACCAAGGTGATCGGCCCGCTGATGCTGGCCAAGCACCTGGCGCCGCGGATGGACGAGGGCGGCTCGTTCGTCCTGTTCTCCGGCGTCGCCGCGGCCAAGATCGCCGTCGGCACCATGGCCGTGGCCATCACCAACGCCGCCGCCGACATGCTGGCCCGCTCCCTGGCCCTGGAACTGGCCCCGATCCGGGTCAACGCCATCTCTCCCGGCGTGATCGACACCGGCGCTTGGGACGCCCTCGGCGAACAGGGCAAGGCCGACTACTTCGCCGAGATGAGCGCCCGCAATCCGGCCCGGCGGATCGGCTCCCCCCATGACATCGCACAAGGCGCCTTGTTCGCCATGACCAGCACGTTCCTGACCGGTCAGACGCTGCACATCGACGGCGGCGAGCCGCTGACATGACATCCCTCGCGGCGCCCCAGCCCGGCGCACCAGAAAGGAACGCAGTGAGCCTAGCCGGGCGGCAAAGGCCGCTCGCTCCGGGCGCTACCGGCCGATTGCTCGTCCCGGGTTCGCTCCCCGATTGGCTGCTATACGCCGGCCCACTGCGCCGCCGCATGCACGTGCAGTGCGGCGGCGCCGACGTCATCCGGCAGGTGCTGGCGGCGGGGAAGGCCAATGAGCTGGTCATCTCGACGGCTCCGGTGATCCTCGGTGCGGGCAAGCGGCTCT
>Ga0207665_10001345_pt1 | contig 16569 bp, 16 predicted proteins | sample LARL112metaG_FD_184351 | JGI IMG/M metagenome (GOLD analysis project Ga0207665, IMG submission 184351) | Corn, switchgrass and miscanthus rhizosphere microbial communities from Kellogg Biological Station, Michigan, USA - LAR L11-2 metaG... | ecosystem: Host-associated > Plants > Roots >...
GCAGCCCGACGCCATAGTCGCGGACGGTGACGGCGACGGTGTCCTCGTCGGCGGCCATCCGGATCCGCACCGGCTTGCGCTCGGCGTGGTCGATGGCGTTGGCGATCAAGTTGCGCAGGATCCGTTCCACCCGCCTCGGGTCGACCTCGGCGATCACGTCCTCGGCGGGCATGTCGACGATCAGCTCGACGTCGGCGTCGGCCGCGAGGTGGCCGACGTTGTCCAGCGCGCTCTGCACCGTCGAGCGCAGATCCACCGCCTCGACCGACAGCTCGGCGACACCGGCGTCGTGGCGCGAGATTTCGAGCAGGTCGTTGAGCAGTGTCTCGAAGCGGTCGAGCTCGTTGACCATCAGCTCGGTCGAGCGTCGCAGCGCCGGGTCGAGGTCCTCGCTGTGGTCGTAGATCAGGTCGGCGGCCATCCGCACGGTGGTCAGCGGGGTGCGCAGCTCATGGCTGACGTCGGAGGTGAACCGGCGCTGCAGATTGCCGAACTCCTCGAGCTGGGTGATCTGGCGGTGCAGGCTTTCGGCCATGTCGTTGAACGACACCGCCAGCCGCGCCATGTCGTCCTCACCGCGCACCGGCATGCGCTCGGTCAGATGGCCCTCGGCGAACCGCTCGGCGATCCGCGACGCCGACCGCACGGGCAGCACAATCTGGCGCGCCACCAACAGCGCGATCGCGGCCAGCAGACCGAGCAGCACCACGCCACCGGTCAGCATCGTGCCGCGCACCAGCGTGATGGTGGACTCCTCGTTGTTCAGCGGAAAGATCAGGTACAGCTCGAGATTCGTGACTGGCGACGACGTCGGGCTGCCGATGATCAGGGCCGGGCCCGAGAAACCGTCGGTGTGCACGGTCGCGTACTGGTAGCTGACCTGGCCCGCCTTCACGAAGTCACGCAACGCGTTGGGAACCTGCTGCACCGGGCCCGTCGCGGTAGCCGCACGGGGCCCGTCCCCGGGAACCACCAGCACCGCGTCGAATGCACCGGCGAGACCCGCGCCGGTGTCGGCCTTGCGGTCGATCAGGGTGTTGCGCGCCAACTGCAGACTGCTGTCCAGTGACCGGGTTTCTTCGCCGCCGACGATGCCGCTGACGGTGTTGCGGGCGCGCTCGATCTCCTCGGTTGCGGCGCGAACTTTGACCTCGAGGATGCGGTCGGTGATCTGGCTGGTCAGAACGAAGCCGAGCACCAAAATGACGGCGAGCGACAGCCCCAGCGTCAGCACCACCACGCGCAACTGCAGAGAGCGGCGCCACGCCAGACCCATCGCCCGACTCAGCGCAGCGAATCCGCGTAGTAATGGTGCCGAACGCCGATGGATGCGCCGCCTCGAGCTGAAGATCACGGCGACCGCCCAGCGGTCAATATCGGGGCCACCGCCGAGGGTTGAAGAATCGGGGCCACCGCCGAGCGGTGAAGAATCACGCCCACCGCCGAGCGGTGAAGAATCACGGAGGTCCGGCCTTGTATCCCACTCCTCGAACGGTCAACACCACCTGCGGGTTCTCCGGGTCTTTCTCAACCTTGGCCCGCAAACGTTGGACATGCACGTTCACCAAACGGGTGTCCGCGGGGTGCCGGTATCCCCACACCTGTTCAAGCAGCACATCACGAGTAAACACCTGCCGTGGTTTGCGTGCCAACGCCACCAACAGGTCGAACTCCAGCGGTGTCAGGGAAATCTGCTCACCTTGCCGGGTGACCTTGTGGGCGGGTACGTCGATGTCGACGTCGGCGATCGACAGCATCTCGGCGGGCTCATCCTCGTTGCGGCGCAGCCGGGCGCGCACGCGGGCAACGAGCTCCTTGGGCTTGAACGGCTTCATGACGTAGTCATCGGCGCCCGACTCCAGGCCGAGCACCACGTCGACGGTGTCGGTCTTGGCCGTCAGCATCACGATCGGCACACCGGAGTCGGCGCGCAGAACGCGGCACACGTCGATGCCGTTCATGCCGGGCAGCATGAGGTCGAGCAACACCAAGTCGGGCCGCAACTCGCGGACCGCCGTGAGCGCCTGCGTGCCATCGCCGATGACCGCGGTGTCGAAACCTTCCCCGCGCAGCACGATGGTGAGCATCTCAGCCAGCGAAGGGTCGTCATCGACGACCAGAATCCTTTGCCTCATGGTGTCCATGGTGTCACCAGATTGCGATAAAACGCCGGTAGCACACCCGCGAGTCGGCTATTGACCCAGGTCTGCGGCCAGCGCGGCGGCGCTCACATCGGGGCCGGCGACCAACCACCGTCCGCACCACTGGGCGGCCGCGAGCCCGGAGTACACCTCCCCGGTGCGGCGCTGCAGTCCGTCGTCGCGCTCGTAGGCGTCCTTGGCGCGATCGGTCTCTTGGTTGGCACGGTGCTCGGCACGCTCGGCGGCAAGTTCAGTGGGCACGTCGAGCAACACCTGCCAATCCGGCGCAGGCAGGTGTAACCGCTCGTATTCGAGGGTGCGTACCCACTCGACGACGTCGCCGTCGGCGCCCTGGTGCAGCCGTGCGGCGCTGTAGGCGGCGTTGGAAGCGACATAGCGGTCGAGGATCACGACGTCGTAGGCCGCGTCCAGGTGTCCGATCTCGTCGTGCGCGCCGGCTCGATCGAGGGCGAACAGCACAGCCATCGCGTACACCGACGAGGACAGGTCACCGTGCCCGCCGTGTAATGCCTCGGCGGCGAGATCGGCCGACACAGAGTGCCCGTACCGCGGAAACGCCAGAGTCGCGACGGAGGAGCCCACGGCTTCGAACTGCGCGCGCAGCCCGTTGGTCAGGGTGCGCTTGCCGGCGCCGTCGACGCCCTCGATCACGATGAGCACGCGGCGAGCCTATCGGTGGGCGACGTCCGCGGCGTCGACCGTAACGCCGTGGCGGAATTTGGGTCGGCCGACTTCCCGCCACGGCGTTACACAAGGGCTGTGAGGGACGCACGAATATGCTGTGGAACCGCTTGCGATCAACGCGCTCGAGCACAGGCTGCGCACAGACTGTGGGCCATGATGATCTCTCGGCTCGTCGCCGCCATCTGTACCGGCGCAGGCATCGGTGCTGCACTGTTCGCATCGCTCCCCCTTGCGCACGCCGATCAGGATCCCGCCGCCAACCCGCCGAACTGCAGCGCGGCCGACCTCGAAGGTGTGCGGTCCGGGGTATCGGCGTCGACATCCGCCTACTTGTTCACCCACCCCGACGTGAACTACTTCTTCACCAGCCTCGAGGCCCTGCCGCGAGACAAGGTCACCGCAAAAGTGAAGGACTACATGGCAAATCACCCCGATGTGAAGGCGGATCTGACGGGTATCAGGCAGCCACTAGTCGACATCAGGGACCGCTGCGGAGCGCCGCCGAGCCCCTAGCTCAGAACTCCCCGCAGTTCGGCGTGGTGGGTAGCCCGTTGAATCGGTCCGCGATCCACTGCATGGCCCGCTCGCCGTCCACCAACATCGGCAGGGCGTGGTTCACGACGAGCTTGTTCATGAACGGCGGCTCCTCGTTCGTCCAGAACTCGACATCGGCACCCTGCGCGCACCAGTCGCGACCGAGTTGGTTGGCCCCCGTCCACGGCACCAACGGGTCATACCGGTTGCTCAAAATCATCACCGGTGCATTGGGTTTGTATCGGCCGATGCGCTGCATGTCGAACAGCGTCTTGAAGGGTTCCTCGTTGACCAATTGATCGATGTCGGAGTTGAAGTACGGCTGTAGGTGTCGAAACATGAACTTTGTGATCGTCTCCGCGATGCACTGGTCCTGAACCTTTTTGAGCAGATCCTCACCGCGCGGCGTGAGCGTTCCGCGGATCGCCTCCTCGAATTCCGGGTACGTCGTGATGACCGAGTTCAGCGCGTAACCCACCGCACCCACCAGCGCGCTGCCGTCGGCATACGGGAACAACTCCGCCAGATCGGCCGGCGGCGCACCGGCATAGGTGCCGACGACGTGCAGGTCCGGTGCGTAAGACGGCGCCAGTTCGGCCGCCGATGCCGCGGCCCCGCCGCCCTGGGAGTAGCCCCAGAACGCCACTGGCCCATGAGGATTCAGCGAGGTGCCGGGTAGCCGCATCGCGGCCCGGCCGGCGTCCAGCATCGCGTTGCCCTCGGCGACCCGGTTGACGTAGGTGTGCAGCCCCGGTGTCCCAAGCCCCTGGTAGTCGGTCATCACGATCGCGAAGCCGCGCGCGACCATCGTCGCGACGAACAGCTCTTCGTAGTTGAACGCCAAGTCCAGCCACGGCGACCAGTGGATGCCCTGGTTGAACTGCCGCGACGGCGCGCACTGGTCGCCCTGGCCCTGGGTGCCCGGGCCGTACACGATCAACGGCCGCGGCCCCTGCCCTGGCCAGTCGTTGTACGGCTCGAAGTAGGTGCCCGTCACCGCCATCGGATTTCCGCGAGCGTCGGTGCTGCGGTACATGATTCGCGTCCCGGTCGCCATGATCGCGCCCAGCTGACCCGACGGTTCGAGCACCAGCCGCGACGGCTCGGTGCGGATCAGATCGCCAGGCTGGCCCGGCGGTAGCGGATCCGGCGGCGTGTAGAACTCGGCGTACTCGTCTTCGTTGAAGTACAGGTCGTGTCCGTCGTTGCTGGGGTCGGCGAGGACTGTGGGCGCGAAACCCGTTGCTACAACCAGAAGTACAACACCAACGAACCCCACCAGTCCCCGACGCACCCGGGGACCGTAACAGACTCGGTACGGCCGACGGGGCGGTTTCTTACTGACCGGTAAGTTCGACGTGCCGGCTTACACAGATTGCGCGGGGCCCACTTTGCCAGAGATCAGTAGCGGTAGTGCTCGGGCTTGTACGGGCCCTCCACGTCGACGTTGATGTACTCCGCCTGCTCCTTGGTGAGCTTGGTCAGAGTGCCACCGAGCGCTTCCACGTGGATGCGGGCCACCTTTTCGTCGAGGTGCTTGGCCAGCCGGTACACCGCGTTGTCGTACTCGTCGTTCTTGGTCCACAGCTCGATCTGCGCGATCACCTGGTTGGAGAAGCTGTTGCTCATCACGAACGACGGGTGGCCCGTCGCATTGCCCAGGTTCAGCAGCCGGCCCTCGGACAACACGATGATCGACTTGCCGTTGTCGAAGACCCACTGATCGACCTGCGGCTTGATGTTGATCCGCTTTGCGCCCGAACGCTCAAGTGCGGCAATCTGAATCTCGTCGTCGAAGTGACCGATGTTGCCCAAGATCGCCTGGTCCTTCATCGCCCGCATGTGCGCCAGCGTGATGATGTCCCTGTTGCCGGTCGCGGTGATGACGATGTCGGCGTCGCCGATGGCCTCCTCGACGCTGCGGACGTCGAAGCCGTCCATCAGCGCCTGCAGCGCGTTGATCGGATCTATCTCGGTGACCGACACCCGCGCGCCCTGGCCGGCAAGCGACTCCGCGCAGCCCTTGCCAACATCGCCGTAGCCACAGATCAGCACCTTCTTGCCGCCGATCAGCACGTCGGTGCCGCGGTTGATGCCGTCGATCAGCGAGTGGCGGGTGCCGTATTTGTTGTCGAACTTGCTCTTGGTCACCGAGTCGTTGACGTTGATCGCCGGGAACGGCAATTCACCTGCGGCCTCGAACTGGTACAGCCGCAGCACGCCGGTCGTGGTCTCCTCGGTGACGCCCTTCACCGACTCGGCGATCTTCGTCCACTTGGTCTTGTCGGTCTCGAAGCGCTCCCGGACCAGGTTCAGGAACACCTTCCATTCGGCCGAGTCGTCGTCCTCGGCGGGCGGCACTACACCGGCCTTCTCGTACTGCGCTCCGCGCAGTACCAGCATGGTGGCGTCGCCGCCGTCGTCGAGGATCATGTTGGCGGGCTCACCGGGCCAGGTCAGCATCTGCTCGGCGGCCCACCAGTACTCCTCGAGCGACTCGCCTTTCCACGCGAACACCGGGGTGCCCTTGGGTTCCCCTGCAGTTCCGTGCAGCCCGACGACGACGGCCGCGGCAGCGTGGTCCTGGGTGGAGAAGATGTTGCAGGACGCCCATCGGACTTCGGCGCCGAGAGCAACGAGCGTCTCGATGAGCACCGCGGTCTGCACCGTCATGTGCAGCGAACCGGAGATCCGTGCGCCTTTGAGCGGAAGCACATCGGCGTTCTCGCGCCGCAGCGCCATCAGTCCGGGCATCTCGTGCTCGGCCAGTCGGATCTCCTTGCGGCCGAACTCGGCCAGCGACAGATCGGCCACCTTGAAGTCGATGCCGTTGCGGACATCGGCCGTCATCCGCTGCTCAGTCGTCGTCATTTATGGGTTCCTTCTCATGCGCGCGTCAATTTACTTAGCTTTGTTACCTACATACTAGGAGGCGTGCCCGCGTCCTTGTCAGCCGCCGCTAACTCCTTCGATGACACCGTAGCGTTCGGCAAACGGCGTCATCAGCCGGGCCAGGTCACGGGCAACGTCGTGGTCGGCCTCCGGCGGCATCGAAATGTAGCTCATCGCCAGCCGAACGATGGCCCGGGCCAGCACGCCCGCGTCTTCCTCGCTGGCGCGCACCCAGCTTTGCATGAAGGTCTCCGTCAGCCGCGCCGAGGCACGGCTGATGATCGGTGCCGAGTCGGTGGTGATCAGCTGCAGAAGGTCGGGCTTGGTGGTGCCGGTGAGCAGCGAGATCACCAGCGGATCGGCCGCCGACTCGGCGAAGAAGTCGCGGAAGCCCTGCAAGAACGCCGCGTAGACGTCGCCGACGTTGCCGACGATCGCGTCCTCGATCTGGTCGACCAGCCGGTCGGCCAGTCGCACCGCATACCCCTGAGCCAATCCCTGCCGCGAGCCGAATTCGTTGTAGATGGTCTGACGGCTGATGCCGGCGGCGCGGGCCACGTCCGACAGCGTGATCGACGACCAGTCGCGGCTGAGCAGCAACTCCCGCATCCCGTCCAGAATCGAATCGCGCAGCAGCACCCGCGACGCCTCGGCGTACGAAATGCGCTGCGCGCTTCTGGAGCCTCGTCGCTCTCCCCCTGCCCTTCGGGCGGGAGGTACCCCCACACGTGGGCGGAAGTCGCGCGGGCTGGTCACACGCGCAACCGTATCTCTTCCCGTCGCTTCGCTCGCCCAGGATCTCTTCCCGTCGCTTCGCTCGCCCAGGATCTCTTCCCGTCGCTTCGCTCGCCCAGGATCTCTTCCCGTCGCTTCGCTCGCCCAGGCCGCCGTCACGGGCGCGCGACCTCCACCATCTCGAAATCGGATTTCGCCGCGCCGCAGTCCGGGCAGCTCCAGTCGTCGGGAATGTCGTCCCACCGGGTGCCCGGGGCGATGCCATCCTCGGGCCAGCCCTTGGCCTCGTCGTACTCGAATCCGCACTGCACGCAGACGAACAATTTGAATGGGTTGGTTCGTCCCCCTGCCCTACGGGCGGGAGGTACCCCCACTTCGCGCAAGCGCTCACCGCTGGTCATTTCATTGCTCCATCTCTCTTTTCAGAAATCTCTTCGAAGTCGACCTTCTCGCGCACTGCGCAGTCCGGGCAGCACCAGTCGTCGGGTATGTCACTCCACGGCGTGCCCGCCGGGAATCCTTCTCGCGCAGCGCCTTTCGCCTCGTCATAGACGTAATCACAGCCCGGGCATTTATAGGCCCTCATGCCTGTGCTCCGTAACGGGCGAGGGCCTTGTCGCGCACCCGCGGGTGCACGTTGACCCGGGTGATGTCGCCGTCGTAGTGCTCGAGCACCCGGTGATCCATCACGCGGCGCCACAGTGGCGGGAAGTAGGCCAGCGCGATCATCGACGCGTATCCGCTGGGCAGGTTGGGTGCGCCCGCCATGCTGCGCAGCGTTTGGTAGCGACGCGTCGGGTTGGCGTGATGATCGCTGTGCCGCTGCAGGTGATAGAGGAACAGGTTGGTCACGATGTGGTCGGAATTCCAGCTGTGCTCCGGCGCGCACCGCTCGTAGCGACCGCTCTCGAGCCTCTGACGTAGCAGGCCGTAATGCTCGAGATAGTTGACCGTCTCCAGGAGGCTGAACCCGAATACCGCGGAGATGACGATGTACGGAATGAGCGCCGCACCGAAGGCCGCGATCAGGACGCCGTAAATCACCACCGACATCGCCCAGGCGTTGAGCACATCGTTGGACCAGTGCCACGGACTCTTGCCGGCCCGACGCAGACGCTGAGCTTCCAGCGCCCATGACGATTTCAGGCTGCCCCACACGCTGCGCGGCAGGAACTCCCAGAAGGTCTCGCCGAAGCGAGCCGACGCGGGATCTTCCGGGGTGGCCACCCGGACGTGGTGGCCGCGGTTGTGCTCGATGTAGAAGTGGCCGTAGAACGTCTGCGCCAGGGTGATTTTCGACAACCACCTCTCGAGCTCGTCCTTCTTGTGACCCATCTCGTGGGCGGTGTTGATGCCCACCCCGCCCAGCACGCCCACCGAAAGGGCCAAACCGATCTTGGCCGGCCAACTCAGTCCACCGTCGAAGCCCAGCCAGCTCAGATCGGACGCGGTGAACAGATAGGCGCCCACGATCACGCTCGCGTACTGGAAGGGAATGTAGATGTAGGTGCAGTAGCGGTAGTACTTGTCGTCCTCCAGCCGCTCCATCACCTCGTCCGGTGGGTTCTGCCCGTCCGGACCGAAGCGCAGGTCAAGGGCGGGCAGCAGGATGTACAGCAGGATCGGCCCGATCCAGAACGGCAGCTGCGCCGCGACGTACCAGCCGCAGTGGTTGAACGCCCACACCAGCGGCAGCATCACAAACAGCGCCGTCGGTGCGATCAGCCCCATCAGCCAGAGGTAGCGCTTCCTGTCGCGCCATTGGGAGATCTCGATGTCAGACAGCTGGGTCGTCACTACATGCCTCCTCGGGTGAGTGCCTCGTTGACTTGACCATAGGCATGATTTTGTCGTCTGTCTAGACATATAGATGTGTTTTGTAAGCTCTTGGAACGAAACCGCCCCAGCACGCGATTTGGGCGTGATTTCTATCTGTCCTCAGCGCAACTTTTCACGCCGAAACAGCGGGTTCCCGATTGGCCACGGCAGAATGACGACGGCCGTAGAGCGAGTAGATGACCAGGCCTACCGCCATCCAGACCAGGAAGCGGATCCAGGTAAGGGCGGTGAGGTTCAACATCAGCCAGAGGCAGGCGACGATCGCGGCGATCGGGAGCCACGGCACCAACGGTGTCCGGAAGGCACGGTGAAGATCGGGGCGCGTCCGGCGCAGCACGATCACGCCAGCCGAGACGAGAACGAATGCGAACAGAGTGCCGACGTTGACCATCTCCTCGAGCTTGGACATCGGGAACACCGACGCGGCCACGGCTACCAGCACTCCGACGAGGCCGGTGAGTCGCACGGGTGTGCCGTGCGAACCCGTCTTGGCCAGCTGGTGGGGCAACAAACGATCCCTCGACATGGCGAACAGCACCCTGACCTGTCCTAGCATCAGCACCATCACGACCGTGGTCAGACCGGCCAACGCGCCTATCGAGATGACCTTGGCCGCCCACGTCACGCCGTTCGCCGTGAACGCGGTTGCGAGATTTGCGTCCTCGCCGGCCTTCTTCAGCTCGGAGTAATGCTTCGTCTCGGGATCGTCGGTGTCAGCGATCGATTGTTCGACGGACTTGGTTCGCCATGTCAGTCCAATCCCAGCCATCCGAGTCCCTTTCGCGTATTCCGGAGGTCGATTTCTCTCAGCCGTTTCGCCGGGGAGTACCCAGTACTGTCGTGATCCATGGGGCGGACTACCGAACACGCGATCATCATCGGGGCCAGCCTGGCCGGTTTGTGCGCCGCACGTGTGCTGTCGGATTTCTATGAGCGGGTCACGGTCTACGAGCGCGACAACCTGCCCGATGGACCGGCGAACCGGGCCGCAGTGCCCCAGGGCAGGCACGTCCACTTGCTGATGGCGCGCGGCGCCCAGGAGTTCGAGACGCACTTCCCAGGTCTGCTCGACGACATGGTCGCCGCCGGGGTGCCGATTCTGGAGAACCGACCGGACTGTATTCACTTCGGCGCGGCAGGCCATGTGCTTGGCACCCATCACAGGCTCCGGGACGAGTTCACCGCATACGTGCCCAGCAGGCCACACCTGGAATGGCAGATCCGACGCCGGGTGACCGCGATCGACAACGTCGAATTCGTGCGTGCTGCGGTCTCGGAACCCCGATACGAGCCGGGGCGCCAGCAGGTGACGGGCGTGGTGCTCGATTCCGGTGACCCGGTGGGCGCCGACCTCGTCGTCGACGCCACCGGCCGCGGCACCCGGCTGCCGGTCTGGTTGGCGCAGTGGGGCTTTGAGCGACCTCGCGAGGACCGCGTGGACGTCGGCATCGCCTATGCCACCCATCAACTGCGTATCCCGGACGGGCTCATCGCCGAGAAGGTCGTCGTCGCAGGCGCCTCGCGGAAGCAGCTCCTTGGGCTGGGCATGCTCTACTACGAAGACGGCACCTGGGGGCTGACGACCTTCGGAGTCGGCAAGGTAGAGCCGCCTCACGACTTCGCCGGAATGTGCGCGCTGGCCGACGAGATCCTGCCCGGACACGTCGCCGCCGCGATCAGGCACGGTGAGCCCATCGGCGAGGTCGCGTTTCACAAATTTCCGACCAGCCGGTGGCGGCGCTACGACAAATTGGATCGCTTCCCGGCCGGGATCATCCCGTTCGGCGACGCAGTGGTCAGCTTCAACCCGACCTTCGGACAGGGCATGACGATGATGTCGCTGCAGACCGGTCATCTTCGGCGCGTACTGGAGACACCCGGCGCGGATTTGGCCCGCGACTTCAATCGCGCGGCCGCCAAGACCACCTACCCGGTGTGGACGATGAATGCGATCGGCGACCTGGTCCTGCACCGGGCCACCGGGCCTATGCCGTGGTGGTACCGCCCGGTGGGCAACCTGTTCGACCAGTTCCTCGGCGCCGCAGAGACGGATCCCGTCCTGGCCGAATGGTTTTTGCGCCGGTTCAGCCTGCTGGACAGCCTGTACATGGTCCCATCGGCGCGGCTGGTCGGCCGCACCATCCGGCACAACGTGCGGCTGTGGCTGGCCGAGAGAAGGGCGAGCCGGTCAGTGCCCGATCGCGATCTGGTGGCAGGCGCACAGCCCGGGTAGCTTTGGTGGTGGAGGCCCCATGAGCTCGCTGATCAGGCCACTCGAGGACGTAGCGTCCTGCGGGATCCCGTACTGGCTGCCGCCCGGCGGACGCGACAACGGTGTTTGGGCGGACATGTGGGTGCTGATCGCCGAGCTCGAATCCGATGACGCCAGTGAGGTTCTCGGCCTCTTGGCGGATGCCGATGTCGGTGGCTATGCCGCCATTCCGGGCGGGATACGGGCCAGGGCACGAGGTTCGGTCCGGCAGCGCCTCTGGGTGGACGCGATGCAATACGGCCTCGCCGAGGACGTACTGATCCGGTTTATGCGCGGCCGGTCAGCGCACGATCCAGGTCCGGTTCCAGGTAGATGACCCTGGCGGCAGGCACCGCCGCACGGACCGCCGCCTCGGCCGCGTCGATGGTGACCGCCACCGTCGCCAGGTCGGTCTGAGGCGCCAGCGCGATCTTCGCTCCCACCAGGAGCTCGTCGGGCCCCAGGTACTGGGTGCGGATGTGGATCAGGCGGTCGACGTGCTCGGTCTGCTCGAGCGCGGCGCGGATGGCCGCGTCCTCCTGTTTGGTGGCGCCCTCACCGATGAGCAGGCTGTGCATCTCCACCATCAGGATGATCGCGATCACGCCGAGCAACACACCGATGCCGACCGTGCCGATGCCATCCCAGATCGCGTCACCAGTGAGCACCGTCAGCCCGACGCCGACGAGCGCGAAGATCAGGCCGATCAACGCACCGGCGTCCTCCAGGAGCACCACCGGCAGCTCCGGATTGCGCGATGTGCGGATGAAGCGCCACCAGCCGCCGGACCCCTTCAGTGGTCGCGACTCGACGACGGCGGTGCGAAAGCTGTACGACTCCAAACCAATTGCCACCACCAGGATCGCGATCGCAACACCGGGTGACGTCAGCCCCTCGGGGTGGCTGATCTTGTGGTAACCCTCGTAGAGCGCAAACACTGAGCCGAGTGTGAACAACACCAGCGCCACGACGAACGAGTAGAAGTAGCGGCTTCGGCCGTACCCGAACTGGTGTACCTGATCGGCCTCTTTGCGGGCCTGGCGCTGGCCGAACAGCAGCAGGCCCTGGTTGGACGTGTCGGCGACCGAGTGCACCGCCTCCGCCAACATCGACGAGCTGCCGGTGATCACGAAGCCGATGAACTTGGCGACGGCGATGCCTGCGTTGGCCAGCAGCGCCGCCAGGATCGCTTTTGTACTTCCCTCGGTCGACAAGCTCGGTCCCTCCCTAGATCCCCACGGTGACCCGGAACAACTTCGTCGGAGTCTGCGCGACCAACCGAATCGGCCCGTCGTCGGCGGCCACCCACGCGGCCGCTCCACGCTCCAGCGTCACCGCAGTGGATTTGGCGTGCACCACGCTCGAACCCTCGGTGCAGAGCAGGATCTGTGGACCGTCGTGGCGCCTCGGAGCGTCGATCTCGTGGCCCAGATGCTCGCCGTCGATCCACAGCACCGACACCGCGAACTCCGGCGCCGGTGTGGTGTACACGAGTTCTGTTCCGTCCCTGGTGATTCGGGGATGGATGACATCGTCGGCGGCTGGTGTGAAGTCGAGTACACGCAGCAATTCCGGCACGTCGACGTGTTTGGGTGTGAGCCCACCGCGCAGCACGTTGTCGGAGTTGGCCATCACCTCGACGCCAACGCCATGCAGATACGTGTGCAGGTTGCCCGCGGGCATGTAGATGGCTTCCCCTGGCTTGAGGCTGATCCGGTTCAGCAGCAGCGAGGCCAGCACACCTGCATCCCCAGGGTATCGCTCGCCGAGTTCGAGAACGGCCCTGGCCTCGGCCGCGAACTTCTTCTTGCCCGATCGCACATAATGAATCGCGCCCTCGATCACCGCGGGCACCAGCACGTCGAGATCGGGCTGCGGGGCGGTGATCCACGTGGTGAACAACGCCCGCAGGCCGTCGGCGTCGGACTGACCGGACAACAGGTTGACGAAGGGGTCGAGGTCACTGACCGCGAGCGCGCGCATCAACTCGACGCTGCTCGCGGCGGGCCGGAATCCAGCCAGCGCCTCGAATTGCCCAAGCGCGACCAATAATTCGGGCTTGTGGCTGCGGTCGCGATAGTTACGGGTGGGCGCCGTTACCGGGATGCCCAGCTTTTCCTCGCGGGCGAATCCCTCCACTGCCTGCGCGGCGCTCGGATGCGCCTGCAGCGACAGGGGTTCGTCGGCCGCGAGCACCTTGACCAAGAACGGCAGGCAGTCGCCGAAGCGGCCGCGAACCGCGGTGCCAAGCTGGCCTTCGGGATCGGATCGCAGGGTGTCGAGCAGGGACCGCTCGCCCTCGTCGGTCTCCAGCCACGCCGGATCACCCGGATGGGCCCCGAACCATAGTTCCGCCTCGGGATGCGCTGTGGGACTTGGCTGTCCGGTGAAATCGGCAATCGCGGTTCGCGAACCCCATGCATAGGTCCGAACCGCTCCGCGTAGCAGATGCACTCGCTTAACCTCGAACCAGTCGCAGGTAGGTGGCCGTCATCTCCAAGCGCACGGCCAGCGTTGCCAATTGTTGTTCCGGCCGCCCGGGCGGCGGGACGGGCACTGGCGCGTCCACCATTCCCAATGCCTCCGGCACGTCCTCGGCGTTGATCACGTCGACGTCGTCGAGCCCGCTCACCCGCGCGAGCACGACCGGCCGCTCGTCGTCGGTTGCCAACACGAAGGTGCGCAGCCGCCGCGGCAGCGGGCCGTCGATCTGCTCGTCATGGAATATCGACTTTTCACGATCAACGCCGGACAGTCCAGTCGGGTCACCCATTCCACTATGTAAGGCCACCAGCGCGTCGGCCAGTCCGACCGCGGTCACCGCCTGGTGGGCGATCCGCAGCAGCATCGCCGCGCCGTGGCGGGCCACTGCCAGCGTGCCCGCGTTGTCCCCCGCCAACACAACGTCGCGTCCCGACATGCGTTCGGCCAGCGTCTTGGCGGGGTTGGTGAACAGCTCGCGTCCGGCGCTGTTGCGGAACGCCTCGGCATCGAGCTCGTCGGCCAGCATGGAGAGGTCCACCCGTAGGCCCTGATCCACTACCTGCAGCACGGCAAGGCCTGCCGCCAGGTAGCGGACCAGGTTGAAGTCGTCGCGGACCCACAGTCGGGGCGCCAGCGACACCGACCGGCCGGCGGTCGCGTCGCGCAGCGGGCCTTCGTACGGCGCGACGACGGCGATGCGCGCGCCGCGGCGCACACCGGTCGCGGCCGCTGAAACCAGGGCGGGGTCGCCGGGGTCGTCGCCACCGAGGATCAACACATCGAGCGCGCCGATCCATGGCGGCACCTCGGCCGCGACGACGATCGGCGCGGCCACCGAGCCGGCCAAGGTCGCCGACAGCATCTGGCCCGCCGTCTCGGCGTTACCCCGACCGCCCACCCAGATGACGGTGCGCGGCGGCTGGCCGGACTTCAGCGCATCCAGATCGCCCTCTTCGAGCGCCGCGGCGGTGGCGCGCACCTGCGCACCGCCCATCGACGCCGCGCGCAGCAAACCGTCTCGGTCAGCGGCGAGTAGGCCTTCCACGTCATCGAGGTCGACGGCGGCCTGAGTGGCGTTCACGTGGCCGCCTCAGTGTCTGAGGGCATTTGGGCATGAACTATTTTGGAGATGAGTCCGACGATCTCGTCGATCTCCTGGCTGGTTCTGGCCTCGACGTTGAGCCGCAGCAATGGCTCGGTGTTGGACATCCTGAGGTTGAACCAGCTGCCGTCACCGAGGTCGACGGTCACCCCGTCGAGGTGGTCCATTGAGTGGATGCGGGTGCCAAAAGACGTCAGCACGGCATCGACACACGATTCGGCATCCGTGACGGTGAAGTTGATCTCGCCGGACGCTTCATAGCGTTGGTAGTCCGCCATCAGTTCCGACAGCGGACGTTCCTGTTCGCCGAGCGCGGCCAGCACATGCAGCGCGGCCAGCATCCCGGAGTCGGCCCCCCAGAAGTCGCGGAAGTAGTAGTGCGCAGAGTGCTCGCCACCGAAGATCGCTCCGGTGTCGGCCATCAGCGCCTTGATGTATGAGTGGCCGACGCGCGAGCGCACCGGCGTGCCACCGCGTTCAGCGACGAGCTCCGGCACCGCGCGGGAGGTGATCAGGTTGTGGATCACCGTTGCGCCGATTTCTCTGTTCATTTCCCGCGCTGCAACCAATGCGGTCACCGCGGACGGAGAAACCGGATGCCCTTTTTCATCGACGACGAAACACCGGTCGGCGTCGCCGTCGAACGCCAATCCGATGTCGGCACCGGTCTCGACGACGTGGTCCTGCAGATCGAAGAGGTTCGCTGGGTCCAGCGGGTTGGCTTCATGGTTGGGGAAGGTTCCGTCGAGTTCGAAATACAACGGCAGCAGCGTGATTGACGGGATCGCGCCGAGCACCGCCGGTGTGGTGTGGCCCCCCATACCGTTGCCCGCGTCGACGGCGACACGGAGCGGGCGCAGCTCGGCCACATTGACAAGCGACCGCAGAAACTCGCCGTAGTCGGCCAGTACGTCGCGGTCGGATATCGTGCCGCGTGGGCCGCCGAACGCTGGCACGCCGGCGATGATGTCTTCGCTGACCGCGGTGAGACCGGTCTCGTTGCCGACCGGTTTGGCGCCGGCACGGCACAGCTTGATGCCGTTGTAGGCGGCCGGATTATGGCTGGCCGTGAACATGGCGCCCGGACAGTCCAGCAGCCCCGACGCGAAGTAGAGCTGATCGGTCGACGCCAGCCCGATCCGCACCACATCGAGCCCTTGCGCCATGACTCCCTCGGCGAACGCGGCCGCCAACGACGGCGAGCTCGCCCGCATGTCATGGCCGATCACCACTTGAGATGCGCCATCGCGGACCAGCCGCGCGAATGCGCCGCCGACGTCGGCGACGAACCCTTCGTCGAGTTCCTCACCGACGAGTCCGCGGACGTCATACGCCTTGATGACGCGGTGAACAGTCGCGGCGGGCCGAGACATAGAGCTCCTTGCAAAGGGGACCGTTGGCGCCAGCCTAACCGTCGGGCGGCGAACAGATGGCGGCTAGGCAGGCCCTAATCGCTGGGGTCTGGCAACACCCGCAGGTGGCCGCGCCTGCGACCGTTCGACTGGGGTCGGCGGGCGGCGGGTGCCATCAGCGCGCCGCCGTGCACACCGGTGGTCGGATCGGAAAATCCCGCCGCGATCCCATTGATCATCGGCGCCCCATCGCGTCCCTCACGGACCGCGTCGGCCAGCGCGACCAGATCGTCCTCGTCGGGGTGCGACGGCAGCGGCCCCGCGTGGCGAACCAGCTCCCAACCGCGCGGCGCGGTGATCCGGCCGGCGTGTGCCACGCACAGATCCCATGAATGCGGCTCGGACACCGTGGCCAGAGGCCCGACGACGGCCGTCGAATCGGAGTAGACGAAGGTCAGCGTCGCGACCGCATAGTGGGGACACCCGGGCCGGCAGCAGCGACGGGGAACATTCACAGCGAGAGGTTATCGTGCG
>Ga0207665_10001346_pt1 | contig 16559 bp, 13 predicted proteins | sample LARL112metaG_FD_184351 | JGI IMG/M metagenome (GOLD analysis project Ga0207665, IMG submission 184351) | Corn, switchgrass and miscanthus rhizosphere microbial communities from Kellogg Biological Station, Michigan, USA - LAR L11-2 metaG... | ecosystem: Host-associated > Plants > Roots >...
CATCTACAATACGACCACCAAGAAGTCCGACGCCTTTGTGGTGGAAGACAATTTCACCCAACCAACGGATTTCACGCAGGCCTCGGTCAGGTTCGTGAACGCGATATCGAACGCGAACCCGATGACGCTTTACGCCAAGAACACGACGACGGCAACCGAGACTGCCATTGGTGCGGAAACCGCGTACAAGGGCGCAGGAGCGTACGTGAGCATTCCCGCTGGAACGTACGATCTCAGTACGCGCTACACCGGCTCGTCGACGAATGCGCTCGCCAGAACTTCAGTGCCCTTTGCCGGCGGCCGCGTGTACACGATCACGGCACGCGGTGATATAACCGTTGCGCCGACAACCACCGGCTGCGCCGCGGCCAACAAGACCTGTTTGGATAACACTACGAACTGGTAGCGGCCGAACAGAAAGCAAAGCCCCCGGCGATTGCCGGGGGCTTTTGCTTTTGGTAACTGGTAGTAAAGCGCCCGAACGCGAGGATAACTGCGGCGCTGTATCCAAGCTCAGCCGTTGCGCGTCAAACTCGCAGAACTGGCACCGCCAGTCACGATTCGCGGTGCCTCCGCCCGTGTGTTCCCGGGCTTGATGCAAACCTCACTGCGAGGTCCAAAAATGTTTGATTCTTTCGCGCAACTCTTCCCCGCGCAGTGGCAGCCCGCGGTGATTCTTCTAACTGCGCCTCTGCGCTGGCTCGGCCAGTGGCAGCCGGCGATGCTGTCCTCGTTGATCAATGCACATCCCGCGGCGCGTCTATTCACCTGGGTCGTGCTACTCGTACCGGTGCTCTTGTTGATGGCCGGCGCGTGGTGCACTGCGGCCTCTCTGTATACGCTGCCGTTCCGCTCTGGTCGCGGCCATTTCCTCACCGCGCTTCTGATGACATGGTGGGATGCGGCTCGCTGCATCTGGTTGTTCTGGACCGGCATGCTTCGCGTCGGCGTCGCGCTCGTTGGCTGGGTGATCGGGTCGATCCGCTTCGGCCTGCTGATGCTCAAGAACATTCTGCTTGGCATTGTCCGTTCGCCGCTGACGCTCCTCGACGGCGCGTCACGCAGCTACTTCCAGCCCGGTGTACCGTGGGTCGCTTTCATCGTGCTCACCATCTGGTGCGCGATCGAAGCCACAATCTTCACGTTCACGCTGCAGCCGACACTCGTTGAAGTATTCGGCAGCCTGACGGGCTTCGACCCCAATCCGGCGGTCATGGCTCCGTTACTCTGGATGTTCCTGTTCCTCCTGGTGGCGGGAAGCTTTGCCTGCGTCCAGGTCGTAACCGACGCCGTCAAGGCTAAGAAGCCGGGCACCATTGCACAGATGCTCGTCGTTGAAGCGGCGGTGATGTTCTTCGAAGTCATCTTCCTTTACCGCGAGCTGATCGACGCAATTACTCCGTGGATTGCCCAGCAGTCGGGCGACTCGGTTCATCTTGGAATTGGCGCGACCATCGGCCTCGCCTCATTCGGCTGGCTGGGTGTGCGCGGCATGTCATGGTTCCTGTTTGGTCGATTTGGAACGCCGGCTCTATTGGCGATCCTGTCGCGCCAGGCGGTCAATCATGAGGGCGTAACGAAAATGCCGGTTGCGGCTCCGCAGCCGGGTCTCTGGCGCGAGCCTGTCAACGCTCTCAAGGCGGAGACGGAGTGGTTCCACGAAGAAGCGAAGCGCATGTTCGAATTGCTGTCGCTGCCGGTGCTGCAACTGTTCGCAGCAGCCATCAACTTCGCGGTCGTGATCGTCCAGTCCCGCCCTCACTTCGTGCTCCCGTTCACTTCGCTCGAAGACATTCTGGCAGCGACCCCGGTTCCTTTCGGCTCTCGCTCCTCGGGTGACAAGGGCAGAATGCGGACCCCAATGGATCCGATGCCGAGGATAGCATCATGAGCAAACTACGCATTGTGAAAGTCGTCACCGGCGCGGCGTTGGCCGGCATGGTGATCCTGGCCGCTCTGGGATGTTCTGAGGCGGGGGGCGGTACTCCCCGCGTCGCGCGGTCAACACTGGTGCTGGCGATAGACGTCAGCGGCTCGTTCAGCGGCAAGCGCGGGTATGAGAGCGCGGTGGATTTCGCCGCGAACTATTTGTACGCGCACCTGCACGGACTTGGCGGCCTCAAGGAACCGACGGCAGTATTCGTCGGCTCGTTCGGCGGTGAAAAACCCGGCGAGACGAAGTCCTTCCAGCCGATCATGACCTTCGAGAAGATGACGGTGCCGCAGATAGCTGCATATCTGCGCAAGGAATATCCGCCCCACGACGGGCTCACGGACTTCAATCCATTCTTCGAACGCGTCGCAACGCTGGTGAAGCGTCAGAACCTGGTTCTGTCGCCAATCAACGTCGTGATGCTGACCGACGGCATTCCCGACACGCCGACCTCGAAGAACGACAGCCTGAGCAAATACAGAAAGATCAGCGTCAGTGGCCTCGAGTACCTGTCGAAGAACACGACGCTGCGCCTCCTTTACCCGCGCCCGACGGTCGCGGTGCATTGGGAGAAAAGCGTCCCGCGTCGTCGCGTAAGAATCTGGACAGTCGACGACGAGGTGATGGCCACCTGGCGCCAGCACTACAAGGCCGGCGCTCCGCCCGAGCAGCAAGCCGAGCTCTGGAAGTGGATCAACGACAACGTCGACTTCAGAGTGAGAAGCGGCGGAATTCTTTAAGTCAGGGTGTTACGGACATAACGAACGGCGGGTTTTCTCTTCGGAGAGGCCCGCTGTTTCGTTTCTCGGCGTAGAGTCCTCGGCGCCTTCGACTGGCAATCACAACACTAAAGCGGCGAGCTACCAGCTGGGCAGCTCCCGGCTACGAGCCGCTCTATTCATTCCACACGCAGCTCGGAGCTCGCCTACTGCTCCCCGCTGATGGTTACGAGTGGTAGCAACGCTCTCCGCTGGCCGCTGCCCAGCTTGCAGCTCGCCGCTTTAGTGTTGTGATTGCCAGTCGAAGACACCGAGCACCGCGCGCCGCGATGCTACCGGACTAATCTTCCGAGATCCCGCCACCTGATCAAAACGATGTGATTGTCCTTCAGCGCCTGCTTGAACTCCGCGCTGTTCACCACATCGTAATCACGCTGGCGCCACGCTGATCCGTAGGGCTCGTGATTGACTGTAATGGCTTGTAGCTCCGCGTCGTCGTGGCCGAGATGGATGATGAGCTCGGTGACGCCAGGCTTCAGGTTTTTGATCGCGTCAAGGTAAAACTCTTTCCACTTGTCGCGAGGCACGTTTTCGCCGGCGATGACGACGGCATCGAGCGGGACGTCTTTCGGCGTCAGCACGAAGTCTCCGGCGCCCAGCGGGCCCTGCCGCACGGCCAGGAACGGCAGATGGTAGTCGTGCGCCACCTTTGTGTAGACGTTGAACAGCGCGGGAGTCGTAAACAGCGAACCCATGTGGCTGTCCAAATGCGTCGGCTTGATTCCCAATGCCAAGGCGCGCTCGACCTGCGCCCTTAACTCGCGCTCGACTTCCTCTGGTTTCGCGCGCTTGGCAACGATGGATTCGTCATTCGGCAGCGTACCGTCGGGTTCATACAGACTGGCCACTTTGTCAGTTGGGGCCAGGCCGTCCCACCGATAGGTCTGCCACTCGCTCGTCAACGTGAGGTGAAGCCCCAGATCGGCGTCTGGATGCGCCTTCGCGTATGCCGCGACTTCGGTCACCCACGGCGTTGGCATCATGATGCTTGCCGAGGTAATTGCACCGGAATTGAGGGCATCAAAGCTCGCCGCGTCCGCAGAGTGCGCGAAGCCGAGATCGTCGGCGTGGATGATGAGCAGCTTCGAATCGCGCGGATATCCCAATCGCTCGGCGATTGTCTGCTGTTGCCCGGATAACACAGTGGAGAAAATCAGGGGAACCGCTGACAGCGCGAGCGACTTCAGCATTGGTGGACTCGGAAAATGGGAGAGAATATTATAGCTGATAAACGCTCACCCGGAATTCGACAGATGACGTTCCTCCGCGCTACTCTTCTCGCGCTCTTGATTCCCGCAGTCGTACTCGGCCAGGGCGGAGCCCGACGACAACCGACACTCGGCGCACGCTCGGCTCCGATCATCCAGGTCGGCGGGCTGAAGTTCAAGGATCTGAACCGCGATGGTCGGCTCGAGCCATACGAGGATTGGCGGCTGTCGCCCTCGGCGCGGGCAAAGGATCTGGTTTCGCGGATGACGCTCGAGGAAAAAGCGGGAATGATGATGCACGGAACTGCACGGAGCGGCGGACCGATGGGAATGGTGGGCGCTGGCGGGGCGTACGACACTGCTGCCACCGGTCGCCTGATTCGCGACGCAGCAGTGACGAGCTTCATCACTCGACTTCGTGGCAGCGCCGTTGATCTCGCCACGCAAAACAATGCGCTGCAGGAGATTGCGGAGCGGACGCGGCTCGGCATTCCGGTCACCATCAGCACTGACCCGCGCAATCATTTTCAGTACACACTCGGCGCCAGCGTACAGTCGAGCGGATTTTCCCAGTGGCCGGAGACGCTCGGATTCGCCGCGCTGCGCGACGCCAGCCTCGTTCGTCGCTTTGCGGACATCGCGCGGCAGGAGTACCGAGCTGTCGGAATTCAGGAGACACTCTCTCCGCAGGCCGACATCGCAACGGAGCCGAGGTGGAGTCGGATTAGCGGGACTTTTGGAGAGGACCCGGATGTCGCGCGCGATCTGGTGAAGGCATACGTCCAGGGATTTCAGCACGGAGCGTCAGGGCTCGATTCCCTTGGCGTGCTGACTGTGGTGAAGCACTGGGTGGGTTACGGCGCGCAAAAGAACGGACTCGATAGCCACAACAGCTACGGAAAGTTTGCGAGCTTCTCGCAGGGGGATCTCGAGACTCACATCAAGCCGTTCCTCGGTGCATTTGCCGCGCACGTCGCCGGTGTGATGCCGACCTATTCGATTTTGCAGGGCGCGACGCTGAACGGGCGTCCGATCGAGCAGGTTGGCGCCGGTTACAATCAGCAGCTGCTCACTGATTTGCTGCGGAAGCGCTATCGATTCGATGGAATCATCGTCACCGACTGGCTGATCACCAATGATTGCGACACCGCCTGCCAGAACGGTGCGCCGGCCGGCACCCGGCCATCCTTTGCCGGTCTCGGCATGCCGTGGGGCGTAGAGAATCTCCCGAAAGCAGATCGCTTCGCCAAGGCGATCAATGCGGGCGTCGATCAGTTCGGCGGCGTTGAGGAATCGCAGTACGTCGTCGAAGCGGTGCGCAGCGGCAAAGTGACGCAGCGCCGAGTTGACGAATCCGCTTATCGCGTCGCCGTGCAGAAATTCAGACAGGGGTTGTTCGAGAATCCTTACGTCGATCCCTCCGAGGCGGCGCACATTGTCGGTAATGCCGAGTTCCAGCGACAGGCGACTGACGCGCAGCGGCGATCGTTGGTGTTGCTGGAGAACAGGAAAGACTTCCTGCCGGTCGCCGCGAGTGGGAAGCGCGTCTTTTTGCACGGCGTCGACTCGGCGACGGCCGCGCGCTACGGTTTCACCGTCGTGTCGGATGTATCGCAGGCCGATTTGGCGATCGTTCGCACCGGAGCGCCGTATCAGACGATTCACCCGCAATACGTATTTGGTGCGATGATGCACGAAGGTGATCTCGGCTTCCGCGACGGGGACAAGGAATTTGAGGAGATCAAGCGCATCACCGCCGCGGTGCCGACCGTGCTGACCGTCACGCTCGATCGCCCTGCGATCCTCACTGGCGTGAAGGATCGCGCGACGGCATTGCTGGCCAACTTCGGCGTGAGCGATGCGGCGCTGCTCGACGTCGTTACCGGCGCAGCACAACCTCAGGGTCGACTGCCGTTCGAGCTGCCGTCCTCGATGGCGGAAGTCGAAGCGCAAAAATCAGACGTGCCCCACGATACCGCACACCCGCTTTACCCGATCGGATTCAGCCGGCGCTATTCCCGGAGCGCTCGCTGAGCGCGCGGCTCGGTTTGACTGGATAATGGACCGTTGCGGAAATTCTCCGCGGTAATTTCGTAGACGACTGATTCGCGACCATCCGCGAAGCGTCTACCGCGCTCGACACCACCGATTTTTTCGGCGGCGCGTCGCGAGCGAAAGTTCTGAGGGCCGACTAGCAGAACAACCCGATCGACGAACTGGAACGCATGCGCCAGCATCACTCGCTTCATGTCCTGGTTGTAGCGGCCGCCCCAGTGCGAGCGTGCAAGAAACGTCCAGCCGATTTCCACTTCGCTGCGATCGGGGTCGAAGTTTGAATAGCGCGAGCTGCCGATGACCTCCCCCGTCTTGCTATCGATCACGACGAACGCGCCGCCAGACTCCATCGCGCCGTCAAAAAATCGACGAAAGACTTCTTCCTTGTAGCGGTCGCGCTCCGGATGCACTTCCCAGATCAGCGGATCACTGGCGACCGCATATAGAGCGTCCCAATCGTCGGCGCGGAGAGGTCGGAGCTCGAGGAGCTCGCCCTTGAGATGCGGCTGCAGTTCGAATTGCATGTGTGGTCGTGGCGTGCTGACTGAAGATAAAGCACTATTTACCGGCGATGTCTGAACTCTCCCGTCCGGTACAATCAAAATGGGTGTCGGCAACGTTCGTCGCAGGATGTCTCTACCTGCTGATCGGACTGGTTGCCGCCGACCTTGCGGGCGGCATTCCGGGTCCGCGCCAGCGTTTCTGGCGGGGCATGGCGTGGCTCCTCAGTGCCATCGTGTTTGGCACTCACATCGCGCGCGACAGGATACGAATGCGTTTTAGAGCGACTTCGACGGCGTTCCACGCTGCGCTGGGTGCCGCGCTAGGTGCATTTGGCCTTGCTGTCGCCGCGACGATCCACGGTTATCACGTCGCAACGCCACATCTCCGCGCGCTAAAGCTCTCGCTTCTTATTTGGCCGGTGATCACAGCGGTGCCGGCTTTTCTCGTAGCATTCGTTGCTGCGGTCGTCCTTAGGCGCGATCCGGAGGTGGGCGTCTGATGCTTCCCCTGACGATTCTGTACTCATTGGTATTGGCGCATCTAATGCCCATCGGAATTTTTGACTCTCAGAGTGATGTCGGCACTGTGCGTCACGCCGGCTCCGCGTCGTACGATCCGCGCACGCAGTCGTATACCGTCGCCGGATCGGGAAAAAACATGTGGGCCGGACGGGACGACTTTCACTATGTGTGGAAGCGTTTGAGCGGAAATTTCATCCTGTCGACGCGCGCTCATTTTGTCGGTCGCGGAGTCGAAGCGCACCGCAAGATAGGGTGGACGATTCGTTCGACTCTCGATCCGAAGGGTCCGCAGGTGACTGCCGCACTGCACGGCGACGGCCTGATGTCATTACAATTCCGTCGCACCCTGGGCGGGTCGACTGAAGAGATCAAATCGGCTGACAGCCTGCCCAATGCGGATGCTGTGATCCAGCTCGAGCGACGCGACGGAGTCTACATCATGTCAGTCGCACAGTTCGGCGACACACTCGTGAGCACTCAACTCGCTGAAATGTCCCTACCGGACACCGTGTATGTCGGACTGTTCGTTTGTGCGCACAACGACGCTGTGGTGGAGCGGGGCGAATTCAGTAACGTGCGAATCACCATTCCGCCCAGGACCGGATTTGTGCCCTACCGCGATTACCTCGGCAGCAATCTCGAGATTCTCGATTTGGCCACGGGAAATGCGACGATCGTCCATCAGTATCGCGGTTCGTTTCAGGCGCCGAACTGGACGACCGATGGCAAGGCGCTGATCTATGCCCAGGAAGGGAAGCTTTATCGCTTCGATCTCGCGACGATGTCTCCGGCGGTGATCAACACCGACTTTGCCACGCGCAACAACAACGATCACGTGCTGTCGTTCGACGGGAAGATGCTGGCAATCAGCAATCACTCGCCCGCTGACAGCAACGTGTCAATTGTCTACACGGTGCCGACTACTGGTGGCGTTCCGAAGCGGATCACCGCGAAAGGTCCGTCCTACCTGCATGGCTGGTCGCCCGACGGCCGTTTCCTCGTTTATGTCGGCCAGCGCAACGACGACTTCGACATCTACAAGATCTCGGTCGAAGGTGGAGAGGAGACCCGTTTAACGACGACGCCCGGGCTCGACGACGGACCCGAGTACACTCCGGATGGCCAATACATCTACTTCAATTCAGCGAGGACGGGCCGCATGCAGATCTGGCGGATGCGTCCGGATGGCAGCGACCAGCAGCAAATCACCAATGACAGTTTTAACAACTGGTTTCCGCACATCTCGCCGGACGGAAAGCAAATCGTCTTCATTTCGTTTCCGCTGAGCGTCGCTGCTGACGATCACCCGTTCTACAAGCACGTGATGATCCGGCTGATGCCGATTGGTGGCGGACCGGCGAGGGTGATCGCGTACGTCTATGGCGGGCAGGGAACGATCAACGTGCCCTCCTGGTCGCCCGACGGAAAGAGGTTGGCGTTCGTCAGCAATTCGGCGATGCCATGATGCCGAGCTCGATCGGTCGTTGAGCGCCGAACCGGCGTTGATCTGCAAGGCGATTCTGTTCGATCTCGACGGCGTGCTGGTCAATTCCGCCGAGTGTGTTGAACGGGCGTGGCGAGGCTGGTCCGCGCGGCATGGGTTGAATGCCGACGATGTGATCGCGATAGCGCACGGCCGGCGGACGGTCGAGACTGTCCGCGCGGTGGCGCCCCACCTCGACGTGCTCAATGAAGTGACCGCGCTCGAGCTGCAAGAGGGAATGACTAGTGAAGGCGTCTACGAGATCGATGGCGCGCGCGAGTTGATCGCCAGGCTACCGCCGAATCGCTGGGCGATCGTGACATCGGGTACTCGTGCGATCGCGTCATTCCGACTGAATCTCGTTGGCATTCCGATCCCGCGAGTGATGGTGTGCGCGGACGAGATTTCGCACGGGAAACCGCATCCCGAGGGTTATCTGACCGCTGCCTCTGGCCTCGGCTTCAAACCTGAGGACTGCGTGGTGATCGAGGACACTCCGCCGGGGATAGAGGCCGCCCACGCCGGAGGAATGCGCGCAATCGCCATCGCCGCGACATACCCACGCGAGCAGCTGATGCTGGCTGACGCGATCGTAGAGCGCCTGGCGGATCTGAAAGTATCGGTCGCTGGTGGAAGGATTCAGATCGGGATCTGACGGGCGACTAGTGCGCCGGCCACGGCCAAAGCTCGAATCGATCGACAGCGACCGAGACCACGCCCACCCGGCCGCGACTGACGTCGACACTGGCATCGGCGGGCGGCATCGATAGTCGAATTTTCTTGACCAGCTTGTTGCCATTAAGCGTGGAGACTGTGGAGTCGTTCCAGATCGTGACGACGATGGTGTTGTCCGGCTCGACCTCGACGCCGTCGAATTTCCCTGGGCCCGGCGCTACGTCTGTCGGGGCTTTGTCTTCTGGATGCCACTCCTGCACTGCTTTCCCACCGAATGGCGCGAGCACGAGCCGGCGGCGGGCGGGATCCCAGCCGATTCCATCCGGCGACGATAGCGCCGGGTTCTCGATCGCGATCGTCACCTTGCCGCTGCGGTCGACGTGGTAGATCCGGTCCGGTGCCACGTGCTGCAGGTTGCCGCTGACCGGTCGGACGCCAGTGTCGGTAATGTAAAAATCGCCGTCCGGTCCGATCGCGAGATCGTTGAGGAAGCCCGCGCCCTGCGGCGCGAGATTGATTGCCTTGAGTGGAGCACCGGTGCGGGCGTTGAATCCGCGAAGCACGTCGACGTCGAGCACCCACAGAGTGTCGCCCTGCACGCGTGAGCCCATCGGGCCGTTCAACGTGACGCCGTTTCGTCCACCCTGGATGAAGTGGAGGCTGTCAACCACTCCGTCAGCGGTGATGCGCGTGATGAAGCCGTTGCCGTCCTTGATCCCGGGATCGCCGTTGATGTTGCTGACGAAGTAGACGTTCAGCGCAGGATCAAAAGACACTGCTTCGGCCGAAGCCAGCCCGTCGTGGACGATCGCAATTGGCCGATCGGCTTGAGCGGGCGCCGCCGCGGTTGAGTCGCCGGATTTGTTCGAATCCGATTTGGCGGTGCAGGCGACGACGCAGAAAAGTCCAATCAATGCCCACTTCATGAGAGCTCCTTGCCGATTGAAGGTGCGATAGCAGACGATGTGCAACAACTCGTTGCGCAGCGCGCGGAGTTTCCGTATTTCAGTCCGATGCCTACGTCCCGTTTGACACTCAGCGCCGTGCTGGCGGTTACCGCGCTCGTCAGGCCGCTCACGTCTCAACAGCCGACGAATCCGCCGCCCGACGAAAGGTTCAAGGTCGACATCCTCGTCATTGCGCCGCACCCCGACGATGAAACGACGATCGCGGGTTATCTGGCAAAGGTAGTGCTCGACGACAAAAAGCGCGTCGCTGTTGTCGTCACTACGCGAGGCGATGCGGGAAGTAATCTGGTTGGCTACGAGCAGGCGCGCACTCTCGGAGAAATTCGCGAGATCGAGACACGGCAGGCTCTGGCGTCAATCGGCATTGACAAGGTTTTCTTTTTGCGAATGCCGGATACACCGGGCTTCGATGTCGCCGACGTCCTCCGCTCGCTCGAGACAGGGAATCATGGCGCCGCCCTGGCGGATGCGGTGCGCTTCATTCGGCTCACCCGTCCTGAAGTGGTGATTACGATGCTGCCCGCAACGGTCTCCGGGGAAAACCACGAGGACCACCAGGCGTCGGCCGTGATCGCGACCGAGGCGTTCGATCTGGCGGGAGATCCAACAGCGTTCCCGGAGCAGGTGGCGATGCCGGAAGACAGGCTTTACTACGGTAACCTGATGGAGGGCCTGCGTACGTGGCAACCCAAAAAACTCTACTACTATACTGACGCGACTCACTTCGAGTTCATGAAGGGGAAGGGACCTGAATATTCGATGACGGCTGTCTCCCCCGCGCGCGGCGTTTCGTATGCGCGCCTCGCGGCGACCGAGGAAACTTTCCATCGCACGCAATACGGCGATGAGCCGGCGCGAGCCCTCGCGACCAACAATCTCAAGGATTTCGAGCAGCCACTGCCATTCGTGCTGGCCAAATCGCTCGTCGTCGGCGCGACGACGGCGGATATCCTGGACGGCGTAGGCGGGCGGCCAATCGCGTTCGTTCCGCCGCGCGGCTATCGCCCCGAGAATCTGCCACCACTCTCTATCGAGCTCGGCCAGGCGTGGGCGTTCTACAAGCGCTTCTACCCTGCCCACAGTCTCGACGTCATGAACACACTGATTGCGCCTGAGCTGGGCGTCGGCGGCGGCCAGCATTTTCCGGTGATGCTCTTGTTGCGCAACAACACCGACAAGGCAGTTACGTTTCATCTGCGCACGCAGCTGCCGGCAGGTTGGTCCGTCGACAGCACGTCAGCGCAGCACGGCCATCCGTGGCCAATGACGACGTTCGTCGCAGGACCACACGACGATTATCCGGTGCGCGTTCGACTTGTCGCGCCGAGGTTGAACAAATCCGAGTGGCAGACAATCACGTGGACAGCCGACGCCGATGGCCAGCAGCTCGGTCCGGTTTCGCTGAGGGTCAATGTCGGAGGACAATAAAATGAACGGACGCGAATGAGCGCACCGAACACGTCGTCAACGAACGGATCAGCCGGGCATACCCTCGACCGGCGATTCAATATGCTGAGCGCCACCGCGCTCAACATGACCAACATGATGGGAGCGGGACCGTTCATAACGATCCCGCTTCTCATGTCCGCCCTCGGCGGACCACAAGCGATGCTCGGCTGGATCGTGGCACTGGTGATTGTCATTTGCGACGGCATGGTATGGAGCGAGCTGGGCGCGGCGCTGCCGGGGTCGGGCGGATCATTCCGATATCTGCGCGAAGCATTCGGCGCCCAGAAGTTCGGAAGGCTGATGGGCTTTCTGTTCGTGTGGCAATTCGTGCTCAGTGGTCCACTGGAGATTGCGTCGGGCTACATCGGCTTTGCGCAGTACGCTCAATATCTGTGGGCGGGACTGACGCGACCGTGGGTCATCGCGCTGGTGACGGTGGTCGGCATCATCAACATCGTGCTGCTTTACCGCCGCATTCAATCGATTGCCAAGATTACCATCTCACTCTGGATCGGCACGCTTATCACGGTGCTGGCAGTCATTCTCACCGGTGCCACGCATTTCAATCCGGCAATTGCGTTCGATTTCCCACCGGGCGCGTTCAACTTCTCGCTCGGATTCTTCCTCGGTCTCGGCGCCGCCACGCGCATTGGCATCTACGATTACCTCGGCTACTACGATGTCTGCTACATCGGCGACGAGGTGCAGAATCCGGGGCGTGTAATTCCGCGCTCGATTCTGATCAGCACGGTCGCGGTGGCAATCATCTATATCGGCATCAACTTCTCCATCATCGGCGTGGTGCCGTGGCGTGAGTTCGTGCCGGCAGACCAGCACGCAGAGTCGAACTTCATCGTTTCGATCTTCATGCAGAAGATTTATGGCGGAACTGTCGCCACGATCTTCACGCTGCTGGTCCTGTGGACTGCCTTCGGATCCGTATTCGCATTGCTGCTTGGCTATTCCCGGATTCCGTTCGCGGCTGCAGAGAGCGGGTATTTCTTCCGCGTATTCGGCAAGCTGCATCCTACCAAGGATTTCCCGTATGTATCGCTCCTGGTACTCGGCGTACTTTCAATTCTGGCCGGATTCTTTTCACTCGGCACGGTGATCGATGCGCTGATCGTGACGCGCATTCTCGTACAGTTCATGGGGCAGATCGTCGGACTCATGTTGTTGCGCAAGCATGCGCCTGACATGCCTCGTCCCTATCGGATGTGGCTGTATCCGGTACCAGCGGTTGTCGCGCTGCTGGGTTGGATCTTCGTATTTGCGACTACTCAGCTGCAGGTGATTTTCTTCGGTGTTGGGGTTCTGGCACTGGGATTTGCAGTGTTTCTTCTCTGGTCCTGGAACACCAAACGTTGGCCATTCGGTTTCGCGGAGGCGACATCGTGAAGCGTTTTTCCCACTGGGTCCTTTTTCTTACTCTCTCGGTTACCGGCATCGCGGCTGCTCAGGAACGGTCGATGCTGAACGGGCGCTGGCAGCTCCAGTCGTCGGCGAAGGTTGGTATCGATGGCGCGACGATCTCGTCGACCTCGTATCATCCGACCGATTGGTACAGTGTGAGCGTGCCGTCGACGGTAGTCGGTGCGCTCGTCGATGCCGGCGTTTACAAGGACCCTTTCTACGGCATGAATCTGCGGGGCATTCCGGGAACGACCTTCAAGATCGGCGCGAACTTCGTGCACACGGCGATGGATCCGACCAGTCCGTTCGCTGTGCCGTGGTGGTATCGTACGACTTTTCGCGTGCCGGCGTCGATGCGTGGCAAGCGCGTTCGACTGAACTTCGACGGCATCAACTACCGCGCGAATGTCTGGCTGAACGGCAAGCGGATCGCGGATTCTTCCGCGGTCGCCGGAACGTATCGACGTTACGAGTTTGATGTGACCGACGCGATCAATCGAACCGGCGAGAACGCGCTGGCGGTTGAGATCTTCGCGCCCGACACGCCGGATCTGCAGACAACGTGGGTAGACTGGAATCCCTCGCCGCCGGACAAGGACATGGGGATTTGGCAGCCCGCGTACCTCGCCTCGAGCGGCGACGTCGCGATTCAGTATCCGGCGGTGATCAGTCATGTCGACACTGCTTCCCTCAAATCGGCGGACCTGACCGTTGTAAGCGGCCTGCGCAATCTCACATCGCAATCGGTGAGTGGGACACTTCGCGGGCGCATTGGAAACGTGTCATTCAGCAAGCCGGTAACGATTGGTGCCAACGACAGTGCGCTGGTGAGCATCACTCCGGCCGACGCGCCCGGACTGCACTTCACGAACCCGCGGCTTTGGTGGCCCCTCGAGCTCGGCTCGCCAGAGCTGTACACGCTCAACATCGAGTTCGTGCAGAACGGTCGCGTCTCCGATCAGCAGAGCCAGCGTTTTGGTATTCGGGAAGTCACATCGGAGACGACTCCGAAGGGCGGCCGACTTTTCCGCATCAACGGCAAGCGCATTCTGATCCGCGGCGGCGGCTGGGCGCCTGACATGTTCTTCCGGCCGCAGCCGGAGCGCCAGGACGCGCAGATGAAATATGCGCTCGACATGCATCTCAACACGCTTCGTCTCGAGGGCAACTACGAGAACGATCGCTTTTTCCATCAGGCGGACAGCCTCGGCATCCTGATAATGACAGGCTGGGTCTGCTGCGGCCCGTGGGAAGAGTGGCCGAAATGGACGACGGAGCAGCATCAGATCGCGGGCATTTCATTACGGGATCAGATCCGCCGGCTGCGCGCGCACCCGGCGGTTTTCACCTGGCTGAACGGCAGCGACAATCCGCCACCGGCGGACGTCGAGCAGATGTACCTCAACATCGAGCGTGACGAGCTCTGGCCGAATCCGACTATCAGTTCGGCGAGCGCAAAGCCCGCCCAGTTTTCCGGCGCCAGCGGTGTGAAGATGACTGGTCCGTACGACTGGGTACCGCCGGGTTACTGGATGCAGGACAGCACCCATGGTGGAGCGTGGGCGTACAACACCGAAACGAGTCCCGGCGCGGCCGTGCCTCCGATCGAAAGCATGCGCAAGATGATTCCGGGCGAGGATCTCAAGTGGCCGCTCGACACGGTCTGGTTCTACCACGCGGCCGGCGGGCAATTCACGAAGCTGCTCGATCGATTCAACGCCGCGCTTTCGCAGCGTTACGGCGCGCCGACGACCGCCGAGGATTACACGGTGACGGCGCAGCTGATGACGTACGAGGGTGAACGGGCGATGTTCGAAGCCTATCGCCGCAACAAGTACGTCTCGACTGGCGTCATTCAGTGGATGTTCAACAACGCATGGCCGTCGATCTACTGGCACCTGTTCGACTGGTACCTGCTCCCGGCGGGCGGATACTTCGGCACCAAGAAGGCGAATGAACCCGTGCACGCCGAGTATTCCTACGACAATCGCGTGATTGCGGTGGTGAACGACAACAAACCTCGTTCCGAGGTGCGAGGCGTTCATCTGCGGACGCGAATCCTTGGACTCGATAACTCGGAAAAGTTCTCCAAGGACACCGTGATCGACATTCCGGCTGATTCAACGCTGCGTGTGTTCACGTTGCCGGATCCGACGAACCTTTCGACGCCGGCGTACTTCGTCGATTTGCGATTGACGGGTGCCGACGGTCGTCCGATCAGCAGCAATTTCTACTGGCTGTCCACCAAGATGGATGCACTGTCGGATTCATCGACGTGGTACATGACACCGGTCAAGAACTACGCGGACTTCACGGCGTTGCGCAGTATGCCGCAGTCGGCGGTCACTGCATCGGCGCGGTCGTCCCGCAGCGGCAGCGCGGGCACCACTACCGTGACGGTGAAGAACCCGACCAACGCCATCGCGTTCTTCATGCGGCTCCAGGTGGTCGGCAAAGGCGGGGAAGAAGCATTGCCGGTGACATGGGAGGACAACTACATCTCGTTGTTGCCCGGTGAATCCCGCACGCTCACTGCGCGCTACAACGTGCGTGATCTTGGCGGAGCGTCTCCGAGGGTGATCGTGACGGGTTGGAACATCCACCGGACGACTGCCCGGTAGCGGCCTCCGTGCTGAAGTGCCCGGTCGCTCACAGTGAAAGTTCGCGCGTACGCTGAGGGCGACTGGGCGGAATGGCTCCGCATGAGCGTCGCGCTTTTTCCCGAGTACTGCGCGGAGGATCTGGCGAAAGGAATGCGCGAGTTCAGCGCGCGCCCAGATGGGGCAGTATTCGTAGTCGAGCGGGATGATGGATCGCTCGCCGGATTTGTGGAAGCGGGCTCGCGGCCTTACGCCGATGGCTGCGATTCGAGTCCAGTTGGCTACATCGAGGCCTGGTACATCGATGACGACATGCGCCGTCGGGGCTGCGGTCGCGCATTGCTCGAAGCCGCCGAGGAATGGGCGCGCAGTCGCGGCTATACGGAAATGGCGTCGGACGCGCTACTTCACAATGAAACCAGCCACGCCGCGCATCGCGCGTCGGGGTACGAGGAAGTCGAGCGACTCGTCGTCTTTCGAAAGGCCCTTTGACTCTCGCTATAATTACCGGCGGCCCAATCACGAAGCTCGCGCGCGTCTGGTGATCAAACGATATCTCATTCCGAGCGACTACTCCGCCGCGAAGAGCTGGCAGCTCGTCGAATGGTGCATGCGCCTCGGTGCCAACGAATTTACGATCGACTTTCTCACGATCGATCGGAGTCGCGCGGGTGACCGATGGGAGGAATTTGACGAAGTGGTGCGCCCACTCGCGCTTGGTGAGGCGGTACTGGAGCGAATGAGTGGTCGCACCGCCGATGATCTGTCTCGTCCCACGGAGCGGTGGGCCCTCAACGAAACGTCGATCGGCGCGCTGAAAGACGCGCTGTCAGAAGGCTTTTTTCAGTACGATCCCTGGCAGGACGGATGGTTCGAAGATCCGATCCTTTACCGGGACGGCGAGTTAATGCTCGGCGTGCTGTCACACGAAGCGTTTGCGGTGCTGCGCCTCACCGACTCGGAATCACGGG
>Ga0207665_10001347_pt1 | contig 16557 bp, 14 predicted proteins | sample LARL112metaG_FD_184351 | JGI IMG/M metagenome (GOLD analysis project Ga0207665, IMG submission 184351) | Corn, switchgrass and miscanthus rhizosphere microbial communities from Kellogg Biological Station, Michigan, USA - LAR L11-2 metaG... | ecosystem: Host-associated > Plants > Roots >...
CGCCGTCCGGCTTGAACACGGTGAGCTCGAGCTCGGGCTTGTCGAGCCCGAACTTGGCATCGTCGCCGCCCTTCGAGGCGATCTCCTTCCACTTGAGGGACTTGAGCGCGAGCAGCACGTTCGCGACGCGGCCTTCCTTGGTCGCCGCGCGCACCGGCTCGACCTGCTTCCAGTCCGTCTCGCCGCTCTTCTCGACGACCAGCGGCTTGTCCCCGCCGACGGCGATCCGCGCCCGCTTGACGTCGCCCAGATCGAAGGTGGGGAACACGGTGCGATCGCGCAGCTGGGCGATGTCCGGCGCGAGCTCGGTGAGCGCCTTGCCCGATACCAGCATCACCGGGCCTTCCCCCTGCACCGCGGCCAGCGCGGCGGGCTGGCCGCCCCGCTTCTCGGGGGAGGACTGGAGCAGCAGGGTCTTCGGCTCCTTCGCCCCGGTCTCCCACAGCCGCACCGTCACCTCGGGCTTGGCGAGGAGGCGCGGGACGTCGGCGGCCGTCTCCGACAGGAAGCCCATCGCCTGCAGGTCGCGGATCTTCCACAGGAGCTGGGTGACCGCGCCGCTGTCGGCCCGGAGCGCCTCCGGCGCGGCGATCTTCCAGCCGGTCCCTTCCTTCTCGAGCGTCAGGCTCTCGCGGCCGCGGGTGAACTCGACCTTGGCGAGCTTGTCGGACGCGTAGCTCACCACCGTCTTGTCGCGCACCGCGCCCACCGTCTTGGGGAACGTGGTCCACACTGCCTCCGCGGTCAGGATGACCCCGGGCTCGCCCTCGCGCTTGACGTAGACCCCCTTCTTCTCCGGCACCGGGCGGCCCACCAGCAGGGTGCGGGCGGAGCGATCCTTGTCCCGCCCGACCCACACCGTCACCCGCGCGGGCTTGTCGAGCCCGTAGGGCTGGAGGGCTTTCGGGGCGTCGTCGACGAACTCCATCGCCTTCGCCCCCTCGAGCTTGTCGAGGAATTCGGAGAGCAGATCGGTGTCGGCGCGCAGGGCGCGCGGCTTGACGATCCGCCACTTGCCCGGCTCGTCGGCCACCACCCCGATCTGGTCCCCGTTGACGTCGAGGTCGATCCCGCTCACGTTGCGCCGGTCGAAGGCGATGACGGTGCGGTCGCGGAAGTCGGCGACCGGCCGGGTCGTGTCGCGGGCGATGCTCTCCGAGAGCGTGATGACCGCGGGCTTGCCGCCCTCGCGCGCGTAGACCCAGACCCCGGTCGGGTTCTTGCCGCCCACCCGCAGCACCAGCGGCTCGGGGCGGCCCTTGACCTCGAGCTTCACGTCCGCCTCCGGCGGATCGAGGCCGAAGTCGGCCGGCTTCGCCGGGTTGGGATCGATCTCCCGGTCCATCCGCGCGGTCGCGAGCCCGGTGATCATGTCGTCCACGGTGCCGCGGTCGCCGCGCGTCTTGACCGGCTCGAGCATCTCCCAGCCGCCGTCCGCGGTGCGCTGCAGCCGCACCGTCTCGCCCTTGCGCGCGATGGTGACGCGCTCCACGTCCTTGGGCTCGACGGTCCAGATCCGGCCCTTCGCCGACTCCGCCTTCTCCCGCCGCGGGGTGAGGGTGTAGGTGTCGTAGTAGAAGAACCCTCCGAGGCCGGCGGCGAGGATCAGCAGGACGAGGATCGACTTCCCGCGAGGCATGCGACTAGCGCGCGCGGCGGCGCTGGGCGATCACCACGATGCCGCAGATCAGTACCAGCCCGGGCAGCCCCAGCAGGGGCAGCATCCAGACGAGCTTCGACTGCGCGGAGGTCAGCACCACCGGGTTCTGCTTGGGATCCTTGGCCCGGATGGAGATGAGGTCCTCCTCCTCCGCGAGCCACGAGACCACGTTGAGGAAGAAGTCGCGGTTGCCCTGCGCCCCCAGGAACTGGTTCGACGCGAAGTCGGCGGTTCCCACCACCACGATGCGGGCCTTCGCCGGCTTCTTGGGCGCGTCGGCGGCGGGCTCGGGCTTGGCGTCGGTCTGCGCGTCCACCGTGGCCACCACCGCCACCGCCAGCGGCCCGGTCTTCTCGTTGGGGTCCGGGGTCGCCTTGCCGGTCTGGAAGACGTTCTTGTCGGTCTCGCCCCACGACTGGCGGCTGGTCTGGGCGAGCGGCGAGGCCTGGACGCCCTTCGGCAAGGCCTTCGCGGGCTCGACCGAGCGGGTGAGCGGGAACAGGGTCATGACCCCGCCCATATCCTTGGTGATCGGGTGCGGATCGTACTGCCCCACCACCGGGACCAGCGGCCCCACCCCGAAGACCTGCCCGATCGGGTTCAGCTCGATGACCACGTCGTCGTCCACCGTGATGCCGTACTTGCTCAGGTACTTCGCGGTCGCGCCGGCCTGGAACGGCACCGTCATGAAGAAGACCTTACCCGCGCGTGCGATGTAGGCGTCGATGGCGGCGAGCTCCTGCGGGAAGAGATCGGTCTTCGGGCCGGGCACGATCACGATGCCGGCGTCGTCGGGGATCTTGGGATCACGGGCCAGGAACAGCTCCTTGACCTCGTAGTTGGCCTTCTCCATCTGCTCCTTGGCCTGGCTGAAGCCGCCCCGGTCGGTGGAGCCGATCTCGCGCTCGCCGTGCCCCTTGACCACGTAGACCACCCGCTTGCCCGCGCGGGTGACCTTCACGATGCCGTTGGTCAGCTTCTCCTCGTCGGCGTCGAGCACCTTCTCGGTGCGGAGCTGGCCGGGCGGCCCGCCTTCGAGCACCACCGTGCCGTAGCTCTCGACCCCGTACTGGCGCGCGAGGGCGGGCGCCTTGTCGGTGTCCTCCAGACGCCACTCGAACTTTCCCCCCGAGTAGGTCGCGTACTGGGCGAGGAGGTCTTCCGCGTTCTTCTTCCCGGGTGTGTCCGAGCGGTAGAACGCGATCGCGCCGACCTTCGACTTCAGCGTGCGCAGCACCTGGATGGTCTGGGGCGAGACGCTGTTACGCTTGTTCTCGGTGAGGTCCCAGCGCGCGTTGTGGCGCACCGAGATCGCGTTGGCCGCCACCACGATGCCGAGCGCGAGCAGGGCCATCACCGCCGCCCCCGTCCCGTACCGCGCGGTGCGGGTGCCCATGGCGCTCCGGGTCTCGCGCGCGTTGAGGATCAGGGCCAGCAGGAGGAAGGCCACCCCGAGGCCGAGGAACACCCACCGCACCGGCAGCGGATAGAGGAGCTCGCTCCCCGCCCACAGCAGGAGACAGATCACCGCCGCGGTCACCGCGTGGGCCTTCAGCAGGCTCTTCACGCTAGCCCCTCCACCGCTTCGACTCTAGCGACCGCAGGGTGAGGAACAGCGCGAGCGCGGTCACGCTCAGGTAGTAGACGAGGTCCTTGGTGTCGATCAGCCCGCGGGTGAACCCGTCGAGGTGGTCGCCGATCGAGAGGTACTGGAACAGCGAGCGCAGCGTGCCGCCCGCGAACTCGGCCCCCCAGCCCACCACCCAGAAGGCGAGCAGGATCCCGAAGGTCCCGAACGCGGCCACGATCTGGTTCTCGGTGAGCGACGACACCAGCACCCCCGCGGCCAGGAACATCGCCCCGGTCAGGAGCAGCCCGAAGTAGCCGGCGAAGATCGGCCCCCACTCCACGCGGGTGAAGTAGGCGATGAGGCCCGGGTAGAGCAGGGTCAGGGCGAGCAGGATCACGTACAGGGCGAGCGCGGCGAGGTACTTGCCGGCCAGGACCTCGCCGTCGCGCACCGGGTAGGTCAGCAGCAGCTCGAAGGTTCCCGCCCTTCGCTCCTCCGCGAACAGGCGCATGGTGATCATCGGCATCATGAAGAGCAGCACCACGCTCATGTTGGTGAAGAGCGGTCGCATCACGTTCTCGATCACGTTCAGGTTCTGGCCGAACTGCGGCTGCATGAACGAGCGCATCGAGGCGTCGCTGTAGAAGAGAAAGATCGAGCTGAAGAAGATGCCGCAGATGACCAGGAAGGAGATGAAGACCGCGTAGGCCACCGCGGAGCCGAAGTAGAGCCGCATCTCCTTCTTGAAGACCGGCACCCACCGCATCAGCGCGCCTCCTCCTCGGGCACCGCCACGTCGGGGGCGGCCTGCTCGCCCGCCACCACGCGGATGAACACCTCCTCGAGGCTCATGCCCACCTGGTGCAGCTCCTGGAGCGCCCAGCCCTTGCCGGTGACCAGGCGCACCACGTCGCCCCGCACGTCGTGGCCGTGCGCGGACTCGACCACGAAGCCCACCGTGCCGTCGCGCGCGGGCAGCGGCTCCACCGTCACCACTCCGGGCACCGCCCGCAGGGCGGCGGCCACGTCGCCGGAGGCGCCCGCGACCCGGACCTCGGTGCGCGCGGTCGGGAACACCTGCTGGACCAGCTCGGACTCGGTGCCCTGGGCCACGATGCGCCCGTGGTTGATGATGACGACGCCGTCGCACACCATCGACACCTCGGGCAGGATGTGCGTCGAGAGGATCACGGTGTGCTGGCCGGCCAGGGAGCGGATGAGGGTGCGGATCTCCGCGATCTGCCGCGGGTCGAGCCCGATGGTGGGCTCGTCGAGGATCAGCACCTCCGGATCGCCCAGGAGGGCCTGGGCCAGCCCCACCCGCTGCCGGTAGCCCTTGGAGAGCTTGCCGATCAGGCGGTTCTGCATCTCGGTGACGAAGCAGCGCTCCATCACCTCCGCGACCCGGCCCCGGCGCTCGCCGCGCCCCACGCCCTTGATCTCGGCCACGAAGTCGAGGTACGAGGCGACCGACAGATCCGGATAGAGCGGCGCGTTCTCCGGCAGATAGCCGATGCGCCGGCGCACCTCGAGCGACTGGGAGAACACGTCGTAGCCGGCCACCCGCGCGGTGCCGCCGGTGGCGGGCATGAAGCACGACAGGATCTTCATCGTGGTGGACTTGCCCGCGCCGTTCGGCCCGAGAAAGCCCACGATGCGGCCCTTCTCCACGCCGAACGACACGTCGTGGATGGCGGTGACCGACCCGTAGCGCTTCGTGAGATTGTCGACCTGGATCATGAGGGTGGCTCGGTTTTCTCCGACGCCGCCCGGAAGTATATCACGCGCTCAGAAGAGCCCCGTGATCGCGCCGTCCGGCGTGACGTCTACGCGCTCCGCGTTGGGCCGGCGCGGCAGGCCCGGCATGGTGGTGATGTCGCCGGTGATGGCGACCAGGAAGCCCGCGCCCGCCGAGATGCGCACCTCGTTGACCGTGATGGTGAACCCGCGCGGCCGGTTGAGCAGCGTGGGGTCGTCGGAGAGCGAGCGCTGGGTCTTCGCCACGCAGATCGGCAGCCTCCCGTAGCCGAGGCTCTCGGCCTGGGCGATCTGACGCTCCACCCGCTTGGGGTATTCGACCCCGTCCGCCCCGTAGATCCGCCGCGCGATGGTGTCGAGCTTCACGGTGATGGGGTCGTCGAGCGCGTAGAGGGGCTGGAACCCGGAGCGCTCGGTGGCGAGGAGCTTCTGGAGCCCGCGGGCCAGCTCGACCCCGCCCTCCCCGCCCCGCCCGAACACGTCGGCCACGTGGACCTCGACGCCCAGCCGGCGGCAGCGCTCCCGCACCGCCTCGTACTCCCGCTCGGTGTCGGACGGATAGCGGTTCAGCCCGATCAGCACCGGGACCTTGAACTGCCGCACCGCCTCCACGTGGGCCTCGAGGTTGTCGAGCCCGACGGTGAGCGCGGCCACGTTCTCGCGGTCGAGCTCCGGCACCGGGATGCCCCCGTGGTACTTGAGCGCCCGGGCGGTGGCCACGATCATGGCCGCGTCGGGCCGGAGGCCGGCCAGGCGGCACTTGATGTCGAAGAACTTCTCCGCCCCGAGGTCGGTGGCGAACCCGGCCTCGGTGAGGCAGATGTCGCCGAGCTTCAGCGCCAGCCGCGTCGCGAGGACCGAGTTGCAGCCGTGCGCGATGTTGGCGAACGGGCCCCCGTGCACGAGCGCGGGCGTGCCCTCCATGGTCTGCACCAGGTTCGGGTGGATCGCGTCGCGCAGCAGCGCGGTCATGGCCCCGGTGACCCCGAGCGCGTCCGCGGTCACCGGCTTGCCGTCGGCGGTGAGCGCCACCAGCATCCGCCCGAGGCGCTGCTTGAGATCCATGAGGTCCTCGGCCAGGCAGAGCGCGGCCATGATCTCGGAGGCCGAGGTGATCAGGAACCCGCCCTCGCGCGGCACCCCGTCCATCCGCCCCCCGAGCCCCACGACGACGTTGCGGAGGGCGCGGTCGTTGACGTCGAGGATGCGCTTCCAGGCCACCTGGCGGACGTCGATGCCGAGCGGGTTGCCGTGGTGCACGTGGTTGTCGAGCGCGGCGGCCAGGAGATTGTGCGCCGAGGTGATCGCGTGGAAGTCGCCGGTGAAGTGCAGGTTGATCTCGTCCATCGGGACCACCTGCGAGCGTCCCCCGCCGGTGCCGCCGCCCTTCATGCCGAGGGTGGGCCCGATCGACGGCTCCCGCAGCGCGATGACCGGGCGCGCGCCCGTCCGCCACAGGGCCTGGCCGAGCCCGATCGTCATCGTCGTCTTGCCGTCGCCCGCCGGCGTGGGGGTGATCGAGGAGACCACCACCAGCTTGCCGTCCGGCCGCCCGGCGCGGGCCGCGAGGGCGGACACGAGCACCTTGGCCTTGTCGCGTCCGTAGGGGATCCACTCCTCGTCGGTAAGGCCCAGGGCGCGGGCGATGTCCGCGATCGGGCGGGGCTGCCGGTCAGCGTCGGGCCGTGACGGGGTCGAGGTCGGCATCGGGCATGATCTCCTTCAGCCAGTCGGGAATGGGAATCATCTGGGCGGTGGCCGGGTTCCAGCAGGCGTGCAGCGTGTGCCCGGTGGCGACCAGGTCTCCGGCCTCGTTGTGGATCTCGTAGGTGAACCGGAAGCTCGCCCGCCGGCGCTCGCTCACCCGCGACGTGATCCGGAGCAGATCGTCCAGGAGAGCGGGCTTGACGTACTTCACGAAGGCTTCCACCACCGGCAGGTGCACGCGCTCGTTGACCCGTGCCATCGGCCAGCCGTGCTCGCGCAGGTACTCCACGCGCCCCACCTCGAAGTAGGTGAGATAGTTGCCGTAGTAGACCACCGACATGGTGTCGGTGTCCTTGTACCGCACGCGCACGCGGGTCACGGAGGGCACCGGGCACTTATAGGCGAGGGGCCGGGTCCCGTCAAGGGTCCGGCTGCTGGATCACGTCAGCGCTTGAAGACTTCCTTGAGGAGGTCGGTGGCGCGGGCGGTCGGATTGGTGCGGATGTCCTTCTCCTGCTCCCCGAGCACGTGGAAGAGGCCCCCCAGCCCCTTGTCCACCACGTAGCCGTCCAGGTCGAAGGTCTGCGAGCGGGCGAACGGGATGGCGTCGAAGCGCGCGACCAGGTCCTTGTACTGGCGGGTCACCCCCACGTCGTTCATCGACTTCGAGACCGCCGGCCGGAACGCGGAGGTGAGCTGCGGGGTGGTCTTGGAGCGGAAGAAGTCGGTCGCGGCGGTGTCACCCCCGTTCAGGATCTTGCGGGCGTCGTCGAAGCTCATCTTCCCGATCGCGTCCAGGAAGATCTGCTTGGCCTGCGGGGCCGCGCTCTCCGCGGCCCGGTTCATGCTGAGCACGAACTCGTCGATCTGGGGGCCGTAGCCGACGGTGCGCAGCCCGGTCTCGAGCGTCTTGAGCTTCTCGGGCATCAGGATCTTGATCGCCTGGTTGCCGAAGTAGCCGTCGGTCTTGCCGGTGAGGCTCACCGTCTTGCCGGTGGCGACCTGCAGCGCCTCCTTGAGCCCGTCCGCGATCTTGGCGTCGGAGAGCCCGCTGCCCTGGCCGCCCAGTCCCTCCAGCAGCTTGTCGAACTGGGCCGACGCGGGGGTCGCCGTCGCGAGCAGGGCGATCACCAGCGCCAGCGCCCCACCGCCGCTTCTCACGAGGAAGAGCATGCGTTCTCCTGACTGGCTAGAGATACTGGCCGTAGCGGATCTTCTCCACCACCGCGCGGATCCGCCGGTACACGTCGACCTGGCGCAGCAGGTCCTGGGTCGTCACCAGCCCGGCCTCCTGCCCCTGCCCCGCCGCGTGCACCTTCTCCTCCAGCGCGCGGCGCAGGATGTCGCGGATCTCGCCGCCGCTCATCCCGCCCATCGGCGGCAGCAGCAGGCGGAAGTCGAGGTCGGCCACCAGCGGCCGGCCCGCGTTGTGCTCGGCGCGCGCGCGGGTCAGCGCGATGACCTGCTCCTGCGCCGCCGCGTCCGGCAGCCGCACCTCGACCAGGTGGTCCAGGCGGCCGGGGGCCACCAGCGAGGGATCGACCGCGTCGGTGCGGCTGGTGGACGCGATCACCACCAGACGCGCGGAGGCGTCGAGGATGTCGAGCTTCTCGCACAGCGTGGCCACGATGCGCGCGCCCGCCTCGCGCGCCTGGGCGGGTGGCAGCAGGTGCTCGAGCGCGAGCGCGTCGGCCTGGTCGAGCAGCACCACGCCCTTGCCCTGCTCGCGGGCCAGGCCCAGCACCTCCTGCAGCAGCTCGCCGGTGTTGGGACCGAACTTCGAGGTCAGCGTCGCGAGCTTCAGGTGGTAGAACACCGCGTCCGCCTCGGTGGCGAGGGCGCGCGCGAGCAGGGTCTTGCCGGTGCCGGGCGGACCGTAGATGAGCATGCCCTTGGGCGGCGCGATGCCCCACTTGCCGTACAGCTCGGGGTCGGTGAGGGCGGTGACGAAGCTGCGCACCAGGCCCTTGGCCTCCGCGAGCCCCGCGATGTCCTCGAAGGACGTCTGCGCCTTGACCGCGACGTCGACGCGCCCGGTCAGCTCGGCGAGCTTCTCCCCGAGCTTGCCGAAGATCTCGCCGAGGCGCCGCTGGATGGCCCACTGCTGGCCCTCGACGTCGGGCGTGGAGGCGGGAGCGGCGCCGTCCCGCGGGGTCTCGGAGGCCACGCGCCTAGATCCGCTCGCCGGGTCCGGTCGGGCTGCCGGGCAGGCGGTCGGACTTCTCGAAGACGCGATCCTCCGCGAACACCGGGGCTTTGGCGCGCAGGGCCAGGGCGATCGCGTCGGACGGGCGCGAGTCGAGCTCGAGCGGGGCGCCGTCGACGGTCAGGTGGAGCGTGGCGTAGTAGGTGTTGTTGCGCAGGTCGGTGATCACCACCCGACTCACCGCGACCTTGAGCCGACCGAACAGGGTCAGGAACAGATCGTGGGTGAGCGGCCGCGGCGGGGTGACGTGCTCGAGCGGCACCGCGATCGCGGTGGCCTCGGCCGCGCCGATGACCATCAGCACCCGGCGGCGGTCGCGCTTGCCCTCCAGCATGACCCCGTGCTGGCCCTGCGGATCGCTGAACACGCCGACGACCGACACCTCCTGCGGACCGCCCGTCGAGGGCGCGGCGATCTCGGTGGGGTTGCGCGCGCCCGAGAGGGCCACGCCCAGCCCGAGCACCAGAGCGAGACGGCTGAGTCGGCGGAGCTTCACCATGGTCGACCGGACCTCCCCGGAATGGCGTGCGTGCAGTATCGGCCCGCCCCCGGGGCAAGTCAACCGCGCGCGGGCGCAGCGGCGGGCGCGGGCGGCGCGGCGTAGCCCACCCGCAGCCGCGTGCTGAGGAACGAGCCGACCGCGAGCAGCACGGTCAGCCCGCTCCACATGATCGCGTAGCCGAGGCCGTGCGCCACGTAGCCGAACACCACCGCGCCGGTGGTGTTGCCGACCAGGATCACCGAGCTGAAGATCCCCACCGCGCTGCCGCGCCGTCGCTCGGGCGTCACGTCCATGAGGAGGGCGGACATGGCGGGGTAGAGGAAGCCGTGGGCCGCGCCGGCCAGGAAGCCGGCGAGGAAGAGGAAGGGCAGCACCGGCAGGCGCAGCGACGGCCAGAAGAGGAGCGCCACGATGGCGATGATGCAGGTGGCGGCGGCCTGGACGAACATGCACGGGATGATCACCGCGCGGCGCCCGCGCACGTCGATCAGGTTGCCGCCCATCACCCGCACCAGCATCGCGGCCACCGCGTAGGCGGTGTAGAAGAGGCCGACGCTGGCGACCCCGAGGACCTCGCCGAAGGTGGGCAGGAAGGTGAAGATGGTGCCGGTGCCCAGGCCGAAGAAGAACCCGAGCAGCATGTGCATGTGCCGCAGCTCGAGCAGACCCTCCCGGATCACGTGGGTGCCCGGGCGCGCGCCGAGCGCGGCGGGGCGCACGTCCCGCACGTTCCAGCACACCGCGAGCGCGCCGCCCGCGATCACGGTGGCGGCCGCGAAGAACCACGGGAAGCCGAAGCGGCGGATCATGAGCTCGCCGAAGAGCGGGGCCAGCGAGGTGGAGACGAGGCCGGACAGGCCGAAGATGCCGAGGGCCCAGCCCCGCCGCTCCACCGGCACCATCTCCACCACGTGGATGTAGTTGGACACGAAGAACGCGGAGAAGGCGACGCCCTGAAGCACGCGCAGCACGCCCAGCAGGGGCAGCGGGCTCGACACCACGAAGAGCGCGCAGGAGACCACCAGCAGGCCGACCCCCAGGCGCATGAAGAAGCGACGCCCCAGATAGTCGATGAGGACGCCCACCACCGGCTGGCAGACGATGCCGGCCGCGCTGTAGAAGCCCTGGACCAGCCCGATGTCCGCCTCGTCGCCGCCGAGCTGCTGGATGTAGAGGGGCAGGAGGAGGAATCCGTTCAGCGCGCCGAAGAAGAAGAAGTTCGTGAGCATGATCCGCACGAACGGACCATGCCGGAACAGCTCGGCGGCGGGACCGGTCACCCGCGTTGCGGCCGGATCCACCGCGACCGTAGAATGACCGGCGACATGAACGGTCGCGAGTATAACACGCGGTCGCGCGCGCCCCGGACGCCCGAGACCGTCGCGCAGGTGATGGCGGGCGCCGCGCGCTTCGACGGCGGCGGGCGCGGGCGATTCTTCGCGCCCGCGCGCCTCCAGAGCTGGCCCGGCATCGTGCACGGCGGCGGCCTCGTGGCCCTGCTGGACGCGGCCGCCCGCGCCCTCGGCGCCGACGACGGGCCGCGCCGCCTCGAGGGGCGCCTCACCTCGTCGGTGCCGATCGAGAGCGCGCTCGACCTCGAGGGCCACGCGGAGCGCGGCGGCGCCACCGTCACGATCCTCGAGCGCGCCCAGCCGCTGACCGCCGCGACCGTCGGCGCGCCCGCGCCCGGGCCCGACGGCACGGCCCCGGAGGCCGGGTGGACCGCGGCCGGCCGCGAGGGCTGGCCGATGCCGCTCTCCGATCAGTGCCTCGCCTGCGGGGCCGACAACCCGCTCGGCCTCCAGCTCGGCCTGTGCTTCGACGCCGACGGGGTGTGGGCGCGCTTCCTGCCCCGCGCGCCGTGGCGGGGCGCGGGCGATCGGCTCGATCCCGCCCTGGCCCCGGTGGTGCTCGACGAGATCGCGTGGTGGCTGGGCGCGCTCGTGACGAAGGAGGGCGGGCTCACCAACCGGATCGACGTGACGCTGCTGCGGCCCGACGCGCCGGTGACCGGCCCGATCACCGCGGTGGGCCGCTTCGCCGACGTGACCCCGGTCGATCGCCGGCGCACCTTCTGGCGCACCCGCTCGGGCCTGCTCGCCGCCGACGACACCCTGCTCGCGATCGCGTCGATCGTCTTCCGGCCCGGCCCCGAGTACTCCGCGCGCCAGATGAGCTTCTTCCGCGCCCGGACCGATGGGGAGATCTTCGCGCGGATGTTCCCGGGCTACGCGGGCTGAGGGGGCGCGCTCGCGCGCGCCTCCGCCACCTTCGCCTGGAGCGCCTCCCACACTGCGAGCGGCACGGAGGGGTGGCCGAGCGTGCCCGCACGCACCGAGGGGCCGTGGAAGTCGGAGCCGCCGGTCGCCACGAGACCGTACTGGCGGCAGAGCTCCACGTAGGCTCCGCGCTGGGCCGGCGAGTGCTCCGAGTAGTAGCACTCGATGCCCATCAGGCCCGCCTCGACCAGGCCGGGAATGAGCGCGTCGCGGTCGGCGAGGCCGGGATGGGCGAACACCGGCGCCCCGCCCGCGCGCCGCAGCAGGCGCACCGCGTCCGCCGGCGAGAGCTTCTTGCGCGGCACGTGGGCGGGCTTGCCCGCCGCGAGGTACTTGTCGAACGCCTCCCGCACCGTCTTCACGTACCCGCGCTCGAGCATCACCCGGGCGATGTGCGGGCGGCCCGCCGAGCCCTCATGCACCAGGGCGAACACGCGCTCGACGTCGATGGGCAGGCCGAGGGCCGCGAGGCGCTCCGCGGTCCGCACCACGCGGGCGCGCCGTTCGGTCCGCTGCGCGCGGCAGAAGTCCTGGAACCACGCGGCCTCGTAGTCCATGCCGTAGCCGAGCACGTGGATCTCGGCGCCCTCCACGTCGCAGTTGATCTCGATGCCCGGCACGATGGTGAGCGGCGGGTGCTCCCGGGCGGCGGCCATCGCCTCGGCGAGGCCGTCGGTGGAGTCGTGATCGGTGACCGCCAGCACTCGCACCCCGCGCCGGGCGGCCTCCGCCACCAGCTCGCGGGGGCGCAGGGTGCCGTCGGAGCAGGTGGTGTGGGTGTGGAGGTCGACGCCGCCGCCCGCCATCGCCCGGGCGCGCTACCGGCGCCCGTCCATGCCCGCGATATACCCGAGCAGGGTGCGTACCGTGACCCCGGTGGCGCCCTTGGGGCCGAGCGGCAGGTCGCGCTCGGTGAACGCGGTGCCCGCGATGTCGAGGTGCGCCCACGGGATCCCGGAGGTGAACTCCCGCATGAAGAGCGCGGCCACGATGGCGCCCGCGCCGCGCTGGCTCGAGATGTTGTTGAGGTCGGCGATGTCGCTCTTGAGCCCGTCCCGGTACTCGTCGTGGAGCGGCAGCCGCCACATGCGCTCCCCGGCCGCGTCGGCGGCGGCGAGCACGCGCCCGCAGAGGCCGTCGTCGCTCGCCATCACCCCGGAGACGCCCTGGCCCAGCGCGATGACCACCGCACCGGTGAGGGTCGCCATGTCGACCATCTCGTCGGGCTTGATGTGCTTGGCCGCGTAGGCGAGCGCGTCGGCCAGGGTCAGGCGTCCCTCAGCGTCGGTGTTCCCGATCTCGACGGTGAGCCCGTTCATGGCCCGCACGATGTCGCCGGGCCGCTGGGCGGTGCCGGAGGGCATGTTCTCGGTGGCCGCGATCAGCCCGTGCACCTCGACCGGCGGCTTGAGCCGGCCGAGGGCCTGGAAGAGGCCGAGCACCGAGGCGGCCCCCGCCATGTCGTCCTTCATCCGCAGCATCCCGTCCGCGCTCTTGAGGTCGAGGCCGCCCGAGTCGAAGGTGATGCCCTTGCCCACGATGACCACCCGCCGCCGCGCCCGTCCCGACGGGGTGTAGGTCAGGTGGATGAACTTGGGCGGCTCCTCGCTGCCCTGCGCGACGCCTACGTAGGCGCCCATGCCCATGCGCGCGCACTCCGCGCGCTCCATGACCTTGAGCTTGAGCCCGCCCTCGCGCGCGATCTCCCCCGCGCGCCGGGCGAGGAAGGTGGGCGTCACCACGTTGGCCGGCTCGTTCACCAGGTCGCGGGTGAGGCACGTGGCCTCGGCCCAGATCTGCCCGAGCCGCACCCCGTCGCGGCCGCCCGCCGCGCTGCGCCGGTCCGGCTCGAGCACGGTGAGGGCCCGCACCGCCTTGGTGGCCTTCTCCTTCAGGTACTTCTCGAAGCGATAGGTGCCGAGCAGCCCGCCCTCCACGATGGCCTGGGCGCGCTCGCGCGGGGAGAGCCCGTTGGGCGGCACGAAGACCGCGACGGTCGCCGCGCCCAGGTCGCGCGCGCGCCGCACCGCCGCGGACACCGCGCGCCGCACCGGCTCCGCGTCGACGCGCGTCCGGTCGCTCCGCCGGTGTGGGCCGAGCCCCACCACCAGCACCCGCTCCGCCGGGATCTTGCCGCCGGTGTGCACGTAGGAGATCTGCCCGGGCTTGCCCTCGAACTTCTCGCTCGTGAGCACCTTCGAGAGCAGTCCGCCCAGCGCGCGGTCCACCGCCGCGAACTCGGCGGGCGGCCGGCCCTCGGCGGCGTACCGCCCCAGCACCAGCACGTCCGCGCGCGCTTCCGACGGCTTCCGGGTCTCCAGCGCCAGATCCATTCCCTTCATCCTCCCTGGACGAGCGTCCGATCGATTCGAGCCGCGCGGTGAACCATGTCGGCGAGGCCGTCGGTGGTATCGTACGCCGCGAGCTCGGCGATCGGCACCCACCGCACCTCGGCGGCGTCGCTGCCGGCGCGCGGCACGCCGGAGGCGATCGACGCCACGTAGTCGATGATCACGTAGTGGTAGTGCACGCGGGGCGGCTCCCCGCCGTTCGACGGCGCGTGCCGCACCCGATCGATGACCCCGCATAGCCCGCGGAGCCGCACCGCGACCCCGCACTCCTCCTCCACCTCGCGGCGGAGCGCGTCCTCGATTCGCTCGCCCAGATGGACGAGCCCGCCCGGGATGCTCCACTTGCCCTGCGACGGCGGCTGCCCGCGCTTGACCAGCAGCACGCGGTCGCCGTCGAGGATGACCGCGCCGACGCCCACGCGCGGGGCGTCCGGGTACTCGCGGGCGAACGTCACCGGGCGGTCCCGCGCGCGGGGTCCGGAATCAGGCCGGGGATCGATACGACCTGGGCGCTGATGGAGCGCCCCGCGCGCGTCCAGCGCTCGGTGCCGTATTTCTCCCGCACCAGCGTCTCGGCCCGCTCCATCTCGGCGGCGTCGAGCCCGCCGGGGGTCAGGTCGAGGGCGTGGGCCTCGCGGAAGCCCTCGGCGAGGGCGGTCATGGTCTCGTCGAAGCCGGGCCGGCGCCCGAGCACCGCCTCGAGCGTGGTCATGCCGGCCAGCGGGTCGCGCTCGTCCGGGAACACCGCGCGCAGCCGGTCGGGCGCGGCGCCCAGCATCACCGCGCCGTGCTGGAGGAAGCCGGTACCCTGTCGCCGCTGCGCGCTGCCCACCACCTTGAGCCCGTCGACCTCGAGCTCGTAGGAGCCGGTGCGGGCGAAGCAGAAGGTCGGCATCGCGGCGGGATCGGAGGGCTGCACCGGCACCATCTCGACCGGGGCGGACAGGCGCTGCAGGCCCGCGGCCAGCGCGGTGCCGATGAAGCGGTAGGTCTCGAGCAGGTCGTCGGCGCCCTCGAAATCCCCCGCCCGCGCGGTCACGCTGTAGGTCAGCTCGAGCTCGGGCCCCTCGTGCAGGATCGCGCTGCCGCCGGTCGGCCGGCGCACCAGCCCGATGCCGAGCGCGGCGGCCGCCGCCACGTCGATGCGATCGTCGAGCGGCTGCCCGTAGCCCAGCGAGATGGTCGCGGGCGCCCAGGCGAAGAAGCGGAGGGTGGGCGGCGCGCTCCCCGCGAGACGCCCCTCGAGCAGCGTCTCGTCGAGCGCCATGTTGAGGGCGCCGTCGAGCGGCTCGGTCACCAGCAGGCGGAACGGTGTCACTGGGACGGGCGCCACCTCAGGACGGGCTGGCGGGCAGCCAGCGTCTGGTCGAGCCGGCGCACCGGCGTGGTGAGCGGCGCCTGGTGGATGATCTCGGGATCGGTCTCGGCCTCGCGCGCGATGCGGATCATCGCGTCGCAGAACTGGTCGAGCGTCTCCTTGGACTCGGTCTCGGTCGGCTCGATCATCAGCGCCTCTTCCACGATCAGGGGGAAGTAGGTCGAGGGCGCGTAGAAGCCGAGGTCGAGGAGCCGCTTGGCGATGTCCATCGCGGTCACCCCGAGCTTCTTCTGGCGCCGCGCCGAGAGCACGCACTCGTGCATGCACGGACCGGGGGCCGAGCGATCGTAGTCGCCCTCCAGCCGCTTCAGGATGTAGTTGGCGTTGAGCACCGCGTTCTCGGAGACCGCGCGCAGCCCGTCCGGCCCCATGGTGCGGATGTAGGTGTAGGCCCGCACCAGCATCCCGAAGTTGCCCCAGAAGGCCTGGAGCTTGCCGATCGACTGCGGGCGGTTCCAGTCGAGCCCGTAGACCCCCGCGCTCGCGTCGTCGCGCTTCACCACCACCGGGGTCGGCAGGAACGGGGCGAGGTGCGCCTTGATGCCGACCGGCCCCGAGCCGGGGCCGCCGCCCCCGTGCGGGGTCGTGAAGGTCTTGTGCAGGTTGAAGTGGCAGACGTCGAAGCCGAGATCGCCCGGCCGGGTGATGCCGAGGATGGCGTTGAAGTTCGCCCCGTCCATGTACACCTGCACGCCCTTGGCGTGGCACATCTCGGTGATCTGGTGGATCTTCGACTCGAAGAGCCCGAGGGTGTTGGGCTGGGTGATCATGAACGCGGCCACGTCCTCGTCGAGGTGCCGCTCGAGGTCGGCCAGGTCCACGTCGCCGTTGGCCTCCGACTTGAGCTCGACCACCGAGAAGCCGGCCAGCGCGGTGGAGGCGGGATTGGTCCCGTGCGCGGAGTCGGGGATCAGCACCTTGTGGCGGCGCTCGCCGCGGGCCAGGTGGTAGGCGCGGATCATCAGCACCCCGGCCAGCTCGCCCTGGGCGCCCGCCGCGGGCTGGAGCGACACCTCGTCCATGCCCGAGATCTCGGCGAGGTCCCGCGCGAGCTCGTGCATGAGCTGGAACGCGCCCTGGCTCGCCGCCTCCGGCGCGAGCGGGTGCAGCCGCGAGAAGCCCTGCAGCCGCGCCATGTCCTCGTTG
>Ga0207665_10001348_pt1 | contig 16557 bp, 17 predicted proteins | sample LARL112metaG_FD_184351 | JGI IMG/M metagenome (GOLD analysis project Ga0207665, IMG submission 184351) | Corn, switchgrass and miscanthus rhizosphere microbial communities from Kellogg Biological Station, Michigan, USA - LAR L11-2 metaG... | ecosystem: Host-associated > Plants > Roots >...
GAGGAGATCGGCGCCGATCTCGAACACGATCCGGCGCGTGGCGTCCGCATTTCCGAGCTGCGGCGTGAGCTCTGCGACTCCCTCGCCGGCATCTCGCCCGAGCAGGCGCAGGTGATCGTCCTCAAGGACGCGCTCGGCTACACGTTCGAGGAGATCGCGGCCGCGGCCGGCATGCCCGTCGGGACGGCCAAGTGTCACGCGCATCGGGGCCGCAACCGCCTTCGTGAGCGGCTCGAAGACCGCGACGTCGCGTGAGCGTCCCGCCCACTCCGTTCGGCCGGGAGACGATCGAGTCGATCATCCCGCACCGGCCTCCCTTCCTGCTCGTCGACGAGGTCGTCGAACTGGAGCCGGGTCGCCGCGTGCGCGGACGGTTTCTCGTCCCCGAGGACGGCTGGTGGTTCCCGGGCCATTTCCCCGACCGCCCGGTGATGCCCGGCGTCCTCACCATTGAGGCGATCGCGCAGTGTGGCGCGGTCGCAGTCCTCGCCGACGAGGCGAACCGGGGCAAGATTCCGTTCTTCGCGGGGATCGACGACTGCCGCTTCAAGCGCGTCGTCGAGCCGGGCGACGTCCTCGACCTCGAGTGCGAGTTCGTGCGGGTGCGCGGGCCGATCGCGAAGGGCCAGGGGCGCGCGAGCGTCGCGGACGAGACCGCCGTGGAGGCGACGCTCACGGTCTTCGTCGGGAGCGAGGGCTAGGCGCTCTTGATCGGCACCGGCCGCAGCGACGTCCACGTCACGATCACGGGCCTCGGGGCGCACGTTCCCGAGCGGGTTGTTACGAATGACGAGCTCTCCCGGCTCGTCGAGACCTCGGACGAGTGGATCGTCGAGCGGACAGGGATCCGCGAGCGCCGAATTGCCGCGGACTCCGAGGCGCTCTCCGATCTCGCACTGCCGGCGATCGATCAGGCCCTCGGGCAGTCCGGGCTAGGTGGGAAGGACATCGACCTTCTGATCGTCGCGACGGTGACGCCGGACATGATGTTTCCCTCGACCTCGGCGATCCTTGCCGACCGGCTCGGTGCCACCGAGGCGGCCGCCTACGACCTCTCCGCCGGCTGCACGGGCTTCATGTACGCGGTCGCGCAGGCTTACGGGATGCTGGCCGCAGGGCTCGCGCGGCGTGCGCTCGTGGTCGGCGGCGACGTGCTCTCGCGGATCCTCGACTGGAAAGACCGTTCCACCGTCGTGCTCTTCGGCGACGGTGCCGGGGCGGTCGTGCTCGAGCTCTCCGAGGAACCGGGCTTCCTTGCCTTCGAGCTCGGCGCCGACGGAGCGGGTGGCGAGCACCTCTGGCTGCCGGGCAGCGGCTCCCGCCTCTTCGACGATCCGGACGAGTTCGTGAAGATGAACGGCCGTGAGGTGTTCAAGTTCGCGACGCGGGTTCTCGTGCAGTCCGGCGAGGCAGTGCTGGAGCGCGCCGGTGCGCACATCGAAGACGTCGACGTCTACGTTCCCCACCAGGCCAATGTCCGCATTATCGACCACGCAACCAAGAAGCTCGGCGTCCCGTCGGAACGGGTGGTGGTCAACGTAGATCGTTACGGCAACACGTCATCCGGCTCCATCCCGCTCGCTCTCGCGGATGCACAGGAGGAGGGACGGCTTCGGAAGGGAAGCCTCGTGCTGATGACGGGGATGGGGGCCGGGCTCACCTGGGGCAGCGCGCTCATGCGCTGGACGATGGCGTCATGAGCAAGGTCGCCTTCTGCTTCCCGGGCCAGGGCTCGTTCGAGGCGGGCATGGGACGCGACATCGCTGAGGCGGTGCCCGCTGCGATGGCGGTCTTCGAGCGCGGTAGTGCGGCGAGCGGCCTCGATCTCGAGCGCCTCTGCTTCCATGCCGAGGCCGAGGAGCTGTTCGACACCGCGGTTCAGCAGCCGGCGCTCGTCGCTACCTCGCTCGCCATCCTCGAGGCCATGCGCGAGCGCGGCATCGAGGCGGACTTCGTGATCGGCCACTCGGTGGGCGAGTTCGCGGCGATTGCCGCAGCGGAGGCAATGACGATCGAGGAGGCGATCGCGCTCGTGCGCGAGCGCGGCCTGGCGATGGCCGAGGCGGCTGCGCGCAATCCCGGCTCGATGGCCGCGATCCTCGGCCTCGCGGATGAGGTGGTGGAGGGTCTCTGTCGCCGCATCCTCGGCGTTTGGCCGGCGAACTACAACTGCCCCGGCCAAATCGTGGTCTCCGGCGAGAATCTGGCCGTGGACGAGTGCATCGAGCAGGCGGAGAGCCACGGCGCCCGCAGGGTCGTCAAGCTCAAGGTCTCCGGCGCCTTCCACTCGCCGCTCGTCGCGCGCGCAGCGGATCGGCTGCGGCCTGCGATCGAGAAGGTTCGGTTTCAGGAGCCCGTGGCGCCGTTCATGTCCACCGTGACGGCTCGCGTCGAGTCGGCACAGCGCATGGGGCCGCTCCTCGTCGACCAGCTCACGGCCCCCGTCCGCTTCACGCAGTCGGCGACGGAGCTGATGCGCGGCGGGGTCAGGACATTCGTCGAAGTCGGCCCGAGCAACGTCCTCTCCGGGCTCGTCAAGCGGATCGACCGCAGTGTCAAGGCCGTCTCGGTGAACAGTCTCGAGGCGCTCGAGCGGCTCCCCGAGCTGCTCGCAGAAAACTAGTGACCTTCTGTTCGCTCGAGGGCAAGCGCGCCCTCGTCACCGGCGCCTCGAAGGGGATCGGCCGCGCAATCGCTGAGGAGCTCGCCAGAGCCGGCGCCGAGGTCGTCGTCGGCTATCGCAGCGGAGCCGAGGAGGCGGAGGCGCTCGCGCGCGAGATCGGCGGGAACGCCGTCCAGGCCGACGTCTCGAACGCCGGGGAGGCCGCGCGACTCGTCGATGAGGCGGGTGACGTCGACATCCTCGTCAACAACGCAGGCCTCACCCGCGACGGGCTTCTGGCCCGGATGTCCGACGAAGATTGGCGCGCCGTGATCGAGACGAACCTCTCGTCCGTCTTCTACACGTGCCGCGCCGTCTGCCGTCCGATGATGAAGAAGCGCGCCGGCGCGATCGTCAACGTCTCCTCGATCGTCGGCGTCCACGGCAATTGGGGGCAGACGAACTACGCCGCGTCGAAGGCCGGGATCATCGGCTTCACGAAGTCACTCGCGCGGGAGCTCGGCAGCCGGGGCATTCGCGCGAACGTCGTCGCGCCCGGCTACGTGCGGACGCAGCTCACCGACGTCCTGCCCGAGGAGGCGACGTCCGCGATGCTCGCAAACACCCCGCTGGGGCGGCTTGGCGAGCCGGGCGACGTCGCGGGCGCGGTACGCTTCCTCTGCTCCGACGAGGCCGCCTTCATAACGGGGGATGTGCTGCTTATCGACGGTGGGCTGGGGATGTAGTGACTTCGAGTAACGCTTCTCTCAACGGACGCAGGCGCGTCGTCATCACCGGGCTGGGCGCGGTGTCGCCGCTCGGGCTCGACGTCGAATCCAGCTGGACGAGCTTGCTCGCGGGCAACTCCGGCGCCGCGGAGATCACCCAGTTCGACCACAGCGAGTATCCGGTCCACTTCGCGTGCGAGGTGAAGGGCTTCGACCCGACCGAGTGGATCGAGCGCAAGGCGGCGCGGCGGATGGACCGGTTCACGCACCTGATCCTCGCCGCGGCGCGGCAGGCGGAGGCCGATTCCGGGCTCGACATCGCCAAGGAGGCCGACCGCATCGGCGCGTCGATCGCGACGGGGATCGGCGGCCTGCAGTCGTTCCAGGACTGCTACGACGTGCTTAAGGAGCGCGGCCCGGATCGGGTCAACCCGTTCTCGATCCCGGCGATCATCCCGAACCTCGGCGCCGGCTGGGTGTCGATCGAGCTCGGCACGCGCGGGCCGCTCCTCTCCGAGTGCACGGCGTGCGCCGCCTCGAACATGGCGATCGGCGACGGGACGGACGCGATCCGGCTCGGCAGAGCGGACGTGATGCTCTGCGGCGGCACCGAGGCGGCCGTGACCCAGGTCGGGATCGCGGGCTTCGGCGCGATGCGCGCGCTATCGAGGCGTAACGACGACCCGGAGCGCGCGTCACGGCCGTTCGACGCCGAGCGCGACGGCTTCGTGATGGGCGAGGCCGGCGCAGTGCTCGTGCTCGAGGGGCTCGACCACGCACAGGCTCGCGGGGCGAAGATCTACGCGGAGGTGGCGGGCTACGGCCTCTCCTCCGACGCCAAGCACATCACCGATCCCGACCCGACCGGCCCGGTCAACGCGTTCAAGATGGCCCTCCAGGAGGCGGACGTGGCCCTGGACGAGGTCGACTACATCAACGCGCACGCCACGTCCACGCCGGTCGGCGACGCGTCGGAGACGCAGATGCTCAAGTACGCGCTCGGCGAGGAGAACGCCTACAAGACTCCCGTCTCGGGGACAAAGGGCGCGACCGGCCACTGCCTGGGCGCCGCCGGTGCGATCGAGGCGACGTTCACGGTGCTCTCGATCCGCGACGGGAAGCTGCCTCCGACGATCAACTACGAGGTCGAGGATCCCTCCTGCGATCTCGACTACGTGCCCAACGAGGCACGCGACGCCGACGTCAAGGTCGCGATGTCGAACAGCTTCGGCTTCGGCGGCCACAACGCCTGCGTCGTCTTCAAGCGCTTCGAGGACTAGTTCCCACCCTCGATAGGCTCGCGCAGTATGCAGCGGTGGGCGACGTTCGACTGCTACGGGACGCTGATCGACTGGAACGCGGGCATCGGGCGCGAGCTCGAGCGGCTGTTCGGCGCCGCACGCGCGGGCGAGCAACTCCACGCGTACCACGAGCTCGAGCCGCAGATCCAGCGGGAGGATCCCACGCGGAGCTACCGCGAGGTGATGGCGATCGCGCTGGCGCGGCTCGGTGCGTCCGGCGACGAGCAGGACGCGCTGGCCCGGTCGCTACCCGAGTGGGAGCCGTTCGCCGAGGTGCCGGCGGCGCTCGCCGAGGCTCGCCGGCAGGGCTGGCGCCTAGCCGTCCTCTCGAACACCGACCCCGACTTCCTCGCTGCCTCGCTCGGGCGGATCGGGGTCGAGTTCGACGTAACGGTGGTCGCCTCCGAGATCGGTTCGTACAAGCCGGCGCCGGCACACTGGCAGGAGTTCTTCGCGCGCAGTGGAGCCGCTCCTGAGGGGCACGTCCACGTCGGCGCGAGCCTCTTCCACGACATCGCTCCCGCCACGAGGCTCGGGCTACGGACGGTCTGGATCAACCGTCTCGGCGAAGAGGCCGAGCCGCAACCCGACGTCGAACTGCACACATTGGACGGCCTGGCCGAGACCCTCGACTCCCTCGCGGCATGAGCTTCCGTCCGGCGACGAGAGACGATCTGACCGCGATCGCAGAGCTGTTCGGCTCGGTCGAGGAAGCGGTGATGGGTAGTCCCTCCCGGCTGGATGCGATCACAGTCGAGGGCTGGTTGCACACGATCGCGTTCGAGACGAACACGTGGCTTCTCGAGGAAGACGGCCGGCTCCTCGCCGGCGCGTTCGCGCAGACGTTCGGCCGCCGCGGCAACTGCGCCGGCGCCGTCCGCCCTTCCGCCTGGGGGCGCGGCCTCGGCACACGACTCCTCGAGCTCATGGAGTCGCGACTTGCGGAGGAGGAGGTGGAGCGGATCAACTCCTGGACCGTGGCGGGTGACGCTGCGGCAGCCGACCTCTTCCAGGCTCACGGCTACCGCGAGGTGCGGCGCTTCTGGGAGATGGCGATCGAGCTCGAGCAGGAGCCGCCCGAGCCGCCTGCGGACGTCGAGCCCTTCACCGAGGGTGACGCCGAGGATTTCCATGCCGCCCTCGAGGAGTCGTTCGCCGAGCACTGGGAGAACGAGCCCGAGCCGTTCGAGGAGTGGTGGACGCGTCAGCGGCACAGGTCCAACTTCGACCCCTCGCTCTGGTTCGTCGTCCGGGACGGCGACGAGCTCGCGGGAGTCGTCCGCAACGAGGCGCGCCCGCCTGCCGGCTACGTGGGCGCGATCGGCGTGCGCAGCCCCTGGCGCGGCCGCGGCTACGGCCGTGCGCTTCTCCTGCAGAGCTTCCGCGAGTTTCGCCGGCGTGGGCTTTTGCGCGTGACGCTGGGCGTGGACGCCGCTAACGCGACCGGCGCGACGCAGCTCTATGAGAGTGTCGGCATGCATGTCGACCAGGAGCTCGTCGTCTGGGGGAAAGCGCTTCGGTGAGTCTGCTGCGCGCCCGCTGCCCGACCTGCCGAACGCTCACGGCCGTGGCTATCGACGACGGCTACGAGTGCCACGCGTGCGGTCGCCCCTTCGCCGCCGGGCTCGTACGGGTGCCGCGCGCCTGGGGCGACGGCGGCGAGGCGATGGTCGAGGCGGCTGCGCTTGCTCTCGACTATCCGGAGGTCGCCGTCGTCGAGGAGGAGACGCTCGCGATGCAGACGCTCGCCGTCGCCTCCGACCTGCCCGCCCACCCGATCGTGCTCGGCGGCTGCTGCTGCTCGCATGTCGGCGCCGTCGAAGGCCTCGCCGCGAGGCACGGCCACGTCGGCGTCCTCTGGCTCGACGCGCACGGCGATCTCAACACGCCCGAGTCGTCTCCCTCCGGCAACGACTGGGGGATGCCGCTGCGAATGCTGCTCGACCGCGGCACGGTTGGCCCGGGCGACGTCGTGCTCTGGGGCGCCCGCAACCTCGACCCGCCGGAGGAGGAGTTCATCGCCGTCAACGGGATCGGAGCCGATCCGGAGACACTGCTCGAGCGGGCCGACGCCGTGTACGTCGCCCTCGACTGCGACGTCGTAGATCCGGACGAGCTGGCGGTCTTCATGCCGGAGCCAGTCGGGCCGATGCTCGACGAGGTCGAGCACCTCATGACGGAGGTGCGCGAGAGCGGCAAGCTCGTCGGCGTGGGGTTCACCGGGCTTGCACCCGACCCGGCGAACGTCGCCAAGGTCGAGCGGCTCGCCACGGCGCTCGGCTACTGAGCCTCGGCTCCGCAACTCGCTGCAGGAGGCTGAGGTCTAAGCTGGCGACGTGGCCAAGATTGACGTTTCGGTCGAGACAGACGACCAGCCGACCCCTCCGCCGAGCCACCCGAACACCTGTCCGAGCTGTCACTCGCACTATCGTGACGACGAGCTCGAGCGCAGTCTCTGGGTGTGCGAGCAGTGCGGCCATCACTTCCCCATGCGCGCGCGGGCCAGGATCGAGTCCCTCGTCGACCCGGGGTCGTTCTCCGAGCAGGCGACCGAGCTTCACTCCGAGGATCCGCTCGGCTTCTTCGACCTACGCCCCTACACCGAGCGGCTCGCCGAGGCCGAGATGACGACCGGTCTGTCCGACGCCATGGTGGTCGGCAGCGCCGCGATCGAGGGCCGCCAGTGCGAGCTCGCCGTCATGGACTTCGCATTCATGGGCGGTTCGATGGGAAGCGTCGTCGGCGAGAAGCTCTCGCGCGCCTGCGACTCGGCGGCAGAGGCCGAAATGCCGCTCGTCAGCGTCACGAGCTCGGGTGGCGCCCGTATGCAGGAGGGCATCCTCGCGCTCATGCAGCTGCCGAAGACCGTGGCCGCAGTCGAGGACCTCCGCGACTCCGGGCAGGCGCTCCTCTGTGTGATGGCGCATCCGACGACGGGAGGCGTGCTCGCGAGCTTCGCCACCCTCGGGGACGTCCTGCTCGCAGAGCCGAACGCGCTCATGTCCTTCGCCGGCCCACGCGTCGTGCAGGAGATCACTCGTGAGAAGCTGCCCGACGACTTCGGCCGGGCCGAGCAGAACCTGCGCTACGGCCACATCGACGCGATCGTGCCGCGCCCGGAGCTGCGCCCGACACTCTCCCGCCTCCTGAGGTTGTTCGATGCCCCCAACTGAGCACGAGCTGCGGCTGCGGCAGCGCCTCGGGCGGTTGAGGAACCTGCCGCTGCTGGGCGGCGCGAAGCTGTCCGGGGAGCTCGAGCGGCTCGAGCGGCAATTGTCCCGGATCGGGGAGGAGGCCACCGACGAGGAGATCTGGCGCAAGGTCGAGCTCGCCCGACACGACGAGCGGCCGTACACGCTCGACTACGTCGAGCGGCTGCTCGATGACTGGTTCGAGCTGCACGGCGACCGAGCGCTCGGCGACGACGGAGCGATGATCGCCGGCCTCGGCAAGCTCGGCGACCGGACGATCGTCCTCATCGGCCAGCAGAAAGGCCGCGACATCCACGAGCGCGCCAGCCGGCGCTTCGGCATGCCGAACCCCGAGGGCTACCGGAAGGCGATGCATGCGATGGAGCTGGCCGACCGTCACGGCTTCCCGATCGTCACGCTTGTCGACACGCCGGGCGCCTACCCGGGCGTCGTCGCGGAGCAGCACGGCCAGGGCGCTGCGATCGCGGCATCGCAGGCGACCATGGCGCGGCTCAAGGTTCCCACCGTGGCGTGCGTGATCGGCGAGGGAGGCTCGGGCGGGGCGATCGCGATTGCCCTCGCCGACCGCGTCCTCATGCAGGAGAACGCGATCTACTCCGTCATTTCGCCCGAAGGTTGCGCGGCGATTCTCTGGCGCGACGCGGGCCAGGCGAAAAAGGCCGCCGCCGCCTTCCGTCCCGACGCGGTGCACTGTCTCGAGCTCGGCGTGGTCGACGAGGTCGTGCCCGAGCCGGTCGGTGGCGCGCACATCGATCCGGACCTGGCGGCGCGCCTGCTCGGAGAGGCGATCCGCGGTGCGCTCGCCGATCTCGACGGGATTCCCGGCGACGACTTGCGCCGCCGCCGGCGCGCGCGCTTCCGTTCCCTCGGCGTCTACGCCTAAGACAAGTTGGACTAGATTTACAGAGATTCAAAGACAGAATCGAGCGGCGCTGTCCACACCGTCCACAGGCTTATCCCCGCTATGTATGCGTTGTGTGAACCGTAGGAATACGACTCGAGACCGGGAAACGTGAGCAAGAAGCTCTCGGAATACGAGCGCAAGCGAGACCGGAAGAAGACCCCCGAGCCGTTCGGGAGTCGCGCCCGCAACAAGGATCCGATCTTCGTCGTTCAGCGTCACGATGCCCGGCGGCTGCACTACGACTTCCGGCTCGAGCGCGACGGCGTGCTCGCGTCCTGGGCGGTGCCGAAGGGCGTTCCGCTCGAGCCCGGCGAGCAGCATCTCGCGGTTCACGTCGAGGATCACCCGCTCGAGTACGGAAGCTTCGAGGGGGAGATTCCGAAGGGGAACTACGGCGCGGGCACCGTCGAGATCTGGGACCACGGGACGTACGAGTTGCTCGAGGAGAAGAACGACGGCGGGCTCACGGTGCGGCTGCACGGCAAGCGCCTCGACGGGACCTGGGCGCTCGTCCCGGCTCATCTCTCCGGCGACGAGAAAAACTGGCTCATCCTCCGCAAGCGCGAAGACGGGACGGTGTCCCGGGGGCAGGCGCCGCGCACCTATCGGCCGATGCTCGCCACGCTGACCGAGAAGCTTCCTAAGGGAGAGGGCTGGGAGTTCGAGCCGAAGTGGGACGGCTATCGCGCCGTCGGCTACGTCCACGGCGGCGAGGCGAAGCTCCTCTCCCGGAACGGGAACGACCTGACGGAGCGGTTCGCGGTCGTGGCGAAGGAGCTTGTGCAGGCGCTCCGCACGCCGGATGCGGTCGTCGACGGCGAGGTCGTCGCGCTCGACTCGGCCGGCAGGTCGAGCTTCTCGGCGATGCAACGGGGGAGCACGCAGCTCGCGTACGAGGTGTTCGACCTGCTGGAGGCCGACGGTGAGCCCGTCATCGGCCTGCCGCTGAGCGAGCGGAGGGCGCGGCTCGAGAAGCTGCTGGCGCGGAATCCGGTCGTCCAGCTCTCGGGCTCCTTCGTGGACGGCGACGCGCTGTTCGAGGCGGCACAGGAGCAGGGCCTCGAAGGGGTGGTTGCGAAGCGCGTGTCGTCGCGGTACGTCGAGGGAGGGCGTGGCCGTGACTGGCTGAAGATCAAGACGCACGGGCGGCAGGAGTTCGTGATTTGCGGTTACACGAAGGGCCAGGGCCGGCGGAGCGGCCGTTTCGGCGCGCTCGTGATGGGAGTCCATCGTGGCAAGGGATGGGAATGGGTCGGAAACGTGGGGACAGGCTTCAAGGACCACGACATCGACGAGCTGCTGGCGAAGCTCGAGCCGCTGCGGCGGGAGGAGTCGCCGTTTCCCGTCGTCCCAAAGATGCCGAAGGTGAAGAAGGGCGACATCGTCTGGGTCGAGCCGAAGCTCGTCGCCGAGGTGGAGTTCGCGGAGTGGACGCACGACGGGCACCTGCGCGCGCCGTCCTTCCAGGGCCTTCGCGACGACAAGCCGGCGGCGGACGTGCATCGGGAGCGGCCGGCGGCGGCTCAGGAGGGGAAGGTCAAGCTCTCCAACCTCGAGAAGCTCTTTTGGGAGGACGAGGGCATCACGAAGGGCGACCTGCTCGACTACTACCGCGCTGTGGCGGGGGTGCTCGTGCCGCACCTGCGCGACCGTCCGTTCACGATGCGCCGCTACCCCGACGGCGCGTACGGCAAGGCGTTCTTCCAGAAGGACGCGCCGAAGGGGATGCCGGACTGGATTCCGCGCTTCCACGTGCAGGTATCGACACGCGAGCGGCCGCCGAAGAAGCGCTGGATCGACGCGCCGATCGTGAACGACGAGGACGCACTCCTGTGGATGGTCAACATGGGCTGCATCGACATGAACGCGTGGTACTCGCGCGTCGACCGTCCGGAGCGGCCGGACTTCGTCCTCTTCGACCTCGACCCCTCGCCGGATGTCGGGTTCGGCGAGGTGGTCCAGGTCGCGCTCCTCGTCAGGCAGGCGCTCGACGCGCTCGGCCTGGCTTCGTTCCCAAAGACGAGTAGCGCCGACGGCATGCACGTGCTCGTGCCGGTCGAGCGCCGGTACCCGTACACCCAGACGCGCGAGCTCTGCGAGATCGTGGCGGGCGCGCTTGCTCGGACGCATCGGGGGCTCGTGACCACCGAGTGGGCGAAGTCGAAGCGCCGCGGCGTCCTGATCGACGCGAACCAGAACGGGGAGGGGAAAACGATCGCGTCGGTCTACTCGGTGAGGCCACGGCCGGGAGCCCCGGTCTCGACGCCGCTGCGGTGGGAGGAGGTCGACGAGTCGCTCGACGCGACCGCATTCACGATGGAAGCCGTGCTCGAGCGAATCCGCCGCCACGGCGACATCTTCGAAGGCGTCCTCACGACAAGGCAACGCCTCGAGCCCGCGCTCCGCGCCCTCCGCTGACACGGCCACAATGACGTGGCTGTTCTTGCCCTGTCTCCGCGGCTGCTAGAACGCCTGCGTGGGCGGGAGGATCCTCTGGGATGTCGATACGCAGGTCGACTTCATCGAGCCTGGCGGGAAGCTGTACTTCGCCGGCGCCGAGGAGGCGAGGCCGGCCATGGGCCGGATCGTGGAAGCCGCTCGCGCCACAGGCGCTGTCCACGTCGCGTCGACCGACCAGCACGAGCTGAGTGACCCCGAGATCTCGGAGCAGCCGGACTTCGACACCACGTGGCCGCCGCACTGCCTGCTCGGCACGCGCGGCGCGGAGAAGATCCCGGAGACGAAGCAACTCGAGCCCCTGCCGTTGCCTCTGCTGCCCGTGCCCCACGGGATCCTGCGCCGGCTCCTCGACGGCCGCCGCGAGATCCTCATCCCGAAGAAGCACTACGACCCGTTCACGAACCCCAACACCGAAACCATGCTCGACTACCTCGATCCCGACGAGATCCTCCTCTTCGGTGTCGCCACGGAGATCTGCGACGACGCAGCCGTGCGCGCTCTCCTCCGCCGCGGCCGCCGCATCGCCTTCGTCGAGGACGCGGCGCGCGGGGTCGACGAGTCGCGCGCAGCCGCCTGCATCGAGTCGTGGCGCGAGCTCGGCGTGCGCACGACGACGGCCGAGGAGGCGGCCGCCTCGTTCGGCTAAGGGATGCCGTGGTCGCTGCCGATGAGAGCCTGAGATGGTGAGCGACTGGTTGCACTCTGCGGCGGACTTCGCCACCACCTGGCTCCCCCTGGCCTTCTTCCTGCTCCTCCTCGTTCTCGCCTGGATCCTGTGGAAGACGGTCGCGATGATGCCGCGCACCAAGCCGGCAAACATCAGCCACGGCGCCAAGTCGCAGACGACGTGGGAGGACGTCGCCGGCGTCGAGGAGGTTCGCGGCGAGCTGATGGAGGTCGTCGAGTTCATGCGCGACCCCAAGCGGTTCGAGCAGCTCGGCGCGAAGGTGCCCAAGGGGCTGCTCCTCTACGGTCCCCCCGGAACGGGCAAGACGCTGCTGGCAAAGGCCGTTGCGTTCGAGTCGGGCGCGAACTTCTACAGCGCCTCGGCCTCGTCGTTCGTCGAGATGTTCGCCGGTCTTGGCGCCGCCCGCATCCGTCGCCTGTTCATGGACGCGCGGAAGAACGCGCCGGCGATCATCTTCATCGACGAGCTCGACGCCGTCGGCGCTCAGCGCAGCGGACACGGCTTCAATCGCGAGCAGGACCAGACGCTCAACCAGCTGCTCGTCGAGCTGGACGGCTTCGAGGGCTCCGAGCAGGTCGTGGTGATGGGCGCGTCCAACCGGATTCAGGATCTCGACACCGCGCTGCTCCGGCCCGGCCGTTTCGACCGGCAGCTGCTCGTGCCGCCGCCCGACCTCGCCGGTCGTGAGGCGATCCTTCGTGTCCATACCCGCGGCAAGCCGCTCAACATCGACGACGTCGATCTCGTGACCGTGGCGCGGCAGACCTCGGGGCTCACCGGCGCCGAGCTCGCGAACATCTGCAACGAGGCGGCGATCAGGGCCGGCCGTCGCAACGACCTCACGATCAACCAGTCCGACTTCGACTGGGCGCTCGAGCGCGTCGTCGCGGGCCTGCAGCAGCGGAAGGTGCTGACCGAGAAGGAGCGCCGCATCCTCGCGTACCACGAGGGCGGACACGCCCTCATGGCACACCTCATGGGCTCGGTGATGGAGCTCCAGAAGGTGACGATCGTCTCCCGCGGGAACGCGCTCGGCTACGCCTTCTACCTCCCGGAGGAGGACCGCTATCTCCATACGAAGGAGGAGCTGGTCGACCGGATGATCGTCGCGCTCGCCGGCCGCGCCGCCGAGGAGGTCGTCTTCGGCCGCGTCACGAACGGCGCCGCCAACGACCTCGAGAAGGTCACGGAGATCGCCCGGGCCATGGTCTTCGAGTGGGGCATGTCCGAGAGCGTCTCCTCGCGGACGATGCGGGCAGACAATTACGCGCTCTCCGAGGCGACCAAGCGGGTGCGCGACGAGGAGCAGGCGCACCTGACGGACGGCGCCTACGAGGAGGCTGCCCGACTCCTGCGCAAGCACCGGGCGCCGCTCGATCGTATTGCGGCTGCCCTGCTCGAGAAGGAGACGCTCGTCCGTGACGAGCTGCTCGAGCTGGTCGCAGACGTCGAGGCCGAGTCGAGCGCCTCGGAGTCCGTCGGCGTGCCGCGGATCGTCGCGAGCGAACGCCCGGACACTCTCACCTAAAGGCTCTCAGCCACCGAACTGGGAGATGTCGATGGCGTTCTTCGGAGCGCTCAACGACGTGGCCTTGTTCCAATCGTCGAAGGCGATCGTCCCGGTCTGACCCTTCTTGCCGCCGACGAGGGCGACCGGATACGGCTTGCCGGTTTCTGCGACGTAGAGCTTGCTGTTGTCCGAGGTGTCGCGGATCGCCACGACCTGCTGACCCTGGTAGATCGTCGCGCCGTCGTTGACGAGCTTGCCGTGGTTCTTGCTGACCTCGGTGAGGAGCGCGCCGACGTCCGTCAACGGTGCGAAAGTGCGGAACTGAGGCTGGTTGGTCGACGCCTTGATCCACCTGTCGTGGAGGAGTTGGGCGACCGCCGCTCCGGCGTACTGCTTGTAGAAGTCGTCGCTGCCGTGGATGTACACGGTGTCGCCGATCCGGACCGCGTCGAAATCGAGCCCGTTGATGGACGCGGACCCCTTCGCGCCTTTGCCGCGGACCATGGTGAGGTCGAGCGTGACCGGTGTCCCGTTCGAGACGAGATGTCCGGAGACGTGCACCGAGCTTGCGCTCGTCGCCGCAGCCTTCGCATCGGCGAGTACGCGGGCCGGAGGCTTCGACGCCTCGCCGTTGGGCTTCTCGGCTTTCTTGCCGCTGCTGCCGCACCCGGCGAGCACGAGAGCCGCCAGGACCAGGGCGAGGGTCGAGACGCGCATCGTGGGCGCGAGTCTTTCAAATACGATCGCCGGGTGGAGACGCCTCGCTCGGTGCATCACGTGGGCCTCGCCGTCGAGGATCTCGACGGGGCGTTGGACACGTACAGACGGCTCTTCGGGGCGCGGCTCGAGCAGCGGTCCCTCGTCGAGGAGCAGGGCGTCGAGGCGGTCTCGATCCGTGTCGGGGAGAGCCGGCTCGAGCTGCTCGGACCGCTCGGCGAGGACACCCCGGTCGGCCGCTTCCTCGCGACCCGAGGCCCGGGAATGCACCACGTCGCGTACGAGGTCGACGACATCCGGGCCGCCCTCGCTCACCTCTCGGGCGAGGGTGCGGAGCTGATCGACGTGACACCGAGGCGCGGCATGTTCGGTCTCGAGGTCGCGTTCGTCCATCCAGATTCGGTACACGGCGTGCTTTCGGAGGTGGTAGCGGTTGGCTGAGGAGGAGCGTGTGCGCATCGAGATCGGCTTCGTCGGCGGCCAGATCGTGGGCAGCTTCGTCGACGCGCTTTCGGCGGACGAGCTCGAGGCGGCGCTGGGCTCGACCGGCGCGGGCAGCCCGGTGGTCGTGCTCGACACCGAGGACGGACCGCTGCACGTCGTCGTCTCGCAGGTCGCGTACTACAAGCGAGTCGTCCGGGCCGGCCGCGTCGGGTTCGCGAGTTAGCTTCGCCGGAGTCCGGGGGAAACGAAGGCCGGATGACTACCCCCGCCGAGCGTGAGCCTGCGCGCGACTCGCCCGAGCATGTGCGGGAGCTCGTCGCGCGCGGCCAGGAGGGCGACCGCGACGCGCTCGAGGAGCTGTACCTGATCCACTTCGACCGGATCTACAGCTACCTCCACGTCAGCGTCGGCAACCGGCACGACGCCGAGGACCTGACGACGCAGACCTTCCTGAAGATGCTGGAGAAGATCGGCAGCTTCAAGTGGCAGTCGGCGCCGTTCTCGGCCTGGCTGTTCCGGATCGCGCACAACCTCGCGATGGACCACTTCCGAGCCCGCCGCCGGTGGCAGCCGGAGGAGGAGGTGCCGGAGCCGCCCGGCGAAGAGGAGCCGTCGGCCGAGCTCGCCGCGATGCAGACGATCGGGCGCGAGTCGATGCTGAAGCTCATCGAGCGGCTCTCGCCCGAGCAGCAACAGGTGCTGACGCTGAAGTTCGTCTTCAACCTCCCGAACGCTGAGGTGGGGGCGATCCTCGACAAGACCGAGGGCGCGATCAAGTCGCTCCAGCATCGCGCGCTCGTCTCCCTGCAGAAGCAGATTCAGCAGCAGGAGGCGCCCTAGTCCCCGCTAGCCTCCGCGCGTGGCGCTGGAGGTCGGGATCGTGGGGCTGCCGAGCTCGGGGAAGACGACGCTCTTCCGCGCGCTCACGCGGGCGGAAACGCACGGCTCCGGCAAGGAGCACGTCGGGATGGCGCAGATGCCGGACGAGCGGCTCGACCGCGTTGCGGCGACCGTGGGGGCGCGCAAGATCACGCCCGCGGCGGTGCGCGTGGTCGACGTTCCCGGGACAGGCCCGGCGCTGCTCGGCAACCTGCGACAGGTCGACGCGCTTCTCGTCGTCCTCGACGGCTTCTCCGGCACCCGCGTTCCCGCCGACGACCTCGAGACGTTGAAGCTCGAGCTGCTCGTCGCCGACCGCGACCACGTCGAGCGCCGGCTCGAGCGAGTGGCGAAGCAGGCGAAGTCGGGGGATGCGCGCCTAAGGGCCGAGGCGGAGGAGCTCGAACGGCTGCTTGCGCATCTCGACGCCGGCCGCACGCTCGCCGACTGGGAGGGCGAGCTGCCGCCCGAGCTGGACCCGCTCACGACGAAGCCGCTGCTCGAGCTGATCAACGGTGCCGATGGCATCGACCTTCAGCTCGAGGCGGAGCTTGCGGAGCTGTCGCCGGAGGAGGCGGCGGAGTTCCGCGGGGGAGGCGAGTCGGCGCTGGGCGAGGTCGTGCGCAGGCTCGCGGAGACGCTCGACCTGATCACGTTCTTCACCGCGGGCGAGAAGGAGACGCGGGCGTGGACGCTGCGGCGCGGCAAGAGCGCGCTCGACGCCGCGGAGACGATCCACTCCGACATCGCACGCGGCTTCATCCGTTGCGAGGTCGTGCGGTGGGACGACCTCGTCGAGGCAGGCGGGCACGCGGAGGCCGCGCGGGCGGGAAAGCAGCGCCTGGAGGGGAAGACGTACGTCGTCGAGGACGGCGACGTCCTCAACATCCGCTTCAACGTTTAGGCGCCGGCGGGGTCGTACGCCCCCGCCGACACGTCGGGCTAGCAGCAGCCCGTGTCGCCGCAGCAACCGTCGCAACATTCGCCGCGCATCGCGTCTCCTTTCATCGATGACGATCGATGATGATACATTGATGACTGTCAATGCAAGCGCTTCCCGTTCTTCCCAACCTCTGCTGCGGCCCCGCCACCCCGGCGCTCGCCCCCGACGA
>Ga0207665_10001349_pt1 | contig 16539 bp, 12 predicted proteins | sample LARL112metaG_FD_184351 | JGI IMG/M metagenome (GOLD analysis project Ga0207665, IMG submission 184351) | Corn, switchgrass and miscanthus rhizosphere microbial communities from Kellogg Biological Station, Michigan, USA - LAR L11-2 metaG... | ecosystem: Host-associated > Plants > Roots >...
GCTGGCGCTGCTCGAGCCGGCGCTGTTGGAACCGGTGACGGCGACGCGGATCGTCGAGCCGACGTCGGCGGAGGTCAGCGCGTAGCTCTGGCCGCCGGCCCCGTTGATGTCGGCGCAGCTGCCGCCGCCGCTGTCGCAGCGCCGCCACTGGTAGGCGAAGCCGATCGGCTGATCGCCGCTCCAGCTGCCGGCGTTGGCGCTCAGCGTCTGCCCATCCTGAGCCGTGCCCGAGACCGACGGCGGCGAGGTGTTCGACGGCGAGCCGGATGTCTGAACGAGGAGCTGCGGTGCTGTTGCAGCGCCTCCTTCCTTGCTCGCCAACATGGTCTCACCGCTTGGCGTTGTCAACGCGAAGCTGTAAGTCCCGTTCCCGGTGACGAGCGGCGTGACATTGAGGCTGATCCAGACGTTCGCTGGATAGCTCGTCGATGCCGCCGTCACTGTGGACGAATACGCTGGGGCGTTCACCCAGGTAAGCGTCTGCTCCGACCAGTTCGTAGCTGCCGACCGAACCTGGATCCCTGAGGCCGAGTTCCAGATCGAATAGATGCGCAGGGTCGCGCTCGTAACCGGCCCGCTGACGCCGCTAACCGAGAACTTCAAGAAAGTGCGCTTCGGCGATCCAGACGAGTCGGCGCGAATCCTGACGTACGGACGCGAGCCTTGGGGTGTTGTGGAATCTGTGAAGCTCGCGTACGTATCGTCAGTGGGGGCGAACGTTTGGGTCGCAGCGTTCCCCCGGCCGACGCTCGACGAGAGACCGACCACGAACACGGCGGCCACGGCCAACAGACCGAGTCGCTCAAATCGTAGGCGCACCGGACTCCTCGTCTTCATGAACCGCGCGCGGGGACGCAGTCACCGAGTGGGTGAGTGTCGATTGGTTGTCAGCGTTGCCAACACTGAGTGCCATACCTAGAAGACCCGAAAAACGGCGAGGCGGACCTCGCTCGTCGCGTAGTGTCGCTCCCTTTTGAGGAAGCATGCCGCAGTTCAATTCTCTCCCCACCTGACACCAGCCTTCAACGAAGGTGTGGCTAGTTTCTACGGTGTTTTGCCATCCTTGTCAACCTCTTTGACAAGGGGTCTGCCCCCTCGAACGACTCCGGCGATGGCTGGCCTAACCCTTCGCCGAACTCGACTCCATCCGGCGAGAGTCGGGAGCGGATCATTCCATGCAAAGACAGGGTGAGAAGTGCCGGGTCTGGGAAGAAGTCCGCGACACGCTCGAGACCACGCGCCCGACCGGGCGAGACGAGCAATAGCGCGGAGATCCTTCAGCTGCGCTCGGTAGCGAACGCCGGAGCGATAGGCGAAGCTTGCTTGTGGCTGCCTCCCAATGAGCATTTCGACCCATAGAGCGGGGAGGTTGACACCAGCTGCGAGAGCCAGGGCAAGCGTCCCGTAAAAGCGCGGGTTGAAGTCGATCAGATAGTCCTCGGTTCGGCTTCGAAGCAGCTGGACCTGGAAAATCCCGCTCCACGCGAGGTCATCCACGAGCCGAACTACCTTTTGCGCGCGCCCCTCATCCGGCGTGACGGTCATCGCGTATGAGCTGCCACCGCACCTGGACGGCCAGATCCGCTGAGCGACTTGGTGAACCGCGGCGACGATCGTCCCTTCCCACGCCACGCCGGCTACCGCAACCAGCTCACCTTCCAGGAACGGCTGGACGAGCCACTCGTCTCCCTCCGATTGATCAACGACAGCGCGAAGTTCGGCCGCGTTCTTGATCGGCATCACGGGCCTGTGCACAAGCGTTCCGTTTCGGTTTGGGACATCCGATCGAACCGGCTTGACGACAGCGGGAAAAGTGAAGTCGATGCCTTCCTCAGCGTCCATGTCGAAGCGAGTTATTTGCCGCGTCGGTGGAACCGCGAACCCTGCCGCGGCAGCAAGATCGGTCAGTGCTGCCTTAGCCGTTGCGCGCTCGACGACTTGGCTGGAGCAGACGCCGAGCGCGATCGTTGGCGGAAAGGCGTCGGCATGGGCAGCAAGCGCGGTAAGCGCAAGATCCGTTCCTGGAAGAACGACCTGTGCGCCGAGACGCTTAGCCTCCGTAGACACGGCCTCTGCGAACCGAAGTGCGCCGGTCGCCGGATCTGGCACGACCACCGCCCCGGCAGCCGCTCGTGACCTGGCCGCGTAGCTGTTTTCGTCGACAATGGCCGCCCACGTTTGGTGGCCGGACCTTGCAAGAGCACGAATGGCCGCAAGCCCGCCGAAGTATTCTCCGCCCGTAACCAAGACCCTGACGTCGCTCACGACGAAGCGGATAGCCGACCGAGGGTGAGCCGAGCCGCGTCAAGAATCCCCCAAAGGGGCGACCTCCGCACCCGCCGGAGAGCCGGGGAGACCTTGATTGCAAACGTGCGATCACCGTCGTCGCGCCAGATGCCGACGCGGGGCCATGCGAGCGGTGTGGGCGATGGAAACCGTCGCGGGAGTGAGCACGCTGCCTCGTACCCGGCTCTCTCGGCGGCCCGACGGACGCGTTCGTCCCAGTCTCCGTACGGGTAGGCGAGTGTGACACAAGAACGGCCGATGACCTCGCCGCAACGACGGCGGGACTCAGCCAGTTCCCACGCGAGCTCGTCGTCGCCGAGCTGCGTAAGGTGAGGATGCGTGCACGTGTGAGAGCCAACCTCCCAGCCGGCGTCTGATAGTTCCACTAATTCGGTGCTTGTCAGCGGAAGCATTTTCCGTTCATGCTCAGTTCCGAGCCAATGGGAGACGCCGTCCCACGAGGCGGCCGTGCCAGAGTCGATAAAGGAAGTCGGGACGAACACCGTCGCAACTAGACCGCGTTTTGCCAACAGCGGGAACGCACGCTCCGCCACTGATCGAAATCCATCGTCGAAAGTGATCGCCAGCGTCCGCTGCGGGGTCGGCCCGTAAACGGCTTGGTGAAATGTGGCGGCCTGGTAGCCACGGCTGAGGAGTGAGTCAAGCTGTCGTTCGAACTTGTCCTCTGCGACCGAAAGGTCGACAGGCCAGGTCTCGTCCACGGCGTGATAGCAGAGAACCAGAACGTCGGCACCGCCGTCTTGCCGAGGCACGATTTGCTGTGACGGGGATCGTGCGTTTCGCTCATCACGCCGACGGCGGTTTCGTCGACCGGTCCACCTCACGACAGTAGGTGGCGTCCGGCAATTTGTCGGCGAATTTCTATAGCGCGTTTGGCGACGTCGCGGAGCCGGCCGATCGCAGCGACACGGGATTTTCGGAACAGCGGCACAATGACCTCGACAGGCCCGTACTTGAGCTTGTAGTCGCCGGCGCCCCCGAAGTCGAAAATCTGAGCGCCTTGGTCGCGCCAGTACCGGATCGCCGACCACATCAGAAGCTCGTTCGGACGCAACGACTGATGCTGGCGCCAGCTCGCGCCGCCCCAGAAATAACCCATCCCGCGGTGACCCGGATAAATCCCGGTGGCAATGCACTCGCCCTCGGAATTGCGAGCTCGCAGCAAAAGTAACCGCCCTGTCGGTCCGACGCGGGTTACTAGCTCCCGCACGAGATCGACGCTGTACGGAGGCGGGAGCGACTGCTTTGAGAAAACGTCCGTCAATTGGGCGTGGTACTCGTCAGCAAATTCGAGGTCACTAGCTCGTTCAACGAGGACGCCAGATTTCTCGGACTTGCGAATCGCTGTGCGACAAGTCGACTTGAACCCGTCCCAGATCTCAGCTTCGGGCGCCCTCAAGTCAAGCTCGTAGGTCCTTCGGCGCTGGACGACGAAACCGAGACCTTGAACGTCGGCAGAGCTAAGCGGTCGGTCCCGTAGCTCGAGGTGCATGCAGCGGAGCGGTCCGAAAGCGAAATCAACGAGAGCCGAAACTACCTCTCGGCGGGGCATGTCCTTCAACAGATTGAACCCTTGGTACCCGGTCGCCCAGCCTTGGAAAGGGCTGCCAAGGATACGAATGCCGAAGCGCGTTGCCACCAGACCGGTGAAGAAACCAACAGTCCGGCCGGCCTCGTGCACCTCCGCGACGACAGGCTCCGCTCCGTGCGCGGCCTGGATGAAATCCAGCCATTCGCGCGTCTGGAAGACGTTTCGATCATCGAGTGCATCGAGCCTCTCCCAGTCGATCTCGCCCGCGTCTAACCGCTGAAAGACCACTCCAGTCACGGTTCTCCCGGGCGCGTCCACCGCGGAGCGTCGGCGTGTACCCTCGCGCTGATGCTGATCATGGCTCTGATTTATCACGATGTGTCAAGGACTGCCGACGATCGCGAGGCTGGCGCCGATTCCGAGAGTGGCGCAGATCCCGCTGAAAATTGGTACCGGGTTCGTAGAGACGACTTCGCTGCCCATCTTGAGGCGATCGAGGCCGCTTCGATATCGCCGTCCCTTGTCACAGAGCCAGCCGGCGTCAACGCAGTTTTCCTGACCTTCGACGACGGCGACGAATCTGCGATCACGACCATCGCACCAATGCTCGAGTCTCGCGGCTGGCGCGGTCACTTCTTCATTGTCACCGGGTGGATCGGTACTCCCGGATTCGTCAGAGACGACGACATCCGCACGCTTTGCTCTCGGGGCCATGTCGTCGGCAGCCACAGCCACACGCACCCGATCATGACCGAGCTCAGCGATGCTGAAATTAGAGAGGAGTGGCGGACAAGTCGTGAGCTCCTCGAGGACATTGTCAACGTTCCCGTCGAAACGGCTTCAATTCCGATGGGCTACTACAACGATCGCATCGGACGGCTGGCGATCGAGTCCGGCTATCGTCACGTTTTCACTTCGGAGCCCTGGCTCCGGCCCCGGCAGCTCAATGCCCACACAATTTACGGTCGGTTTTCGATCCGAAGAGCGACCACGTCCGACAGCGTCCGTGCCCTCTGCTCATTCTCACGGACGGTGATCGCGCGGGAGAGCGTAGCCTGGCGAAGCCGGAAAGCGCTGAAGACGGTCTTGGGTTCACGTTACGAAGACGTCCGTCGCTACGTGATTAACCGCCGTTAGATCGGTCACCGCGTCGCCATTCGCCGATTCATACCGATCCACCTGATCTAGTTCAGGGCGGCTCATCGGAATTGATGGCGCGTTCGATGAATGCCGCCACGCGTGCGGCTTGAACTTCACGCGTGCGTTCGCGTGCAAGCCTGAGCCCACGATTGACGAGCCGGTTGCGCAATGGTTCGTCTTCTACGATCCGCTCGATCGCTTCGACGAACCGCGGTGCATCGTGGGGAGGGACGAGCAGTCCGGCCTGGCCGTCGTCAAGAGCCGAACGGACCCCGCCGACATCTGTCGCGACGACCGGGGCTGCGCATGCGAGCGCCTCGAACAACACGCGAGGCACGCCCTCGGTAAGCGAAACGTGAGCGAACACATGGGCGCCTCGATATAAGTCGAGCAGCGCCGATCCAAACGGAATCCATCCCCGAAGTTTCAGTCGGTCAGCCACCCCTTGTTCAGCGGCGTACTGGATCAGTTCATTCTCCATGGGTCCGCTCCCGACGCAGGTCAAGTGGTAGCGGCTCCCCAGTTTGGCCAGCACATCGACCAAGAGCAGGGGGTTTTTCTCCGCGTCGATGCGGCCGACGGTAAGCAGGTCGATGCGCCCGGACCAGTCGCGCAGCCGGGGGGCCTCGGCGAGGTCGCGCTCTGAAAAGGCTGAGTCCGACAAGACTAGAACCCGATCGCCTTCTCCGCCGAAACGTTCGGCGATGTCGAGGCCGGCGACGACCACTCTAGTCCGTCGAGCGATGAAGACGAACGCCGCATCCACCGCGCGAAGCGGAAGCAGGAGAGGTCGCCACCGCGGGCTCGGAAGCCGCGCGCGAAAGTATTCGAGTGTGTCTTGACGGATCCCAAGAACGACCGGCTTTCTGCGCCGCGCCGCAAGTGCGGCCAGGATTAGTCCGAACGGGTGTGGTCCATAGATCCAGACGACGTCGGCAAGATCTAGTGCGTCGCTGAAGGCGGTGGTGGTTCGCGGAGTCGCCCGCGCGACGGCACCGAGTTCGGCGAGCGACGAGTAGTGCGGGAGCGGCACGAGCTTGAACGTCCCTGGAAGCGGGACGAAGTTGTCGAGGGTCGGCGTTTTCTCGAGGCGTCCGAGAAGCGAGACGGACTGAAAGTGACGTGCCACCTCAGCCAGAAACACCCCGACGAACGCGTAGTCCGCCGGGTGTATCGCGATTTGCGGTCCTTCGATGCCATCGACCGCGCGGAAGCTTGCGTCCACATAGACGACGAGCCGTAGCGCCGGCTCTTTCATCCCTCCTTCTCGCAATGCGTGTCCCTACACGCGTTCAGCCTCTTGGATCTCGCGGCCGCCGGTCTCAGGTCCGAGCCCTCCTTGGAGGTCCGTGGCGGGGTCATGCGAGCCGGGCATCCGTCGCAAACCGCCGGCGACTCGTCCGTTCCGCTACGACCTGATCCACAAGCGCGTTCCACCGGGAACCCACGCTTTCTAGAGAGTGAACGTCCTCCACATACGCCCGAGTCCGACGTGACAAGTCAGCCCGATCCCCGCGGCCCTCCCAAAGCTCGTCGGCGGCCGATACGAAGCGCGACCAGCAGCCGTCGGCCGCGACCCCGAGACGTCGTGTCGTGATGACCTCGTCGGGGTCGAACTCCAAAGTCAGCGCCGGGACACCAAGTGCCCATGCCTCTAGGAAGATATTCGGCATACCCTCGAAAACCGATGTATTGACCACCGCAACCGCTCGCGAAATCAACTTCGTCAAGTCGGAGTGAGGAACCGGCTCGAGAATCCGAAGGTTTTCGATCTCCTTCCCGACACTCTTTAACTCAGCGAGTTGGAGCCCGCCGGATTCCTGCGGGACAGCGACCATGAGAAATCGCGCCTTGGGTAGTGCTCGAGAAAGCTCGACGTACTGCAACGGACGCTTGTAGTCCACGAGACGGCCGACCCACAGAAATGCGTCGCTCGTCTGCGTTTTCGAGACCGATGACGACGTCTCCGCGAAGCTCGGTATGTGCACCGTTCGATGTATTCCGGGAAACGACCTTCGCGCGAGTTCCAGCTGGTCCTCCGACTGCACCACGACGGCATCAGCTAGGCGAACGCCGACACGGTAGAGAAGAGTTCTGTGCCAGCCGTTTGAACCCGTCCCCCGCATGAATTCGGCATTGTTCGCGCTTGAGAAGATCAGTCCACGTCGGCGAATTCTGCAATACATCGCCGCTACGCCGAGTACAGGACCACCCGTGCGAATGATCGTGACTCGAGCGTCGGCCTTAGCAAGAGCCCGCCAGATACGGCTCGCTTCTTCAAACATTCCGATTACTCGCCGGTCGCCTGCGTACGCGGCGCGATGAACGAGCGTCAGACGGGAGCTCAGAAGGTCGACCGGATCCTTCGGAGGGTAAACGATATGTGCCACGCGCTTGCCTCGACTCGCGAGCGTCCGGGCGAGCAGAGTCATCTGCCGCTCCGCGCCGCCGGCGCGGCGCCTAGCCCGGTCGTACAGGCCAGCCGACGACGAGGATGCCGTGTAGATCGCGACGTCGTTACGAATCATCCTGGTTCCTGCATCTTGCTTCCCGTTCTCCGGTTCGACAAGGCCCGAAGGGCGGATTCCGGCCGCCTTTCAGAGTCGGCCAGTCACCGACCGTCCCCGAGCTCGGTGCGCCCCTTGTAGGTCAGCTCGCGGTGGTCCGGGTCCACCCGAACCGAGCGCGCGTAGTCAAGTTGGCGGCGCAGCCCTTCCTCGAGCGACACGGTGGGCTCATAGTGAAGATCGTGTTGCGCGGATGAGATGTCGGCACCAGTCTTTCGCGGGTCGCCCGGCGCGGGGTCGAGATGCTTGCGCTGAAGGGGCCGACCGATCAGGCCCTCAATAATGTCGATGACCTCGAGAACGCTCCCATAGCACCCCCCGGCGATGTTGTAGATGCCGGCGGCTGCTCCGTTCTCGCCGGCGGCGATGGTGGCGCCCACTGCGTCAGCGACATACGTAAAGTCGCGAGTCTGGCGGCCATCGCCAATGATGGTGACGGGCTGTTTGTCGAGGGCGGCCGAAATAAAGCGGCTAAACGCCATGTCTGGGCGTTGCCGCGGACCGAAAATCGTGAAGTACCGAAGGCAGACCGAGTTGACTCCGAATGCTTCGTTGTAGAGATAGCAAAGGTGCTCTGCGGCCAGTTTCGTCACGCCGTACGGTGAAACCGGGTGAGGCGTATCCGATTCTTTCGTCGGAAAGCGCTCTGCCTGCCCATAAACCGACGACGAAGAGGCGAGAACAAAACGTCGGCTTGGTACTCGCTTAGAGACCTCCAGCAGCTTCTGAGTGCTGAGAACGTTCTGGGCGACATAAATGTCGAACTCTCGTCCCCAGCTTGCCCGTACCCCTGGCTGCCCAGCGAGATGGTAAATGACGTCCGCGCCTTCGACCAGATGCTCGAGGTCAGCGGCGTTGATGTCTTTCTCAACTAGCGTGAATCGACTATTTGTGAGCGCATCGGCGATGTGGGTGCGCTTGAACTTCGGCTCGTAATAGGGAAATAGACAGTCGATCCCAACGACTTCGTCGCCTCGCGCGAGCAGGGCCTCGACGAGATGAGAGCCAATAAAGCCCGCCGCGCCCGTGACTATTGCCCGCATTCAATACACATAATCGCAGATCATCTTTCAACGGCAAAAGCAATTCGGGCCAGACTTCGCCTTCGATCTCCTGGGCTTGAACCCAGGTTCCCTCCCTTGGTTGAGTGCAGGCTGAGCTAGCGACAAGCCTGAGCTACGAACAACCCGGGTGCCTTGCGTGACGACTAGCTGCGGTGGCGTGAGGCTCCGTCAGCCGAGGCTTCGAGGACGAGCGACGGTGCCGCCGTCGATCGCCGAAAGGGCTTGCGCTTGTACTACGGCACGCTACGTGGTTTTCTTTGAAACCTGATCGAGAGTCGCCTCAAACGCTATTCCTCAGTTATGGCCGAGATGGGAGCTCGCCCGGGAAACGTGCGCTTCCACTGCGAATACTTGTTCGATGGAATCGACCTCGAAGACAAGACGATGCTGGACGTCGGAGCGGGCGATGGACGGTACTCGTTGTATGCGGGTTGCGTCGGCGCAAGGAGGGTCGTGAGTCTCGAGCCCGAATCAGCCGGTTCGCGGAGCGGCATGCAAGAACGATTCAGATGGGCCGCATCCACGCTCGAGGCTCGAGATGTCGAACTCGTGACCCAGCGATTGCAGGACTACGAACCTCGCAGTGAAGATTTCGACGTCGTTCTACTCCATGGGTCCATCAACCATCTCGACGAGCAGGCGTGCATCGGGCTGCATCGAGACCCCGCCGCACAGCACACCTACCGAGTGCTGTTTGAGAAGCTCGCTGCGCTAAGCCGACCGGGAGGAGCACTTATCGTCAGCGACTGCAGCCGAGAGAACCTGTTCGCGCGACTGGGAATCAAGAACCCGATCGCTCGAAACATCGAATGGCACAAGCATCAGACGCCGGAGCTGTGGGCTGGGATGCTCGTCGGCGCTGGCTTTGCCAGTCCGCGCATTCGTTGGGCGTCCTTCAACACCTTTCGTTCGGCAGGCCGGCTACTACTTGGTAATCGCGCGGCCGCATACTGTCTGACCAGCACCTTTTGCCTCACCATGGAACGGTCCGCGGGAAGGTCCGTTCCAGAGCCGACCGAAACGCTCGCAGCCGCCCAATAGAGTCCTGTTTGGGAGTGCCGCCGCCGGCGCGCGCGGAGCCCGAGCGGCTTGTTCCAAGCCGGCGAATGGTGGTGTTTACTGTTTGGACATGCCAATCGCGCGGAGAGAGCCTGGGGAGGCCGAGTCGCGGCGCATGCGCATCGAGCGTATCTCGGTAATTGCGCCGATGCTGAATGAGGCGGCGCACATCGAGCTGTTCGTCGCCGACGTTGCTGCCCAGGACTTCGCTGGCGACGTGGAGTTGATCGTGGCTGACGGCGGCTCCACGGACGCATCGGTCGAGAAGCTCGAAACAGCTTCAGAACAAGCCGGGCTGACGCTCACCCGCGTCGACAATCCGGCGGGCGGGATTCCGCACGGCCTCAATGCGTGTCTGAGGAGAGCCAGGGGCGACTTGATTGCCCGCCTCGATTGTCACTCACGCTACCCCTCGAACTACCTGAGCCTGTGCGCGGCCGCTGCCGAGGAGACCGGGGCGTGGAGCGTGGGGGGAATAATCGTCGCTCACGGTCGAACGCGCAAGGAGCGTGCCGTCGCCTGTGCCATGGATACAGCTTTCGGCGGGATCGGCTTCTACCGGATGTTCAGTGGAGGGGACGGGCTTTTCCGCAGGCTTGCCGGCGCATTCGGTTTCCCGCTAGGCCGGCGCAGACGAGCGGGAGCAAGGGCGGAGGTGGACACGGTGACATATGGCGCCTTCTTGCCTCTGGCTTTTGAGCGTGTGGGTCTCTTCGACGAGTCCCTCAAGGTCGACGAGGATGAAGAGTTCACCATGCGTGTGAGACGAGCCGGCGGGAAGGTCATTCTCGACCCGTCCATTCACGTCCTGTACACCCCCCGCGGATCGCTGGCCGGCGTCTTCCGCCAGTACTACGAGTACGGCCGATGGAAGGTGCCCGTCTTGGTGAAGCACGGGCAATTACCGAATCCACGCGCACTCGTGCCGATTGTGTTCATTTTTTCCGTCGTTGCTCTCGGATCCGCCGCTCCGTCGACGCGAACGGCGCGCAAGCTGCTGGCCGGCGAGCTAGCCCTGTACGCCATTGCTTCGCTCGGATTCGGTGGTGCGAGTATCCGCCGACGCCGGGAGGAATGGTCCTTACTCCCTCGAGTGACTGCCGTCTTCCCGACCTTCCATTTGGCGTACGGGCTCGGAATGCTGAACGGGTCGTTACGTGCTCTTCGTCGCTAGCCCGGCCGCGACGGGTCATCGCTCTCGAACAACTCAAGAGCCGTCTTCATCGGAACCGACCGCCCGGGCGACGGCCTCGCCCGACCGGTGTCCGGAATCACCGAGCGCTGCAGCCTGTACGTCGGGGCCTAATCACGCAAGGATCGATGACCCGGAGCTTCTGTTTCCAGTCGACACCTTTAGCGATGTCCAGTGCATAGCGCTTTACACCTCCGTCGCTGTAACGGATGATGTTGCTGTTGCGTTTCGTAGCTTGCTTCGAGGCCCAAGCGATGTAGGGATTAACCGCGCCGACGCTTGTGTATGTCTGCTGCGACTCCAATTCCAGCCCGAATGCCTCGTTGCCGCCGGTGTCGCCGACAAAGCCGCCGTATCTTGCAAGCGCCCTCAGGATCGTCTTTTGCCAGCTCGGCATCCGCAGTGCGTTGATCTGGTTGTTTGTCATGTTCAGCTGTAACCACTGGCCCGACGCAGGAGCATTCGTCGTATCCGCACAGGTTCCACCGTAGTCCCGGCCCGGATAGACCATTCGTCCGTTACTGCAACCGACGACCATGAAGAGGGCATGATCGATGTGACCCGCAGCTAGTTCCTGGAAGCGGATCACGCCGCCAATTGCACCGGTCGACGACATTACGGCGGGTGATTCGGTCGCCGCTGTACCCCCGCCCGGGCCGTTGATGATCCGGGTACGCCCACCCCAACCAATTGTGATCGGTCCGCCGTTCCTGGGCAATGGCACGGTCTGCACGTTCCAGAAGTCGTACTCCCATCCAGACGCTTGGTCGATCACGACCATGTGGGCATCGCTGCCCGAGGCTGGCCGTGCTGACGCTGGGATGCGTACGCGTCGACCCTCGATCGGACAGTCACTCCCGTGTTTATTGCAACGAATTGTGTATATCGGATCGCTTGAGCGAGGGAAGAAATACGGATGGTAATAGTCGTCACCAGGCGCAGGGTTCGTCTTTAGGGGCTTGATGTCACCCATCGAAAGGATTTTCGCGATCATTGCGCTGGAGTTGCCCAGAAGACGCGGGTGCGGCGGCAGGGGCGTATTAAAAAAAGACGTGTTGGAATAAGGTCGCCAGCACGCCGAGGGCCATTTGCCCGTACGAAAAGTCCCCCAGCCGTTCGTGACGTGAACGCCTTTCTGGCAGCGCGCTCCCCTCGAAGCAACTCCGGCCCCATACGAGGCTGCGCTCGCGGAAAGTGCAATGGCGAGTAGGAGGAAAGCAGCGGACACCGCCAGCAGCTTCCCTCTCGCAGCGCCGACAGATCCCAAAGCCATCAACCTCAACCCTTGCAACCCGCCGAGTCTATGAGATCGCGCAACAGGCCGATGCTCGCTTTTACAGGGAGCGGTCATCTCGGAGCCGGCGCATAGGTGACGAAGGCAACGGGAAGGGCGCCGAACGGTGGGCCGCTGTTGCGAAGATTGGCCGTCGTCGCACCTAGCAGGGCGGGGCGAGAACCCGCATCCGGTTCCAGGGGATCGCGGTCGAGAGAAGCTGATTGCTATCCGACGGCAGGCCAACGGCCGTCCAGGAACCGGGGCGGTTGCCGTTCATCGCTTCGCCGTAAAAACCAGTGTCAGTTCCCGACTGGTCACGAACATACGCTCCGTATTTTTGAAGCGCGACCAAGATCACCTTTTGCCAGGCCGGAATCGCTAGCGCCGATACGTCTACGGTCGGGTCGAGTTGGAACCACGCCCCCGCCCTCGGGGCGTACGCGTCAGTTCCCCCGGAACCGCTGCCAATGAATCCTGCTGGACAGCTATAGCCAAACCCATAGGACAGCTCGTAAAGGTGCGGCCCAAACATCGAGAGCGGATGGTCGATGTGTCCTGCCGCTATCTCCTCCGGCGCGACGAGCCCGGCGGAGAGCGGGATCCCTGCCGTGTCCGCGCAGTCTCCTGGGCTAACCCCGGCATCCCGGGTGTTCTTCTCTGAGAACGTCAGGGCCTGTGTGCAGGATGCAGACCAGACGCCGTTCGAGAAGCTGGCCCGGTAGAGCGAGAACTCGTGCCCGTTCGCGTAGTCCAGAACGTCTAGGTGTGCGTCGCCGCCGTTGGCGGGAGTCGGCAGCGCAGGCTGCGCACCGAGGGGGATATGAACGCAGCCGAAGCGGTTAGGGTTGCCCGAGCTCTGGATCGTGTAGCAGGGGTCGCTGGGATGAGACTGAGTGACTCCGACTGACCAGTTGCCGTCCACGAACTTGTAGCCGCCGGTCGTGTGGGCGTTCCAGTAGGAGATGATGTTGGCGCTGTTCGGGTCCACCGCGGCATTCGACGGGATCGGAGCGCCCGGGTTGTAGACCGAGCTGAAGGGGTATGGATTCGTCGGCCAGTTCGCGGGTGACGCCGGAGGCGGAGGCGGAGGCGCGGTCGGAGGCGGCGGAGGTGGAGGCAGAGGTGGGCTCGGGAGCGGGGGCGCCAGCGAGGGCGAGAAGAAGGCGCTTCGCATCGAGGCCGCCCCTGCCGCGTTGCCCAGGTAATTCGTGGTGCCGAGCAGTTCCTCTGTCGTGCGCAGCAGTGAGTAGTGGTTGAAACTCGACGCCGAGGTTGTGCCAACGGGCGTGTAGGGGCTAGCGACAATGGCCGGCACCTGGTTGCCGGCCGACCCGTCGTTTTCGTCCCAGGTGATGAAGAGGGCAAGCTGGCCGGCCTTGTAGGCGGGACTCGCAACGATCTTGGGTACCCAGGACTTGAGCCAGTTATCTCCCGTCGAAACGCTGCAGTCGTGCGTGTCGTTGCACATGTCGGGCGTTACGAAGCTGAAGGCAGGAAGGGTGTTGTTCGTCAAGTCGTTCAAAAACGCGCCCGAGCTCGTCGAGCCCATCGGGACGTCGTTCACGTTGCAGTCCGTTCGGATAGGCGTGTAGTAGGCCTCCGGGTTGTGTTTGACCGCGTAATTGCCCGAGCTCGTCAAGGCGCAGTTGGAGGGCATCGACTCCTGATAGCTCTTCGAGTTGATCTGGCCGAAGATGCTCGCAACTCCGAGCGGATGGCTCGAGGGCGGATTGTCGTCTGTGATCCCTTGCGTCGAGCCGGAGGTGGCGGCGATGTAGTTCGGCAGCGACGGGTGCGAGACCCCCGCGTAGTTGGTCGCAAGACCGCACTGGCCGGCGAGTTGGTTCTCATACGGAGCCGCACTCGTGTTGCCGATGACGTTGCTGTAGGTCTGGTTCTCCATCCAGATCCAAACCACGTGCTGAAGCGTCGCCGGCGCTGACGCAGCAGCGGTGCCACATGGACCGGACGCGACGCAGGAGTACGTCGCGGCCGTCACGGTCGGCGTCGACGAAAGGTTTCCCGCGGCGTCGTAGGCCGCGACTCCGAGCGTGTAGCTCGTTCCGCAGCTCAGGCCCGAGAAGCTGTAGCTCGTCTGAGCGGTGGTACCGACCTTCGTCCCGTTCACATAGAGCGCGTAGCCGGTGACGCCAACGTTGTCGGTGGCGGCGTTCCAAACGAGTGAGACGCCGGTCTGGGTCGTGGCGGTTACGGACACACCGGTCGGTGCGGTAGGGGCCGTGTTGTCCGGGCAGGCGCTGGCGGCAGCGACCGTGGTCACACTCGACGACAAGTTGCCGGCGGCGTCGTAGGCCGCGACTCCGAGCGTGTAGCTCGTTCCGCAGCTGAGGCCCGAGAAGCTGTAGCTCGTCTGAGCGGTGGTACCGACCTTCGTCCCGTTCACGTAGAGCGCGTAGCCGGTGACGCCAACGTTGTCGGTGGCCGCGTTCCAAGCGACCGAGATGCTGGTCTGAGTCGTGCCGGTGACGCTGAGACTGCCCGGAACGGTCGGACGCGTCGTGTCAGAGCACGCGCTCGTCGCGGGAGTGTTTGTCGCCGTCGCCGACACGTTTCCGGCGGCGTCGTAGGCAGCAACCGCGAGCGTGTAGCTCGTTCCGCAGCTCAGTCCCGAGAAGCTGTAGCTCGTCTGAGCGGTGGTGCCGACCTTCGTCCCGTTGACGTAGAGCGCGTAGCCGGTGACGCCAACGTTGTCGGTGGCGGCGTTCCAAGTGACTGAGACGCCGGTCTGGGTTATGCCGGTGACGGCCAAACCGGTCGGTGCGGTCGGGGGGTTCGTGTCGGAGCAGCTCGACTTGCGCGGCCGGCATTGGGTCCTACTGGGCTTGGCACTTGCCAGCAAAAAGCCGCTACGCGAGGCCGTTCGGAGATGGCGCTTCGCAGCGGCGGAATCAGAACTTGCGAGCGACAGGCCGACGATGCAGACAACCAAAGCTGCCGGCAGGACGCGCTTGATCACGTCGAGGCGTTTCACGTTTTCCCCCTTTGGCTGGGCCTTCGGGGTACCGACCGAAGTCCATGCCGGTAGTCCGCAAATCCGATCGCGATCAGCGAGGGCTCAAAGGTCCCCCGGAGAGCGGAGAGGCACGCTGAGTGCGCGTTAGCACCCTCGTTCCGGGCGATCAGGCAGCGGCGGTTGTTGTTTGAGGACATATCTGCGGGTTGTTGCTCGTTTTTTGAGAGCAACCTGGGCGGAGCCGCAGAACCGTGGTTTTTCCTACCTCAATCCAATCGCGTCCGCCGGCGCCAGGTCGTATCCCCAAAAAGGGGGATCTCGGTTGCCGGAATGACCGATTAGTCCGGAAAACGCGTTTTTCTTCGGGCCGAGGTTGACCTCGAGGCAAGCCGCTTCTGGTGTGGCCGGGCGGGCGGAGGTCGCCGCTTCTCAGCGGTGCAACACGAGTTTCGCGCTGACAATCGCAGGCCCGTACCGTGTCTTCGTATTCGCGTGAAAGACGGGCCGGACAAGCCAGCGATAATTGCCGGGCGCTCGGCTGAAGCGGCGCCCCGCGTAGGTCCACGTTGACGGTAGGGCGAGTCGGGGTTGGCGGGGGCGGGCGGTGAACACCCTCGTTGCCCCTCTGAAGAGCTCGAAGTCGTAGAAAATCACGCCTCGAACGGCGACCCACGAAAAGACTGGCGTAGTCGGTCCGCCCACCTGTGAGGCGCTGGAGGGCGGCGTGCCGGGGTTGCCTGAGCTTGCCCTTCGTTTCTTCTGTTTGATGCCTGGCCGATTGGCCTTGTTTGCCCTCGGCAGACTCCGGCGAGTCTGCTCGCCCCCCGCGGCCGACGTGGCCTGAGCTCGCGTTGCCGGCTTTCTTTGGAACGCCTTTCCGGTGCTCTCCCCGGTCTCTTGCGGCCGCACGACCACGCTCCCTCCCGGAAGGCTGCCCCTCGCGAACAAACGACTGTTTTCCCCGGTGAGCTTGGCGGCGGTGAAGCCTGCTCCGGCTAGGCCGGCCATCACAGCAACCGCGGCCAGCACGACTCGCGCGCGCCGGCTAGTCGCCCTTGTATCGCTTCGCGGAGCGACACTGGATTTCGGCTCAGCGCCGATAGCGGGAGCGCCGGGCGCCGGCTGATCGAACGAGTCCAGCCGAGCGCGCGCTCGGCGCGCCAGTTCCGGGTCGACTAGAGCGAGCTCGGGGCTGATCGGATCATCGGCGTCTTGGCGCCGCTGGGGCGGGATCGCTTCAGTTCCGATGCCCGATTGCCGCGACGTAGTTTGAGCGTTCACGAACGGGAGCCGTTTACTCGCGCGACGGCCGAGAGGGGCAGCAATCCAGCCTGGTAAGCGACTGCGACTGCGTGTGTGATGTTCCGCGCGGCAAGCTTCGCGGTCACGCTGCGCCGGTGATCCTGCACGGTTGCAGGCGCGATCACGA
>Ga0207665_10001350_pt1 | contig 16531 bp, 19 predicted proteins | sample LARL112metaG_FD_184351 | JGI IMG/M metagenome (GOLD analysis project Ga0207665, IMG submission 184351) | Corn, switchgrass and miscanthus rhizosphere microbial communities from Kellogg Biological Station, Michigan, USA - LAR L11-2 metaG... | ecosystem: Host-associated > Plants > Roots >...
TGTCCGTTCGAGAAGCGCCGCGCAGATGCCGAAGGCGACGAGCAGGCCGCCGCCGCCGAAATCGCCGAGCAAATTCGCCGGGAACTGCGGCGGGCCGCCGGCTCGGCCAAGCGCATGCAACGCTCCGGTGCGGGCAATGTAGCCAATGTCATGACCGGCGGTTGGGGCTAACGGACCGTATTGGCCCCATCCGGTCATGCGCGCGTAGATGAGGCGCGAGTTCCGGCCGAGGCAAACGTCCGGACCTATTCCGAGACGTTCCGTGACCCCTGGTCGCATGCCTTCGAGAAGCACATCGGCCGAGTCGATCAGCCGTAGCACCGTGTCAACCCCGAGACCGTGCTTGAGGTCGAGCATCACGGATCGCCGGCCCCGATTGAGCAACGCTTGCCGGGGATTGGGCGTCGAGGCATCGGGTCGATCGATGCGCAACACTTCCGCCCCCAGATCCGCGAGCATCATCGCGCAGAACGGGCCTGGGCCAATGCTGGCCAACTCGAGGACCCGAATGCCCGCCAATGGTCCCGGTCGGGCGGCCTCGGAGTCGGAACTTACCTTCATCGCATTTCTCGTCGCGTCAGCTCTCCACGTGGTTCCGGTGTTCAGTTTGCCCAGCAAGCCACCTTAGGACACGCACTAGTTTGGGTGACTTGTTCGGCGCCATGTGCGCATATCGTCGGTGACGTTGGACGCGGGTCGCGTACCGTTGCATCGATATGAGCGTGCTTCTCCTGCTGCGGCACGGTCAGGCATCGCTTGGCACCACGAACTATGACCGGCTCTCGGGGATCGGGCACACGCAGGCGCAGGTGACCGGCGGCCGGCTGGCCGCCGCTGATCTGATCATTGATCGCACCGTGAGTGGCGCCATGATGCGCCAGCGAGACACCGCAGTGATCGTGATGCGGGAGATCGGTCTCGGCGAATCCAACCTGCAGATCGATGATCGTCTCGACGAATACGACCACGTCGGTGTTATGGCCGGACATACGGCCGATATCAGCTTCGCGACAGCGACGACGCCGGAGCGGGCCCGCACGATGCAGTCGGCACTCGACGAGGCAATTGCGAGATGGATGGGCGCCGACAGCGGATACCCGGAGAGCCACGACGGCTTTATCGATCGCGTCCTGGCCGCGGTCGACGAGTTGACCGGGAGATCAGGTACCACGTTGGCGGTGACATCGGGCGGAGTCATCGCCGCAGTCTGCGCACATCTGCTCGGCCTCCGCGCGGACAAATGGCCTGCGTTAGCACGTGTCATGGTGAACGCAAGCCTGACGAGGGTGATCAGCGGACCCACCGGAACGCGTCTGCTGACGTTCAACGATCATGCCCACCTCGAGCACGATCGCGCACTCATCACGTATCGCTAGCCGCTAGTTCACCGCCGTCGACCTATCGCGTGTCCGAGGAGATGCATGATGACGGAGTTGGCCGGTCGCACCGCGCTCGTCACCGGCGGCGGGCGCGGCATTGGCAAGGCGATCTCGATGCGCCTTGCTGCCGCCGGTGCCGCGGTAGCCGTGAACTACCGGCGTGACGCCGCGGCCGCGATCACAACCGTCGAGGAGATCACCGCCACCGGAGGCCGGGCCTCCGCATTCCAGGCGTCGATTGATGATCCGGTAGCGGTCGAGACCTTGGTCGATTCCGTTCTCGCTGAATTCGGGGTCGTGGACATCGTGGTCAGCAATGCCGGTATTGCCAGTCGCGGTCATTCGCTGGCGGACACTGACCCGGCCGAACTGGAACGGCTCGTGCGGACCCATGTGCTCGGTCCCCACGAGCTGGTGCGGCGACTGCTACCCCAGCTGCGCACGCAACCCCGCGGCGACATCGTGATGATCTCCAGTGTGCTGGCCGAGCGCGCCCTTCCCGGTGCCGGGCCGTACATGATGGCCAAGCTGGCACTCGAGGCGATGGCAGCAACCTTGGCGGTGGAAGAGATGCCGAACGGAATCCACACCAATGTCGTCGCGCCCGGTCTTGTCGCTACCGAGATGGGAGACCGCATCGTGCGGGCGGTGCGGCCCGGGCTGAACCGATCGACGGAACTCGACGAGCGCTCCCCTTACGGACGAGTATGCCGTCCGGAGGACGTTGCCGGTGTCGTGGCGTTCTTGGTGTCCGCGGATGCGTCCTACGTGAACGGACAACGCATCGGGGTGAACGGCGGCGGCGAGTTTGCCCAGCTACTGAGAGGAGATCGAGGTTGAAGATCGATGCGTTGTTCACTGCGACCGGGATCGATACGCGAGCCGACGCGGCCAATGCAGAGGCCGCGGGCTACAGCGGTATCTGGACGAGCGAGACCAAGCACGACCCATTCCTTGCGGTCGCCCTGGCCGCAGTCGAGACCGATCGCATCGGACTCGGCACCAGTCTCGTCATCGCGTTTGCCCGCAACCCCATGTCGACCGCAGTGCAAGCCAACGACGTGCAGCTGCTGTCGAAGGGACGGCTCCTGCTCGGGTTGGGCTCACAGATCAAGCCGCACATCACCCGGCGGTTCAGCATGCCCTGGTCGCACCCAGCCCCCAGGATGCGCGAGTTCATCCTGGCCATGCGGGCAATCTGGGATTGCTGGAACACCGGCAGCAAGCTCGATTTCCGCGGAGACTTCTATACGCACACGCTTATGACCCCATTCTTCAACCCTGGTCCCAATCCCTACGGACCACCAGCGGTGTTGCTGGCCGGGGTCGGTGAGGTCATGACCGCGGTCGCCGGGGAGGTGGCCGACGGATTCGTTTGCCACGGGTTCACGACCGAGCGGTACGTGCGCGAGGTGACACTGCCCGCTTTGGCGTTAGGGCGCGCCCGGACCGGAGCCGACCTCGGCGGGTATGAGGTGTCGGGCCAACCGCTTGTCGCGACCGCAACAACCCCCGAAGCCATGGACGCCGCGATCCGGGCCGTCCGCGAGCAGATCGCCTTCTACGGTTCGACTCCTGCGTATCGGCCGGTACTCGACCTGCATGGTTGGGGGGAGCTCAGCGACGCCTTGCATCAGCTGTCCGTGCAAGGCCGGTGGAAGGAGATGGGCGACCTGATCGACGACGATGTGCTCAACGCATTTGCCGTCGTCGACGAGCCGGATCGAGTGGCCGGGACGTTGTTGCGTCGGTTCGGCGACGTCATGACGCGCATGACGCTGTACCTGCCATACGAGTCCGATCCCGGGATCGCCGCGCGCATCGCTACCGACGTACGATCCGCGACATCCTCGGCGATCGACAATCGAGACTAGCCTCCCGCATAGGACAACTAGCGTCCTTCGAATATCGCCTGCCCGGGTCCCTTCTCCAGCAGCGAGGCGAATCCGGCCGCGGCATCGCGGGTGGCGAAGGTGGGCCCGGTCTCTCGCGGGGTCAGCGCATCGGCCGCCGCTACGCCGTGATCCCGGGTGGCCTGCAGGAGCCGCTTCGCTACCGCAAACGCGACTGTGGGCCCAGCCGCCAGCCGGCTGGTGAACGCCCGAGCCTCGGCCAGCAGATCCGCGGCCGGTCGGAGGCGATTGACCACACCCCACTCCTGTAGCTCTCGGGCCGGGTAGACATCGCCGGTCATCACGAACTCAGCGGCTCGGGCGACACCCGCCCGAGCGGCGAGCCGCTGCGTACCGCCAGCACCAGGCGTCAGTCCGACGGTAGCTTCGACCAAGCCGAAGGAGGCTTCTTCAGCCGCCCACAGCAGGTCGCAGCCGAGGGTGAGCTCGAAGCCGATGGTGAGGTTGAGCGCATGAACCACAGCCATCGTCGGCACGGGCAGTGCCTCGATCCCCTGGGTAAGGGTGAGCAATCGGGCCATGAACGCGGCGCCCTCCGACGAACTCAGGCCCTGGAATTCATGGACATCCACGCCGGCGCAGAAGACGTCGCCCTCAGCCCTGAGGATCATCCCTCGCGCCCGTCCGTCGCGCACCAGGGCGCCGGTTTCCGCGAGCGCGACCTCGAGATCGGCGACGGTTGCCAGATCGAACAAGTTGAGTGGCGGCGCGCTGATGATCACCTCTGCGATGTCTCCGGTTAGCTCCACAAACGCCTTGCTCACAAGTGATCCTTTCGCCGTCACGGACACGTTCGATGGCGCCCTGGTCCTGATTCGATCGCCGGCGGGCCCACGCGCGCTGCCGCCGGCCGCCGCTACTCCGCAGAGTAGAGGGTCAGGCGTCCGGATCCGCGGCAGGCGGGCGCGCCGAACGCAGTAGCCTCGACCTCAGTTGAGGAGAGATATGTTGACCGACATCTGTGATCGCCTGGGCATGGACGTGCCCATCTTCGCCTTCAGCCACTGCCGTGACGTCGTTGCCGCCGTCACCAACGCTGGCGGCATCGGCGTACTAGGCATGACGACGCTTAGCCCAGCTGAGCTGGAGATTGACCTCACCTGGATCGACAACGAGACAAAAGGCAAGCCATACGGAGTCGACCTGCTCCTTCCCATGACGTTCGCCCGGCCGCTCTCCGACGATGGCGGCGCTACGGCCGCTGCGTCGTTTCCGGTTGAGCATCAGTCCTTCGTCGCGCAGGTTCTCCAGCGCTACCAGGTTCCCGAGCTGCCGGAGCACATTCCCGCAGAGAGCGTATTGATCCGAGTGTCCCCTGAGTCCGCGGCCAGCCTGCTCGACGTCGCATTCGCGCATCCGATCCGCCTCGTGGCGAGCGCCCTGGGGCCGCCGACGGCCGAATTGATCGAGCGGGCCCACTCTCACAACGCCGTCGTCGCGGCGCTGGTCGGTACCGCCGAGCACGCCCGGCGCCAGAAGGCGGCTGGCGTAGACGTGATCGTTGCGCAGGGCACGGAAGCCGGCGGTCATACCGGAACGGTCTCGACCATGGTTCTGGTGCCCGAGGTCGTCCGCGAGGTCGCGCCGACGCCGGTACTCGCGGCGGGCGGAATTGTGACCGGTCGTCAAATGGCGGCGGCCATCGCACTCGGAGCCGACGGGGTCTGGTGCGGATCGGTGTGGTTGACCACCCCCGAGGCAGAGACCGATCCGGCCGTGCAAAAGAAGATGCTCGCCGCGTCCGCTAGCGACACGGTGCGCTCGCGATCGCTTACCGGCAAGCCGGCCCGGATGTTGCGCAGCGCGTGGACCGAGGAGTGGGACGAACCGACGGCTCCCGAACCACTACCGATGCCGTTGCAGACCATCCTCGTCGCTGCGGCACAACAACGGATCAACCGGGGTGCGTCCCGGGAGGGCAGCGGGGCGCAGCAGCTCGCGACCTACTTCGTCGGGCAGGGCGTCGGATTGCTCGACCGGGTGCGGCCAGCTCGGCAGGTCGTCGCCGACATGATCGAGGAGTACCTGTCCGTGGCCGGCCGATTCGCGGCGCAGCTCGAGGAGTGAGGCCCGACGCTGCTCCGCCGGGCCAGCACTAACCCTAGTGTGTCTACTGATTGCCCTCGTACTTGAACGACAAGCGCACCTTGGTCCGGAAGGTGACGGCGCCGTCTCCGTCCACGGTGAGGTCTTGTTCGATGACCTCGGCCACCCTCAGGTCACGCAACGTCTGCTGCGCCGTCTTGACCGCAGTGGTGGCAGCGTCCTCCCAGGATTGGGTACTCGTGCCGACAAGTTCGGTGACGCGATAGACGCTCACGGGGCATCCTCCTCGACAGTTGGAGCTTCAGGGGTGATCGTTGCCCTCTATGCGGCTGCTCGCAAGCCCGCCACTCTGTCATTTGATTGCTAATCGCTGCGCTAGTGCAACAGATCGCCATGCGGCCGCGTCGACACCGACATCGCCCCGCAGGTGTGTGCATCGGTGGAAAGCGCGGTGCGTCCGTCGGTCAACATCATCTGAGACCATGAGCCATGCCGAGAACGGACCGGAGCGACCTGCGCGGGTTTGGTCGTCCTGACGACGGCAGGAATGGCCTCGCCCGGTGAGCGCGAGCGACATCGTCCTGGGCTTCGGGATCACCGTGATCCTCGCCGTGGGCTGTCAGATCATCGCCGCGAAGTTTCGGCTACCCGCCATCGTCTTGCTGCTTCCCGCAGGGTTCATCGCGGGCCATTACATCACCGAGGTGAATCCCGAAAAGACGCTGGGGCCGGCCTTTTCACCGCTCGTTGGGCTGGGCGTAGCCATCATCTTGTTCGATGGCGGATTGGACCTGGATTTTCGCGAGCTCGAGGGTCACAGCCAGCGGGTGGTGCGTCGCCTCCTGCTTCTCGGCATTCCCATCACGTTCGCTGGGGCGGCCTTCCTGGCCTGGCTGTCTCTGGGCATATCCCGCTCGGCCGCGATCATGTTGGGTGCCATTGTCATCGTCTCCGGCCCGACCGTGGTAACGCCGTTACTCGAGGCGGCTCGAGCGGGACGGCGCGTCTCCCGAATCCTCGGGTGGGAGGGCGTCACGATCGACCCGTTCGGCGCCATCATCGGCGCCGTGCTGTTCCAAGGCCTCGTGCAGCACGTGCACCTGGGTCATGGCGCGGAGCTGCTCTCGTTCCTGCGCAGTATCGGGATCGGCCTCCTCGGTGGAGTGATCGGAACGGCGGTGTTGTGGCTGCTCCTGAGCAAGCTCAATTTGAGCGGCGTGCTGGCAACCCAGGCCATCGTGGCGACGGTCATCGGTACCGCCGCCCTCTGCGATGCCAGGCGCGACGACACCGGACTGATTGCTGCCATCGTGATGGGGGTCGCGCTGGCCAACCTGCCTGGTATCGACCTACCCGAGGATCGACGCTTCTTCAAGACGGTCGTCCAGATGGTGATTGGACTACTGTTCATCTCGATTTCTGCGACCGTCACCACGACCTCGGTCCGCACCGTTCTGGCACCAACCCTGGCACTCATCGCCGGACTGGTGCTCCTGGTCCGTCCGCTGGTGGCCGCCGCCGCAACGGTGCGCACGGCATTATCGATACGTGAGCGCGCCTTTATCGGCTGGATGGATCCTCGCGGCATCGTCGCCGCCTCGACCGCGGCCACGTTCGGTCCTCCCTTGGCGACCGCGGGGATATCCGGTGCTGACAAGCTGCTGCCGGCGACATTCCTGGTAATCGTCGGCACCGTCACCGTCTACGGTCTCACGGCTGCGCCGGTCGCCGGACTACTAGGGCTAACCGAGGCGAGGGAGGAGACTGAAGCCGGTCCGGAGGTCCCACCGGCGCTCGACATCGACGATGCGGAAACCGGCGAAGATCAAGAAGAACCCTGAGCCGGGTCCCGCCCGGCCTGCGCCTCCGTCGTCCGCCGCTCCCACCTCCGCCATATCGCGCGCTGAGTCGGGAGACCCACAATCGCAACGGCAGTGAGCACGACGACGTTGAGGAGAAGCTGCAGGGCGGACCCCCAGGCTTCCCTCCCACTGCCGAAGGCCGCGGACACGCCGATGTCCGAGGCGGCCGGAATCGTGGTGACCGAAATGAACACCCCGATGAGCGTGCTCGACCGGGATTCAGTAAGCGAAACAATGCCGACCACGCCAGCGAGTGCGGCGACGATGAACGAGAACCAGTTCGGCGTATTGATCAGGTTGGAAACCGGCCGGACGCCCGCCGAGTAGGCCGCGGGCTCGAGACCGGTCCACCGCACGATAAGTCCGAGCAGCAGGGCGCCGACGACAGCCAGCGCGAACCCAGTGCCCAGCGCTCTCGCGCTGCGCACCGCGCCTGGGAAGTCCCGACGCGTCACCGCGAACGCGAGGCTGAGGATGGCCCCATATTCCGGGCCAACCACCATCGCGCCGACAATCAGAATCTCTGAGTTGGTGAGAATTCCGACCGCTCCGATGAGCCCGGCAATCACGAGCAGCGCAAACCAACTGGGCGGGAACGTTCCCTCCCGCCCTATCCTCGATTCAATCTCCGCCCAGACCGGCGTGAACTCTTGGAACCGGCCGCGGCGAGCAGACACGCGATCGGCGAGCGCGGAGATCGACGTGTCGACATTTTCCAGAATGATCGACCCTCGCTGATCGACCCCACTATCGCGCAGGCGCCCGATCACTTGATTAGCCGCGCCCTGTGGCACATCGAAAGACAGGGCGTCACCATCTGGATTACTCACCGCTCCGGCGAGCACTGTCAGATTCATGACTGTTGGCTCGGCTTGCAATGCCGGCACCAGCGTCTGGGTGAGGTTGGCCGGGCTGACCACTCGTAGATGAATCACCAGGTCATTGTGAGCCAAGCCCGAGAACAGCGATCCCTCGCGAAATCCCCGACCGCCTCCAAGACGTCGGGCCGGTTGGTGGTCGCGCTGAAATACTGGCCGCGAGCGCAGCAGGCATTCGACCGACGGCTGCTACCGATCGGCGGCTTAACGGTACGGGAGGTATCCACCACAAATGACGACACGAGACGGAGTAATGCCACCAGTGATGAGCGCCGAGGATTTCGACGCTCTCTATCAGCGTTTGCAGCGCACGGTTGCGTGGGGCCCGGCCGACCGGCGCGGGGCACTGAACCACATCACGCCCGCTCACATTTTGACAGCGTCGAGCGAGATTCGGCTCGGGCGCACAGTGCCTCTCGGTGCTGCGATCGAGACCGAGGTGACGCTCGACAACCCCGACCCGTGCGTGCATCAGATGACCAGCCCGGCCGGGGACCAGGCCGATCGCGCTGGACTGTCCTTTGCCATGGACCGTCTGGCTATGAATGTCCACGGCAACGCGGATAGTCACATCGACGCCTTGTGCCACGTTATTTATCGGGCGTTGCTGTACAACAATGTGCCAGCGGACAGCATCACTGCATCAGGCGCATCCGAACTGTCAATCACCGTGGCCCGCAGCGGGATCGTCGGCCGCGGCGTCCTCCTCGATGTTCCCCGGCTGTCCGGCCGGTCTTGGCTCGAACCAGGCGAACACGTGTCCGCGGACGACCTCAGGTCGGCCGAGGCGGCCCAGCACGTCGCCGTTGGCGAGGGCGACCTGTTGTTCGTGCGCGTCGGCCATCGCCATCGCCGGGCTGCACTCGGCCCGTGGGATGCAGCGGGTGCCCGGGCCGGATTCCACCCCACTGCATTGGAGTTCATGGTCGAACGACGGGTGGCAGTGCTGGGCAGCGACGGCAACAACGACACTGCGCCGAGCCTGGTTGACGGTGTCGACTTCCCAGTGCATGTACTCGCGATCAACGCGCTCGGGCTGCATTTGCTCGACTACTTGCAATTTCACGATCTCATGTCGTTATGCGAGCAAGCAGGCCGTTGGTCTTTTCTCTGTGTGATCGCGCCCTTGCAGCTATCCGGCGGGACCGGGTCTCCGGTCAACCCGATCGCGATTATGTGACAAAGCACGCGCGTTACTTCCCGCGGCGCGCGGCGGTAGTGTCCGCATCAGATGCAGCCCAGCAGAGCTGCCCGAAGTGACCGGAGGGGCGATGGCTGGCAAAGTCAGTCGGCGGTGGGGTGACCTCAGCGAGCGGAATCGCCGGCTGCTGATCGCTGCTGCGGCCGTCGAGGGTGCCTTGAAGGCAGCGGCACTCGCCGACTTGAAGCGACGACCCGCAAGCGAGGTGCGCGGTCCGAAGGGGGCATGGGCGGCCGTCGTGGTGGCGGTAAACTCCTTCGGGGCGGCGCCAATTGCCTATTTCGTGTTCGGCCGTCGGCGCAACTCCGAAGCGCGGTCGACTGATTCCAAGGGCGCTTCGTCCGACGCCGGGTGAGTCGCGTCCGTCCGGCCACGGCCTCGCGCTAGCGCATGCGGTGGTGATGCAGCCCGAGCGCCGTGCGTTGGTTACCGGATCGACGGGATTTATCGGATCTGCCGTCATACGCGCGCTGCTCGGCGACGGTTGGCAGGTCACCGCGCTCGTTGAACCCGGCGCGGACACCGCTGGCCTCGAGACGTTCGAGGTCGAGCGAGTCGAGGGGGACGTCCGCAGCGCGGCCGATGTGCGTCGAGCAATCTCGGGCTGCACATCGGTATTCCATGTTGCTGCGCTGTATCGGTTCTGGGTCCGTGATCCGCGGCTGTTCTACGAAGTGAACGTCGACGGCACCCGCCAGGTGTTGACCGCGGCCCGCGCGTCCGGCGTCCGGCGGGTCGTCTACACGAGCACCGTGGGAACGATCGGGTTAGCTGCCGTATCTGGCGGACAGCCGGCCACCGAGACCGACTACCCGGACTTGCGTCACCTGTTCGGCTCATACAAGCGATCCAAGTACGTCGCGGAACACGAAGTGCTGCGGGCATCGGCCGAAGGACTGCCCGTGTCGCTGGTGCAGCCCACGATGCCCTTCGGCCCCGGCGATCGCGCCCCGACACCGAGCGGCCGCCTCGTCGTCGACTTCCTCAACGGACGCATGCCTGGCTATGTCGACACGCTGCTCAACGTGGCGCACGTGGACGACGTCGCGCGCGGTCACCTGCTCGCCCACGATCGCGGCGCTGCTGGACGAAGCTACATCCTCGGCGGCGAGAACCTGTCTCTGCAGCAAATTCTGGCCGAACTCGCGTCGATTACCGGGTTGCCCACGCCTCGGTTTCGAGTACCGCACGCCGTTGCACTGGCCGTAGCGACGATTTCGGACACCGTCGAAGGACGGCTTCTACGGCGCCCACCACACGTCCCGCTCGAGGCTGCGCGCATGTCCACGACGCTCATGGCTTTCGACGACTCGCGGGCTCGCTCGGAACTGGGCTATGCGCCTCGTCCGGCTCACGCCGCGCTCCGTGACTCTGTGCGCTGGTTCGTGGACGCCGGTTACGTGACGAACCGGCGTCGCCTCGCCGGGATCCGGCGCTCGGACAGCTCTTGACGCACAACCGATGGCTCAGGCCCGCTTGCGCCTCGCCTTGCGTGATTGCTCTCGCTTCGCGTTGCGCTGCCGACGATTCGCGTGGGCAGCGGACTCCTCGTGCCGGATCTCCGCTGCGCGTTGCTTGCGATTACGCGACATGACCGTCAGGCCGGCAACAACCAACAGCACAGCCATACAGCTAAAGATGACCGTGTAGAAAACCACGCCTGACCCCCACACTCCACGTCCGCACCAGTAAACGGCAACCCCAGCGCAAATGACGCTACTCTGCGCGCCTCGCACCGGCCGCACATGGGCGGCTGACCGCTCAGCCGGCTGCCACGTGCGCAGTATGTCGGCGATATCCGGACTGGCCGTTTACGCCGGCTAGCTCGCGGTCACTGAGCCGGGACTTACCAGGACCTTGATGTCGTCCGTGGTGGCAGTGGCGAGATCGCGCAGTGCCAAGTCCAGATTGTGCAACGCGACGGTCCGGCTATGCAGCGGCTTGGTCTTGACCCGACCGTCAGCGAGGAAAGTCATGCTGCGGAGAAAGTCATCGTGGGTGAAGGCGTTGGATGCCACCAGCGTGATCTCCTTCGCCAGCCAGCGGGCGGCATTGATCGTGGCAGGCTGGGCGAGGAAGCTGACCAGACCCACGACTCCGCCGACTCGGCACATGTCGACCGCGGTCTGCAGCAGCTGCGGGACGCCGGTGCACTCCATGACGACATCCGCGCCGAGGCCAGTTGTCCGCTCGTGAATCGCCGCCGCAGCCTCGTCCGGCGGGACGGTCAATTCGGCGCCGAGCTCGGCCGCCAACGCGCGCCGAACCGCTGATGGCTCGATGACGATCGTTTGTCGGGCGCCCGCCACGCGGGCGAATTGCATCACCAACAAGCCAATCGGTCCGGCACCTTGCACAACTACTGTGTCGCCGACATCGATCCGGCTACGCCGAACGCCATGGAAGGCGACCGTCGCCGGTTCGACCTGCGCCGCTTCCTCATCAGTGAGATCCGGGTGGGCGTGGAGCACCCGATCCGCCGCGACCGTGATGCTTCGAGCAAAGCCGCCATGTGGGGGCGCTAGGGCATCCCGGCCTCGGGCAACGGCAGACACCGATCGGCAGTACTCAGCAATCCCGGCTCGGCACTCGGGGCAGCGTCCGCAGGCGGGTGGAACGGCTATGACAACGCGATCGCCTGGGTCGACGTTCCACACTCCCGGACCGAGGTCCCGGACGGTCCCGGCCCACTCGTGACCGCAGACCGCAGGACTGTGTAGGTGCCCGCTGCGGTAGGAGGCGATGTCCGTCCCACAAATCCCGCAGAGCCGGATGTCGATTGTCACGCACCCGGCCGCCGGAGGTCCCTCATCGAACTGCTGGTATTCCACCGCCCCCTGGCCGGTGATCAACGCCGCCGTCACGACACCCATCAGTCTTGACCCTGTTGCCCGCTGGCGAGGGACGATCCGGTCACGGCGCCGGCTGCGCGTGCGGCGGACGCACCCGCGATGCGGCCGAAGGTCACGCAGTTGGCATAGGAGTTTCCACTTCCCACGTAGCGCGGTCCGACGACCCCGCCGACGCTCTCACCCGCGGCGAACAGCCCCGGAATCGGTGGGCCGGCCTCGCCCAGCACTTGCCCGTCCCGATCGATCCGCATGCCGAATGAGGTAAAGCAGACCGTCGCCGGCCGGATCTCGGCCCCGTAGAACGGTGCGCGAGAAATCGGCTGCAGAAACTTGGGATCCTTCAAGTAGTCGACGTCCTCGCCGAGATCGGCCGACTGGTTCACCCGTTCCACGGTCGCCTGCAAATGATGATCGGACAGCCCGAGTGCCGCGGCCAACTCCGCAATCGTCGCCGCGCGGTGCACCTTGCCCTCATTGACCATGGCATCGACGATGTCGGCGTTCCAGTGCGGACTCTGCTTCTTCGTCGACCCTGGCACCTGTTGCTTGTAGCGGGCGACACCGGCTGCGGTGGCATCGTCCAGCGCGGGCTGGTCGAAGATCGCGAAGGCGACATCGCCCTGGTCCTGGATCAGCCCGTCCATGATCCCGTATGGGGCGGTCTCATCGCAGAACCGCCTGCCCTCCCGGTTGACCAACGTGAGCCAGCCGGGCAGATAGGCCTCGTAGATCGGCGCGAAGTTCGCATGTAGCAGCCGCAGCCCGCGATTGAATCCGGTCAGTTGTGCCCCGACCTGCTTCGCCAGATCGAGGTGGTCGCCGCGGGAGCCTGCCGCCCCGATGTACCAGGCCCATTCCGTCTCGGCCGCAGCGGGGAAGAACCGCGCCAGCTTCTCCGGACTGTTGCCGAAGCCGCCGGCGGCGACGACGACGGCTCCCGCCGTGATGGTGTCCTCGCCAACTGCGACGCCGACGACCGCGTCACGCTCGACGAGTAGCTGGTTGATGCGGCGGCCCAGCGCGATCTCGACGCCCCGCTCTCGGCAGTGGTGCAGCAGCACGTCGACGACCGCCTGCCCGCGACCGATCGGACAGTGCACGCGGGGCAACCGCTCGTCACCGCCGAACACCAGCTGGTCATAGAACTGCACGCCGAGATCCCCGAGCCATTCCACCGACGGACCCGAGAGCTCGGCCAGCCGCCGCACGACGGCTGGCTCGACCTTCCACTGATTCAGCTGCATGTAGTCGTGAAACAGCGACTCCGGGTCGTCCTCGATGCCGAGCGCCCGCTGGTAGCGCGTCCCGGCTCCCATAGTCAGACCACCGGAGAGGCGGGATGACCCGCCCACCACGCCTTCAGACTCCGCGACGACCACGCCGCGAGCGCCATGCTCCCAGGCAGACAAGGCGGCCGACAACCCGGCTGCACCTGATCCCACCACGACAACGTCAACGTCACGATCGCTGCTCATCAGTCACCCCGATCTAAGCCCGAGCCTCGGATTCGAACCACCAGACCGCCTTGCGTCTGCTGGCAGGATAACTGGACATCCTGACCAGTAACCCATTCTCGTGAGGTGCCATGAACGACGACCTCGAATTGCTGCTCGCCGAGCGGGCCATTCAACGGGTACTGACTACGTACTCACGTGGAGTTGACCGGTATGACTTCGACCTCGTGCGCTCGTGCTACTGGCCGGAAGGCACCGACGATCACGGATCGTTCGTCGGCGGCGTCGACGACTTCATCGCGTTCGTGGAGCGGTCGCTCAATCGCTTCGAGCGAACATGCCACTTCCTGGGCAACATGTTGATTGACGTCGACCTCAGCCATGATGTCGCGCGGTCCGAGACCTACGCGGTCGCCTTTCACCGCTACACCGACCCGGACGGCTATCCAACCGACATGTGGGCCGGGCTGCGATACGTCGACCGCTTCGAACGCCGCGACGGTCAGTGGCGGATTCGGCGCCGAGTCTGCGCCTACGAGTGGCGCCGCACCGATCGCGTTGAAGGGGAAGGCGGCTTCGCCGAGGCCTACGTGCGTGGCACCCGATCGACCGACGACATCGTCTACCACATCCTCGACGACTAGCCGACTAGGCCGGAAATTCGCCGCCGCGGACCCGTGCCCCGCAGAAATGTCGTCCCGCCGCCCGCTCGTGTGGTTTCGTGATACTGACCGTTTCGGGTCTGCCTCTGGCGCCGGTCCAGAGCCGGTGCGGAATGAGATGCGGGGTACGGAGAGATGAATTCGTGGCAGCCGTAGCGGCCGGTCGCGTCGAGTGCACGAAACCCCTGTAGTTACTGGGTTTTCCATCTCGCGGACGGCTTGTCCGTGACGTCCCATGACCCCCTCTGCTAACCGGTCCGTTAGCAAACGGTTAGCAGTCGCAAGATCAACAACGAAGGCGGCCCAGCCGCGTGCTCGAGCATGACGACTGGGCCTTGATCACCCACCTGACCTCACCAGGAAGGCAACCCGAAATGAACCGTAGTTCTCGCATGACCTGGCTCGACACCGAGGGCACCACATGCCGAGTCGAGTTCGTCGCTGACCGTTGGCAGCTCAGCCGCTACTCGCCGGCGAGCGAGACGTGGCGACGTGTCGGCTCCTATCCGACCCGCAAGGCAGCGATCAGCGCCGCCTACGGAGAGGAGAACCAGCGCTAGAGCAGGCATCGGTACACAGAGGCGCCCCGCACCGGCCATCCGGGCGGGGCGCTCTTCCGTCGTTTGTGCCGACCCGTGGCAGGGCTTCTCTGCGGGGCCAGGACACTGACACAATCCGGCATAGAAACCGTCAGGATATGCGCAGGCTGCTAGCTGAGGGCGGCGCAGATATCTGTCGTTCTCCCGCTGTGGCTCAGGATCGTGAAGTTGTTATTCGCGTCTGCTGTATAGACAACGCTGCCGACGTAGAGTGTGGTCGACGGTCCGGGCGTGATGTCGGTTGGGAATAGGATGATCACGTTATGGCCGGCGAGCTGAACGGTGTTCGGTGGGTTCAGCGACGTCTTCTTCTCGACTGATCCATTGCTCTGGAGCGTTAATGTCTTGCCGGTATTGTCGAGGTTTATGAACGTTAGGGTGAAGCCCTTGCCGGCACTTATTACGCTACCGTCCCTGAATTCCCGGACCTGGCGGCTGTCTCCGACTCCAATTATGCGCAGGCCGAAGTCCGCGCACGCTTGCCCCGCTGGCAACGAGAAATCAAAGTCGGGACCAGCCGCCACTGACGGCGTTGCCGCGGTCAGTCCCGCGGCGACGATAGCAACCGCTGCAACCGCAGCAGCTGCACAGCGGCGTATTAGGCGTGACATTTTCATGGCTCCCTCCCAGGACCTCGAAAGTCGGGAGTATGGCAGCGGATTAACAAGAAGAACAAGCCTCAGATGACATAACTGTCATCTATTCGGCAGCGGAGCGTTGGGTGGCTATCCAAGGCACACCAGATCGCGATAAACCCCTCGCACCAGCGATCTGGGGCCGCGGGAATCAATCCGCTGCTATCGGGACGGATTCTCCCCTGGTGTGACGATTTCGAGACGGCTAACGTTTGCTAGTTAGGGAGGGATGGACTCCCGCCGACGGGGCCGACCGGTTGAGCACTAGCCCTCCCAGGCGCTCGCCGGTCGGCCTCCCACACCCGCACGCCATCATGAGGCATGAGACTGGAGTCGGCCACGAGTGACTGGTTCGCCGACTTCGAGGACCGGTACCGGTGCCGCGAGCGTGACGGGGTGGGTGGCCGCTGCCAGCTAGTCGTCGGCCACAACGGTCAGCATGTGTTGCAGCGGGATGGGCGCCGGTTGGCATGGCCGGTCGGCGCCGAACAGATCCGGCCACCGTGGGCGCCGGGCGGCTTCCCGAGAGACGAGACCGCGCAGAGCATCTCGCGGCCGGGGCGACGGCCGCGGGGTCGTTAACCGGTAACGGCTGTTGGTTGGGCGCACGCGCAGCCTTGACGTTCCTGGGTTTTCAGCGCCGCCCCCATATGGGGTACCCCGGGACGGTAGAGACGTTCTCAGCCCCGCAAGCCACAGCAGCTGACATACGCACCGCGGTGCCGGTCTTCCTACTTATGAGTGATGACAGCTTCCTGCCACACCGGCACCGGGAAACCGAGCAGGACGTTCACAGCGAAGATCCGTTGATCTTTGGGAGGCCGTCATGTCTGTCCCCGCATCCCGCAAGCGCAAGCGCCTGCTATGTCGGTTCAACCTGAAACACAACTGGGTGCGACGCTTCAACCAGGAAGACGGCCAGGACTATTTGCAGTGCACAGCCTGCGGCAAAGAACACTCGTACTCCACGCCTCGGGCGGTGTAAGGACCGTTGGCGCCACGGTGGATTTTGATCGGCACCCGGGCCGGCCGGCTCGCTGTGAGCGCGGT
>Ga0207665_10001351_pt1 | contig 16524 bp, 16 predicted proteins | sample LARL112metaG_FD_184351 | JGI IMG/M metagenome (GOLD analysis project Ga0207665, IMG submission 184351) | Corn, switchgrass and miscanthus rhizosphere microbial communities from Kellogg Biological Station, Michigan, USA - LAR L11-2 metaG... | ecosystem: Host-associated > Plants > Roots >...
AACCGGACCTTGTCGGTGGCCAGCACGGCCTGGGTGTCATAGGACAGGGTGGGCATCCAGGCCAGGTTGCGGGTGGCCATCATCTCGCCGGTCAGCACCAGGTGCACACCGGGGATCTCCCACGCCCGGCTGGTGTCGATGGACTTGATCCGGGCGTGCGCCAGCGGGCTGCGCAGGATCTCCATGTGCAGCATGCCGGGCAGCGTGATGTCGTCGGTGTAGTTGCCCTTGCCCCGGATGAACCGGTTGTCTTCGACCCGCTTGCGGCTGGCGCCCAGGCCGCCGATCTTGATCTCGTCCAGCGCTTGCGACACTGCTGTCTCCTGTCCTGATCAGCCCGCGGACCGAAGCTTCTCGGCGGCCCACAGCACCGACTTGACGATGTTCTGGTAGCCGGTGCACCGGCACAGGTTGCCGGACAGCGCCCAGCGGACCTCTTCCTCGGTCGGGTCCGGGTTCTCGTCCAGCAGCGCCTTCGCGGCCATCATCATCCCCGGCGTGCAGAACCCGCACTGCAGGCCGTGCTCCTCCTTGAAACCCTCCTGGAGCGGGTGCAGTTCGCTCGCGCTGGCCAGCCCTTCGACCGTGCTGATCTCGCGCCCGTCCGCCTGCACGGCCAGCATCGTGCACGACTTCGCGGGGCGCCCGTCCACCAGCACCGTGCATGCGCCGCAGTTGGTCGTGTCGCAGCCCATGTGCGTACCGGTCAGCCCGAGCCCGCGGCGGATCAGATGCGAGAGCAGCAGCCGGGGCTCGACCTCGGCCACCTTCTTCCGGCCGTTGATGGTGAACCGGATCCGGCGCATCGGGACGTCGGCCATGGCCTCATCGTCGTGATCTTCATAAACGATTGTCATGTCAGGCTGCCCTCTCCCCGGTCCCGGTCACCCGGCCCAGGATGCGCTGCACGAACGTGCGCACCATGTGCCGCTTGTAGTCCGCGCTGCCGCGGTGGTCGGTGCGCGGCCGGGCCGCGTCCGCGGCCAGCCCGGCGGCCTGCTCGATGCGCTGCATGGTGAGCGGCTGCCCGGTCAGCGCGGCCGCCGCCTCGGTGGCCGCGATCGTCGAGCCGCCCACCCCGGTCAGCGCGATCCCGGCCCGGGTCACCGTCTCGCCGGACAGTTCCACGGCCACCGCCACGCCGACCGTGGCGAAGTCGCCGACCCGGCGCTCCAGCTTGAGGTAGCCGCCCGCCCGGGTGCCACTGGCCGCCGGGATGACCGCCTCGACCACGATCTCGTCGGGCGCCAGCACGTTCTCGAACGGCCCGGTGACGAAGCCGGCCATCGGGATGGCCCGGCGGCCGCCGCTGCCCTGCGCGATGACCGAGCCGCCGAGCGCCAGCACGACCGAAGCCCAGTCGCCCTGCGGGTCGGCGTGGCACAGCGAGCCGACCAGGGTGCCCCGGGACCGCACGATCGGGTCGGCGATCAGCGGCGCCGCCGCCGACATCGTCGGCTGGGTGCTCTTCAGCAGATCCGAGCGCTCCAGGTCGGCGTGCCGGCACAGCGCGCCGATGCGCAGCGTGCCGTCCGGGTCGGCGCGGTGGTAATCCAGGCCGGGCACGTTGTTGATGTCCACGACCAGGTCGGGCGAGGCGAACCGGAGCTTCATCAGCGGGACCAGGCTCTGGCCGCCGGCCAGCACCTTGGCGTAGTCCCCGCCGCCGCGCAGCACGCTGATCGCCTCGTCCAGCGAGCGCGGTGCCTCGTAGCGGAACCGAGACGGATACATGCGACCTCCAGGGTCCGGGTGGACGGTGGCCGGGTCAGGACTCTGCTGCCGGGCGTGCCTGCCCGGCGGCGGGCGGGGCGGGCCGCTGCGCGGGCGGGACTGACTCCGGGTCGGGCACGGCCACCGGCCCGGCCTCGTAGTCCGGGTCCGGCCGGGGCTCCTGGTGCGGCGGCCACGGCCCGGACACCGGCTGCCCGGCGATCTTGAGGTAGTCCATCAGCTCGGGCCAGGCCCAGACGGTCGGGCTCTTCCCCTCCTTGGGCGAGTGCTCGACCAGTTCGTACAGGCGCGGATTGCCCCGGCTGTGCCCGTCGGATTCGATCCGCATGCGCGTGCTCCCTCGCGTAGGACACGAAGCACCCAGCTGGGTGTTGATCGCCATCATCTGCCTCTACCGTGCCGCCGCGCAACACGCGAATAAGTGCTTGCTTAAGAGCCACGATCCCGCAGGTCAGCTCCAGATTGTCACATACACCGGGGGGCGGAAGCGGGACGGCGGGACGCCGGTCCCGGGCGAGCGCATCAGCTGCATGGCCTCCGGGGTGGACAGGAAGCGGCGCAGCGAGCTCGCGGCCGTGCTGCGGCTCTGCCGCTCCAGCAGGGTCGCGTTCCAGCACGCGTCCACCGGGGCGCCGGGCAGGTCGACCCGGGCCAGCTCGCCCCGCCGCAGCTGCTGGGCGACCAGGTGCTCGACCGCGGGCGCCACCCCGGCCCCGTCCGCCGCGGCCGCCCACGCGGCGGTCTGGTTCGGGAACACCCCGATCCGGTCCTCCGGGATCTGCAACGCCGCCAGCAGCTGGCCGGTCGCGCTGCCCGGGTCGGTGCCGGACGGGCCGACCAGCCAGCGCCACTGCTGCGGGCTGCCGCGCCGCCGGGACTGCCCGGCGGAGACCACGACCAGCCGGTACCGGAAGATCGGCTCGCTGACCACCGGCAGCCCCGGTCCGCCGGCCAGGTCGGGGCCGATGGCCACGTCCGCCAGCCGGTTGGCTACCAGAACCGGCATCTCGCTGGTCACCGCGACCCCGGCGGACACCTCCAGCAGGCCGGCGTAGCGCCGGGTGAACGCCTCGATCAGCGGGCTGACCACGAACTCGGCCAGGGTGGCGCTGGCCACCACCCGCAGCTGCTCGGGGGCGCCCTGCGCGGCCCGGACCGCAGCGTGCGCCTCCGCGCCGAGTACCACGATCTGCGATGCGGTGGCCAGCAGCCGGGATCCGCCCGGGGTCAGCGTCATCCCGCCTGGCCCCCGGCTGACCAGCTGGTCGCCGAGATGCTGGCGCAGCGCGGTCAGCGCCTGGGACACCGCGGACTCGCTGACGCCCAGGGCGTTCGCCGCTGAGGTCACCGAGCCCAGCCGGGCGACCAGGACGAACGCGTTCAGCTGGGTGAGGGTCATAACCACTCGATTATTACCGCTGGTCGGATGCACTCGTAAACTGCGCATCAGGTGAGTGTGAGCGTAGCCGAGGGAGAGCGGATGCAGGTTCCGGCGTACGTCGAGTACGAGAAGGCGACCAGCGTCGAGCACGCCCTCAGCCTGCTGGCCCGGTTCGGCCCCGAGGCCCGCATCCTGGCCGGCGGGCACAGCCTGATCCCGATGATGAAGCTGCGGCTGGCCCAGCCCGAGACGCTGGTCGATATCAACGGCCTGACCGAGCTCAGCTACATCGAAGTGTCCGGCACCGGCGCAGCCCCCCGGCCCCGCACTGAGCTGCGCATCGGCGCGCTGACCCGGCACGCGCAGCTGCTGGCCGACCCGGCCGTGGGTGCCCAGTTCGCGATCCTGCACGACGCCGAGCAGGTGATCGCCGACCCCATCGTGCGGAACTGGGGCACGATCGGCGGCTCGCTGTGCCAGGCCGACCCGTCCGAGGACCTGTCCGCGGCGTTCGCCGCGCTCAAGGCGACCATGGTCATCCGGTACCCGGGCGGCAGCCGGACGGTGCCCGCCCGTGATTTCCATACCGGCCCGTACGAGACCGTGGTGGCGCCCGGTGAGCTGCTCACCGAGATCCGGATCGCGATCCGCCCCGGCGGCGGCAGCGCGTACGCGAAGGTGGGCCGCCGGGTCGGCGACTGGCCGGTCGGCGCGGCCGGGTCGGCCGTGTGGCTGGACGGTGACCCGGGGGCCGGCCGCATCGCCGAGGCCGGGATCGGGCTCACCGCGGTCGGGGCCGAGCACTTCGCCGCGGCCGAGGCCGAGGAGTTCCTGCGCGGCGCCCCGGCCACCGAGGACAGCTTCGCCCGGGCCGGCCAGATCGCTGCCGAGCACTGCCACCCGGTGTCCGACCAGCGCGGCCCGGCCGACTACAAGCGGCACCTGGCCCGGGAACTCACCATCCGCTCGCTGCGCCGGGCGGTGCAGCGGGCCCAGGACGGCGTCTGACGTGCAGGTCACCGTGATGGTCAATGGCATCAGCTACACCCGCGAGGTGGAGGCCCGGCTGCTGCTGATCCACTTCCTGCGCGACGAGCTGCGGCTGACCGGCTCGCACTGGGGCTGTGACACCTCCAACTGCGGGGCCTGCGTGGTGTGGCTGGACGAGACGCCGGTCAAGTCGTGCACGGTGCTCGCGGCCATGGCCGACGGCCGCCGGGTGCGCACCGTGGAAGGCCTGGCCCACGGGGCCGAGCTGGACCCGGTGCAGCAGGGCTTCGCCGAGTGCCACGGCCTGCAGTGCGGGTTCTGCACGCCGGGCATGATGCTGACCGCCCGCTGGCTGCTCGACCACAACCCCGACCCGTCGGCCGCGGAGATCCGGGAGGCGCTGTCCGGCCAGCTGTGCCGGTGCACCGGCTACGAGAACATCGTCCGGTCCGTGCGGTGGGCTGCCAAACACGAGGCTGCCACCCGGGCGGCCGGTAGTGGGGATGGCCGATGACCGCGATGAACGGCGCGTACGGGCCGGTGCGGCGGAAGGAGGACGCCCGGTTCATCCGCGGCATGGGCACGTTCGTGGACGACATCGCGCTGCCCGGGATGCTGCACGGCGCGGTGCTGCGCAGCCCGCTGGCGCACGCCCGGATCGTCTCGGTGGACACCACAGCCGCGCAGGCGCACCCCAAGGTCCGGGCCGTCATCACCGGGGACATGCTGGAACAGCGGAAACTGGCCTGGATGCCAACTCTGTCCCAGGACGTGCAGGCCGTGCTGGCCACCGACAAGGTCCGGTTCCAGGGCCAGGAAGTGGCGTTCGTGGTGGCCGAGGACCGGTACTCGGCCCGGGATGCGCTCGAGCTCATCGACGTGGAGTACGAGCCGCTCCCGGTCGTGGTGGACGCGACCCGGGCGCTGGACCCCGGTGCCCCGGTGATCCGCGACGACCTGGCCCGGCCGCCGGGCAATCACATCTTCGACTGGTCCGCGGGCGACCAGGCGGCCACCGACGCGGTGTTCGCCGCCGCGGATGTGGTGGTCGCCCAGGACATGGTGTACCCGCGGTCGCACCCGGCCCCGCTGGAAACCTGCGGCACCGTGGCCGAGATGGACCCGGTGTCCGGGAAGCTCACGGTCTGGTGCACCTCCCAGGCCCCGCACGCGCACCGCACGCTGTATTCGCTGGTCGCGGGCCTGCCCGAGCACAAGATCCGGATCATATCGCCGGACATCGGCGGCGGGTTCGGCAACAAGGTGCCCATCTACCCGGGCTACATCTGCGCGATCGTCGGCTCGATGCTCACCGGCCAGCCGGTCAAGTGGGTCGAGGACCGGTCGGAGAACCTGATGTCCACCGCGTTCGCCCGCGACTACCACATGCATGGCGAGATCGCGGCCAGCCGCGACGGCCGGATCCTCGGCCTGCGCGCCCGGGTGCTGGCCGACCACGGCGCGTTCAACGGGTCGGCGCAGCCGACCAACTTCCCAGCCGGGTTCTTCCACATCTTCACCGGCTCCTACGACCTTCAGGCCGCGTACTGCGAGGTCACCGGCGTGTACACGAACAAGGCGCCGGGCGGGGTGGCGTACTCCTGCTCGTTCCGCATCGCCGAGGGGGTGTACCTGGTCGAGCGGATGGTCGACCTGCTCGCCGCCGAGCTGGGCCGGGACCCGGCCGAGCTGCGGATGCAGAACCTGCTGCGCCCCGAGCAGTTCCCGTACACCGGCCCGACCGGCTGGGAGTATGACTCCGGCAACTACCCCCACGCGCTCCAGGTGGCCCTGGACCTGGCCGGTTACCCGGAACTGCGCCGCGAGCAGGCGGACAAGCGCGAGCGCGGCGAGCACATGGGCATCGGGCTGAGTTTCTTCACCGAGGGGGTAGGCGCGGGCCCGCGCAAGCACATGGACATCCTCGGCCTGGGCATGAACGACGGGGCCGCCCTGCAGGTGTACCCGACCGGCAAGGCGGTGCTCGGCATCTCGGTGCAGACCCAGGGGCAGGGCCACGAGACCACGTTCGCGCAGATCGTCGCCCAGGAACTGGGCCTGTCCCCGGACGACGTCGAGGTGGTGCACGGGGACACCGACCGGACGCCGTTCGGCCTGGGCACCTACGGCTCCCGGTCCACCCCGGTGTCCGGGGCGGCGGCCGTGGTGGTGGCGCGCAAGGTCCGCGACCGGGCCCGGCTGATCGCCGCGGCCATGCTCGAGGCGGCCCCCGATGACCTGGAGTGGGACGGCCACCGGTGGCAGGTCCGCGGCGACCCTGAGCAGGGCCGGACCATCGCCGAGATCGCGATGGCGGCGCGCTCGTCGCTGGAGCTGCCGGACGGGGTCGAGGGCCACCTGGACGCGGAAACCGTGTACAACCCGCCCAACCTCACCTACCCGTACGGTGCCTACATCTGCGTGACCGACGTGGACCCGGTCACCGGGGAAGTGGCCGTGCGCCGGTTCATCGCGGTAGACGACTGCGGGGTGCGGATCAACCCGATGATCGTGGAGGGCCAGGTGCACGGCGGGCTGGCCGACGGAGTCGGCATGGCCCTGATGCAGGTCATCACCTACGACGAGGCAGGCAACTGCCTGGGCGGTTCGTTCATGGACTACCTGCTGCCCACCTCGCTGGAGTGCCCGTCCTGGGAGCTCGGTGAGACCGTCACGCCCTGCCCGCACCATCCGATCGGCGCCAAGGGGGTGGGCGAGTCGGCCACCGTGGGCTCGCCGGCCGCCGTGGTCAACTCGGTCGTGGACGCGCTTCGCCCGTTCGGCGTCCGGCACGCCGACATGCCGCTCACCCCGGCCAACGTGTGGTCCGCGATCCAGGGCCGGCCGGTCCGCCCGGGCCTGGCGATAAAGTGACAGGGATGCCCATGCTTCTCCCCCGATATCACCGCGGATGAGCGACCTCGCAGCGCGGCTGCCCGACGTCGCGACGTTGATGCGCGATCTGGATGCCACCGGTTACCTGACCGACCAGCCGCTCGCCGTGGCGCTGTTCCTGGCCGCCCGGATGGGGCAGCCCATCCTGCTCGAAGGCGAGCCCGGGGTGGGCAAGACCGAGGCGGCCAAGGCGCTGGCCACCGCGCTGGACACGCCGCTGATCCGGCTGCAGTGCTACGAAGGGCTGACGTCCGCCGAGGCGCTGTACGAGTGGAACTACCCGCGGCAGCTGCTGGCCATCCGGCTGGCCGAAGCGCGCGGTGAGACGCTGCGCGACGCCGACCTGTTCAGCGCGGAGTACCTGCTGGCCCGCCCGCTGCTGGCGGCGCTGGACCATCCCGGCCCGCGGCCCGCAGTGCTGCTCATCGACGAGGTGGACCGCGGCGACGACGAGTTCGAGGCCTTCCTGTTCGAGCTGCTGGCTGAGGCCGCGGTGACCATCCCCGAGCTGGGCACCCGGCGGGCGGCGGTCCCGCCGGTGGTGGTGCTCACCTCCAACCGCACCCGGGATCTGCACGACGCGCTGAAACGGCGCTGCCTGTACCACTGGATCGAGTACCCGGACAGTGAGCGGGTGGCGGCCATCATCCGCCGCCGGGTGCCGGCCACCGCGGCCCCGCTGGCCGCCGAGGTGGCCCGGGGCATCGCCCGGCTGCGCAGCATGGACCTGGCCAAGCCGCCTGGCGTGGCCGAGGCCATCAGCTGGGCCGAGGCGCTGTCGGTGCTCGGCGCCGAGCACATCGACCCGGCGTCGGCCGCGCAGACCGCCGGTGTCGTGCTGAAGTATTCCGAGGACCTGCAGGTGGTCCAGGCCGCAGATCTGGCCGCGGCGGCCAGCGATGGCGAATGACGACCTGGCGCTGATCGCCGCGCGGTTCGGCGCGGCGCTTCGCAGCGCGGGCGTACCCGCCGACCCGGGCCGGTGCGAACGGTTCGCCAGCGCGGTCACCGTGGTGCGGCCGGCCACCCGGTACGAGCTGTACCTGTGCGCGCAGGCCACCCTGGCCTCCGCGCAGGCGCAGATCGAGACGCTGGAGCGGGTGTTCGCTGAGGTGTTCGGCGGGCTGTCCGGCCCGGTCCCCGCGCCTGAGCCGCCCGCGCCGCCGCCCGGCCCGGACCGGCCGCCGTCCACCGACGACCTGCTGGCCCAGGCGGCCCGGTCCGCGCAGACCCATCCTGGCCCGCCCGGCGGTCCCGGGGGCGAGCAGCTGACCCAGGGCACGCCGGTGGGCCAGGACGCCACCGACGGCGAGCCGGACCGCCGCGACCCGGACGGGGCCGTCCGCCCGGCGCTGGCCAGCGGGGCCGAGCGGCTGGCGGGCAAGGACTTCGCCGAGCTGACCCCGGCTGAGCTGGCCGCGCTGGCCGGCCTGATGCGCAAGCTCACCCTGGCCGTGCCGGTGCGCCGGTCCCGGCGGCCGCACCCGACCCCGCACGGCAAGCGCACCGACCTGCGGGCCACCCTGCGCCAGGCCCGGCGGACCGGCGGCCACCCGCTCCGGCTGGCCCGGCGGTCACCGGTGCTGCGGCCCCGCCGGCTGATCGTGCTGTGCGACATCTCCGGCTCGATGGAGCCCTACGCCCGGGCCATGCTCCAGTTGCTGTACTGCGCGGCCGGCGGCGCCGAAGCCGAGGTGTTCACGTTCGCCACCCGGCTGACCCGGCTGACCGGCACGCTCGCGCACATGCCCCCGGCGCTGGCCTTGCAGCGGGCCGGCCAGGCCGCGCCGGACTGGCTGGGCGGCACCCGGATCGGCGCCGCGCTCCAGGAGTTCAACAACACCTACGGCCGGCGCGGGCTGGCCCGCGGTGCGGTCGTGGTGATCATCTCAGACGGCTGGGACACCGGCGACCCGGCGCTGGTGCGCCAGGAGATGCAGCGCCTGTCCCGGGTCGCGCACCGGATCATCTGGGTCAATCCGCGCACCAAGAGCGACAACTACCAGCCGCTGGCGGGCGGGATGGCGGCCGCCTGGCCCTACTGCGACGCGGTGGTCAGCGCCCACTCGGTGCACGCGCTGGAGGACCTGACCGCGGCCCTGGCTCACCCGGCCCGGCACCGCCCCACGTCCCTGGACGCCTCCCGCCGCCCCACCTGAGCCCCCGCCCCGCCAGCCCGCCGCCCCGCGTGACCCGGGATGGGCCGTCCCGGCCAGATCAGCGAGTCCCCTCATCGGCGGCGCCGCAGCGACGATGAAATTTCACCCGGAGCCACCGGCTCAGCATCGCCGGGCGAAATGCAGATCACGGGCCGATCAACTAGTTCCTGGGTTATGAGGCATATGTTTTTGCGGCAGGAGCAAGGAACTCGCAGGAATTGGAACGAAAGCGCTAATGGCGCGGAGCCGGCCCGGGCCGGCAAAACACCTTGCGATCTGCCGGATGACCTGGTTATCTCGGCGGAGAGCAGCGTAGCGGGCCCGCCTCAGGATGCGGGACAGCCGGAGAGGGGCCTGGGGTGGGTCACGTCGAGGTGGCTCACCTGAGCCAGGCGCTCCCCGATGGGCGGACGCTGCTGACCGATGCGTCGTTCCGGGTTGGTGAGGGCACGACGGCGGCTCTGGTCGGCCCGAACGGTGCGGGCAAGACCACTTTGCTCCGGCTCATCGCTGGCGATCTGGTCCCGCAGTCCGGCACGGTCACGGTCAGCGGCGGCCTGGGGGTGATGCGTCAGTTCATCGGGGGGATCCGGGGGGCGGCTCCGCAGGATGAGCAGAGCCTGCGGGGGATCCCCGGGGACGAGGTCACGGTCCGGGACCTGCTGGTCTCGGTGGCGGCGCCGCGGGTCCGCGACGCCGCGGCCCGGCTGCACGCCGCCGAGCAGGTCATGGCCGAGCGGGACGACGAGCGGGCCCAGTTGCGTTACGCCGCGGCGCTCGCCGACTGGGGTGACGCCGGCGGCTACGACGCCGAAGTGCTGTGGGACGCGTGCTGCGTGGCCGCGCTGGGCATCAGCTACGAGCGCGGCCGGGACCGCCGCGTCGGCACGCTGTCCGGGGGGGAGCAGAAGCGCCTGGTGCTCGAAGCGCTGCTGCAGGGCCCGGCCGAGGTGCTGCTGCTTGATGAGCCGGACAACTACCTCGATGTGCCGGGCAAGCAGTGGCTGGAGGAACAGCTGGCCCAGACGCGCAAAACGGTCCTGCTGGTCAGCCACGACCGGGAACTGCTGGCCAATACCGCACAGCGGATCGTCACCGTCGAGGACGGCAACGTGTGGGTGCACGGTGGCGGGTTCGCGACGTACGCGCAGGCCCGCCGGGACCGCATCGACCGGCTGGACGAGCTGCGCCGCCGCTGGGACGAGCAGCACGAGAAGCTCAGGGAACTGGTGCGGACGCTGCGGCAGAAGGCGTCCTACAACGACGGCATGGCGTCCCGGTACCAGGCGGCTGTCACCCGGCTGCGCAAGTTCGAGGAAGCGGGCCCGCCGGAACTGGCGCCCCGGGAGCAGAACGTCCGGATCCGGCTGCGCGGCGGGCGGACCGGCAAGCGCGCGGTGATCTGCGAGCAGCTCGAACTGACCGGGCTGATGCACCGCTTCGACCTCGAGGTCTGGTACGGCGACCGGGTCGCGGTGCTCGGCTCCAACGGCTCGGGCAAGTCATGCTTCCTGCAGCTGCTCGGCGGGGCGGACATCCCCCACCACGGCGTGGCCCGGCTGGGTGCCCGGGTGGTCCCGGGGCTGTTCGCCCAGACGCACGCCCGTCCCGACCTGGCTGCCCGGCACCCAGGAGAGATCCTGATGACCGAGCACGCGATGCAGCGCAATGAGTCCATGGCCGCCCTCGCACGGTATGAGCTACAGCATTGCGCGCAACAACCGTTTAGTACTTTGTCTGGCGGTCAGCAGGCCCGGCTGCAGATCCTGCTGCTGGAACTGGCCGGGGTGACGCTCCTCCTGCTCGATGAGCCGACCGACAACCTCGACCTGGCCAGCGCCGAGGCGCTGCAGGCGGGGCTGGAGTCCTATCAGGGCACGGTGCTGGCGGTGACGCACGACCGGTGGTTCGCCCGGTCGTTCGACCGGTTCCTCGTGTTCGGTTCGTCCGGGGATGTCTATGAATCGGGGGTTCCGGTGTGGGATGAGAGTCGCGTGGTCCGGCCCCGGTGACGGGGGCGCTTGCTAGGCTGCTGGGTGCGCAGGGAGCCTGGCCCCCCCTTCCCGGGCTGGCTCCGCGACAGCCGAGGTGAAGGGGTCCGCACCGTGAAGAAGTTGCTGCTGCTCGCCCTCGTGGGGGTTGGGGCTTTCGCCGTGTGGCGGAAGGTCCAGGCCGACCGCGCCGAGCTTGACCTGTGGACCGAGGCGACCACCGGCGACGACTAGGACGCCCTTGAGGCGAGCAGACCCGGCTGTTCTGCCGGGCCTGGGTACGGGGGTTCGGAGTGAACAGCGCGGCACCGGTCACGCTGTTGTGCTGTGGCCTGCTCGGGGTGGCCGCCGACGACGGCGGGATCCTGGAGCGGGCGTTCGCTGAAGCTTTCGCCACTCAGGGCATCGTCCCCGGGACCGCCGCGTACGCGCGGAGCATGGTCCACGTGCACCAGACCCGCGGCCAGCCCGCGGTCGACGTGTTCCGCGCGCTGTTCCCGGATGCCCCGGGCCGCGCCGAAGCCGCCACGCTGGCCTTCGACCGGTCCTACCGGCTGGCGGTGGACCGGTCCGGCCTGGCGCCCATGCCCGGGGCGCCCGAGGCGCTGGAGCAGATCAGCGCCGCGGGCACCCGGATCTGCCTGATCACCGGGTTGTCGAAGAGCCTGCTCGGCCTGGTGCTGGACACGCTGGGCTGGTGGCGGCGGATCGATCTGGTGCTGTGCCCCGATGACGCGCCCCGGGGTTACCCGTGGCCTGATCCCATGCTGAGCGCCATGCTCCGGCTGGGTGTGACCGACGTCCGGGAGACCGCGTACGCCGGCGGCACGGAGAGCGGGGTGCTGTGTGGCCGCCGGGCCGGAGCCAGCGTGGTCGCGGGCATCCTGACCGGTGGCCATACCCGGGACCGGCTGCGCCGGGCGGGTGCCACCCACCTGCTGGGCAGCATCGCCGAGCTGCCCGGGGTACTGATCGGGCCGCCTGGCCAGGAGGGGGACCGGGACGACGCCGCGCCGCCGCGGCCGGGCGCGGGAAGCCCACAGCCGCCCACCTCGGCACCGATCGTGCCGCCGTCCTGAACAGGTAACCTTGTAGCGCCGTTGCGCGGGGCTATAGCTCAGCTGGAAGAGCACCTGCTTTGCAAGCAGGGGGTCAGGGGTTCGAGTCCCCTTAGCTCCACCTGCGAAGACGTCAGACAGCGATCATGGCCAAGACCCGAGGCCGAGTTCTTCGACACCATGGAACTAGTCCAACACCCCGAGCACCACTTCGTTTTCGATCACGCAAAGTGGATCTTCTACGCCGCGACCTGCTACACCTGGCTCGGCGACGACGAACCCGCCGAAGAGCACGCCCGCGAGATCATCGCCTACCACACCAATCCTGACGGCTCATTGAACGCACCGATGCGCACTGCCAACGCGCACATCGACCTGGGATTGTCCTGGCCCGGCATGGCGAGCTGGACGAGGCGGTGGACCATGGCCTGCGGGCATTCCAGTTCGAGCGAAAGACCGAAGCGTCCCTCCTGTCACGAGCGGCCGACCTCGACCACGACCTCATGCGGCGCTACCCCGCGAACGCCTCATCGAGCCCTTCCACGAGCAGTACGCCGACGCCCGGCGACGCTTACGAAGCCAGCGTCGCCTAAGGCGTTGAGCCGTCTTGCATCGCCTGCATGTTCTTGATCATGACCGCCTCGGCCGTGCGCAGCTCTTCGCTGGGGCTGAACGACAAGAACTCGGTGCCGGGCTCGTTGCTCACCGGGATGTGGCCGGGCGGAGTGTAGAAGGCGTCGCCGGCCTCGAAAACCTCATCATGGTCGGCGTACCGTGCTGTCATCTTGCCCTTGAAGACGTAGCCCCAATGCGGGCACTGGCAGCGGTCGTCCGGAAGCCCCTTCATGAAGGGCGTCGCGTCGATGTCTTGGAGGAGCGAGGTGAAGGTCAGGGTGTAGCCGTCGAGCTCGCCGCGCAGATCCACCACCGGGCCCGCCTCCTGGCGTTGTGGCGCGCTGTCCCTGGAGACCTTCGGCATCTCCATCGCCTCCTTCGTCTGGGTCGTGGCGCAGGTTACGCGGTCATGAGGTGCTCGATCCCATCTTTGCGCCTACGCGAGCACTCCGGGCACTGAGGTCACCCGATCGCCTCCGCGAGGATCCATTTCTGCGATGGCAGGTGGTGGCCACCACAGACATGACCCAGGCGGGCCGCCCACCCTGCACCATGTGTGGTGAGTGGCAGACCTTCCAGAGCAGTCAGGTCCCCTGGCAGGCCTGGCCAGTCGCTTTACCAACCGCCCGGCCGGAGCGGCCAGCTGATGCGGGCAGCCGCCACGAAGTTACAACTCAAACACGGCGAGGTAGCGACGGCACTTCGCATCGCACCACGGCCTTGTGATCCGACCGGTGATGTGCGACAGATCTCCGCCACCTGATGCGCGACGGGTTTCCTAGGAAACTGAGGGACCGTCCAAACCTCGAGGACATGGCGGCCAACATGACTGTCTGCGCGGTAGACGTTTGCCGACCCTCAAAGTGTGGAGGCTGGTCCCTGGCAGCTCCGGGCCAGGTGAATCACTATGGACGGCATGAGCACTCTCCTCGAGGCGTTGCCGCAGCGTCTGCGCGGCGCGGGCTGGGCTGCCTTGTTTCCGGTCGTGATGCTCGTGTGCGTGGCGTACTTGGGTGTGCGGCCGTGGACGGTATGCGTTGTTGCCGCCGCTGTGGCCATCACACTTTGGGCCCCAGCTGTGGCCGCGGACCTGGTGGCGGTGGCCCTGATCGGCTTCGCCTGCGGTGCGTTCGCCGTGGTCCAGCGCGGTAGCGTGATGCCTCCCGGATCGGGAACGACAAGCGGTTACCCGCTGCATGGCCTGTTGTTCACTGCCAACATGCCGAACGTCTTCGACCTGGCGGCGGGACTGGTCATGCTGGCCTTCGGCCTGTGGCTCGTGCCGCGCACCGTCGGCATGCATTCCGGGCTGGCCAAACGCAACAAAGAGCTCGTCGGCCGGGTGCGGCGGCTGGCCGCGACCCGGGTTGATGTGGTGGACGGTGCCGCCACTGAGTTGCGGCGGGTAGAACGGGACCTGCACGATGGCGCGCAGGCACGGCTGATCGCGCTGGGTATGGCCCTGCGGGCGACCGAGCGGCTGATCCGGACCGACCCGGATGCCGCGGTGGCCCTGACCGTTGAGGCGCGGGAGAACTCCGCCCGGGCACTGGCTGAGCTTCGCGCCCTGGTAGCCGGAATCAGCCCGCCGGTGCTCGCCGAGCGTGGCCTTGGCGACGCGATACGGGCGCTAGCACTGGATGCCCCCGTGCCTGCCACGGCGGACATCGATCTGCCGGGGCGCCTTCTAGCGCCGGTGGAGGCGGCCGCGTACTTCGCGGTCGCCGAGCTGCTCGCCAACGCGGCCAAGCATGCGGGGGCGCGCAGTGTGCATATCAGGGTGGCGTACTCGGCGGGGGTGCTGCGGATCGAGGTCACCGATGACGGCACCGGCGGCGCGGATCCGGCGCGAGGGACTGGGCTGCGCGGCGTCGAGCGCAGGCTGGCTGCCTTGGATGGGGTGCTCGCGGTCAGTAGCCCGCCCGGTGGGCCGACGATCGTGGTCATTGAGATGCCGTGCGCGTTGTCATAGCCGAAGATCTCTTCCTGCTCCGGGAGGGCCTGGCCAGCATGCTCAAGGAGCACGGCTTCGATGTCGCCGAGGCCGTCGGTGACGGGCCGTCCCTGCTGCGCGCGCTGGTCGAACAGCGGCCAGACGTGGCGATCGTCGACGTGCGGCTCCCGCCCGCCTACACCGACGAGGGACTGCGGGCCGCGATGGAGGCCCGCCGCCAGGTACCGGGGCTGCCCATCCTCATCCTGTCCACGCATGTCGAGCGGCTTTACGCCCGTGAGCTGCTGGCCGACCGGGCAGGCGGGGTCGGCTACCTGCTCAAGGACCGGGTATTCACCGACGACCAGTTCACCGACGCGCTGGCCACCGTCGCCCGCGGCGGCACCGTGATGGACCCGGAGGTCGTCGCCAAGCTCCTGGCCAGGCGCTCCAGCCAGCCGCCGGTCGCCCGGCTCACCCAGCGGGAACGTGACGTGCTCGCGCTGATGGCCGAAGGCCGGACTAACAGCGCGATCGCGCAGCGCCTCGTCGTGTCCGAGAAGGCGGTCAGCAAGCACTGCACGTCGATCTTCGCCAAGCTCGACCTCCCGCCGTCCGGCGACGACAACCGCCGCGTCCTGGCCGTCCTTGCCTACCTGGACACATGACTGTTCTCCGACGGCTTGCAGCACTAATTGACGGGCGCCAGGCCACATCAGGATCACTGTGCCATTAGCGTGCCATTAGCCTCGGTCAGCGGCGGTGTGTCACGGTCACTGGCGGGCAGCTACCTGCCCAGCTCAAGCTGTATGACCTGGGCGATCCCGGCGATTTGCAAGCAGGGGTCAGGGGTTCGAGTCCCCTTAGCTCCACAGGTCAGAAGCAAAATTCGAAATCACGAGCCCACACTTTGGGGCAAGTACAGCAGCAAAGTACAGCAACAGCCCACAACGACCGGCTCGCACATCCAATAACAGCCGCCGCCACCTGGGAAGGCAGCCAACGTCCCAGCGCTGCCGCTAGTTCGGGACGAAGAGGTCGTCCGCAAACCACGACGAAACAGCACGTCAGCGGACGAGAGCTTGGAGCTCTAGACTTCTCGAAGGCTGAGGGAGGGTCAGCATGACTGACTACATCGAGGTCCCGGACCCGTTTGACAAAGCCCAGCAACTCGTCGATATGTACGGCGCCGCGATCCTGCCCCGTCAGCCCGGCGGCCTTGACGAGGTGCCCTCGGACAAAGCGCTTGTCTGCGTGATGGACCACGGCGGATGGGAGTCAGCGGGTTACATTGCCGTGGAGGAGGAGTTCGCGCGCTGGGTCGATCCCGCCATTCACCTTACGAGGACCTGGCTGCTCATGAACCGGCAGCGCGCTGACGAGTTGTGCCCGGATGCCGCAGGACGCCGGAGGCAGGAAGAGCCGTCGCTGACAGGTGAGGCCGAGGCCGCTGCGTACCCAGACAGTCTCCTGCCGGTGGCGAGGGTAAGCCGGAGCATGCTCAAGCTAAACGCCGAGACCCTGCGTCGGTATGCAAGTGCCTTGCGGGGCGAGTGGCACGGCCCCGGGACGAACGATCTTAGACACGATGAAAGCGGCCGACTGGTTGCGGCGACCGATCTCGCCGCCTAGCCGGGCGCCCTGCACCAGCGCCGGTTCCGGCAGGCGTCTGGTTGACTACAGCGGTGGCAACCTCCGTGGCGATCGACAGCTTCTCGCGGTCGCAGCATCGCCGTGGCCAGACCTACGTCGCGCTGGCGGCCCTGGC
>Ga0207665_10001352_pt1 | contig 16519 bp, 12 predicted proteins | sample LARL112metaG_FD_184351 | JGI IMG/M metagenome (GOLD analysis project Ga0207665, IMG submission 184351) | Corn, switchgrass and miscanthus rhizosphere microbial communities from Kellogg Biological Station, Michigan, USA - LAR L11-2 metaG... | ecosystem: Host-associated > Plants > Roots >...
GGCAAAGCTCGGACGCATCGCGCCGCGAGAATGCGAACGTGTATCTTTGGGGGTCCCGGCGCCGGAGCGCAATTGCGCCCAAGGCCGGGACGACCCGCGCGTCAGCGCTTCGACTTCTTGGCCTTCTTTTTCTTCTTGGGGTATTTTTTCGGAGCTTTCTTGGTTTTCTTCGCCGACTTCTTTCCGGCCTTCTTGCCAGCCTTTTTGGCTTTCTTCTTCTTGGCCGGCGAGACCTTTTTGGCAACCTTCTTGGCGGCCTTCCTCACCTTCTTGACCGCTGTCTTGGCGGCTTCGGTGGTGGTGGTTGCGGCGGCAGCGACCGCATCCGTCATTTGTTCGATAACCGGTTTGTCGTCGTCCATTGTCATCCCCAGGGTTGAACGAGAATCACAACGATAGCGGGATTCGTGAACGCGTCAAATCGACGGTGCATTTGGCACGTTGCGCACTTTGGCGAAAGCCGCAAGCGCGCGCTCGCGGGCTTGCTTGTGATCGACGATCGGCGAGGGATAGGTGGTGCCGAGTTCCACGCCGGCAGCGGCGAGCTCGATCGGCGTCGCGCGCCAGGGCTGGTGGATCAGTTGGTCCGGCAGCCGGGCCAGCTCCGGCACCCAGCGCCGGACGTAAGCGCCGTGGGGATCGAATTTCTCGCCCTGCACCGGGTTGAACACCCGGAAATAGGGCGCGGCATCGGCGCCGCAGCCGGCGACCCATTGCCAGTTGGCGGGATTGCTGCCGGCATCGGCATCGACCAGCGTGTCCCAGAACCAGCGCTCGCCCTCGCGCCAGTCGATCAGCAGGTGCTTCACCAGGAACGAGGCCACCACCATGCGGACGCGGTTGTGCATCGTGCCGGTCTGCCAGAGCTGGCGCATGCCGGCGTCGACCATCGGGTAGCCGGTCTGGCCGCGCTGCCAGGCGCGCAGCGCCCGCTGGTCCGGCCGCCACGGAAACGCGTCGAATGCCGGCTGCAGGTTGCGCGTCGCCATTTCCGGCGAATCGAACAGCAGATGGCGGCAGAACTCGCGCCAGCCGAGCTCGCTGATGAACTTGTCGATGTCGCCCGCGAGCGCCGGACGCTCCGCCGCGGCGAACTGTGCGGCGTGCCAGATCTGACGCGGGCTGATCTCGCCGAACCGCAGATGCGGCGACAGGTTCGAGGTGCGCTCGATGTCGGGCCGGTCGCGGCCGCGCGCATAACCGGCAATCCCGTCGGCGAGGAAGCTTTTCAGCCGCTCCTGGGCGGCGCGCTCGCCGACCTCCCAGGTCTGGCGCAGGCCGGCAGCCCAGTCGGGTGCGATGGGCTCCAGGCGCAGGCTCTCCACGCTCTCGCTCGCAAGCGGGGCGACCGGACGCAGGGACGTCGGTGCGGGCAACAGCTTTGGCGGCGCGCCGATCGCGAGCACACGCCGCCAGAACGGCGTAAAGACACGGAGCGCCCGGCCATCCTTGGAGCGAAGGATCGCCGGATCGACCAACAGATCGCCGGGAAATTTCTTCACCGCGACGCCGGCAGCGCGCAGCGCCGCCTCGACCTTGTTGGCGCGGGCGAGTTCCGGCGCCTGGGCGATCTCGTTCCAGCACACCTGGTCGGCCTGGATCTCGCGGGCAAGTTCCATGACCGCTTTCACCGCGGGGCCGCGACGCAGCACCAGCGTGCCGCCGATTGCAGCAAGGCTTTCCTGCAACCTCCGCAGCGACTGCGCGAGCCACCAGCGCGCCGCACCGCCGAGCGGGCGCGTCTCCAGTTCGCAAACCGAACTGCTCGAATCATCAAGGACATAGAGGCCGATCACGCCCGCGCCCGACTTCGCCGCTTCATGCAGCGCAGGATGGTCGGACAGGCGCAAATCGTCGCGGAACCAGACGATGACGTTGGAGCTCATGCAGGTATCCAGTTACTGATGGGTCGGGCAGGTTGGAGACTTATTTATTGCGTCGTCGATCGCATCAAGATGGGCCTGTTAATGCGATTGTAAATCGATCCGGGCAAATCTCCGAGGCTTGAAGTGTCTCTGCTGTCGAAAGTCCCCCGAAATGAAAGCCTTCCCTCGTTCGCTCAAGGTCAAGCTCGGACCTAAGGCGGTCACATGCGCCGTCCTGCTCATCGCGCTGAACACCATGCTGGTGGTCGGAGCCGCATATTGGTCGTTGACATCAGAGTTCTCTGACAGGGCGCTGCGGGACATCGAGATCAATCTGCGTACACTCGCGCTGACCTTCGCGGAGATTTATGGCGACGCCAAGATCACAATGAAGGATGGCGTTGTCACGCGTGCGGAAATTTCGCGCATGCCCGAGTTCAAGGATCATGCCATCGTCGATCGCGCCGTGTCCTATGTCGGCGGCAATGCGACGCTGTTCGTCTATGACGAGGCGAGCCGACTGTTCGTCCGCCGTTCCACCAATGTGAAGAAGGAGAATGGCGACCGCGCCGTCGGCACGCAACTTGCTGCCGATCATCCCGGCCAGACGCTGCTGCGGCGCGGCGAGGCCTATAAAGGTCCCGCCACGCTGTTCGGCCAGTCGTTCATGACGGCCTATTTCCCGATCCAGAATTCGGCCGGCGCCGTGGTCGGAATCCTTTATGTCGGGATTCCGATGACGCAGCTCGACGCGATGCTGTCGCATGCCATGCAGACCATGTCGATTGCCGCGGTCGTCGCCGCCGTCCTCGTGCTGATGCTGACCATGCTGATCATGCGCCGCGTGACGAAACCGCTGAGCTCGGTGACGACGTCGCTGACCGCGCTCGCCAACGGCAATGGCAATGTCGAGGTCGACCATCACGAAAGGGGCGACGAGATCGGCGACATCGCCCGCACGCTCGCGGTGTTCAAGAGCAATCTCCTGGAACGCCAGCGGCTTCGTGACGACCAGGTAGCGGCCGCGGCGGCCGCAACCGAACAGCGCAAGCAGGAATTGCAGAGTTTCGTTGCCAAGTTCCAGTCCCGGGTCGGCGGCATGATCGACAACGTGATGAATTCCTCGACGGACTTCGAACGAGTCGCGCGGCAGCTGACGGAGACTGCGCGCCTGACTGCGGATCTTTCAAGGCAGTCGGCGGGCAGATCCGAGACGGCGTCCGAACATGTGCGTTCCGCCGCGTCCGCGTCACACGAACTGTCGGGATCGATCGCGGAAATCACCCGCCGCGTGCAGGAATCCAATGGGATCACAGCGGAAGCGGTCGGGCAGGCCGCCGCGACCGATCAGCGCATTGCCGAATTGTCGGAGGCGGCGACGCGAATCGGCGACGTCGTCAAGCTGATCACCTCGATTGCGGAACAGACCAATCTGCTCGCGCTCAACGCCACCATCGAGGCGGCGCGCGCCGGCGATGCCGGACGCGGCTTTGCCGTCGTCGCCCAGGAGGTCAAGTCGCTCGCCAGCCAGACCGCGAAGGCAACCGAGGAGATCGGTAGCCACATCGCCAACATGCAGCTCGCAACCCAGGAATCGGTCGGCGCGATCAAGGCGATCGGCCAGACCATCGAGCGCATCTCCGGCATCGCCAATTCGATCTCGGCGGCGGTGGAGCAGCAGCGTGCGGCAACCGAGAACATCGCCCATAGCGTCGGCGCCGCGGCGACCGGCACCGCCGAGGTCGCCACCAACATCGGCAGCGCCGCGCAGGGCGCGAGCGAAACCGGCGAGACCTCCACGAAGATGCTGGCCTCGGCGCAGGCCCTCTCCGGCCAGAGCCTTCGTCTGAAGGATGAGGTGGAAAAGTTCCTGGACGGCGTCCGGGCCGCGTAGGCACCGACCGCGGTCGTTGCACCAATCGGATTGAGATCCTTGATGCTGTTCACCTCTCCCCGCTTGCGGGGAGAGGGGGCCTACCGCCGATTCGGCGCGACCGCGTTCATCCACTACTTCGGCTGCGGCACGATCCGGATATAGGGCTTTGGCGACTTCCAGCCCTGCGGATAGATCGTCTTGGCCTCATCGTCGCTGACCGAGCCGGCGATGATGACGTCCTCGCCCTGTTTCCAGTCGGACGGCGTCGCGACGCGGTGTTTTGCCGTCAGCTGCAGCGAATCGATGACGCGCAATATTTCCTGGAAATTGCGGCCGGTGGTCATCGGATAGACCAGCACCAGCTTGATCTTCTTGTCCGGCCCGATGATGAAGACGTTGCGGACCGTCTGGTTGTCGGCGGCGGTGCGCCTTGAGACATCGCCCGACGTCGACGCCGGCAGCATGTCGTAGAGCTTTGACACGTTGAAATCGGTGTCGCCGATCATCGGGTAGTTCGGCGCCGCGCCCTGGGTCTCGCGGATATCCTCCGACCAGCGCGCATGGTTGTCGACCGGATCGACGCTCAGCCCGATCAGCTTGACGCCGCGCTTGTCGAACTCGCCCTTCAGCCTTGCCAGCGCGCCGAGCTCGGTGGTGCAGACCGGTGTGAAATCCTTCGGATGCGAGAACAGCAGCGCCCAGCTGCCGTCGATCCAGTCGTGGAACTTGATCCTGCCTTCGGTGGTTTCGGCCTCGAAATCCGGGGCCACAGCGCCAATCTGAAGTGCCATCGTGTTACCTCATCCAGTTGAAGCGACAGATCAACATGCTCTTAATGCAACAGATCAATTTGTCGCGGCTACTATAGTAGGTCATTCTCTTTTCGTGAACCTGGTGCCACTAAAAAGGATAAACCTTTCTCCGCGGGGCCGCATTCGTGGCATCACGTTCTTGTGCGGGGCCTGGCCGGACAAAAGTGAAGATTGCCGCCGCGATGTTGCCTTTTATCACTTCCAAACCCCCGCCGCTTGCGGCTATACGAGCCGCCCGAACCGCGAGGCGTGACGCGGTGACCAAACAGACAACTCCGTAAAATGCCCCGTATGCGAGTTTCGAATCGTTAACTGCTCGTTCATACCCAAGGGGCCATCCTGCGCGAAATAGAGATCGAGACGAGAATTATGGCTGCCCTTCAACCAGGGGACGTCGATGCGGTCGGCGTCCTTGAACCTTCCTGCCGTAACACCGCCGCTCAGGCCCTTGCCATCGTGCGCGACGGCGTGATCACCGGCGAGGGTCCGACGACCCGCGGACGGGTGCACTTTTCCCGCGCGCTCGATGCCGATGATGCGGCCTGGTGCGCGAAAATTCTGACCGCGCGTGCGGTCGATCATCAGCCGGTCAGCCGGGCCGAAGCCGAAGCGCTGTTCGAGATCAACGAAGCCGCCACCGAGCGCAGCGACAACGGACGTTTTGACGACCTGCTGGCGAAGGCGGTCGCCCATCACGCGGCCTCCGCGTCCGGCCTGCAGGTGCCGCCGCGCACCGTCGCGCTGTCGCCGGACACCGACATCGAGAGCTGGGCACCGGCGCGCGCCGCCAGTGTCAATGCCGACGTGCTGGAATGGATCGCCAGCCAGATGCGCGGCAAGCGTCATGGCAATCGCAGGCTGATGGCGATGGTCGCGACCTTCGTCGGCGCCGCGGCGCTGCCGCTCGCAGCCCAGCTGCCGCAGGTGTTCGACATCGGAATGTGATTTTACTGCGTCTTGAAACCCTCATGGTGAGGAGCCGCGCCTCTTGCGCGGCGTCTCCGGACGATGCTTCGCATCGCTCGGTGAACCATGAGGCCGAGAATCGGGCCTCATCCTTCGAGACGCTTGCTTTGCAAGCTCCTCGGGATGAGGGAGTGGAGCAGCGGGTCTTGAAACGGCGGGGCGATGACCCCGCCGTTTGCGTTCGCCATCTCATTGTTTTCGTTGGTCGAGGATGGAACGCGCCGTGCGCTGCGCCTGCTCGTAGCGCTTCAGCTGGGCCTGCGAGAACTGCTGCATGGCGCGCAGTTCGTCGGATGTCTTGGTCATCAACTGAGCGAAGCTGGGCAATTGCAAGAGGCCGTCATCAATCGCTGATGCACCACCTCGAAATGCGCGCATTCGCTCGATCCGCTGCAACCCGAGGCGGTTGCGCTCGGCGCCCTTGCGGGCGTGTTCCAGATCGTGCAGCAGCCTGTCCGTGGACATGGCGCGGGCGCTGTCCTCGTCGCGTTCGACGAGCCGGATCAACTGCTCGTCGACGACGTCGGTGCACAGACCGACACATTCGTCGCAGATATAGACCGCCGGCCCGGCGACCAGCTTGCTGACCTCGTGCTGGCTCTTGCCGCAGAAGGAGCAGTAGAGGAGTTTGGCTTGCGCTACGCCTTGCTGGCTCGCGGCCCCGCTCGGAAGCTGGGCCGCATCAATCTTGGCCGCAAGAATATTCCAGTTCTCGTAGCCGAACGCCTTTGCGATCAGCTAAGGACTCGCTGTGTGTGGTCTGCACGGCCTTGGCCGACAAGGCATCGCGCAGGGAACGCGCCATGGCCTTGGCATCGCGGAAATCGCGCATGAGAGCACCCGTATCGGCGAACGGAAGAGATCGGGGCCTGCCTTGCCGACCCGCTCGCCAATAGCGAGGGCCGAGAGCTTTGATACGTTCACCATCCCAGAGGGAGCAGGCGGCGGGTGTATCAACCGTTTGTTATCCTTGGCTCACCCGTGGCGATTGTCAACCGGCATCGGCGTACGGAGCTCGTCATCTTCAGCGCCTTGATCCTGTCGTGCTGCCGGTTCACGGTTCTGCGCTCCGCTCGACGAGGACGTGCATGATCAAACAGGCTCTTGCTGGCCTCATCCTGTTTCTTGGCCTTGCTGGTCCGCTGGCTGCGGCGGAGCTCGACGACGCCGTCGCCGCGGCCCATCGGGGCGACTATGCGACAGCGCTGCGACGCCTCTCGCCGCTCGCCGAGAAAGGCGATGCGCGGGCGCAGTTCGACATCGGATTCATGCATGCCTATGGATGGGGCGTGCCGCGTGATGCCGCGGCCGCGATCCCATGGTATCGCAAGGCCGCGGACCAGGGGCTTGCTGTCGCGCAGCACTCGCTCGGCCTCGCCTTTGTGAATGCAGATGGCGTGCGGCCGGATGACGTGGAAGCCGCGCGCTGGTTCGCGCGGGCCGCCGCGCAGGGATTTGCCCAGGCCGAGTTCATGCGCGGTCTCATGACCCTGGACGGCAGGGGCGTCGAAAAGGACCCGGTGCAGGGCTACGCCTTCATCGTCATGGCGGCGCAGGGCGGGGTGCGCTCCGCGCCACGCGTGGCCCAGGCTGTGCCGTTGACGGCGCCGCAGCGCGCCCAGGCCCAGGACATCATCGCGCGGTGGAAGCCGAAGCCTGAATCGTCGCTCGCGAGCGTCTCGGACCCCCGACCGGAAGAACTGCTTGGCCTCGACCGCCACATCGGCGAGGTGGTGGATGCCGCGATCTGGCCGGCATCGGCGATCGGCGTCGTAACCATGGCGCGTTTCGACCGGGGCGGCTGGTGCACCGGCACGCTGGTTGCGCCGAAGGTGGTGCTGACCGCCGCGCATTGCCTGCTGAACGGCACCGACTTTGTCACCCCGGGCAATCTCCATTTCCTGGCCGGCATGGACAAGGGGACGCCGGCTTCCTCTGCGGCGGCCGAGCGGTTCGTCGTGGCGCGGGATTTCGTGCCGACCCTGAAGGAAAAGTGGACGCTCGACCGGTCGCCGGCCGATTGGGCGCTGATCGTGCTGAAGGATGCCCTTCCGGCACGGCCGGTCGCAGTGAAGGCGCTCAGCCGCGAGGCGGTGCAGGCCGCCGCGCGTGCCGGGACGATCTCCGAAATCGGCTATGGCGAAGAGCGCCGCTATTCCCCGACGGCGCTGAAAAACTGCCGCGCCGATCGCGACGACCGTGGGCTACTGCTGTTGCAGTGTCTTGCCAATCACGGCTATTCGGGCTCGCCGATCCTGGCGGACATCGATGGCACGCCGGCCGTGATCGGCATCCTCTCGGCCATTCAGGAGGAGAAACGACTGAGCATTGCCGCCTCGGCCAGCCAGTTCGAAGCCGCTGTCCGCGAGGTGATCGGCACGGAAACCGCGCCCGCGCGCTGATCCTGCCGAATCACATGGGCCCGTGGTCGACGCGCATCTTGCATGCCTCAGTCATGCGCAATCCGCCGCCGTGCCAATTGGCCTCTGCGCTTGCATACCGGCGCCGGATTCGCACAAAGGAAAGGGGCGCTTGGGCAGGGGATCGTTGTCGTACTTGAAGACGAATATGGTGGTCGTCCTGATCGTGCTGGCGATCGGGCAAATCATCGGCTGGGGCACGATCGGGTTACCGGCCGTGGTCGGCAGGCAGATGGCGGCCGATCTTGGCCTGGACATCGTGGAGGTGTTTGCCGGAACCTCGGTGCTTTACCTGGTCATGGGTTTTTGCGCGCCTCTGCTTGCGAATACCTTCGGCAGGCATGGAGCGCGGCGCGTGATGATCGCCGGTGCCGCAATTGCCGCACCGGGTTTTCTCGTGCTGGCGCTCTCGCGTGGCGAGGTCAGCTACTTTGCCGGCTGGGTGATCCTGGGCATCGCGGGCAGCGCCTGCCTGTCGACGGCAACCTACATCCTGCTCAGCGAGATTGCCGGCACGGATGCCAAGCGGTCTATTGGCGCGCTCATGCTGATGACCGGATTGTCCAGCACCATCTTCTGGCCCATCACCGCATTGCTTTCGGCTGAAGCCGGCTGGCGTGCGACCTGCATGATCTACGCTGCGGCCATGGGTCTCGGCTGCGTCCCGCTCTACATGTTTGGATTGCCGCAGAAGGTCCGCGCTCCGTTGCTTGCGCGCGTGGTCGCCGATCCGAACTCTGCCGTGGCGGGACGCGGACGTCGCAAGGCCGCCACCAGCACGCTCTATCTGATCATTGCCGCGATCTCCCTGAATGCCTTCATCGCCTTCGGGCTCGGCGCCGTGCTGATCGAGCTTCTCAAGTCGAAGGGACTTGCTCCAGCGGAAGCCATCGCGCTCGGATCCTCGCTCGGAATCGTGCAGGTCAGCGCCCGCGGCATCGACTTTCTGGGTGGAGGCCGATGGGACGGTGTCACGACCGGCCTGTTTGCCGGCGCCGCGCTGCCGGTCGCGATGCTGCTGCTCATGCTGGGGCAGGGCCTGCACTGGTCGATCGTGGGCTTCATCGTGATCTATGGCCTGGGGAGTGGCGCGCTCGCCGTTGCCCGCGCCACCATTCCGCTGGTGTTCTACGACAGCGCATCCTATGTGACGGCGGCTTCGCACATCGCGCTGCCTCTCAACCTGATGTCGGCGATCGCGCCTGCGGTGCTGGCAGGCGTGCTCACAAGGTTCGGCGCCGACATGCTGCTCGCAGTCGCCTTGCTGTGTTCGTGCGCCGCTCTTGCCGTGCTGGCGATCCTCAGCCAGCGTCGTCCACGATTGCAGGACGCCGCCCAAAGCTGAGCCGCGGACGCCTGTGTGAACGACGGGCAAGACCCGCATGCGAGGCATGCGCAAATTGCCCGTCGTGGCAATCCGTCGCAGCCCGCTCATTCTGATTTACGTAATACGTCTTGACGGCTCCCGTAAATCAGAAGTATTGTCCTGCCGTCCCGCGCTCGATCAAGAGGGGCGCTTCGCGATCGTCACGAACGTTGGGCGCGGGATGCGATGGACGCTTTGGCGACGCGCGCGACTCGTCGTGCGGACGAACGGCACTGAAGCGGACGCAAAATCGTGTGGTCCTGGCCTCCCGACGCTGAGGCCAAGCGCGCGAGATGATCTCGCGGGCGATGGGAGCAAGAAAGCCCGGTTCCCAGGGAGAGCGCGCTATAAGCGTTAAAACCATCGTGCAGGGAATGCCGGGTGATCCGGCCTAACCTGTGGTAACTGCCGCCTGCTTTTTGTTTTGCAGGCGGGCCATGGGGGCGGCCAGCTCCCGGCATTCCCTGCGCCCTCTGACGTTCGAGGGTGAACATGACGCAAGACTCGGGCGAAATCCGTCGCGAGAACGCTGAGACGTGTCTTGGAGGTTGCAGGCCACATTCTCGGTCGTCATTGCGAGCGAAGCGAAGCAATCCAGACCTTCGCCGCGGCGGCAGTCTGGATTGCTTCGGAGCTATCGCTCCTCGCAATGACGACGGCGTGGCTACTTCCCCGCCGTCTTCTGCTTGCCGGTTTCTTCGACGCCGACCGTGCGGCCCGGGAAGCCGGCCGCGTCAAAATAGCGCTGCGCACCGACGCGCTGGAAGTTGAGCACCGTGCGCAGGCCGTTGGCCGCCGGCTCCGACTTGATCGTGTCGGACGAAGTTTTTGGCGTCGCGCCGTTCGGCATCGCCTCCGTCATCGCGCGGCCGACCAGGCGGCCATTCGGCTTCTGCTTCAGGCCGAGAATTTTGGCCGCGGTCATGCCGACATCGGCATTGCTCACCGGAAGCGCGTCGACGTAGCCCGCCTTGAAGTCCGGGCCGATCGCCGCCATGAAGTTCATGGTGTCGCCGCGCCCAAAGCTGCCATGCATGCCCTGGCCCTGCCGCAGCACGGTGTCGGAGACCTCGACCGAGCAGTTGGTGGGCTGGTCACAGCCGGCGACATAGGAACGGAAATTCACCACGATCGCGGGCACCGGCGTGATCGCGGCGCCCTTCAGGCCGATCTGCGACAGCGGCAGCGTGCCCGGAATCTTTCCAAGCGAGTCGTCGACGAACAGGCCGGAGACGTAGTCCTGCTCGAGCAGCGCCTTGACGGTGCGCTCGGCGAGCTTCTTGTCCTTGTTCGGCAGATAGATCAGGTCGGAGCCGCCATTGGTGGCGACCACCAGGTCGGGCTTTGCCGGATCCTGGCCCAGCACGCCGTTGCCGGACTTGGGATGGGCGTTGTCGCCGACCTTCGCATTCTTGTCGTTCGGGTCATAGAGCGGCAGGTCGAGCGCCTTGGCAAGATCGATCGCCAGAAAGCCCATCGGCAAAAAGTCTTTTGGCGTGTCTTCAAAACTCATCCTCGCCGCGGGGCTCGTCTTGCTCTCCTTGGAGATGGTCGAAAAGCCGTGATCGGCCGCGACCATGATGTCGGTCGTGGCGCTGAGCCCAAGATCGTCGAGCGCCTTGCGCAGCTGCGCGAGATTGTCGTCGGCGTTCTTGATGCTGGCCATCGAGGTTGGGCCGTTGATCCCGGGCGTCAGCGTGTTGAGGCTGTCGCCCTGGTTATGCTGGCTGCCATCCGGATCGCGCGACCAGAACACCAGCACGAAAGGCTTGTTGCGCGCCTTGAACATCGGCAGCACGACCTTGGTCGCGACATCGGCAAAATAGGCCTGCTGGGTGGTGTTGGCGACGATCGTGCCCGGCGTCTTGGCATCGCCCGCCTTGCCATTGTCGCCGCGCGAGGGGGTGGCGAGCGGCAGGCCCGCCTTGGTCAGCGCATCCTTCATCTCGTCCGAGAGCGGTACGCCGTTCTTGGCGCCGGTGGCGTCGTCGATCACGACGGAGTGCAGGCCGGGCTTGTCGGCGCGGTCGGTGTGGTCGAACAGCAGCGTCGGTCCGACCTTGCCGATCGCGGCGGTCGAAAGGCCCTGGGCGCGCGCCAGCTTCAAAATGGTCTCTTCGTCGAGATAGTCGCTCTTGAAGTGCTCATCGATGTCGCCGAGCACCGCGTCGTTCTCGATGAAGGGCACCACGGTGTCGCCGGCGGGCCCGTTGGTGTAACCAGTGAAGATTGTGTTCGAGAAGGTGCCGGTGTCGCCAAGATAGTGCCCGGTCGACATCGCCGAGCTGTTGGCCATGGTGAAGGTCGGGAACATCGAATGCGGATTCTTGAAATTGACGCCCTTGTCGCGGATCGCGGCCATTGTGGGGGCAGTGTCCGGCGTGACCTTGAGGGCGCGGAGCCCATCCGGGATGAAGAGCACGAGATTGTGCGGGGTCGCATTGTTCTCGGCGAAGGCCGTGCCAGTGGACAGCACGGTCAGGCCGGCGGCGAGCCAGGCGAGGGAGCGGCGCATCGGAGGACTCCATGAGAAATTTTGGCTGAATAGCCGTGGCCTTCGTTTAGTTTTGCTGCATGACAGAAATGTTACAGCCGATCCGTGTGTGGGCAACTGGGCCGTCGCGATCCTTGCTTCAAGGGCTCGAAAACCTGTTGAGAGTTCGTCGCCCAATATCGCAAGGCCCGGGCCGCTACCGATTGACTTGCCTAGAACAAAAGAAGAACATCGTTTGCGGCGCACCACCTTCGGATACCATCATGGCTTCCAGCTCGTCTTCACCGTCCCAGCCGAATTTGCAGGATGCCGACGAGCTGGAGGTTGCCGTCGATCAGGCGATTGCGGCGTGCGGCGGCAATCTCCGCGCAACGATTCGCGCCCTGATTCTCGCCAACGACTTTCTGGAGAACGAGGTGAGCGAGTTGATGAAGGCGGTGTCCCATGCCTATGTGCGGGGCCGGTTTCAGAGCTATTCGGGCTGACGCCCGGGGTCCAAGGAGACGCCAAGGCTTGAACGCGTGCGCGCAGGGGGCCATCATCGCCCGGCAACCGCCATCGCGCCGGGCGATCGCGGCAGTGCAATCGAAAGGGGCAACCGTTGGCCACCACAACGTCCGCAATTGAAACGCCCGCCAGCGACGCACGGCCCGGGACGGTCCAGGTCGCAACCACCCAGAAGATCGAGCTTGCGCACGTCACCACGCGCAGGGAGCATGACCTGCTCGGCGATCGCGACGTGCCCTCGGACGCCTATTGGGGCGTTCACACCATGCGTGCGGTGGAGAACTTTCCGATCACCGGCGTGCCGGTCGGGCACTTTCCGAATTTCGTGCGCGCGCTGGTCTATGTGAAGCAGGCCGCCGCCCGCGCCAACAAGCGGCTCGGCTATCTCTCGGCCGAGAAGGCCGATGCGATCGAACGGGCCTGCAAGCTGATCGGCAATGAGGGCAAGCATCACGATCAGTTCGTGGTCGACGCGGTGCAGGGCGGCGCCGGCACCTCGACCAACATGAACACCAACGAGGTCGTTGCGAATGTCGCGCTCGAATGCATGGGACGCGAGAAGGGCGACTATGCGGCGCTGCATCCCAATGACGACGTTAACATGTCGCAGTCGACCAACGACGCCTATCCGACGGCGCTGCGGCTGGCGGTGATCTTTGCCGCCGACCCCTTGATCGCGGGGCTCGACGAACTCGCCTATGCCTTCAAGGCCAAGGCGGTGGAGTTTTCCGACGTCCTCAAGATCGGTCGCACCCAGCTGCAGGATGCGGTCCCGATGACGCTGGGCCAGGAGTTCGACGCCTTCTTCATTACCATCAAGGAGGATGTGTCGCGGATCCGCGAGGCGGCGGCGCTGTTTCGCGAAGTCAATCTCGGGGCCACCGCGATCGGCACCGGCATCAATGCCGATCCGCGCTATGCGGCGCTCGCGATCGAGGAGCTGGCGCGGATCTCCAAGCAGCCGCTGGTGCCAGCCTCCAACCTGATCGAGGCGACCTCCGACATGGGCGCCTTCGTGCTGTTCTCCGGCGTGCTGAAGCGCGTTGCGGTGAAACTCTCGAAAATCTGCAACGATCTGCGGCTGCTCTCCTCCGGCCCGCGCGCCGGATTCGGGGAAATCCGCTTGCCCGCGGTGCAGGCCGGCTCGTCGATCATGCCGGGCAAGGTCAATCCCGTGATCCCCGAGGTCGTCAACCAGGTCGCCTATATGGTGATCGGGCACGACATGACGGTGACGATGTGCGCCGAAGCCGGTCAGCTTCAGCTCAACGCCTTTGAGCCGACCATCGGCTATTGCCTGCTCGCATCGATGCGCCATCTCACCGCGGCATTGGAAACGCTGACCACGCGCTGCGTCAATGGCATCGAGGCCGACCGCGAGCGCTGCCGCGCGCTGGTGGAAGACTCGATCGGGCTCGTCACCGCGCTCGGGCCGACGCTCGGCTATGAGGCGTCCTCGCGCGTCGCCAAGCGGGCGCTGAACGAGAAGCGCAGGGTCGCCGACATCGTGCTGGAGGAGGGGCTGTTGACGCGCCAGCAGCTCGACGAATTGATGAAGCCTGAGGCCATGACCGCGCCGTCCCGCGCGCGTCCGAAACCAGGATAGCGGATTTCAAGTGAAAGAGCAGCGTTGCCCCGGCCCGATTTTGCTATACGAGACGAATTGTGACGTCAGGCCCCCGCCCAAACGACCGTAAATCAAGAAGAACATGTTCAAGACAATTCTGATCGCAAATCGCGGCGAGATCGCCTGCCGTATCATCAAGACCGCGCACCGTCTGGGCATCAAGACCGTTGCCGTCTATTCCGAAGCCGATAGCGACGCGCTGCATGTCGAAATGGCCGACGAGGCCGTCTTCATCGGTCCGCCGGCCGCCGCCGACAGCTATCTCGTGATCGAGAAGATCGTCGAGGCTTGTCGCAAGACCGGTGCCGAGGCCGTGCATCCCGGTTACGGCTTCTTGTCCGAGCGCGAGGCGTTTCCGCGCGCCCTGCAAGAGGCCGGCATCGTGTTCATCGGGCCCAATCCCGGTGCGATCGCGGCGATGGGCGACAAGATCGAATCCAAGAAGGCCGCGGCGAAGGCAAAAGTCTCGACCGTGCCCGGCTATCTCGGTGTGATCGAGGACGACAAGCACGCGGTCAAGATCGCCGACGACATCGGCTATCCCGTGATGATCAAGGCCTCCGCTGGCGGCGGAGGCAAGGGCATGCGGATCGCGCAGTCGCGCGGCGAGGTCGCCGAAGGTTTTAGTCTGGCGAAGGCCGAGGCGAAGGCCTCGTTCGGCGACGATCGCGTCTTCATCGAAAAATTCATCGTCGATCCGCGCCACATCGAGATCCAGGTGCTCGGTGACAAGCATGGCAACGTCATCTATCTCGGCGAGCGCGAATGCTCGATCCAGCGCCGCAACCAGAAGGTCATCGAGGAGGCACCGTCGCCGCTGCTCGATGAGGCCACCCGCCGCAAGATGGGCGAGCAGGCGGTCGCGCTGGCGAAGGCCGTACACTACGACTCTGCCGGCACGGTCGAGTTCGTCGCGGGCCAGGACAAGAGTTTCTACTTTCTGGAGATGAACACGCGGCTGCAGGTCGAGCATCCCGTGACCGAGCTCGTGACCGGCATCGACCTGGTCGAGCAGATGATCCGCGTCGCCGCCGGCGAAAAACTGAAGCTCGCGCAGAAGGACATCCGTCTCAGCGGCTGGGCGGTGGAATCGCGTGTTTACGCCGAGGATCCGTTCCGCAATTTTCTGCCCTCGATCGGCCGGCTGGTGAAATATCGCCCGCCCGCCGAGAGCAGTGCCGATGGCATCACCGTGCGCAACGATACCGGCGTTCAGGAAGGCGGTGAGATCTCGATCTACTACGATCCGATGATCGCCAAACTGGTCACGCATGCGCCGTCACGGGCGGCCGCGATCGAGGCGCAGTCGACTGCGCTCGACGCGTTCTATGTCGACGGCATCCGCCACAACATCCCGTTCCTTTCGGCGCTGATGAACCATCCGCGCTGGCGCGAGGGCCGGCTGTCGACCGGCTTCATTGCCGAGGAGTTTCCAAAGGGGTTTTCCGCGCACGCGCCCGGAGGCGAGGTAGCGCGGCGCGTCGCCGCGGTGGGCGCTGCGATCGATCATGTGCTCGGTGAGCGCAAACGGCAGATTTCGGGGCAGATGATCGGTCGTCCGGTGAAGCGCGAAGGCCGCCGCGCGGTCTGGCTCGGTCGCGACGAGATCATTTTGGATATCGCGCGCGAGAATGGCGACATCATCGTGCGCTTCGCCGGGGCCGACGGCAAGGGAGGCGATCCGCATCGTCTGGTGTCAGCCTGGACGCCCGGCGATCCCGTGTGGCAGGGAACGGTGGACGGGCTTCCGATTGCCGTACAGGCGCGGCCTGTCCCGAACGGCATCCGGCTCGCGCATCAGGGCGTCGAGGTCCCGGTCTATGTGTTCACCGAGGCGGAGGCGGCATCCGCGCGTCTGATGCCCGTCGTGACGGCCTCCGACAGCGGCAAGAAACTGCTCTGCCCGATGCCCGGGCTCGTGGTCTCGATCGCGGTCTCGGAGGGCCAGGAGGTCAAGGCGGGCGAAACGCTCGCGGTCGTCGAGGCGATGAAGATGCAGAACGTGCTGCGCGCCGAGCGCGACGGCACGGTGAAGAAGATTCACGCGTCCGCCGGGGCGACCCTGGCGGTGGACGCTCTGATCATGGAATTTGCATAAGGATTCTGAAATGGCCTTCCGCAAGCGCCGCGAAGTGTTGCGTTCGATCCTGAAGGGATCGACCTGCGTTCGGCCGGGTTCGGTCTATGATGCCACCTCGATCCGGATCGCCGAAGACCTCGGCTTCGAGGTCGGGATGTTCGGCGGCTCGGTGGCTTCGCTCGCCGTGCTCGGCGATCCCGATGTCACGCTGATCACGCTGACCGAACTTGCCGAGCAGATGCGGCGGATGTCGCGCGCGGCCGGTTTGCCGGTGCTGGTCGATGCCGATCACGGCTACGGCAACGCGCTCAATGTCCGCCGCACCGTGCAGGAGCTTGAGGCTGCCGGCGCCGCGGGGCTCACGATCGAGGATACGCTGCTGCCGCAGGCGTTCGGACAGGCCAAGACGCAGTTGATTTCGCTTGACGAGGGCGTCGGCAAGATGAAGGCCGCACTCGACGGCCGCGGCGATCCTACTCTGGTCGTCATGGGCCGCAGCGGTGCGG
>Ga0207665_10001354_pt1 | contig 16515 bp, 16 predicted proteins | sample LARL112metaG_FD_184351 | JGI IMG/M metagenome (GOLD analysis project Ga0207665, IMG submission 184351) | Corn, switchgrass and miscanthus rhizosphere microbial communities from Kellogg Biological Station, Michigan, USA - LAR L11-2 metaG... | ecosystem: Host-associated > Plants > Roots >...
TTTATCACCAACCAAGCGCAGACCGCGACCTTTGTGCGCGGTTTCGATTCCACCAAATCCAAGGCCCCGTAACAGCGAGCGCTGCAACCGCCAGGCTGAAGATGGAAGCCAAAATGCGCGTTGGCCAGCCGAAGATGTCGCCGGTGTGGATCTCTTGGTTCCACATGCGCGCGTACTTCAGCGCCACCGGCATGGCGCGTGTGCTATCGAATCGAAGCACGTCACCAGTGTAGCGATCCAAAATCACCCACGTTCGTCCGAGGTGGTCCTCGGGGAATTTCATGATCACAAGCGTTGGATCGTTGGGACTATCAAAATCGAGGCCAATGGGTCGCGCACCTGGTGCGATGCTCTCGGCCTTTGTCAACAGTTCATCGGGCGATAGCGGGGGAACGCCAGCTGCAGGCGGCTTGGGCGTCGGCCAAGGCGCAGGCTGCATATGCGACACCGCAAGCGCCCACCGGTTCACCTGATCTTCGAATCCGATAGCGATTCCGGTCAGCGCAAACAGCAGAACACAAGCGCTCGACCACAGGCCCAGCGTCTGGTGCAGATCGAACACCACGTTGTGCGACCAGCCGCGCAACTTAAAAATCTTGCGCGGCCACCAAAGCACTATCCCAGTTACGGCAAGACCGAGCAAACAGCACGCCGCGATAGTCAGAATCATATGGCCGCTGCGACGCCGGATCAGCAAGTGCGTGTGAAAAGCACGAATCATGAGCATTGGCCGCAATTGCTGATCGATGTGTCTCCCGACGATCTCGCCAGTGTACGGATTCACGCCAATGACTACGTTGCGGCCATTCGACTGCAGGGCAACGATTTTGACGGCGTCATCCGGCTTCTGCGGCAACACCAATTCTTCAAGCGTGCTTTGCGGAAACGCTTGGCGTATCGCCTGCGTGATCTGTGTCAGCTTCAACGGCGTGCCCTGCGGCTTCACATACCAGGCACTGGCGTTCAAAGCAGGGTCGATTATGTCCTCGAAGGTCAACAACGCGCCGCTCAGGCCAAGCGCAAAGAGGAACAGCGCCGCAACCATTCCGACCCACAGGTGAACCTTCAACAGCATCGCTCTCAAACCCATCCCTGTCATAGCGTCTCCGCTCATTCTCGCGGGATTCTTCATGTTCTACGCTGAGAACGCACGTTTCTCGCAAACTTGCGTTTCGATTGAACTGGTCGGTAGTAGATTGGCGAAACCAGGCGTTATCGCTCATTGACTAATACCGAATCTAGCGGAATCTTCGCCGGGGATAACGCCCGCCTTCATTTTTGACCTGCATTCCCCTCAGGATTAGACTTTTCATTCCGGAGAATTCCATGAAGACCACCGCGTGCTTGTTGATTTTGTTTCTCTCCGCGTCTGTTTCCTCCCTCGCCGACGACGAAGGCCATCATCACGAAGACATGACCGAAGCGCAGGTTGGGACGGTGCAATTCCCGTCCTCGTGTGCAGCAACGGTGCAGAAACCGATCGAGCGCGGCGTGGCCATGCTGCACTCGTTCTGGTATGAGGAAGCAGAAAAGCAGTTTCAGCAGATTGAAAAAGACGATCCGCAGTGCGCGATTGCGCATTGGGGCGTCGCCATGAGCATCTGGCATCAACTGTGGAACCGTCCGGACAGGCCGACGCTGGAGCGTGGAGGCGCCGAACTAAAGCAGGCGCGGAAGCTAAACGCCGGGACCCCACGCGAGCGTGATTACATTTCTGCACTTAGCGTTTTTTATGCGCATCCCGGCCGGGCATATCAAAAGCGGGTGACGGCTTATTCAAAGGCGATGGAGAAGGTATCCGCGCGCAATCCTGACGACCGGGAAATGAGTGCTTTCTACGCTCTAAGTCTGCTGGCTGCTGAGTCCGGTAAAGATAAAGACAATACCAATCGCAAGCAAGCTGCTGCGGTTCTCGAGAAGTTATTCGCTGAAAATCCAAACCATCCTGGTGTGGCGCATTATCTGATCCACACTTACGACCGGCCCGATATGGCGCAGCAAGGCCTGCCTGCAGCGCGCAAGTATGCGTCGCTGGCTCCGGCCGCTCCGCATGCGCTGCACATGCCGGCACACATTTTCGCGCGCCTCGGACTCTGGCAAGACGATATCAACTCCAATGAGGCTTCCATTGCGGCCACCCAGAAAGAAGCCGCCATGCACATGGGAGGTGAGGGGCATCAGTTTCACGCCATGGATTTTCTGGTCTATGCGTATCTGCAGACTGGCCGCGAGCAGGACGCGCAGAAGATTGTCGATGAAGTTCGCGCTATGCCGCCAATGAAGGACATGTACGGGATGGGGTTTGACCCGCGCCAGTTTGCGCTGTCGGCTTTTCCGGCAGCTTATACGTTAGAACTGCACCATTGGTCGGATGCCGCCCAGCTTTCACCTGTTGATGGCGCACCCGGATACATGAAATCTGTGACCTACGGCGCGCGAGCGATTGGAGCAGCCCGAAGCGGGAATGTTGCCCAAGTGAAAAAAGAGGTTGACCAGCTGCAGGCCATTCAGAAGGATCTCGAACCCAAGAAAAAGAAAGATGAAGGCGAGTACCAGGGCGTCAGCGAAGGGTTGACGATTGCAAAGGCGTGGCTCGCCCACGCTGAAGGGCGACACGATGAGGCGATTACGTTGTTACGTTCAATCGCCGACAAGGAAGAAGGCGAAGCCGAAGCCAGCCAGGGAATCCCCGCGCACGAAATGCTGGGCGACATGCTGATGGACGCGAACCGGGCCGAAGAAGCCTTGGTCGAATATCAGGAATCATTAAAGAAGGATCCTGGACGGTTTGATTCGCTGTATGGCGCTGCACATGCAGCAGAGTTAGCGGGCAAGCACGACAAGGCCGGCGAATATTATTCCGCCTTGGTGAAGAACTGCGAAGGATCGAAGTCGCAGCGCAGCGAACTGTTACATGCGCGCGAGCAAGTGGAAATGCGTGCTAAGAAGTTGTGAGGGCGAAGCCAGGCTGCTCTGGTTTGTTGGGAAGCTCCAAAGACGGCATGCCTACTTCCCGGCAGGGAGTCCTTCTATCCTCTGCAGCTGAAAAAACAACGTTGCCCACCCCAGCTTCGATTTCATCTGCACTGGCACGTGGCGGGCATCATCCGTGAACCACACCCAAAGCACGCCTTTGTCTTTCATTGGTCCGGACAGTGGTTCGACCTCGACCCGCAAGGTCTGAAATTCCCCGGTAGGACCTTTCACCCGATCACGTCCTTCCACGCGGATCATCACGTCAGTAGTTTTGCCGTTGTCGTTCACAGGGAATGTCTGCGAGAACCCGGGCGCAAGCGGCAGAGAGGCCACGTAGAAGAATCCGGTGATTACGTCGGTGACGCACGCTGGAATGTCGAACTCAACATGTTTGCTTTCTGAAGACTTCAAGTCCTTGACGTCGACTTCGCTCTTAAGCCGCGAGTAATTCAACATGACCTGGAGTTCGCGCCGATGCGGACCCTCCTCGCTGTGCTTGGCCACTCGCAGCGTGCAAAAACTTCGCGAATCAATGGTTGCATTGAAAATGTCGTGCACTCTGAAAATCTTGTCGGGGAAGCCAGTGGAATCGGCAGTGGCAGTGATCTGCTCGCCTGGGCCGGAGGGCTGGATCTGTACAGTTGACGTGCCTGCGTTAAAAAAACGCCACTGGACTGAATAAACATATTTCCTGCTGGGGAAAGCGTACGAGGGCGCAGGAGGGAGGACGCGCGATGAGGATGCCGAAGCAAACGTAGCCGGGGCCGAAGCCTGAGCGCCGAGCTTCGGAGCAAGGTATAACGCAATGAAGGTGATCAGGATGACGCACTCCCCGAGTTTTGCCTGAGTCATCGTGAAAACCATGCCGCCTTTATAGCCAGCGCCGCGATCATCAGGGCTGACCCCAGGGCGGCGTTGTACTCGCGGTGTTTCCAGTAAAGATGCGCGGAGAATGACCCTGAGCTGCTCTGGTATGGAGTAAACCGTGGAAAAAGTCGCGGCACTGAGCGAGCGTAATCTTCAAAATCCGGGAATTGCCTGCGCAGGAAGTCTTCTTCCGAGCGCATCACAGGAAGGTAAATGACGAAAAAAATCACAGCGATGATCAGCGCCACCCACCAGCTTCGCGAGGCCAACGCGAAACCGCAAGCCAGCACCAGCGATCCGAGATACAAAGGATTGCGCGTGTATGAGTAAGGGCCGCTGGTGGTGAGCTGTTCATTTTTTTGCACATGGCCGGAGGCGAGCCCGCGAATCAGCACGCCTATAAGCACGATGCTGCTCCCGGCAATCATCGAAAGTGCGCTGGGACGCGCCAGCCAGATGTAGGCTCCGGAGAACAGGAACCCGAGCGGCACGCGAATGCGCCGAGCGATGGTGTGCCACCTAGGCATTGGCCCCCTCAAGCAGGCGACGAGCGGCAGAGATGACCTCGTCCGGCATAATGCGGAGCAATCCCGGATCTGGAGTGCTGGTGTGCGAGAGCGAAGTGCGACTCGCAGCATTTCGCAAAACGATGTTCTTGGTGCCGTAAGGACCATTTCGTGCAGGATCGGTTGGACCAAAGATCGCAATAACCGGGATTCCGAGAGCAGCAGCGAGGTGAAGGGGCCCAGTATCTCCGCCGATGAAAAGCCGCACACGACGGGTGAGCGCGATAAGTTCGCCCATTGAACAGGAGATGGATGCGGCCGTGCCGCCACTCGTTTCCGCGACCTGCTTCGCCAGCCCTTCTTCGCCGGGGCCGAAGTTAATCAGGGAAGTCAGTCCGTCGGCTGCCAGCGCCCGTGCCACTTCTCCAAATCTTTCTGCCGGCCACTGCTTTGTGGCCCATCCTGCGCCCGGGTTGATGAGTACGAGTTCACGGCCACTATTATTCAGTTTTCTGGTAATGCTTTCTTCCGCATTGTCATCACTGGGAAATTCCGCCCGACTCACGCCCAGCGGCCTTCCGGCCACGGCGTCAGCGAGAGAATGGTACTGCTCGATGACGTGGTCTCCCGAAGTCCGAACCCGTTGATCATAAAACCAGCGAGCTGGCGTTTCTCGCGGGTCTTGCATTCCCACGGTTGACCGCGCAAATCGTGCAACGATTGCCGACTTGGTTGCTCCCTGAAAATCGATTGCAACTGGGTAGCCCTGTTCGTTGAGCTCTCTGCGAACCGCTCCCATTTGGCGCCTGGTGTCGAGCGAGAATGGCGACTTGCGCCAGCGTTTTGTATTGACCACATGGACGAAATCTGCCAGCGGCCTGGCGGGATTTCGCGGTCCCGACCGCGCCGCATCCTTCGCGCACAGCAGTTCGACCCAGCGTTCTTCTACGACCCAGCCGATCTTCGTTTTTGGAAATGCAGCCCGCAAAGCCGCAACCGCGGGCAGCGTGTGAACGATGTCTCCCATTGCTCCCAGCCGCACAGCTAAGAGACTCTCAGGCGGATCCGCACTGTGAGCTGGCCTCGCGGCGTCCGCGCTCACGGCCGGCTGCGCTCCCGAATCTTGCCGATGATTTCAGTCGCGGAATGATCCTTAGGATCACCGACGATCTCAACTCGACCGCCACAAGCAATTACCGTCTCGCGCTCGGGAACGTTCTCGACCGTGTAATCGGTGCCTTTGGCGTGTATGTCGGGACGAATTTCGCGAATCAGTGAGCTGACATCGTGCTCGGAGAAAATGACGACTGCGTCTACATCAGAAAGTGCAGCCAGAATTTCTGCGCGTTCGCTGGCCGGCATAAGCGGCCGTCCCTCGCCTTTGAGTTCGCGGACCGACTCATCTGAATTGATTGCGACCACCAGCCTGTCTCCAAGCTGCCTTGCCGCATGAAGATAACGCACGTGCCCGGCATGCAAAAGATCGAAGCAGCCGTTGGCAAGGACGATTTTGTCCTGCCGCGCGCGCCACACTTCTATTTGGCGCTGGAGAGCGTCACGGCTGAAGACCCTTCCAGTGGGTGCTTGCTGCTGTTCAGTCAATGGGACCTTGTCGACGGCGGCGAGTGAGCTATCGCATTGAGCAATTCCTCTCGTGAGACCGTCGCCGTACCGCGCTTCATGACCACGATTCCGCCTGCGTAATTCGCCAAATGCGCAGCCTCTTCTGCGGTTGCTCCCGCAGCGAGCGCGGCTGTAAAAGTGGCAATCACGGTATCTCCCGCGCCGGTCACATCCGTGACTTGATCGCTTCCCGAAATCGGGATGTCCACAGCCTTGTTCTTGCCATTAAATGCAACCATGCCGTCACGGCCGCGCGTGATGACCAGAGAGCTGAGCTTCATGCGATTTACAATCTCACTTCCGGCCGAGCAGAGTTCGTCCCAGTCCTGTCCAATTTGCACCCCGAGAGCTTCTTCCACTTCAGGTTCATTCGGGGTCGCGGCTGTGATGCCGGCAAATTGCAGCATGCGATGGCGCGAGTCCAGCACCACCGGCAAGCCAGTCGACTGAGCTTTGCCGCGCACCGCATTCAGGATTTGAGGGGTGGCCGCCCCGTAGCCGTAATCGGAAACCAGCAACGCATCTGAGACCCGCAAGTACTCGCGGGTAGCAAGTGCAAGCTCACGCTGAAGATGGCGATCGGGTGCTTGTTGCGGCTCGCGATCGATGCGCACCACCTGCTGCCGCCAGGTGTGCGGAAGCCCGGCAAGGACGCGGGTTTTGGTGACTGTGGGATAGCTCTTGCTCCTGAGAATGCCGGTCACTGGAATGCGCTTGTGGCGGAATGTGCGCAACAACAGACGTCCGGGTTCGTCGTTGCCCAGAACGCCGACAGGAAGCACATTTACTCCTAGATCGGCGAGGTTATTTACGGCATTTGCGCCTCCGCCAGGCACAACTGTTCGCTCGCGGTGGCTGAGGATGAGCACCGGCGCCTCGCGTGACACGCGCGAAATCTCGCCGAAGACGAACTCGTCCGCTACCATATCGCCGAGCACGGTCACCGTCACCCGGGGAAATGACTCGACGATTTTTCGCAAGTGCTCAGTTTCTTTAGAGGCGCGATGCATAGTTCAGTTTAGAAATTTTCTCACGCCGAGGCTCCGCGTTTCGAAATTACACTCAAAAGAGTATCCAGGACGGCAGCGGGCTGCTCAAGTTCCATTGTGACGCGGGCTATGGCCACTTCACCAAGTTTTTGGAGTAGGGGGCCGAGGTTGATTGCGTCTTTTTCGGTGGTGATGAAGCCGTCGGCCTTGTTTTTGTCTTTGAGTTTAATCAGGTCGCGGACATCGCCTTCGGAGTACCTGTGATGGTCGCGATAAAACTTACTGGAGATCTCGCGAATACCTGATTGATGCAGTTGGTCGAGAAACGCCCGCGGCCGCGCGATACCGCAAAAGACAATCGGACGCAGGGGCGAACTTCCCAGAGAAATTCCTCGGCGCAACTTCCAAATGTGCTTACCGGACACCGGCAAGCTGGCTGCGAAATCTTCCGCTACGACTAGAGCGTCTGCACGATTAAGCGATCTGACTGGCTCACGCAGGCGTCCTTGCGGGAGCAGGCGGTCGTCAAGATCCTGCGATGCAAGCATGACAATATCGAAGTCGCGGGCCAGAGAACGATGCTGGAAGCCATCGTCGAGAATGTGCAGGTGTGGGCCGAACTTCTGTTCTGCAAAGACGCCGGCACGGTAGCGGTCCTTTCCTACGATAACCGGACATCCGAGGCGGCGCGCGATCAGCAATGGTTCGTCGCCGAAGTCATCAGGCGAGCCATTGCAATCGACAGCAAGCACTCGACCGTTGCGTCGGCCGTAGCCGCGCGAGAGAACGTCGAATTGAACGTTGCTCGATTTGAGCAATTCGCCGAGCAGCATGACAAACGGTGTTTTGCCCGAGCCTCCAACCGAAAGATTTCCCACGCTGATGACGGGCTGAGACAAACGACGCGCCCTCAGCATGCCTCGATCGTACAGCTGGTTGCGAATTTGCGTGGCGGCACCGTAAATCATGCTGAGGGGACTCAAGCAGGCGTCACCTCACGAGCGCTGAGCAGCAGTTCCCGCACTTTTGCCAATGTGAACTGAGTTGCGCCTTGTTGCGAGCCAAGCGTGTCGGCAGCGCGTCGGCCTAACCCATTGCGCTCGGCACTGTTTGCGAGTAGTTCAAGAATTGTTGACGCCAAGCTGTCGGCATTGACGATGCGCACAGCATCGCGGCCCTTGAACAATTCAATAATGTCGCGAAAATTCTCCGTGTGCTCGCCAACCAGAATTGCGACCCCGTGTTGTGCGGGCTCAATAACGTTATGTCCGCCACGAGGGACCAGGCTCCCGCCCACGAACGCGACATCTGCCAGCGCATACAGACTGGATAGTTCGCCAATGGAATCGATCAACAACACCCCACCCGAAAGCGGCTCGCCGTTCCAGACAGAGCGGCGCCAAAAGCTCAATTGCGATTGTTCCAGCAGCGCCGCCACTTCGTTGAAGCGTTCAGGATGACGTGGAGCCAGCAGCATCACAGCTTGAGGATAGGCAGTCAGCACTGTTTGAAATGCGCTCAGCAGAATCGGCTCTTCGCCTTCGACGGTGCTGCCACTGACCAGCACCGGTCCAGCGCCGGATTGCTGCAAAGCTGCGCGAAGTTGCCGAACGATCTCAAGCTCCGGCGGCGGCGCGGCGTCGTACTTGAGATTGCCTCCCACCGAAACTCTTTCGGCCAGTGCGCCGATCTCAATCAGGCGGCGAGCATCTTCAGCGGTCTGCGCGATGAAGGCGTCAATCTCGCGCAGGACGTTGCGCAATAGAAATGTCCAGCGCCGATATCCCGGAAATGAACGGTCTGAAATTCGCGCATTCACTACTATCGAGCGTGCGCCGGCGCGCTTCGAAAGCCGCAGAAAATTCGGCCAGAATTCAGTTTCAGCGACCACAATCAACGCAGGCTGCAAAACCGATAGCCATGACCGAACGGCAAAGCCGAAATCGAGAGGGAAGTAAAACACGTTTTCTGCACCGAAGCGCGAGGCCGCGAGTTTCTGGCCGGTGTCGGTCGTGGTCGAAATCACTACTCGGTACTCCAAAAATTCCAGGCGCAGGGCGCGGACCAGTTCGCTCACCGCCAACACTTCGCCCACCGAGACGGCGTGGACCCAAATCGATTGCCGGCCTGAATTCTGCAGCCTTGCAGGGACGAATCCTAACCGTTCAGAGAGTCCCTTGCGGTACTTTCCATGACGTAGAGCCTGAAAAATCCAATACGGACTGGCGATCAGCAGCGAGAGAGCCAGCATCGTGCTGTACAGTAGGTACATTTGAGGAAAGGCCATTCTAAACGCCCGGGCAAATGGTTCCTCCGGTTCACAATCAGGGCACCGTGAAGTAATGGGAACTGCATCCTATAATGCAGTCGTGATGAAACGCATCGTCCGCGCCCGATTTTCGCTGGCATCGCTAACCGCTGTTCTGGCGTTTTCACTGGTGTGCGCCGCCAGCAAAGAGTTTTCCATGCCGAAAACGCAGCCCGCGGCCGCGTATCCCGCCCACGACTACCATTCCGCGGAGAAGGTTACCGTGGGATTAGATCCGTACGATTCGGCCCCGAAGACGAATATCTTTGTCGTGCACTATCGCGACTTGGATCTGCTGCCCGTGCTCGTGATAGTCACCAATGACAGCGACGAACCGATTGAGCTCACTAACATCAAGGCGGAACTGGTGACCACCGACGGGACTAAGCTGACTCCCGCGACTGACGACGATATTTACCGACGAATCTCGCATCCCAAGGCCTCGGGCGCGCGAACACCCCTGCCTTTTCCGACGAAGCGAGTGAAAGGCGGCGTGAACTCGAAGGAGTGGGGCGAAATCGAATCCGCCAGCTTTAAAGCCAAAGCGGTTGAGCCGCGCAGCACACAAGCCGGCTTTCTCTTCTTTGACATTTCGGACATCTCGAACCCGCTTAAAGGCGCTCGTTTCTACTTGACCGGAGTCCACGACGCATCAGGGAATGCGCTGATGTATTTCGAGGTGCCGCTCGACAAGTATGTGGGAGCGGATACCAGCAAATAAATTGCAGATTGCACACCGATCCGAAAATGCAGCCCGCGCGGGTGTGTTTACTTGCTCTGCGCACGGGCGTTGAGCTGCAAATTTCCCCTATAATCTTTTGCAATGGCTACATCGGTGGAAACTTCAGCGGGGGCCCGCGCTAAGTACGAACCGGTCATAGGACTGGAAGTCCATGTCCAGCTTCTGACCATCAGCAAGATTTTTTGCTCGTGCTCCACGCGCTTCGGTGACCCGCCGAATACCAACGTCTGCCCGGTGTGCCTGGGACTGCCGGGAGCATTGCCGGTCCTGAACCGCAAGGCGGTGGAGTTTGCGACGCTGGCGGCGATGGCGCTTAACTGCGAGATACGCGAGACTTCGATTTTCGCCCGCAAGAATTATTTTTATCCTGACCTGCCCAAGGGTTACCAGATTTCGCAGTACGACAAGCCGCTGGCCGAGCATGGATTCATCGACATAGATATTAGCGGCGACAAGCGCTCGGGCGCCTCTGGAGCTGCAAACAGCAAGCGCATCGGCATCACCCGCGTGCATCTCGAAGAAGACGCGGGCAAGAGTCTGCATGAAGGATTTGCGGGATCGAGCGAGCAAACCGCTATCGATCTGAACCGCAGCGGTGTGCCGCTGATTGAAATTGTCAGTGAACCGGATATTGCCACGCCCGATGAAGCTTACGAATATTTGACGCGATTGAAAGAGATCATCCTTTACACCGGCGTGAGCGACGTCAACATGGAGGAGGGTTCGCTGCGCTGCGATGCCAATGTCAGCGTGCGGCCGCGTGGGGAGAAGAAGTTCGGCACCAAGACGGAAGTGAAGAACGTCAATTCATTCCGTTTTATTCGCGAGGCGCTGGAGTACGAGATTGATCGGCAGATCGAAGTCATCGAAGGCGGCGGGAAGATAACGCAGGAGACGCGGCTTTACAACTCCGTCGAGGGCAAAACTTACGGAATGCGCTCGAAAGAACAGGCGCACGATTACCGATATTTCCCCGAGCCTGATCTTCTGCCGCTAGTTGTAGATGAAAAGTGGCAGGCGCAGATTCGCAGCACTTTGCCGGAGCTTCCCGAGGCACGTCGCGAACGCATGATGGCGAATTACGGCATCACCGCGCAGGATGCGCACGTGCTTACGATAAGCAGGGCATTGGCCGATCAGTTTGAATCGGCTGCAAAGGCGGCGAAAAATCCCAAACGTGTTGCGAACCTGGTGCAGAGCGAACTGATGGGCCGACTGAAGGCAAAGGGGCTCGAGATTGAGCAGTCTCCGATTTCTATGAAGGGTGTGGCCGTATCGGCAGATTTGGTCGAGAGCGGCGCGATCTCGGGGAAAATGCTGAAGGACTTATACGATCTCTCGTTCGAACGCGGAAAAGATTTCCCGGAGGTTTACGAAGAGGAAGGCAGGCCGGAGCAGTCGCGCGATACTTCGGAGATCGAAAAGCTTCTCGAAAAAGTGATTGCGGAAAACCCTAAGCAAGTCGAGCAATATCGCGCAGGAAAGAAAACGGTCGCGCAATTCTTCGTCGGGCAGGTGATGAGGCTGTCGAAGGGTCAGGCCAATCCGCAGATGGTGAATGAGTTGGTCGCGAAGAAGTTGGGCTAGCTGAGTTCGAGTTAACGTTCCTGAAATGAAGTCAAATTTTCCACCCTGTCTCGCGAAGGCGGTTGAAAAGGGTGGGACACCCTCGATCCGCGGAACCGTAGGTGAAGGTACGGCCCATAAATGTCTTTCAAGATCGTCAGCGGGCCTTCGAACATAGAGGTGATCGCAACCGGGAAAAGTATTCGGGAACTCCGACGATTACGGAAGCGCTATGGCGGTCGGCGCTGGCGAAAGCTGAAAGGCATTGCGAGAATCGAATTCGCAGATGGTACGATTTATCTAGCCGAGCTCCACTGGTATGAGGCTCATGGAGTTGGGCGGAAGGAACACAAGATCAAACGCATATTGGAAGAATTATGAGTCGCAGCGAAAAGAGTTTCGTGGTGTGTGTGAGCAACAAAGGATATCCGGCCTCACTGGAATTGAGGAAGCTCTATCAGTCAATTCCAGATGAGAAGGCCAGCAAGCTACGGCACATACGAGTAATTGACGAGTCCGGTGAAGACTACCTATACCCGGAGGAGTTTTTCGTCCCCGTTCGCTTACCTCAGTCGGCCGAGAGAGCAGTGCTCAGGGCGCGTTAGTGCTTTGGAACTCTTGGCGAGCTAATGCCGACCGGAGTGACGTTGGATCTTGCAGCGGTCCATTCAGACGTGCAATCCACTTTCCGCCGTTTACCCCGTACGAAAATACCGCCACGTGGAAGCTGTCGGCGAAAGCGCCTTGCTTCCAGGCAATGAAACCCGCACTTTGAGAGATTCCCGCAAACATTAATTGTCGCGAGGGGACTCCTGGAATAATTAGGTCCCCACTTAACGTATCTCCGGGATTATTCATGTCAAACGGCAAGTGCACCACGTTTTCCCAAGACTGCTTTATCGACGCGGGGACCTGCTGAACACGACGCACGATCTGAAAATTTTGGGCGAGCAGACTTTGCACCTCAGAGTCGGTCAAAGTTCTTGATGCGGCGCCCAGGGGAGGCTCGTTAAACGGAGAGACGTTGAAGTATCTGGTGTATGCGAGCGAGATGAAGCCGACGTATAGAACCGAACCAGCTGCAATCCCCCATATCTGTTTCCGCTTATTTCCCACTAAGCTCTTTCTTCACCGCCTCGCTCACCACTTTTCCATCCACGCGCATGCCTTGCGATGCGAAACTCGCCATGGCGTTTTTCATCACCGTGCCCATATCTTTCATCGTCGGGGATCCCATTTCCGCGATGACGGATCTCACTCCGGCGGCAATCTCGGCTTCGCCAGCGGCCTTCGGCAAATAAGCTTCGATCAGCACGATCTCGGCGGCTTCTTTGTCGGCCATCTCCTGGCGGCCGCCCTTGGTGAATTGCTCGACCGAATCCTTGCGCTGCTTGATGAGCGTGCTCAACACCTGCTGCGATTCTTTTTCGTCGAGTTCCGCCATTTTCTCGATCTTGCGGTTCATGAGCGCGCTTTTGACCATGCGCAAAGTCGAGAGCCGGGCTTCGTCGCGCGCCTTCATGGCGGCAGTGATGTCTTTTTGAATCTGGTCAACTAGAGACATGCAGGGAAGTATAGCAATCTCTTGCGCACTGCCGAGCGTTCGCACCGCCGAGGGTTGCTCGGCCGGACGGGCGGGGGCGCCCGTCCCCACATGGCCTGTGCCGGTTCTATCGCTTTTCCCGATTTTCCTCATCGCCGATACCGATCCACGCCATCCCGCATTCCGCGATAAAATACAAGGTACTTTCCGCGTCTCTGAATTCATTTCCAAAGGACTACTACCATGCTGCTAAAGAACCGTCTGTTTACGCCTGGACCCACTCCGCTTCTTCCCGCTGCACAAAACGCCATGGCGGCTTTTACCGCGCACCATCGTACTGCAGACTTCAAAACGCTTTTCACCCGAGTGCTGGCCGACATGAAGGATTTCATCGGGACCTCCAATGACGTGCTGGTGCTTGCGTCGTCCGGTACCGGGGTGATGGAAGGTTCGGTTGCGAACCTGACGTCGCCTGGCGACCGAGTGCTTGTGCTCACGGCTGGAAAATTTGGTGAGCGCTGGCGCGATCTGGCGAAGGCTTACGGCTGCAACATTGATCTGATCGAGAAACCTTATGGCGAGACCTTTTCGTTGGACGAAATCCGCGCCAAGCTTACCCCCGAGACTCGCGTCGTCTACGTGCAGGCGACCGAAAGCTCCACCGGCGCGCGGCACGACGTGAAGGGAATTGCCAAGCTGGTCCGCAACAACGGCGACGAGACTCTGCTCGTGGTTGATGCGATCACCGGCTTGGGCACAACGCACTTTGACGTAGATGGCTGGGGAATCGACGTGATCATCGGAGGGTCGCAGAAGGCACTGATGATCCCCCCGGGACTCGCTTATTGCGCTGTGAGCGACCGCGCTTGGAAGCGTATGGAGAGCACTAAGAATCCGCGCTATTACTTCGACTTCCGCAAGGAGCGGAAATCAGCAGCAAAGGGAGAAACTGCCTTTACGCCGGCAACGTCGCTGTTTGCCGCTCTTGGCGCAGCGCTGGATTTTATCCGGCAAATGGGCAAAGGCGACCTCGCCGCTGGCCGCAAAGCTCTGGTCGATAATGCCGAACTCGCCGCTGAGATGACCCGCGCGGGCGTAAAGGCGCTAGGCCTCAAGCTGTTCACTTCGGCTCCGGGCGCGGCACTCACGGCGGTAAATTCACCCGCGGGACTTGATTCTGGAAAAATCGTAAAGGAATTTCGCGAATCATTCTCAGCCGTCGTCGCCAATGGCCAGGGGGACATGAAGGGCAAGCTGTTCCGCATCGCGCATATCGGCTATTACGACTACCTGGATACGGTCGGCATTCTTGCCGCGCTCGAGCATGTCTTAGCTACGGTTAGCGATCAGCCCGTTGAGTATGGAAGCGCTGTCCGCGCCGCACAGGAGGTATTCGCGCGGTCAAAAGGCAGGGAGGTAGCGGAAGTTGTCGGAGCAAGGAACTGACCGGCGACACGGCTTCTTGCCGCCGGGCTGCAGACTAGTCGATCGTGAAGGTTGCTGGCTGCGACGGGGCGGCGTTGGTACCGCCGCCATATAGGCCACCACTCACGGCAGGGTTAGTAACAATAACTTGCACCATGCCGGCGGTTGCGATGGCAGCCTGCGGAATCGTGGCCGTGACCAGGGTGGAATCAGTCCGCATCGTGGTCATTTTTGTTCCGTTGAAAGTTACGAAAGCGCCTGAGTTAAAACTGGTGCCGTTTACCATCAACTGGAAGTCGGCTCCACCGTGGGCTGTATGGCTGGGGTTGAGCGCTGTAATTGTTGGCGTTGTGCCGGAGGTAGCCGGCATATTGGAGTGTGACCCGTAGCCGCATCCGATGCCGACAATGCAAAGCATCAAAACTGTGAGTAACTTCATAATCTCTCTCCTGATTCTATGGAATCTGAGATTGAGTGTAGGAAAGTCGAAGCCCGTAAGTGTCTGAAAACTGTAACTTTCTTGTAAAGGAATCATTGACATGAAAATCGTAGTGGCGGAGAAAATGTCGGCTTCGGCAGTAAATTTGCTGCGCGAGCCGGGCTGGACGGTGGTTACTCCCGATCAGATCAATGGCAATCTGGTCCAGGAGCTCGAAACGGCCGACGCCCTGCTTGTGCGGTCGACGGTTCAGGTGAATGGCGAGCTGCTGGCCAACGCCAGCAAGCTGCGCGTGATTGGCCGGGCCGGAGTCGGCGTCGACAATATCGAACTGGAACCCGCCACCCGCAAGGGCATTGCGGTGATGAATACCCCGGGGGCGAATGCCGTCGCGGTCGCCGAACATACCATCGGCCTGATGCTTTCTATGGCGCGTTTTATTCCGCGCGCCAATGAACTTATGCATGCCGGCAAGTGGGAGAAGAAGTCGCTTCAGGGGACGGAGCTTCGCGGCAAGACGCTGGGAATCATCGGCCTGGGAAAAATCGGCCTGGAGGTCGTGAAGCGGGCGCGCCCGTTTGGCATGGAGATCGTGGCGCACGATCCCTTCGTTTCCGCGGCGATTGCGAAAGATAATGGCATTCGCCTGGCATCACTCGATGAGGTCTATGCCGCATCAGACTATTTAAGCCTGCATGTTGGGCTGACTCCGCAGACCCAGAACATGATCAACGCGGAATCACTCAAGAAAATGAAGAAAGGCGTGCGGTTAGTGAATTGCGCGCGCGGCGAGCTCATTGATGAGGCGGCGTTGGCGGCGGCGCTGAAAGAAGGGCAGGTCGCGGCGGCGGCGCTCGACGTTTTTGTGAATGAGCCGTTGAAGGACTCACCCCTGCAGAAATTGGAAAATGCAGTGCTCACTCCGCACATCGCGGGATCGACAAACGAGGCACAGGAAGCCGTGGGACACCAGATCGCGTTGCAGGTAAAGGAATACTTGAAGCACGGAGTCATCCAGAACGCGGTGAACGTGCCCTCGGTTTCGCACGATGAGTACGTGAAGCTGAAGCCCTACATCACGCTGGCTGAACGCCTGGGTTCGTTCCTGGCGCAGATCAGCGGCAGTTCGGTGGAAGAGATTGCACTCAGCTACACGGGACACATCACCGAATGGAAGACGGAGCTTATTCGCAATGCCGCAATCAAGGGCATTCTGAACGTGCATGTCGAGGAGAAAGCCAATTTGGTTAACGCCGCCAGCCTGGCTTCCGAACGTGGGCTTACGATTAGCGAGGAACGCAAGCCGAAGGCGTCAACCGGTGGCGCCGGAAGCGTGTTGAAGATTTCGATCACTACGCCGAACGAAAGGCACGTGGTCAAGGGCGCTGTTCTGCGCGAGAACACACCCCGGTTGCTTCATGTGGATGGGATAGACATTGAAGCTCCGCTCGAGCAGAACTTGATCTACATGCGCAACCAGGACGTGCCGGGTGTGATCGGCAAGGTGGGTACGATTCTCGGCAAGCACGGG